>Ga0315549_1002097_pt1 | contig 19482 bp, 12 predicted proteins | sample SalMarSW160200MG_FD_203101 | JGI IMG/M metagenome (GOLD analysis project Ga0315549, IMG submission 203101) | Salt marsh sediment microbial communities from the Plum Island Ecosystem LTER, Massachusetts, United States - Salt Marsh Sediment SW1601-200 ... | reverse complement strand
TTAACGAATTCTGGTTATCAGTGATCGGGACTCCTTGGTTCGTAGTCAAATGTTTCTTTTTTTTCATGACAGTATCCTCATATAAACTAACGATCTTTTCTTGTATATATAAGTGGTTTCGATCTGCACGTGCGCGTATTAAAATTTAAAAGTTGGTTGGGTTAAAATTTAACCCCCTTAGGTGTCATTTTCGTTTTTGGAGTGCACTGTATACTCAATTTCGATAATATCTATATCTAGTCGTTTCTGATACTATCCTATCCTTTTCCTATTCCATTAATATCCATCCTGTACCATTAGGTACATACCAAACCGGGTATACGGTTTTGTGGAAGTCCATACTTGGTTGTCCGTTAACTGTCGTCCATTAAACGTCTCCGTTGGTTGGGTGAGATTTGAACCCCTCCACCAAAGTGGAGATATCTCCCGATAAGGGACTTCTAAGGTCTGTTTTCTCCCGTTCAGTTTAGTACAACAGTGGTTATTAAGCTTGGCGTTGCTCATTTTAGCGATTTTCTTTAGTGGATTATGACTGTTGCTAGTGTCGCTATCATGAATATTGGTATAATTAGAACTGGTACCACGTACGCTCTAAAAGTTTGCCTATTTTGGCAGACCCTATGCTACGAACTTAATTAATGGTTAAAATGCCACTAATCCTCGATTTCTCATATACAAACAAAGAGTCTACGTATTGTGTAAAATTTGGAAAATTATGGCAAAGCTATATTAGTCGTCGCGTTGTCCAATCTTGCCATATGTTTGTTGGGTTGTGGGGTAAGTTGTTGTGCAGGTTCTGTTTGAGGATGGATGCTGGGATGTCGGATAACGATATTTCTCTATTCTTTCTGAACGACAGAACCATGACTGATGCGAACAAAGCAAATATGAAAGATATTATGTGGTAGCCATTGGCAAATTCGCTGCTTGAGCTTCCTCCAGAGTATCCGATGCTCACGGTGATTGTGCGTATGTTGTCGGCCGTGTTGGTTTCGCCTAGAACTGGACTTGCTTCTGCGGTTATTTGCCATCGTCCCAGAGTGGGTGACCATTCGAAGTATAGTGTGGTGCTGGCCCCGGGTAGCAGGGTTACAGGTGGATCGACTATATGATTATAGCGGACGGTAACATCGGTAGTTACTTTGCAGTTGCCTGGGTTATATATAGTCACATAGATTGTGGAAGCGTCAGCTCTGAGATCTGTAACAACAACATCAGGGACAAGTTCAAGGATGCCAGAAGTTGAGGGTGCGCCATTTGATTGATATGTCGCATGCAAAAATTCGAATATATCCCATGATACAACATTAACATAGTCTATCCCTATGTCGTTTATTCGATTACAGTACAATTCACTAGCCTCCTTCACCGTACTAGCTGTTTTAGTCGAAGCTACGTCCAGTCCGGTATTGGTAGGCTTCAATGAAGTGTCTTTTTTCTCCTTCCTTTTTTCTTCCTCTTCTCTTTTACGCTCTTCCTCCTTTTTTTTCTCCATGATTTCACTGGCTTTTTTCAAGCCTTCATTGATAAGGTCACTGGCTGCCTCAGCTGGTGTAAAAGGGGTAGGTACAGGGCCAGTTAACGAGGTCCCGGGAGCATTTTCAATAATCTTTACAGCAGAATCGAGAGTTTTTTTGACAGAATTTTTATAGTCCTCAATTTTCCTTTGCACCTCTTCGGAACTTTTATTTGGGTCTAGGATTGCATCATACATCTCTTCCTTCTTTTTTGCTGCCTCGTTCGCATTATCAGACGTTTCTATTATTGCCTTAACCGTCTCGACTACTGCTACGACGGCAAGCACTACTGCGGCCACGACCAATAATATACCCCAGAACAAGCCTCTAGGGTCAACGAGATTGACAGGATTGCTCCTGACGTAGGTATAGGAGTTTAACTCCGTTAGGTAACCAGTTGGGTCTTTTTGAAGGAACCTTCCAGTTTTGGGATCATAATGCCTAGCTCTGTAATAATATAGTTTGGATTCGACATCGTATTCTCTACCAATAAACTTGTAGGGATTGACCGCATTTCCGGTCTCAAATATGATTTCTCCAAAGACGTCATATCGATACTTAGCAACCACATTCTCATTAATGTCTGTTAATGATGTCACGCTACCTAATCCATCAAAAACATAGTAATAGACAGTTCCACCCCTTCTCATGCTAATGGGCTCATCAACGCCCGGTCCATGTATGTACCTTGCTTTTTGCGTACCGTTAACATCGAGCTCCATTAATACGTCCTCGAAATCATAGAGGTAAATCGTTGTGTCATTACCTTTGGCTTTGCTTAGTCGAGCTCCAAGTGGAGAGTACCGGTAAGTGATAGAGCTTGTATCTGGAAGCACAACTTTTGTTAATCTGTTTTCAAAATCATATTCGTAGTAGGTGACATTACTACCGTCAACCTTTCTGATCAAATTACCGTTGCCTTCATAAGAATAGCTGACGGAACCAGTTGACAGTAATCGGTAATCAGAATCATAGGTATAGGAGGTGATGTCAGTCTTATTTATCGTTTGAGTTAATCGATTGCCCACACCATCGTATGTATACTCGACAATGTTTCCCGATGGATACGTGGCATTAAGAAGTCTGTACAGCGGATCATATTGGTAGGTCGTGATGCCCACGTTAGCTTCTGCTACACTCACTCTATTTCCTACATTATCATAGGTGTATGAGTAACTTGAAATTAGAGTTCCGTTTGAATGCCAGTTTGCCAGACTCGAAAGTTTCCCTACGCTGTTGTATGTGTAAGTGGTGAAAACTGCATTCGGGTAGTTTGTTCGCACTCTTCCACCAGCCTTATCATATTCGTATGTGGTGACCTGGCTGAATGGGTCAGTTATCCTCACAAGCCGATTAAGAAGGTCATATTGGTAAGTGGTAACAGCCCCATCGGAATCGGTCATACTCACACGATTGCCGACCTCATCGTAGGTATAACCGATGGTTTTATTAAACGATCCGCCATAGTTCACGGTCATGGATACTAGTCGATCAAGAGAGTCGTAGGTATAATGCGTGACGTCTTCAAGCCCACCAGTGTTTGTTAGCTTAATGATATTTCCCACAGCATCATATTCCAAGGAAGCGATACTTCCATCGGGATAAGAGGTCAATGTACGACGATTCAATGCATCATACGTATAAATAGTGGTGTTGCCATTTGCATCAATACGCTTTACAAGATTCCCTGCTCCATCATAGAAGTATCGAGTTTCGTATCCGATTGGCGAGATGATTCTCGTCAACCTGTTTAACTCATCATACACGTATCTTATCGCGTGATTGTTCGCATCAACAATGCTTATCAAGTTGCCATTTGCATCGTAACGATAACTGGTTTTATACCCTAATGCATCAACAACTTCTGTCAATCTGCTTAACGCATCATATGAGTAAATCGTAGAATATCCATTTGCATCAGTAATTTTGACCAAATTCCCAAACGCATCGTAATTATAAATGGTCTTGTTGCCTAATGCATCAGTTTTTCTTGTTAATCTGTTCAGTGCATCATATTCGAAGGAAGTTATGTGACCATTTTTATCTGTTTTGGTTAACATGTTTCCTACAGCATCATAAGTGTAAAGCTCAGTGTTTCCAAGAGCATCAGTGATAAAAGTTATCCTATTTAGCGCATCATATCCCACATTTGTTGTTGCACCCATTGCATTAGTAGATTTTATCAGATTTCCATTCATATCATATTCAAAGGAAGTCTCATTTCCTGAAGCATCTTTAACATTGGTTGCAACGCCGACAAGGTTGCTGCCTAAATCCGTCTGACGCCCAAGAGCGTCTATCATCTTCGTCAAACTTCCCTCTTCATTGTAAAAATATTCAGTGACGCCGCTTACGGGATCTATTACCTTTATGACTCTATCGTTTGCATCATAGACACGGGACGTTGTGTGCAAGTTAGCATCTGTTATATTTATGAGTCTACCTACCCCGTCATAGTCATATCGAGTAGTATTTCCTGAAGTATCAACTAATCCAATCATATAGCCGTGACTATCATAATAAAAAGAGGTCACATAGTCTCTGAAATCTGTTGAAGCTATTATATTCCCGTAAGTATCAAAAGAACGATACGAACTGTTCCCAGTAGCATCCGTGATTCTTACCAAATTACCTTTTCCATCGTAACCAAACTTTGTAACAAACCCATAGGTATTTGTAACATTTCCAAGTAAGAAAACATATTTGGTAGCCGTGTCAATGATGTCCCATTTATAGTAGGTCGAATAACCTAATGGATCTGTCAAATTTAGTAAGTTGCCATATAGATCGTACTCGTAAGTGTGAGAATGTCCATTTGCATCTGTCCCAACAATGATGTTCATGTCGTTATTCCATAACATGCTTGTAACTCCGCCTAAAGCGTTGATGAGCCGTATGGGATTTCCAATGTCATTCATCTCTATTGTTGTATTGAACCCTCTAGCATTAAGTATAACAACCTTTTGAACACCATATTGGATAGAAAACGTTCTGAATGAGATCGAGGGCAGTCCAAGGGAGTAGTTGTATAGTCCCTTCCATATCTCAGATACTTTGCCATTAGAATAGATAAACTCAGTTAATCCACCAAATCGATTCACTACACTTTTCAGGTTGTGGGTCGCATCGTAAATGAATAAACTGAAATATCCCATGGCGTCAATTACCTTAATCAAATTGCCAGAAGCATCATACTCATACCTAATCTGCCTACTTAAAGGATCAACAACGCTACTAATCCTATTCTGCGGATTATAATTCACTATTAAAGCCAAGCCAGAGTCATCTTCAACTCGAGTAAGCTTTCCATCCGTATAGCTGAAGGTCAAACGGTTATCATTCTTATCGACGATATTCAATAACCTCCCGACAGAACTAAAATTATATTTCGAACTATCTTTAAACCAAAGAGTGAAAGAGCCATCCCCATTCTTTATCAATCGAGAATGAACTCCAGCCGGTGGAGAATACCTGCCACCCCCAACACTCGTAAAATCGTGAACAGATCCGTCACCTTCAACCAAAGAAACAGTGGCTCCATTTTCAACAAGATAAACATGATAGTTGAAAGTCCAGCCAAAACCAAAACCCGTACTGGTTCCGTTACGATGACTGTTATAAGCCCTAACGACTTCAATGCCAAAACCCCTAGCCTCAAAAGAAATATCATGAGCAGTAAAAAACAAATTCCCAGTCGCAGAATTAACCATACCACCAATGTAATAATACCAAGGCTCAAAACCCGTATTCCCAACAGATGAAGAAGAACTCGAAATCATGGCTGGATGAAAAAGACCCGAACTAAGAATCAGCACCAACAATAGTGCTGACAACCCCAACATTCCATTTCTTTTCATTTCACCTTTCTCTCCTAACGAGGTTATGCGCCCTCATCACGGCACTCGGAAGGGGGAATCCATTGATTCAGCGAAACCTTCATAGAGAGTTGTATATTAGATTGAGATAGCCCCTCGTGTTATTATTATGCATCATGACTGCGTTTAAAATTTTCGGTATAGCATCATTGTTTACTTTGCAGGTTTATCCAGAAAATTAAGGGTTAAAGTTTCATTTTATCTCTACTTTCACTTATGGGACTTCGTGTCTTCTGGTTTATTTCCATAATTGATCTATGTCTTGTTCCAAGCGACTCTATTAACATGGGAAAGACGATGTCTCTGGCTTACGGTAAAGCAACTGTTAGAATAATGCGCAGCCTGTTTGGAAACGGAGAATGTGAAATCACATTTGAGAGTCAAATCTGCTTTAAGAAGAATGTCGATTGGAAAGCATAAGCAGTTTTTCATTATTTCCCAGAATTTCCCGTATGTTTCCCCATTTTTCCCACAACAAAAAGAGATAGGGAACTGAGAGAACATTAAATGTATAAAACTTAAGATCCGATGTAGTCTCTTAGAACTTCTTGGTCTAACTTTTCGACTAAGAAGCCTAACGTCGAATTATATACACCACTGGCTTGCATTTCCCGTTCTATCATCTTCCTCATAACCTTCATCACCAAATCCAATGCTGCAGCAACAGAAGTATTAGCGATCTGCACTGGTTCCATGCGGAGAACATTCAACACTTTCTTGGCTTCTCCTCTTAGGTTTGCTCCTCTGATGTATGTGGCTATGCTGCTGTCCACTGCTTTGCCAACCATCATGTTAGCGCTCCAAGTATTGACGCCATTTTCTGCACATATCCGTAGGAACAGCTTTCTACCTATGTGCCAACCAAAAATCCCAGTCGCTTCTATCCCAGCTCTCTTCCTTAGAGTTTGCAAGTTTCTAAGCAGCTGCTTTTCTGATAGGTGTCCACGTCTTGCTGACTGGAATAAGTATGGGTTATTCTTGTCTAATGTTGGAATATGCTTGACTAACAGTTGTTGAAGTTCTTTGTCAATGAAAACGTCGGCAACAACATTCTCTTTTTTCGTGTGTGTCAGCACTTCTTTTGGTTCATCCAAGACTTGGTAAACGTCGAACTTCTTCCATTCCACTCTACACGCATCCCCGATTCTTAGGCCCAACAGCCATATTTTGACCAGCACCTTCTCTTCAAGGCTACCAACCTTATACATCTCACAAGCTTCATCAACAGTCAAGATGTGATCTCTGGTTGTCGGAATAGTGCGATAAATCCGCAACGATTTCCTTATTTTTGGTTCTACATCGTTATACTTGCAATACTGGATTATCGGGTTGACCACAGCTCTGCAACTATTCTGTAAGTATCTCTTTAAGCACCAAACGTAGAATTTCTCAATAACTTTGCCCGGATCCTTGACTTTCAGTAGTGCTTTCGCTGGTTTACCATAAAACTCTTCAAACACTTTAAGCCCGTGCGCATAGCTTTTGCGTGTTTTAGGTGACGCTAAGCCTTCTAGGAAATCCTTTACCATATACATTGCTCTTTTCACCTTCTGGAGAAATTAGCCTTATGAATCCCAAATCAAGAGCAAAGATAAGAGACTTCTAAAGTCTCAAATCTCCCGCAAACCCCCATTTTTCTGTTGCCTGTTCTTGGTGAACTTCTAAATATTTTGCACTTCAGTTGATAATGTAGTCGATTCCATTTTGCGCATTAGTTAGCTAATCCTTCCATAAGATCAACTTATTTTTCTTCGCAACAAGCAAAACTAACAGACTACCAAGAGTCAGGAAGTAGTTGCTTTCCTCCGGGCACTGGACGACTACTTCCAAACACGTTCTAACCATCGTGTTGACCCTCTTTGTGTCAAAACTCACCCTCATCATTAATCCTTCATGATTTGTTGTTGTAGACCCCCTCCCCCCTCAACAACAACACTCACACCAGTTCATGCACAATTCCACGAGAAGCTTTCCACATGAGTTTCAAGAAATTCCCCTTTAAAGAAGACAGTAAGAAAGGGTCTTTCGAAGACGAAAACAACACTGCAACCATAATGTCATAAATCCTTGTATTATGTCATGAATCACATCACAAGTTGAAATGGAGATACCTCCCGCAACTCCCTTTTTTCTGAGACACCAAAAGACTAAGCCGCAATTTGCACACGCACCTATATTATATATTATAGGGAGCTATAGCTTCTCAGAACGTCAGAGTTTCAACAAGCCTTGCAGGATAGCTCTTCGGGAGACAAATCAGCTGGGAAGTGCATCGGATAAACAGATGCGTCTTGTTGGTTCGTTCGAACCGAAAACTTCATCCGCTCCTTCAACTACTTTAGTGTGGTGATTGAATTGGGTATGGGAAAAAGTTCAAAAAAGAAGCCTACGACCAAGAAGGAAAGAGCAGAGAAAAGAAAAAAACGCAAGGAGAAACGCTCAAAGAAATAACACGCGTAGCCTTGCAACAAACATGAACTCCTTGGAAAAACACACGCAAGATTCTCACCTAAATCGCTTTGTCCCACAATAATTCCACAGCGATAAACTACTTCTTTTTGATGACCTTACAGAAAACACTGGATTCGTCCACTTCAATGACAGAAGCATTCAACCCGAACTCATCAAACAACTCAACAAACTGGTCACTACTGACAGTGGTAGCTCTAAAATCATCCTTACACACAATCGTCCCATCACAAGTCTTCTGCTCATCTATCTCCCCTATAAGACCAAACAGCGATTGCTTTCTAAACCATTCCAGACGAGCTTCCCATATTTTCGGAGAATAACTAGAAAAGAGAATAGTCCCATTATCTTTCGTCGCCCTTACAGATTCGGCGATCAAACGTTTCTTGTTAACCCCAAACGCGGATATGCCGTTCTGAACACAAAAGACAACGTCAAAACTACAAGAACGAAACGCCATCTGAGAAGCATCCATCAGAAATACATCATAATTTCTACAACTTTCCATGTATGACCTTGCAAATTCTAAACTTTCCCTTGAAATGTCATTTCCAACAATCCGAGAAACAAACTGTGACACCGCTTTCATAACCCTACCATAACCACATCCAAGCTCAAGAACCAAATCCGAACCATGAAGATTAGAAACAACGAATTGAATTTCCGAATCAAGATATTGCTTAATCCTTCGAGGAGCTATCTCATAACATCTAACAAGTTTATCAGCTGAAAGCTTCTCTTTGTAATAAGCACCTTTGTGCATAGAAGCATCTAAAAAAACCAAGATTTAAATTCGTTTCGTGTGTCTTATCTTTCAGAACAAGCTTCCACCAATACGTATCAGTCAAACTAGTTTTTCAGAAACAACTTTGATTTACGCCCACGTGCACCTTATTCCTTTTAAGACACAACTCCAATTCAAATAATTGGTAAACACCATGCGCCGCAAGAAAAAACGCAACATAATAGACGAACTGTTCGGAGGCTCCCTATTCAACGAAACAGAATTACCATTTGACAAATCCCCCGCAACTGGATACTCAATAAGCGTAGTACAAACACCAGAAGGAACAAAAGTAAAAGCAAAAATCGGAAAAAACGCAGACGCAAGTGCACTCAAAAAACAGCTTCAGCAACAATACCCAAACGCAAAAATAGAAATAGAAGGAGGCAAAACAACGCCCTTAATCAGAGAAATATCCACAAAAACCCTCAAACACAAAAACGAAGAAAACATGAAAACCGACAACTAACCTCGTGCACGCCGAAATCGATTGGTGCTTCTCTCTAAGCTAGATCTGAACAGTTACAAGTTAAGTATAGAACCTCATACTTTTGCGAACGCCCTCACATTTTCGTCCTCTAAATGACATTACGCACACGCAATCTGTTCTAAAACGTAGCATTATAAACGACTCAAACGACAAATATGTTCTGGAGACCGCAAGGAGTTGAAAGTCCAGATTCTTGCTCATTGCTATTCTTGTATGTCTCATTTTCTCTCTAGCTGCAACTTTAGCATCCTACAACATTTACTACGTAGACCCACACATAGTTGATGTAGCACGTTCGCATAGAAGCTGGCCGCTCTATTGGATTATTGAATAGTAGCCTGTGTAGAATCCGGCGATATATGCGATATTTCATAGTTTCTATTTTCAGCCACTTAATTTCTTAATTGACATTACTTTCTGGGCTGTTGTTTTCCAGCTTCCTTCCGTAACCCTACTTTTATTAAAGGAAAACAAAAAACATGGTTAAAGCGCCTGTTTTCATGTCCATCCTAAACAGCATTAACTGGCAATGGCTATAAACACACATCAACCTATCTTCTGTAAGCGCGGGCTTTCTTTATGCAGAAAAAGTGGCTTGAAATTCCTAAAAGACTACTCATGCGTTAATGTTTCAATCAAGTCAACTACTCTGCCTTCTTCATGTTCTTGTGGATGTTGAAGCATCTCGTAAATCTGCAACGTTTGTTCCGCTGCCTTCCTCCATGTAAAGTACTGCAACACACGTTTCCTACCATTTTCACCCCACCGTTTAGCCCTATCAGAATCGCAAAGAACATCCTTTACACCCCAAGCAATGTCAGCCGCATTTCCACCATTCACATGCACACCGTTTTTGTCCGGTCCAGAAGGCACAACCTGCTCTCTAAACCCAACCACACCATGCGCACCCACAACAATCGGCTTAGCCATCGACATCGCTTCCAAACTTACTATGCCGAAAGGCTCGTAGGTAGATGGAAAGATGCAAACATCCGCAGCCGCATAATGCAGAATACGTTCCTCTTCTGGCACAAACTCAAACCTACAAGCCACATTATCACTTATTCCAAGCCTACTTGCAGTTTCAGTTATGTCGTTTTGCTGTTCGCCTTTGCCCAAAATCACAAGTTTCGTCTTCGGGTATTCCTCCAAAACCGTAGGCATCGCTTGAACAAGATTTGTAATTCCTTTCACCCATGTTAGCCTCCCAAGGAAAAGAAGCATCTTTTCATCAGGCTTTACGCCGTATCTCTCACGGATTGCCTCAACTTCTTCACGTCTGCAGTTTTCCGGACTATAACGTTTCGGGTCTACACCATTCCAGACAACGCTTATTTTTGATTTTGACCATCCATGCCTTATCAAGTCTTCCTTCATGGCATGGCTTACGGTCATTATTCTGTCTGCCCTTTGGCCTGTCGCCCATTCAACGTGTGAAACAACCTGTGAACCTCGCCCTCCGCTTCTACCCCATTCAGTGCTGTGAACATGAAAAGCCACTGGAACCTTTGTTTCATTCTTCACTATAATACCTGCTATGCTGCTCAGCCAGTCGTGCACGCAGACAACATCGTAGTTGCATCCTTCCTTTTTCAACATGCTGTTCACGAATTTCGTTGCACTCAAAATGTTGTAGATGAATATGTCGTTGAACAAGCGTATGTTTGTTCCCCATTTTTTCAAGTCGTCAATGACAAACATTGGAAAAACGTTGCTTGCATCCGCAATCAGAGGTCTGTGAACCTCAACGCCTTTTATGATTTCTCTGGTTTTCAGGTTTCCAGGGTTAAGTGTAAAAACTGTTACATCATTACCCATGGAAACGAATTCACGAGTAATATAATCCGCATAGGTGCCTAAACCACCTACAAGAGCGGGCGGATACTCCCAAACAAAGAAACCTATCCTCAAATACACACCTCGCTAATTCGCGCGCGATCTAACTTGTCAACATAGTCCAAGCTTTGTATTCCTTGTAATAACATGTTGTCGTCTTCATTGACATTCAACTGAAGGATTACGAGTTGTCCATTATTGTCGTGGCATAAAATATCTAGTGTTGTCTTGTCATTTATCGGGACATGACTCCAAACTACGGTTAATCCTTTTTCGATTTGGTCTATTTGCTTTGTTATCATCTGCTCTAATTCTTGCTTGTTCTCAACGCTGATTTTTTTGATTGACACACTTTCACCTTTGTTGTTAAGAGAGAAGCTAGAGTAAAGGATAAATAAATTATGAATTCGACATCAGAATCCAACGTAAACTTGGCACCGTTGCATCCCAGAACAGCAAATCAGAAATAAACGTCAAACTGATAAAGAGATAATCAGAGGCTAATATATTGACGGATATAGTGTTTGTATTTGAGGTTCACCAACCACACAGGATAGGACGAAATTTCTTCTGGGAAAACAAATTTTTAAAACGCGTGAAAAAGAAGGAATTCTTCAACTACTATTTTGATCATGTAGTAAACAGAGAAGTTTTTGAGAGAGCATGCAAAAAATGTTATTTTCCATCGAACCAGATACTGCAGGACCTAATCGATAAACACAAGAAAGAGAGAAAAAAGGTTAAAGTTTCGTTCAGCGTTTCCGGAGTCTTCTTGGAACAGTGTGAAATGTTTAACAAGGACCTTTTGGAATCCTTCAAACAACTTGCTGAAACTGGCTGTGTGGAATTTCTAAGCCAAACATATTATCATTCTCTGGCAAGCCTCTACCCTGAAAGAACCGAGTTCATCGAACAAGTGGAAATGCACAATCAAGCAATGAAGGATCTACTGGGTTACACGCCTAAAGTTTTCGAAAACACTGAGTTGCTCTACAACAATGCCATAGCGAAAACCGTCGAAAAAATGGGCTATAAAGGAATCTTCACAGAGGGTGTAGAAAGAATATTGCATGGAAAATCACCGAACTACTTTTACACACCGAAGGGCTGTAAGAAAATCAAGATATTGCTACGGAATTACAAGTTGACAGACGACATAGGATTCAGATTTTCAGCAAGATGGTGGAGTGAGTGGCCGTTGACGGCAGACAAATATTCGAGTTGGCTGGCAGAAACACGAGGCCAATGTATCAGCATCTTCCCAGACTACGAAACTTTCGGCGAACATCACTGGCCTGAAACTGGCATACATGAGTTTCTAAAGCATTTGCCAGGGGATATTTTGAGATGGTGGAATCTCCACATGGCTACGCCTTCAGAGGTTATAGAAAAATACGCTCCAGTTGGAGAGATCGATGTGCCTGAGCTTGGCGGAACTGTTTCTTGGGCTGATTTGGAAAGGGATGCGAGTTGTTGGCTTGGAAATACGATGCAGTGGGCTTATTATACGTCTGTGAGAAGGCTTGAACCTCTTGTGAAAGAAACAGAGGATGAAGAGTTTTTGAGGATGTGGAGGTACTTCCAAACAAGCGATCATCTTTATTACATGTTCACGGCGGGCGGTGGACCGGGCGAAGTTCATTCTTATTTCAGTCATTTCAGAACACCGATAGATGCGCATGTCACAGCCGAATCAGCAATATTGGACTTTGAAAACAGAATAAGACTAGCAGCAATTGCTGCAAACGAACCGTTCCTATTCTACACAGGTATAGGAGAAAAATATTATACGGGAACAAAGGCGTGGAGCCTGAAAGGATTTGTAAAAGCCCTCCAAGAGGTTAGCGTAGAATCCGTAGAGTTTCACAGTCGCCGCCGAGACTTCGAAAAATGGGCTGAGGTTTCACTCCTTGACGACACATTTGCGAAAGAATTGAAGAAAGCGAGACTTTCAAAGCAGAAGGGAGAGAAGCTGAGAAAATCAATAGTTAAAGTCGCACAAGAAAGACTCGAAAAATTAAGCCAACAAATGCAAGCAACTAAATACTTTTAAATGCTCTGCGTTGTCTTTATAAGAAAATCTGTCTAAACTATGTAAATGCTTCAAGGTGAATATGTTGAGAGAGGAACTGCCAATCTCAGAAAAGATTTTGCAGACATTACATAACTTGTGTGCAACGGCTCCAGACCTAGCCAGAAGAAGCGAAGAACTTGCACGGGTTATGCAGCTTGACTTAATCGAGGTGGAACGAATCCTTGACAATTATGGTCTGGAAGGTCATGTGGAAAGTTTCACTGATAACGAGGGGAAAAAACGTTATTATTTGACGGGAAGGGGAATAATAAAGGTCTGTGCACTCTTCACGTAGTGGGAAAACGATGCGCGTCATTATTTTGTCTTGGGAATTCCCGCCGAGGATAGTTGGGCAACTTGCAAACTATGTGAAAGAACTTGCAGTGCAGCTTGTCAAAAAAGACGTGGAAACTCATGTGGTTACATATCATGATTTCTTAACAGGAGAATACAAAGAACCGGAAGGCGTCAAAACCTATAGAGTCAAGAATCCTGTTCGAACGCACATCGGTGTCCTTACGTGGGTTTTAACCCTGAACCAAGAGGTTGAGAGAGTGGCGGCTAATATCTATTACAAAGCGAATAAACAAATAAACCTGATAGATGCGTATGACTGGCATTTCATACAAGCTGCGGTTACTCTGAAAAAAGCGTTTAACATACCCTTTGTTTATTCTGTTGAGAGCCTAGAAGAACACCGCTCCCATGGTACAAACTATCCCTTCAATATGTCTATCAAAAGCATAGAGTGGCTGGGGTTGTTTGAGGCAAAGAAAGTAGTTGTGAAGTCTGAATGGATGCGGGATGAAGTAGTTAGAATATACAAGGTTCCAGTGGACAAGATAAAGGTGATTGAGCCAAAATCTAAGATGTGGATGAAGGACATTTTGGAAACCTACAAAAACGTTGCAGGAGGCGCAGTGCTCAGGTGACTGAAGAATTAACTGTTATGATGCTTACATGGGAGTTTCCGCCGAGAATCATAGGTGGAATATCCCCACATGTTTATCACTTGTCAAAAAGCTTGGCAAAAAACGGTGTGAAAGTTTACGTGGTTACCTGCGATTTTCCCGGAGCACCACAACATGAAACTGTTGATGGTGTCGAAGTCTTCCGAATAGATTCTTACAAGAACCCATCTCCAAACTTTGCAACTTGGGTTTACCTCATGAATGTAAACATGCAAAAAGAAGCCGCTGCACTCGTTAACCGTCTGGGCGGAAAAGTTGACATCTTCCATGCCCACGATTGGTTAGTTGCAAACGCAGGAATAGGCCTAAAACACGTTTTCAGAAAACCACTTTTGGCAACAATTCATTCAACTGAGATCGGGCGTAGAAATGGGCTTCATTTCGACTATGAAAGGATGATTCATGAAACAGAGGCTTGGCTTACATATGAAGCATGGAAGGTGATATGCTGCAGTAACTACATGATTTCACATGTCCGGTGGGCTTTCGGGCTTCCAGAAGACAAGTTAATCATGGTTCCAAACGGCGTAAACATTCAAGAATACACCAAAAACAAAAACACTGATTTAAGACAATTCAGAAGAAAATTCGCTTTGCCAGAAGAGAAACTTGTGTTGTATGTTGGAAGATTGGTTTTCGAAAAAGGTACCCACGTGTTTGTCAATGCTGTTCCAAAGATTTTGGGAAAAGCCAATGCCAAATTTGTTGTAGTTGGCAACGGTTACATGAAAGAACCACTTTCAAACCTTGTTAAGGGCATGGGCTTAGCACACAAAGTCATTTTCACAGGATTTGTGGATGATGAAACCTTGAAGAACTTGCAGAGATGTGCAGACGTTTCAGTTGTGCCATCGCTCTTTGAGCCCTTTGGTATAGTTGCCCTTGAAGCAATGGCTGCGAAAAGTCCAGTTGTGGTCTCCGATACAGGAGGCTTGTCAGAAATAGTGGAGCATGATGTGAATGGTGTTAAGGTTTATCCGGAGAATCCTGATTCCCTTGCATGGGGAATAACAAAGGTGTTGCTTGACGAAAAATATGCGAATTGGATTAGAACAAACGCGTACAGAACAGTACTTGAAAAATATGACTGGGACAAAATAAGCCAACAAACAAAGGATGTTTACCAAGCCGTTTTAAAAGAGTATTCCAAAAGTTTCTGGGCTTAAAGGCTTAAACCAAAAAGCTGGAGATACCTCCCGAAGTCCTAACTACTAGTTAGCTTTCCATCCAATATGATATACCATTTAAGGCAGAGGCAACCTTGCATATGAATGTTGTCCCGTGATATTTACCATTCGCGTGTGTCCTAAAAGGACCAGAGTTTGTTTGGTGCTTGGTTTACCTTTGCAGTGCAGCTTGGGCTACATACAATCGCGCGCTTCAATTCAGATGCTTTGTATGTTGTCCTGAATTATCGGAACCGGCATAGTTAAAAATAATAAGCGTAAAGCAGAAGTATAATCGGGCAAAGAACGAGTGATTAGAATGGCAAATCAAAGTCATGTTGAAATAGCACGAAAGGGGGCTGCTTCGATCGCGGAATGGAGAAAGGAGAATCCGAAGGTAAAACTAGATTTCTCTGGAGCTCATTTATCACACATTAACCTTTCAGAAGCTGACCTTTCAGGCGCGGATCTTTCCGAAGCTTTTCTGGCGTGGTCTAATCTTGACTCTGCCATTTTATCTGAGGCATCACTCAGCAAGACGAAGCTTCCCTTCTGTTGCTTGGTGGCAACCAATCTGTCAAAGGCAGATCTCTCCGAAGCAATGCTTTTTGAAGCGAATCTAACCAGTGCCAACCTGACACAAACTAGCTTTCGGAGCTCTAACCTTAGGTATGCTTTGCTGAAGTTTCCAACCCTATCGGAAACTGATCTAACCCGTGCGGATCTTAAAGGTACCGTTTTCTACTCCTGTAACTTCGCTAATGTTAATGTCACGCAAGCAACCATGCATGATACCGTCATATCAGATTCAATGCTTTTCGGTGGTAAAGGCCTAGAGACTGTTAATCATACAGGACCTAGTTGTGTTGATATTCCTACGCTCTTGAACTCTTTCTCGGTCGCTGGAGGCTGTCTTCCGCCTAACTTAGAGACATTCCTTCTTGGGACAGGCGTGCCAAAGCAACTTCTCGACGGCATGCCTCAAGTTGTTGCGAAAATCAAATACTGCTCTTGCTTCGTTGCCTATGGGGAACCTGATAAGTTTTATGCGGAGAGGCTTAAGAAAGACTTTGTAGCCAAAGGATTGTCTTGTTGGGTCTATTCTCTAGATTCTACTCCTGGCGAGCGAACATGGCCAGAGATTAGCCGAAGGAGAAGAGAGGCGGAAAAGATGATCGTGCTATGCTCTGCCAAGTCGCTTGTCAGAGATGGTGTGCTAAAGGAAATCGAGGAACAGATTGACGAAAATCCTGACAAATTGGTACCTATCTCTCTTGATGACACTTGGAAAGCAGCAGGTTTTCCAGTCAGACGTGGCGCAAGAGATCTGAAACCTTTCCTCTTGGAGCGCAACTACGCAGACTTTAGCGACGAAAAAAAGTATAAACAAGAGTTTGAAAGACTGCTACGAGGTCTGAAGAAAAGTGAAGGATGAAACACTAAGAGTTTGGCAAACGGTCTCAACTCGCATCGGTGGGAGTTTGGCGGAAAGCCAAACGAATTTCTAGTTTGATTAGTCAAAATCATATTACCCTGTTCATCATGTTTTTGTAGAGTGCTAAAGCTTCTCGAGGAGAGGGTGTCAGTAGGGAGAGGGAAAGTCTCCCTCACACGTAGAGGCTAATGAGAACGTGGGTTTTTACGTCACTATATACTACTTGATATTAACTTTAAGTAATTCAAACAAGTAATAAGTTTCAGGAAGATTGAAATAAACCCTCAAATCTGTGTTTTCACGGGGGTTCTATTGAAGGTCCGATTAAGAATTAGATATCGTGGGAAGCGTGGTTGCGATATAAGTAGTGTTCCCTTCAAAAAGTTGGAGAAGGTAAACAAGTACAGAAAGAAGAGATGGGAACTCAAAGACGGTTGGCTAATCCTAAAAGCGTTCTAGGAGCGCAGTCAAGATAGAGGCTGAAGGATTGATTGATGTGTGCGACGGGCATAGTGATGCTTGATAACACGCGCTAAGTACTGAATGCCTAGAGAAGCTCGGGAAAAGACCTATATCAGGATCAAGACAATTTATTCTTGTGAGGTAGAAGGGATGTATAACTCTGAAGGCCAGATAATTGGTTTAATGAAGTACAAGAGAAAGGTGGAAGCGCTGCAAGCTATTTTGCCAAAGTTGTGTCCAACATGTAGGAAAATGGTAGAGGAAGCTTTGGCTCATAGGTAGACTAGTGCACGGAAGATTACAAGGAGCAATTATTTAGATAGTTATTTATATCTAAAATGCCGAAAATCAATCAGTAGTTGATAGAAATTGGAAAGAAAGAGAGTTGATGTGTATCATCATTCATCGAAAGAAAACAATGTAGTTTTGAAAAGATGTGAGTGGTGCAAAGGTAAAGGGTATGTAGACAATGAAATCACTGGCTCTCTATCTCGCAAGACATGTGATGTCTGTGGGGGAGCAGGTCAAAACAAATTCAGTGGAACAGTAGTGCGTTGCGCCAGATGCAAGGGTACTGGCATTAAGGGAAGGAAGACTTTCAATGCTCCTGTCAAATGTGATGTCTGTGGCGGAAAAGGCTGGAAAGAGATTTAGTGTGCGCGCTTTTCATACTGCGGAACATCAGTTTTGCTTTCAAAGTTCTATCTGTAGAATCTCTAGTGTGCTTTTAAGAAAGGACGCTAGTCGAAGTTATGTTTTAGTCTAGTTCATAGCGCATGCTATCTCCGAGTTCATTGGTGTTTTCTCTTGGAGCGTTCTTTCAATCTCTTGAACTTATCTTCTGCCTTTTCCATGGTTTCTGGATCGTCTTCTACCAGTTGCTTTAGGGCTTCTTTCTCAGTTATGCCCTTTGTCTTGGCAATCTCTTCAAGTTTTTGTCACGCCTTCATTTTTCTCAGACTCAGATCTCAAAACATACTTCAAAACGTGGTTCAACCTATATATAAGGGAGGTAGAGGCCCAACAGACAACAACAGTTCAGCCACATCTAAATCATTAAAAACCGTCACCGCCATAGAAGAAGAATCAACGCACATTACAGCAGAGGCATCGATTACATAACAGAAATGAACCCCATCAAAATTTCTAGAAAAACCGAATAGACATGTCTCTCAGGAAATATCTCACTCAGAAGCAGAAACTATGATTAGAACGCTTTGAGGTAACTATGGATATTTGAGCCTGATGGCTTTATCCGGACAAGCATCAACGCATTTCATACAGTAAATACATTCCGGATCGCTGAATTTCTCCCACGGCAAATCCAAAATGCGAACATTCATCGGACAAGCCTCAACACACAAACGACATTCCCCCTTAGCACATCTAACAAGATCCCTACGCAAACCGAGAAAACTAAACTTGTTCATTATCGCCATGATCGCGCCATGAGGACAAAAATATTTACACCAACCTCTTGGAACGTAAGCCGAAAAAACAAGGACACTGATCATAATGGCTAGCTGAAACCAAAAGAGCAAAGGCACATTTGCGATTCCAGACAACGCTTCCAAAAAGGGAAGTTCCAATACTGAATTACGGAAATCCCAAATCATTTTCGGCAATGTTGCAAACAACGTTTCAGCAGGGCTTAAAGTAGTGAAAGGAGCCTTTGCAAAGATGCTTAAAGCACTCTCGTAGCCATGGCTGCTTCCGATAAGTTTTGAGACTGAAAAAGTTACACTGACAAACAAAGTAATACCTAAAACACCATATTTTATGTAAACCATGCTATCATGCGTTCTAGGCGAGATTTCCATCTTTTTACGCTTGACGAAGCCTATTAAATCTTGAATAAAGCCAAAGGGACAGACCCAGCCGCAAAAGGATTTACCAAGCAATATTCCTACGATTAGAAATGAAGCTATTGCAAGCCACGGAAAAACAACATTATAAAGCATGAATTGTAAAGCGGTGAAGGCATCTCCCACCGTATTCGGCTCAATCCCCCACGTCCAAAGAACAGGAAGCAGAAGAGGCAATGCGCCTAGGTTGAAGACTATTGCGCTGAAAAATATGAAGGATAAGAACTGAACTATCCTCCGAAACGTACTAAACTTAAGCAATTTCTGCTTGATCTTGCTCTTCAATCTCTAGCCTCTTTCAAACTGTTAATAACTGTTTGAGTTATTCTATTTTCCCACCACTTTAACGTTTTCCACAAGAACCCAAGGAGCAACCAACTGCCCAATCTTTCTCTCATTATTAGCCAACCCAGAAACATTCCTTAACACTTGAAAAATATTACCAGCCAACATCGCTCCCTTTGTAGCATAAACAATTTCACCGTTTTCGATTTTCCACGCCGGAGTTGCGACGACAGAAAATTCTCCACTGGCTGGA
>Ga0315549_1002095_pt1 | contig 19502 bp, 15 predicted proteins | sample SalMarSW160200MG_FD_203101 | JGI IMG/M metagenome (GOLD analysis project Ga0315549, IMG submission 203101) | Salt marsh sediment microbial communities from the Plum Island Ecosystem LTER, Massachusetts, United States - Salt Marsh Sediment SW1601-200 ... | reverse complement strand
GCCTGGCTTCTCCTGACAGCTCCTGCCCGCGGCCTGCCAGGCGTAGGGCCCCGGGCGCTGTCCCTCTGATAATCCGCATAGCGACACCATTCTAGGTGTCACCCATGTTTCTGAACGAGATCAGGGAGAAGGCCCCACCCGGCGCGAGCGAAGCGCGCCTGTAGCTCCGCCTATCGCCCCTCGCCGAACTTGATGCCGCTGGCGCTCTTGGAAGCTGCCGCTGTGCGCACGCTGACTCCAACCAAATCTACACCTTACGTCCCCTCACGTTTACTGAAGGCTGCAACCTGGCCGTGCTATCTTGGAACCAAGCTAGCGCGGGGGACACGATGTGCAACTGGCACCAACACTCGGCATTTGTTGTTGTCGTCGTGCACGGGACGCACGACATCAGCAGAACGACCTGGCCCGACGCTTCTGAGGCCAAGCGATACACCAGGGCGCTGCTGGAGCATGGGGTGCTCCCGCGCAACATCCGCATCTACCGCACGCGCCTGGCAAAGCCGCCTCTTCCCTCTTTCTAGCGAGAACCGTTAGGCCCAGCCCACGTGACGGTGTCCCAAGCCTAGGCTCTGTCTACCCCCACCCCATCGCCCTGGCCGGGCTGGCCGCTGCGGCCCTGGTCGCCCCCAGCGCAGGCGCGTGGTACGCTAGGAGACGTTGGCTCAGGTAAACGCTATCTGACGCCGCCGGGGCTTCGACATGAGCCGCGAGAGAAAGGCGAAGCGACGTTCTAGGAAGCGCGCGCCCCCCGAGTCCCAGGAGAGCGCCGGTCGCGCGAAGGGCAGCGGCGGTCTGCGGGACAAGATCGCAGTCCTTGTCGCTGCTGCCATCCTAATCCCCATAGTCGTATTTACCCTCCTCACCTTCCACCGCTCGGATGAGCCAGATCGGCAGCCGCCAGCTCCAACAACGGCCGACTCTGCGGCTGGGCCCAGAGCAGCCATAGCCGACCATCTGGGCCTCACACAGCCTAATCCCGCCTTCGTCGAAACAGCCACCGAGCTGCTGAAGCAAGCCGGATATGCCGTGGACTACTTCCCGGGCGAAGAAATAACGGTCGAGTTCTACCGACACCTTCCCGCCTGGGGTCATGAGCTGCTCATCCTTAGAGTCCACTCGGCGCTCGGCAGAGTTGGTGACCGGCCGGCAGACTGGGTAACCCTCTTCACGTCCGACTCGTATGACAGCACATGGTACCGGAAGGAGCGCGAGAAACAGCGCCTGAGTAGGGTCTCGTACTACAAAGACGGCCCGCCATACTTTGGCATAATGCCGGGCTTCATCAAGTCGAGCACGAAAGGCGACTTTCCAGGCACGATAATCATAATCATGGGTTGTGATGGGCTGAGATCCGATACTATGGCCGAAGCCTTCATTGAAAAAGGCGCGAAGGCCGTTGTGGCCTGGGATGGGCTGGTGTCCTCCGAGCACACGGACGCTGCCACCGAACGCCTGCTCCAGCATCTGCTGATCGACGGACTCCCGATACAAGACGCAGTAACACAAACCATGGCTGAGGTTGGCCCGGACCCGTCATACGACAGCGTTCTCCGGCTCTACCCTTCCGAAGAGCCTGCCTCCGCCGTTCCGTAGCCGCAGGCACAACAGCCACAATCTGAGACCCCCGCGACCCTCGCAACCGGCCGTAACAAAGGCCCGCCGCCCGCGTCAGAACAGTAAAGGCAAGCCATAGCGATGTCGATAATGGCAAACCACACAGGAGGCGAGCGTCCCCACGGGCACCCTCCCACCGCAATCCAGTGCGCGCTGGCGGTGGTGACGGCCGGCCTGGCCGTCGCTGCGGCGATGCTGGCCCTGGTCGGGACCGCCCAGGCCAGCTACGTAGACGCGCTCCCGGACGCGGAGACCCCCCCCCAGAGCCCCCCTCCCCGTCATATCCCACGCCCAGGCAGCACCGACCCCCATGCCTTCAGCGGCCAAGGCGCTCTGCCCAACCGCTCTCCCCGCCACCTACAGCGGCACGGTTCGGGTGGACGGCCAGCCCGCCGCCGACGCCCTCACCCTCACCGCCAGCATCGATGGCCAGGCTTGGGCTACGGCCGTCATCTCCGACGGCCGCTACACCATAAGCATACCGCAGCATACACCGGAAACGCCGCCCTGCTTCCCTGGCAGCGGCACTATCCTTTTCACCCTGGACGGCTATACCTGCATGCCGGCCGAGGAGAAAGAGGGGACGCGCTGGGTCGCCTGCGGCTACCGCTCTTTCACGCCAGGCCTCCACGATGTGGACTTCGTCTGTCTGGCCATGCCAACGGCCACACCCTCACCAGATGATGCCAGATGGGCTGCCCCTCTGGTTGTTGCCTGGCTGGATCAGGGTTTAGAAGCCACGGCGACCTATCGCCAGTTCTCGCAGGCCCAGACCGACTCCTCCAGCGCCGCCAGGGCCGCCTTCCTTAGCGGCCTGATCCCCTACCTGACCGGCGACGCGGCGGCGGCCAGGACAGCCTGGGAGGAGATGCTCGACGCTTTCCCCAGCCCTGAGCACCGCGCTCAGGCCCGTCTCTGGCTGGCAAAGATAGACCTGACCTTGCTGGGCGATAGCGAGGGAGCGCCCGCCCACCTCGAGCAGGCCATGGCGGCCACGCCCGACGGCTTCTATGCCCTGCGAGCTGAAGCCTGGCTCGAAGACCAGGGCGCTGCCCCTCTCCCTGAGGCCGAGGACACTATACAGACGCCTGCCGCCCCTGACTGGGATGCAGTTGAAGGATGGCTGACCTCCCTCTGGGGGCCAGAGGCCCTGGCGGCCGACCCGTCGCCCTTCGACCTGCCGGCCTGGCAGTGGGGCCATGAGTTCCACCAGCTAGGCCTGGCCCGAGAGGCGACCAACGAGTTCCTCTGGCTTATCGACCAGAGCAGCTTGCAGCCTTGGAGCCTCTACCGCCTGGCCCGTGCCTTCCACGACCTGGATATGCCCCATCTGGCCGCCGGCGCCGCCGTTCGCTTGCTGGCCAAAGCTGGCGGCCTCCTGGAACAGACCCCTCGCGCCCTTCTGGAGCTAGCCTACCCCTTGGCCTACCTGCCGCTCATCGATGCTGCTGCCGCCGAAAACGACCTCCCGCCCCTTCTCCTCCTGGCCGTGATCCGCCAGGAGAGCTTCTTCGATCCTCTAGCCGTCTCGCCCGCCGGCGCTCTCGGCCTCACCCAGGTTATGCCGCCTACCGCCCAGGGGATCGCGGCGGAACTAAACGTTGCGGACTTCTCGACCGCAGACCTGCTGCAGCCGCAGGTGAGCATCCAGTTCGGCGCCAGCTATCTGCGCAGCCAGCTAGATGCCTTCGCTGGCAATCCCTACTTCGCTCTTGCTGCCTACAATGCCGGCCCTGACAACGCCTCCCGCTGGAGCCAAAGCCTTCCCATCTCAGACATGGACCTCTTCCTCGAGCTCGTAGACTTCGCCGAGACCCGCAGCTATGTGAAACTGGTGCTGGAGAACTATGCTGTCTATCGTTTCCTCTATGGCGACGCTGACCATCCCACCCTCCTGAGCAGCCCCCACTCATAGACAGACCTTCCCGCAGCACACTCCTCGGCCTCCACGATCACAGCGGTGTGGGGTTACGCCCTGAATCTGCCTGTGAGCATCCCACTTCTCCCCAGAAGACCCCTCAACCCAAGACCCGCCACTAGCGGGTAACTTGACCGATTACACCCCATACTTAACATCTTACGACCCAAAATGAGCCATTTACTCAAGAACCCTGGCGACAGCATGTAACATTCACTGAACAATAACGTCAATTTGGTATGGAGATCATTTGCAGATCGATGAGCTGGATTTGATATGTAAAGTATCCACAAATCAATAACGCCAACTCGAAGTGGAAAAGGGCGAAGAATACGTGAAGGGAGGTGGTCGCACAAGACCAGACGACTCGTGAACCAAGCACTCCGGCCAATAGGGAAGGTACCAAACGGGTAAGTCTTGAGGAACGTCTACCTCAAACCTAAGGCACCCAAAGGAGGAACGCTGAATGCGTGGTAGACTAACAAGGCTGTTCCGCAGCCTGCACAAGAAAGAGGAAGGCATCACAGGCCTGGAGACGGCCATCATCCTCATCGCCTTCGTCATCGTCGCCTCCGTGTTCGCCTTCGTAGTCCTCAGCACAGGCCTCTTCAGCGCCGAGCGCGGCAAGGAGACCGTCTTCGCCGGCCTGGAGAAGGCCCGCGGCAACCTCGAGGTCCGCGGCGCCCTTACCGTCACCGATGTCGACACCAACGGGTCCATCGACAGCTCGGACGCCATTCAGTTCAACGTGGCCCTCGCCGCCGGCGGCTTCCCCATCAGCCTAGACCCGTCGGCCTACACCAACACTGTCGTCATCAACTACATCGACGCGCAGGCCCGCGAGGCCAACACGGGCTACACCGTCAACTGGATCCTGGACGACGGCGACGACCTCCTGGAGGTCGGCGAGCTGGCGGAGGTCACCGTGAGCCCCCCCAGCGGCAGCACCCTCGTTCCGAACGAGATCTTCACCCTGGAAGTCGTCCCGCCCTCCGGCGGCACCAACCTTATCAACCGCACCATGCCCCCGGAGATCGACGACGTGATGGACCTTCACTAGACCGCTTTGCTGATGCTGGGCTGCGGCACGCTGACGTGAGCCGTGTGCGCGGCGTGAGCTGCGGCGCGCTGACGTGAGTGGTGCGTGCGCGGCGTGGCCCGCAGCCCAGCGCGGTACCCCTTGAGCCACCAGGGCTCTAGGGCGGTCTACAACCCCAAGCCGTCCGCCGCGGCTGGCCGACCATGTGCCGCTAGGGCCTCAGCCTGCTGAAGCCGACGCAGCGCCATGCGCCTCACCATCTCCGGATCAGGCGTGACCCTCTGGCGTCCGTGGCCTAACGGTGCCGGAAACGATGACCTCCGGCCATTCACCAGGCCCAACGTCACCAGCCGCACTTGCCCTCTTACTCCCAGGGCTTTACAGCTTACAGGCCCAATCCCGGCTGCACCCCAAAAACCCGCAATGGTTTGTAACATCGACAGATCAATAGCGTCCATTTGATGAAGAAGTTGTGAAGAAGCAGTGAAGGAGTAAGCAGGAACGCCTTCGATGCCCTTGCCTGCGGGTCTCAATGCCCAGCGCCAGCCAGGCGGAGAGCCCCAGGGAGAGCTGGAATGGGGGTAACCATCATGCAGGCTTTGGTGACTAGTCTTGCACATCTCGACCGCCGCATTGCCGATGGTGAGGCCCAGGTCTGTGTTATCGGTCTCGGCACAGTGGGATTGCCACAACTACTAGCCTTCGCCGAAGCCGGTTTCCCAGCCGTGGGGATCGACATCGACATGGCCACAGCCGACAAAATCAATCGAGCCGTCAGTCCGGAGGCGGACGTGGATCCCGAACTCCTCCGGCAGATGGTTGTCGGCAGAAGACTAAAGGCTACCACTGACTTCGACGCTGTATACAACTCGGATTGTGTGATACTTTGCATCCCAACATCTTGGTCCCCGGAGGCCGAGCCTGATCTCTCGGCTGTGATGAGCGCTGTTCGAGAAGTCAGCCAGCGCTTGCGCAGCCCCAAGCTTATTGTTCTCGAGAGCACCATCCCGCCCGGCTCTACGCGGCAAGTGGTGTTGCCGCTACTGGAGTCAGGAGGGTTAGAGGTGGGCTCAGACTTCTGTCTCGCTTTTGCCCCTGAGCGCTTAGACCCTGGAAACAGCAGCTTCTCGCCACTGGACATTCCTAAGGTCGTCGGCGGTATCACGGAGACTTGCACCGCTCTTGCCACTCGCTTCTACTCGAAACTGGCTATTGACGTGCATCCGGTGTCCTCCCCGGAAGTGGCCGAAGCCACAAAAGTCTTCGAGAACACCTTCCGCTTCGTCAACATCGGCTTGGCTAACGAGCTGGCACAAGTCTGCAACTCCCTGCGCATCAGCCCTCGGGAGGTCTTGGACGCCGCCAGTACTAAACCTTTCGGGTTCATGCGGCATTCGCCCGGCCCGGGCGTGGGCGGTCGCTGCATCCCTCTGGCGTCTCGTTATTTTCGTTGGACGGCGCAGCGGCAGGGCGTTGGTGCCAAGATAACCGACGCATCAATTGCGGTGAATGACCACAAGCCCGAGCTGGTGGCGAAGGAGACGGTGGCCCGTGTACATCAAGCCCTGGCAGGACAGGTGCGGCCGGTGGTGCTGATAGTGGGGATGGCCTACAAGCCGGGGGTAGGCGATGTAAGGGGCTCTGTAGCTCTGACCATCGCCTCTCTTCTTAAGGACGCCGGGATTCACGTCCAGTATCACGACCCGTTCGTCCCCACCATTGCCATCGACGGAGAGCGATTTGCGTCTGTTCCCTTGACAGAGGACTCGATCCGGACCGCCGACTGCACTCTGATCCTCTGTCCTCATCACGGAATCGATTATGAAGCCATTAGAACGCATTCTCGCTGTGTTCTCGACCCCACCAACACGGTTTTCTAGCATCTTGCAGCGGAGCCCACCGTCACAATGAAGCTAGGAATAGTCATTTTCGCCCTCAACGAGGAGAAATCCATCGGCAGCGTCCTCGACCGCATCCCCACATCCATCGAAGGGATTGACCGTATCGACGCAATCGTGGTGGATGATGGCTCGACCGATCGAACCCGCGCCTTTGCTCTGGAACGAGGTGCGCAGGTAATCTCTCACCCGGAGAATAGGGGCTTGGGGGCTGCCTTCGCCACGGGGATCGATGCAGCGTTGCGTGCCGGGGCTGACATCATCGTAACCCTTGACGGGGACGGCCAGCATCCACCTGAAGCTATCCCTCGGCTCATCGCCCCGCTCCTGGAGGGGCAGGCCGATTTTGCTACGGCCACGCGGTTCAGCGACCCTGCCCTGGTGCCGGACATGCCGGCGCTCAACCGCTTTGGGAACCGGTTGATGGCCCGCGTCACGGGGTTAGCCTCCGGCCGTTCGTTCACCGACGCCGCATGCGGCTTCCGCGCCTATTCCCGCGAGGTCGCCCTCAGAACCAACATCCACGGCGTCCACACCTACACACAGGAATCGCTGCTGAACCTGGCCCGTAGGGGTATGGCCATGACCGAGGTGCCCGTGGCGATCCGCGGCGTCCGGGAGCACGGCAAGTCACGCGTAGCGCATAACCTCGTCCGCTATGGAGTCCGCGCCCTCGCGATCCTGGCTGGCGCGCTGCGGGATCGGCTGCCTCTCGCCTTCTTTGGGAGCATCGGAGCCGTCCTCGCCCTGATGGGGGGAGCCGCAGAGCTGACGGTGTTTGTCAACTTCGCCTTGACCGGCAAGACCACGCCGTACCAATCCTTCACCATCCTGGGCGCGATCTTCCTGATCCTGGGAGCGTTTTCCTTCCTGATCGCACTTCTGGCCGACATGCTGGGCCGGATGCGCGAAACACAGGAGACCCTGCTGTACCTGGAAAAGCGCCGCTACTACGACGACCTGGCCCGTCAGCACACTCGTCTGGACGGGGAGCAGCAGGTCCCGCTTCCTCCGCATCTCGCCGCCGAGAACCAGGAGGTTTCGCCAGCCGTGCCCCTGAGAATGGAGTAACCCGTAATGTCGGCAAGCCCCGCTGCGCGGCCCTCACTGCTGGTGCTGACCAGCACATTTCCGAAAAGCGTCAGCGATAGCACGCCGCCGTTTGTGTTCCAGTTGTGCAGCCACCTCCTGCCGCACTTCGATGTGACGGTGCTTACACCTGCCGTGAGCAAAGCACCTGAGGCAGAGACTCTGCAAGGAGTCAAGGTGCAGCGATTTCACTATTTCTGGCCCCACCCCCTGGAGCGCCTGGCGGATGGCGCCATCCTTGAGAACCTGAGCCGAAGTCCTTGGCTCTACCTTCAGGCACCCTTCCTGGTTCTCTTCGAACTGATCGCGGCGCTTCGGTTGGCGAGGGCAACGCGCCCGGACGTGATCCATGCCCACTGGTTCGTCCCCCAGGGGATTGTGGCCGTGCTCGTGAGCCGAATCCTCAAGATTCCGGTGGTGGTGACCGCTCATGGCGGCGACGTGTATGGCCTCCGCGGCCGGCTATTGGACGCTCTGCGTAAAGCCCTGGCCTCGCGCTGTGAGGCGCTAACCGTCGTGAGCCGAGACATGGCGACGAAGGTTCCGCAGGTAACATCCCGCAGGGGAGAGCCCCCGAAGGTCATGCCGATGGGTGTTGATACCCAGCGCTTCTCCGCAAGACGAGAGCGTGGTAGGGATTCGGACCAGATCGTACTCTTCGTAGGCCGGCTGGCTAAGAAGAAGGGAGTGGAATATCTGATCCGAGCCTTCCCTTACGTCCTCGCCCAACATCCAGACGCCCGCCTGGTTCTGGTGGGCGATGGCCCCTGTCGGGGGGAGTTGGAGACCCTGTCGTCGCAACTGGGGTTAGCGAACCGGGTCCGTTTCGCCGGGGCCCAGCCCCCGGCGGAGCTTCCACGGCTCTACGGCGGGAGTCGTGTGTTTGTTGGACCCTCAGTCGTGACGCGAGGGGGCGACACCGAGTCCTTCGGGCTCGTCTTCGTGGAAGCTATGGCTGCCGACTGTCCCGTCGTCGGCACGTCGGTGGGCGGCATTCCGGATGTGGTGATTCACAAGCGAACGGGACTGCTGGTGGAACCTGAGTCTCCGGCTGCGCTGGCGGCAGCCATCAATGGATTGCTCGACTCCCCAGCCGAGGCTGAGAAGATGGGAGCTCGCGCCCGGCGCTGGGTGAGACGCAAGTTCGACTGGCGACAAGTCGCCCAGAGATATGCGAACCTGCTAACTCAGGCCGCGGGGGGCAGCGAATAGTGCGTCTCGGACTCGCCAGAGGACCCCAGAGGAGGCTCCTGCCATGGCTGGTGCTGCCTCCCACCCTGGGAGTCGGCATCTTCCTCCTCATCCGCTTCTACGAGGTCCCAAGCGTGGAGGATCCCAACCCCCTTGGCATCGCCATCATCGTGCTCCTAACAGGCCTCTTGGTAGTGGGCTCAGTCGCCGTTGCTTACTGCATCCTGGCAGACGCCGCCGGGAACCGGTCGGTGCGGCAGCTGTACCTGATCGTGACGGCGTCCCTGGCTGCCAACTACTCGACGCCGGTCAAGGCAGGCATCCCGCTGCGCGTCTACCTCTACAAGCGCTTCATGGGGATCGGCCTCGCAACGGGGAGTGCCCTTGTGGGCCTGGAAGTCCTGCTGGGCACGCTGGTGCCGGCCATTATCGCCCTCTTTGCCCTGGTGCTCCTCCTGCCAGAAGGAGGGCTGGCCGTGCCGGCGGTTGTCGCGGCAGGCGCCACCGTGGCAATAGCCGCTATCGCCCTCGTCCGCAGCAAATCGTACGATCGCGTCATCTCCCGATTGCCACTGCCGGGGGTCGCCCGCAGGGTGCTCGCCCCGGACGGCGACATCGTGGCGGCCGTGCGCGGCGTGCCGCTCTGGTCCCTGGGAGCAGCCGCCGGCATCTACGCGACGATGTTCGTCCTCGTAGGTATTCGATCATTCTACGCCTTCCAACTCTTCGGCGGCTCCATGAACGTGGTGGAGCTGGTGGGGATCAGCGCAGCCGCGTTTGCCCTCGGCTCCGTGTCGTTCCTGCCCATGGGGCTGGGCGTCCGCGACGCGACCTTGGTGGCCCTCTTCGTCCAGGCGGGGGCAGACCGGGACATCGCCATAGCCGTGGCGGCGCTCGACCGGCTCCTGTCAACCGGCGTTCCCTTACTCCTTGGGATCCTCTCCGCCCAGATCCTCGGCCTGCAGGCCATCCTGGGGCCAAAGGACCGCGAGGCCCAGACAGGCGCGGTGGAGAGCTCGGAGGGCGACTCGCCGCTGCCGCAACCCGCCGGAAGACAGAGTTGAGGCGTGCAGCCCCTGGAGAGGAGACCCCAGACATGATTCACAGTTGGGCGGGGGCACCGGGCAAGCTCCAAAGTTACGGCCCTAGATTCATTTCGCGCAGGCGTCTAATCCATCGCCTCGTCAAGGCCATAAAGCCGCTCCGAACTCTGGACATAGGTTGCGGTTCGGGTCTTATCACGAAGGTACTGGCTGAAGCGTCCACCGAGGTGGTGGCTGTGGACGTAAGTGAGGAGGCGGTCGAGGTCAGCAGAGGTACCCTAGGCGAGGCAACCAACGTCCTGCTGAAGGTGGTGGACGTCTTTCAGTCGAGGGACGCCGTAAGTGATTGGAACGGGTCTTTCGACTTGGTAGTCCTAAGCGAAGTGCTTGAGCACATACAGGACGACGAAGGCGCCCTCGACACTGTGCGGGAGCTGCTGGGTGTGGGAAGCTGGCTGCTTCTGACCGTTCCCGCCGATCCGAAACTCTGGAACGCGGAGGACGAGCAAGCCGGGCATGTGCGCCGCTATACGAAAGAAGAGCTGCGCCACAAGCTAACGGAACGCGGATTCGAGATTGTCCGGATGATCAATTGGGGATTTCCGGTCACCAGATGGTTATACTTCTTGGAGGTCCGGCTCTTGCTGCGCGGCAGCGCCAGCCAGAGCCGCGGCAAAGGCCATCGACCAACCGGGCACCGGTTGCTTCTACCTTTGCTGGCCCTAGCTCGCCCACTATTCGCAGTCCTCGCCGATCTTGAATCACTTTTCTCTGGACTCGATCGGGGTGTAGGACACGTAGTGCTAGCGCGAAAAGCTACCACTCGCTGAGAGCGGTAGCCAGATCACAGAATAAGCTACGGCGATTCGCAGTAAGACTCGTCGTTCACTGGCCCCAGCCCATCGCGCCAAGCTCCCGGGAAAGCCCAGAGCTCACACGGCGGCACAGTACAGGATCCCGATACCGATTCCGATTGCAGCCAGTCCTGCCTCACTTGATAGAGTGTGAAGAACTGGCCGTCATAGACCTCGCTGAATCCTGCGGACTGGGGCAGGCATACGTAGTGGCGTGGCGGGTAGCCGCTTGCATCGAATGCCCAATAGTTGAAGTCGCGCTCCCAGCGGTGCACGTTCTTCTGGAACACCACCCACCCGACGTTTCGGTCAGCAAGCAGCTGGCGTACTCTTTCCTCATCCTGCCAGAGAATGTAGTCAAGATATTCGTCTTCAGAAAAGAACAAAAAAGTGTAGACCTGGTTGTCCGGCAGGACCGCCTGCAAGTACGACGCACGCGCCAGCAAGGCTCGGTCATCGTCAATCTTGCTCGCCACAGCCTGGAGCTCCGCGTACAAGGACGAGGCACGCGTGGCCCTGACATCGCCCAGATGCGTCGAGATGGCGCTCGAAGCAGCGAACACGGCCAGCAAAGCGAGAACCGATGTAGCCAGGACAGCTAGATGACGCCGCGCCTGCTGCTGCGCCAGCAACTGCACCGCCAGCGTCAGTCCAACACCAGCGACTAGCGCGATGGCTGGGACCACAACGTACGCGTAACGCGGAAAAGGCGCTGGCTGCGTGAGGACGTGAGGAACGAGCGCCGCGATCATAGCTCCGGAGACTATTGCCGACACGCGCGGGCCATGCACTTTGCCGATGACCAGCAACCCCGCCCCCGCCAGCAGCCACAGCCAGATAGGAGCAGCACCCAGCAGCATATCGGGGAGAGCCTGAGTGGCATATCCAGCCACGCCGTAGTCGGGCCTTCGATAAAACGGCTGCAGATCGTCCCAGTATTCGACCAACAGGAAGTTGTATGGATAGTAGAAGGCGTGGCGGACGCCGGCGACGGCAATGTGCCAGATCGCGAAGGGTAACAGCAACACACCGGCCAACGATAGGCCCAACAGAGCCGGCTTCCAGCGGCTCTTCAGAACCAGCACCAACAGCAGGGCCGCAGGGAGGAACAGAAGGCCGATGGTGAAGCTGTACACAGAGAGCGCCAAGGCAATCCCGCCCGCAATGGCAAACGCGCTGGAGCGACGTTGATTACGACAGGCGGATGCGATTAAGAACAGACCCGAGTACCCAAAGAACACGAACGGCTGATAAGCTGGAAGGTTGGAAGAGCGGTCCCAGTACTCAGGGGAGGACATCAGGAACAGCCCCGCGATGGCTCCTGCCCATGGCATGCCCGTGACGCGCCAAGCAACAGCGACCACCAACATGAGAAGCAAAGCGCCGAACAGCGCCGGCACGACGGTGGCAAACTCAGGATGGCCGATGACGAAGAACGGGGCGTAGACCGCCACCTGAAATGGGGGAGCCAACATCTCAATCCATTGCTGGTTACCGTCGACTGCATCTCTTGCGGTGGAGAGGAGAGTCCCAGTGACAGCCGAGATGGCAGGCCGCGTCGCGCCCAAGATAAGGCCGATGGCCGCCATGATGGCTACGCCGCTGGCGAGCGCTACTCCCAAGGAAGTGAAGATGGCCGCCTCAAGGCGCCCATACGTCCGCCCGGTCCGCTCGGCGAAAGAGCGCATGACCACAGGAGCCAGGCACATAAGCGCGCCCCCCTCGAGGCTCGCGCCTAGAGTACTGTCCCCTGCCGGTGGGCCGCCAGCATCGCCCGGCGGCGTGACCGGCCTTCCTGCCCGATCCTTCGAATGTCGCACAGTGCGATTGCTCCTCGTGCGCTTAGCTCTTCCCATTTCGAATTAACGCCATCGGCATCTCTTGCTCTCCTGCAACCCAAGCCGGTCACTCAGTTGGCTCAGAACCGCCCAACACAGGTCCGTTCTTGGCCGTGACCTGCATCCTCTCGGCGGCGCAGACTTCAGATTCAGGCAGCACGTACACCCTGCTATGCACCTGCACCAGCTCCGAGTTCTCCACGCGTCTCGTGCTATACACTATGCTCACGCCATGCTCCCGGAGCCAGTCAGCGTCCGGCACGCCGTCGCGGAGCACCAGCTTGGCCTCGTCCACTTTGGGAGGCCGCACGGGAGCGGCTGTTGTAGGAATTGCTGCATAGGCGTACCTGCCGCTGATGGCCGCAAAGGCTCGGCCGAACTGGGGATCCATCAGGGCGCGCTCGTAGCCCGAGCAAAGATTGTCGCGCACCCACACGAAGTCCTCATACTCCGTGTCGTTGATGCGTCGGTAGTACTGCTCGTCGTACCGGCTCTCAAGGTTCAGCCCGAGCGACGGCAGCATGAAGGCGACAAGCACCAGCCCGGCGGCAGCGAATGATGCTCCGCCCGCCCATCTAGGGCTAAGCAATGTAGCAAGCCATCTCCGTACACGCGACGTCGCCAGGCCCGCGATTAACAACAGCAGCAGCGAGAGGTAGAGGATGCTCCGGGAATAGAGGGCGGCGTTTCCCACTCCGAACTCGTAATGCAGAAACGCGTACGAGGCCACCAGAACCGCTATCACCAACAGTGCGCGGTCGGTGCGCCTCCCGCTTCTGGCCAGCAGTGCCAGCCCGAGGACGAAAAGTGGATAGGGAATATAGCCGAGCCGCGGGATTATGCCTCCCGGGGCAACGAGCAGCTCCTGCGGAAGCGACTCGGCCGCTGCCTCTCCCACCAGCCAGTTGTTGTATGCGAGGAGCGGAAGTGAGGAGAGCGCGGCCGCCGCCAGCACCATGGCCAGATGAGCTAATGCCCGCCGCCTCATAGGACGCCGGCTCAGGGCGCGACGGAGCGTCTGGAAGAGCCCGTAGACGGCGATGATGAGACTGGCAAACACAGCCGTGGGGACATGGGCGATGAACAAGAAGGAAAGAAGCAGCAGCAGGAGCATGGGCAGCCCCTTGGAGGCCCAGAAATCGCTGACCAGGAACAGCACTAGCGGGACAAAGAACAACCCAAGCGCCACGGGAACCGCGAAGGCCGGGCCCAGGAAGCGCACTGTGGTGGGAACGAGAGAGGCAAACAGGGCAGCCTCAAGGCCGAAGCCGCGCCGATTCCCGAATATGTAAGCGCTGAGAGCGGCCAGCGCGAAGACAGCCGACGGAAGATACCGAAATATGTCCAACCAGGGAAGCCCCGTCAGAAGCTGGAACTCCGCAAGGAAGAGGTGGTAACCCACCTCAAAATGAGGGGAGGATCTGGTCTCCTCTGTGATGGGGTCTGCCCTGTCCTCCCCCGTGACCGGGTCAAAGAAAGGGATCGTTCCCTCCGTGGCGATGGTGCGGGCCTCGGCAAAGTGCGTCCACTCGTCCGTGTGCAAGGGGTACGAATAGTCAAGACGCGGGATCAAGCTGGTGTAGAAGGCAAACCCCATGATGATCCCCAGGGCCAGGAGCCTTGCTGCACCGCCCGCGCTCACAGCCCAAATCGGCTTCCGTAGATGCGGTGCCCGCACCCGAAACGATGTCCGCCAGAGAGCGGCCAGCGTCCCTATCAGGGCCAGAGCGAGGATAAGGACAAACATCGTCCTTACATCAACGGGAATGCCCACGAGCAGGTTGAGCAGGAACAGGCCGAGCGGCACCAACGCGATGCTGAGGACTGCGCTGACGCCTAACCTCTCCAATATGGAAAGCCTGTCCCGAGTCAACAGCGCGTAACTCCAGGGCAGGCCGGGGACAAGAAAGACTAGCGAGACGCCCGCGGCAACCCGAACAGAGACAACGATGGCTTCCAAGGCTACGCCTCCGGCTATAGGACGCAATCAGTATACTGATGTTACATTTCACTTCGACAGCTTTTGTGGAGAAGCAGTCCAGTTTCGCCTCACGGCGGTCGGCCTTCTCCAGCCACCCTCGCAGCCCTCGACCCCCACCTGCTCCCTCCTGCAGTTCACCCCAGCCCACCGCCGCCGACCAGGCCGGCTCCGTTTATGGGCCAAGATGGACCGCTGCCTCAACAGCTCTCGCAACGGCATGTAACATTCGTACATCAATCGCGTCCATTGATAGTGAAAAGCGTAAATGATCCGTGAAGGGAGGTGGTCGCCCGAAGAGCGGACGACTCGTGAACCATGCACTCCGGCCAATAGGGAAGGTACCAAACCGGTAAGTCTTGAGGAACGTCTACCTCAAACCTAAGGCACCCAAAGGAGGAATGCTGAATGCGTGGTAGACTGACAAGGCTGTTCGGCAGCCTGCACAAGAAAGAGGAAGGCATCACAGGCCTCGAGACGGCCATCATCCTCATCGCCTTCGTCATCGTCGCCTCCGTGTTCGCCTTCGTAGTCCTCAGCACAGGCCTCTTCAGCGCCGAGCGCGGCAAGGAGACCGTCTTCGCCGGCCTGGAGAAGGCCCGCGGCAACCTCGAGGTCCGCGGCGCCCTTACCGTCACCGATGTCGACACCAACGGGTCCATCGACAGCTCGGACGCCATTCAGTTCAACGTGGCCCTCGCCGCCGGCGGCTTCCCCATCAGCCTAGACCCGTCGGCCTACACCAACACTGTCGTCATCAACTACATCGACGCGCAGAACCGCGTGGCCAACACGGGCTACACCGTCAACTGGATCCTGGACGACGGCGAGGACCTCCTGGAGGTCGGCGAGCTGGCGGAGATCACCGTCAATCCCCCCGCTGGCAGCACCCTCGTTCCGAACGAGATCTTCACCCTGGAAGTCGTCCCTCCCTCCGGCGGCACCAACCTTATCAACCGCACCATGCCCCCGGAGATCGACGATGTGATGGACCTGCACTAGACCTCTCCGGCCGCGCCCTGGGGCTGATCCCCCAGGGCATCAGCGAAAGGGAAGAAGTTGGCTCAAGTGGAAGTCAACGCCAAAGTCAAAGAGCTTGAGGACGAAGTCAAGGTCCTGAAGGCGGAGATCCGTAACGTCCTGCTGGACATCCGAGAGGCCATCCTAGAGAACACCAACCCCTTGGGAGAGAGCCAGGAGCCTGCCTACCTGCGCATGGACCTGAACACCACCGCACGGGCGATGGCTTCTGAGGAGGCCGCCCGGGCCGCACGCGAGGCGATGGAGCAGGCGAGGGGCGAACAGCCCACGGAGAGCGAGGCCGAAGAGCCCGAAGAGCCTGAGGCCGATGTCCCCGCCGAACCGCCTCCTGAGGAGGACGAGGTTGAGGAGGAGGCAACGGCCGAAGAGCCTGAGGCTGACTTGCCTCGCGAGGACGAGCCGCCGGAGGAGCCGATGGGCGAAGAGCAGCCCACGGACAGCGAAACGGAAGAGCCTGAGGCCAGCGGCGACGGTAGTCTGCCCCCCAAGGGCGAAGGGCGCCCGTATACCCCCCCTAAGCCCACCCAGATACCGTCCGCCGCGTACCTCGCTTCCCTGCTGCCCACAGGCGCCAACGGCGGCCTCGCCGCTTGGGTAACCGAGGCCATGGCTACCATCGGGCCCCAGGAGCTGACGCGGGTGATCGCCATACACCGTCTCTGGGGTTCGCTGCCCCCCAACATCAGCTACGCGCTGGCCCACCTGCAGCGGCTCATTCGCTCGTCCGAGGAAGCGGACCCGCCCTGGCTCAAGACCATGCGAGACCTGGAAAGACTGGCCTCCTGCTAAGGATCGGCACCCCGGCGGGGCCACACTGGAGGTAGATCGTGGATAAGGTCATCACCTCCATGCTGCTGATCATCGCGGCGATCGTGGCCACGGTGGTGGTGATTAATGCTGTCCTCCCCAGCATCCAGCGCACCAGCAGCGACATCGCCGCCGCCAGCGACGTCGTCGGCGGCCGACTACGCAGCGACGTCAGGATCGTCGAGACCGCAGGGGTCGTGGGGGAGGACTTCGTCCAGATATGGGCCAAGAACGTGGGTGCTTCCAACATCCCCTCCCTGGAGAAGATCGACGTCTTCTTCGGCGAGACCACCGACTTCGAACGCATCGGCTACGACGAGGAGGACACCTGTCCCAACCCCTCGCCGCCACCCCGCAGCGAGAACTGCTGGCAGTACGTCCTAGAGAACGACACCAAGTGGGCCCCCTCCGCCACCCTTCGCATAACCGTCTATCTGACCTATGACCTTGAGACGGGGAAGGACTACGTGAGCACTATCGTCCTCCCCAACGGCCTTATCGCCAGCAAGGTATTCACACTGTAGGTGAAGCTATGGAGCACGCCATTCCGGCCCTAGTCATCGCCGCCCTCATCGTGGTCTGCGGGGTCACCCTGGCGGGCGTCACCAACAGCTCCATCGACAACGTGGGCCAGTCCTGGCGAGATATGGAGGCCCTCTCCGAGGAGCGCCTGGGCACCGACCTGACAGTGGTGTCCACGGACGTGACCGGCGGCGGCGCCGACGTGACCGTCGTTCTCAGGAACGAGGGGCGCACCGCTATCCAGCAGCCATCCCTCATGGACCTGATCATCAACTACGACGGCACCGACGATGAGCGCCACGTGCTCTGGCTGCCCCACACCGACAACAACCCCCCTGGGGACAACCGCTGGACCGTGGACAGCATCGCCGGAGACTACCGCAACCCCGGCATCTTTGACGGCGGCGAGGAGATGACGATCAAGATCCACCTCAGTCCCGCCATCAAAGACGGCCCCAACCGGTGGTTGGTACTCGCCACGGAGGCGGGCATCGCCTACAGCATCTACTTCTGAGGAACTACAGATATGGAATCACAAGAGGACGCCGTGAAGACACTGCAACAGGAGCTGCAAGAGGAGGAGCCGCCCGCCCCGATCGAAGAGCCGGAAGAGGAGCAGGAGGAGCGACAGCGGCTCATCACCCTGGGGGTGATGGACATCGATAAGCGGCTCGGGGGCGGCCTGCCCGCGGACAGCCTCACCCTCGTGGAGGGAGACCCTGACGCCGGCAAGAGCGTCGTCGTCCAGCAGCTCATCTTCGGCGCCCTCAAGGAGGGGTTCAAAACGTCCCTCTTCCTGTCCGAGTCCAACTCCCGCGGATTCCTGGACCAGATGGACAGCCTCGGCATGTCCTCCACCGACTACTATCTCATAGGCCGGCTGTCCGTCTACCAGAAGAACCTGCGCGTAGAGCAGGGAAAAGCGGACAGGATTCTGCAGAAGCTGCTTCGCCACATCGAGGACTCTGACAAGCGCGACCTCTTCATCATGGACTCCATCACGCCTCTCCTCTTCCAGTTCGATGAGCGGTACGTCCTCTCCTTCCTGGCCAACTGCAGAGACCTGGCCGAGCTAGGCCGCACCATCATCGTCACCCTCCACTCCTACGCCATCAGCGAGGCCCTTCGCTTCAGGGCCGACTCCATCGTGGACGCCCACCTCCGCCTGCGCATAGAGGACCTGGGGCAACGGCTGGTGCGCACCCTCGAGGTGAGCAAGATACGGGGAGCGGCCAAAACGGCGGATAACTCTGTCAGCTTCACCGTGCAGCCAGGGATGGGCCTGAAGAGCGTCCCTATCTCCAAGACCAGAGCCTGATGCCGCGCCATGCCCTATGTCCGCATCCCCTTTCCGGAGACCGAGCAGGCCCAGGAGGCCCACAGCGAGAGCAGTTGCCCCGTCTGCTCTGCCATATCGCCCGCGCTCAAAGAACAGGCCCAGGAGCACGCCCACCTCTTCCGCTACCTGCACATGGTCCCCGTCGAGGAGTTCGGCGTCCCCCAGTACCAGGAAAAGCTTGACCGCAAGATGGGGGACATAGAGCAGCCCAACATCATCTACCCCGTGGGCGACGCCACCTTCGCCCACATCTACCCCGACCCCGAGGACGCCCGCAACTACTACATCCCCGTGGAGCCCATTATCGGCCACGATTATGGACCCCTGTTCGAGATGGTGGAGGACCGCCTGGTGGATGTGGTGCACAAGCTCCCCCAGCCGACCTCTCCAGAGGAGCAGAAAGAGGTCCTGCTGGAGGCGCTGGGCCAGATCGCCACCATGGGGCCCGGCAATCGCAATGGTGCTTCCGCCAACGGGGCCAAAGCCAAGTCCGGCGGCCGCGCCATGCCCAAGTTCCTGGGCAACCACAAGATCAAGCTCACGGAGCAGGAGTTTGTGGCCATCCGCTACCTTCTCCTGCGGGACAAGGTGTACATGGGGATCCTGCAGCCCCTCATCCTAGACCCCAACATCGAGGACATAAGCTGCAGCGGCCTGGGCCCCATTTACCTCGAGCACAAGATCCTCAAAGCCCTAAAGGCCGCCATCATCTTCGATGAGGACGACGACCTGGACAACTTCCTCCGCCGCATCTCGGAGCGGATCAACAAGCCCGTCACCTATCGCAGGCCCATCGTAGATGCCACCCTCCCGGACGGCTCCCGTGTCAACATCGTCTTCGGCACCGAGGTCTCCAAGCGAGGCTCCAACTTCACCATCCGTAAGTTCGCCACCACTCCCCTCAGCGTTCTGGACATCGCCGAGGGCGGCGGCCTCAACTACCGCATGATCGCCTACCTCTCCATCGTCATCGAGGAGGGGATGAACCTCTTCGTCGCCGGGGAGACCGCCTCCGGAAAGACCACCCTCCTCAACGCCATCACCAACTTCTTCTCCCCGGACGCCAAGATCGTCACCATCGAGGACACCCCAGAGCTCCAGATCCCCCACCCCAACTGGACCCGCGAGGTCATCCGGGGCACCGCCGAGGAGGGGGCCGCCGTCACCATGTTCGACCTGCTCAAGGCCGCCCTGCGACAGCGGCCCAACGCCATCCTGGTGGGCGAGATCCGCGGTGAGGAGGGGAACATCGCCTTCCAGGCCATGCAGACCGGCCACACCGTCATGGCCACCTTCCACGCTGCCTCCGTCGAGAAGCTCATCCAGAG
>Ga0315549_1002086_pt1 | contig 19577 bp, 26 predicted proteins | sample SalMarSW160200MG_FD_203101 | JGI IMG/M metagenome (GOLD analysis project Ga0315549, IMG submission 203101) | Salt marsh sediment microbial communities from the Plum Island Ecosystem LTER, Massachusetts, United States - Salt Marsh Sediment SW1601-200 ... | reverse complement strand
TATCATTCTCAATCTATCCCTTACTTTGGGATTTTTTTCTTTCCTTAATCTATCTTCTAAAGTGCATACTTTATCCCCTCGCATAAACACGTAAAAGTCGAAGGTATATATGTCTTACACTATAATTCACCCATACATCAGATTGACCTGCACGAACAACTTCCTCGACCTTGCTTTTTAATACGATTTTTATATAACCATTTCTACATTACTGCCTTCAATTCATGGATGAAAGCCCCCTCCGGCAAGGCACCCACGAATTCGTATTTGTCATTTATCACCGTTTTGGGAACACCGCTGACATTGTGTTTCTGCGAGAGGAAAGGGAATTCCATTGCCTCCACCATATCCGCTCTTATATTTTCATTTTCGATAGCTGCCTGATGGGCAAGATGGACTGCCGGGGGACAATAAGGACATGTGGGTGTTACAAAAACCTGTATGTGGAGTGATTTGTCCATATTTGCTATCTCTTTCTTGGATTCTTCACTTAAACTTGTTTCTCCCTTAGACACCTCAAGTATGTCCTGAATCAGGGTTGTAAACTCGTAGCCGGACGGTATGCCGTAAAATTTCACGCCATAATCTTTCTTCCCAACTATCGAAATTGCAGGGATTTTGTCCACTCCGTACTCATCCGCCTTTTCCTTATCATGAATAAAATGATAAACTTCTGCCTCTATTTTATTGCTCAGAGAGGCAAGTGTTTCCACTATTTCTCTGGTTTCCCTGCAAAACCTGCATTCGTGCTCCTGAGTGAATATCACCAGTTTGATATTTCCTGCAAGTTTTTCCTCAAACTCTTTCTTTAAATATTCTTTATCCTCATCACTTATCAAAGCCATGGGCAGGTAATTACATTCCACATATAAAATTTAGGTTGGACGGAATAAAGATGGATAAAGATTTAAGAAGGGTTGTTATTTATCATCATGCAGGCGGTGATACTGGCCGGTGGATTTGGAACAAGACTCGCTCCGATAACATATACAAGACCGAAAGCTATGTTGCCCATTCTTAACAAGCCCATGATTCACCATCTCATAGATGCTCTGCCCCAGGAAACAGAGATAATTCTTGCAACAAACTACAAAACCGAACAGATAAAGGAATACTTCAAAAAGATAGGGAGGAAGATAATCGTAAACAATGAACCGGAGCCCCTCGGAACCGGCGGCGCCACAAAATATGCCGAGCGATATATAGACGGAACTTTCATGGTTCTGAACGGTGATATCATCTCCTCGTTGAATATCCGGAAATTTATCCGGTTCCATAATAACAACAGGGCAATGACAACCATCTCCCTCTGGCCGGTCAGAAACGTATGGGAGTTCGGGGTTGTTTCCCTAAAGCCCGACGGCAGAATAACGAATTTCGTTGAAAAACCAAGGAAGGAAGAAGCACCGTCCAACCTTATCAATGCGGGAGCATACTGCCTTGAGCCGGAAATCCTTGACCGCATAGAGCCGGGAAGGCTGGTTTCCATGGAGAAAGAAATATTTCCGAAGATAATAGGAGAAGGCAAGCGTTTTTACGGCTACACCTTCAACGGCTTCTGGATAGATGTGGGCCGCCCGAGCAGTTACATCGAAGTCAATAGAATACTCCTAAAAAGGAACGGGATGAATTATCTTGCCGGAGAAAACTGCATTATAAAAGGAAGTGCGGAGGGCAGCTGTATCGGAAACGGAACTGAAATCGGGCGGAGAGCAAAGGTGGTCTCATCCGTAATATATGAAAATTCTAAAATAGGGTCGAATTCTGTCATAGACAACTGCGTAATAGGTTCTGATTGCACCATAGGCAACAATGTTGTATTGAGAGATGTGATTATGGGAGACGGTGAAGAAGTAACAGACAAGAAAAATTTGGAAAACATATCCATATGGAGCAAACCCGTGCCGGAAAGCTATCCCGAGAAACAGATAGGAAATGCACTGAAGGATGAGTAATAGAATTAATTTTCGTTTAAAACCGCTTTTCTTTACTTCAGTATCTTTACGTTATTCATCATTTCCACTACTTTCCCCCTCAAACCGTCTTTACAAACTTCAGCCACACTTCTATATCCAAGCTCAGGATTTTCCTTTATAATTCTTTTCACAAGGTCATGCAATTCGGTCGGCAATGAAACAGTAGTATATCCTTCCATATTTTTTATTATATAGAAGTGATATATAAAATGTTGTCATGATAGAACAATTTTGTTCTCACAGAACAATGAAACACAAGTTTTGCAAAAGATATTTTATAAAGTCTACACTTTTGATATATATATATATATTACATTTATTATTGATAACATTTAAATATGGATTTTACATTATATTATTGGTGAAAGAATGAAAAGATGGAAAATATTGGTTGCAATAGCGATTGTTGGAGTGTTGGTGATACCAGTAGCGACGATACCAGTAGCAAAAGCGGACGGCCAACCTTATATACCGCCTGTAGAGAATGAGGGAGATATTATACTGGCCGACGGCGGGCATATGCAGGGTGTCCCAGACTGGGACCATGCGCAGATATATATTGGAGACGGAAATGTAAATGTCCCTGTACCGGCAAAGTGGGGAAGTAAATCATGTATAGAATCTGACCCACATGTGGAAGCGTGGCCTGGACCATTTAAAAATTGGCGGCCCCCATCCTCGTATTCCAAGTGGAAATTGAGAACTCAATTAGAGCCAAAAGGAGGAGTGGAGTGGACTGACCTAACGCAGACATACAATGAGTATAAAGAGGCATTAGACGAAGGCCATGTTGCAATGGCGTGCTACAAACTTGTAGGCTTTTCCAGTGGTACATTGCAAGATATTAGGGAAAATGCCATGCCATATGCATATGGCAAACTGAAAGATCAAGACGATGATGGCGTTGAAGAGAATCCAGAGCATATGTTCGACTTAATTTCTTACTGGAGAGATGATGCAAAACAATGGCAAGGGACAGATGAAAGAGCACAGCGGTATTACTGCTCAGAGCTGGTATGGGCAGCCTATCGTTGGGGAGGCTATAAAGAGAATTATTACATAGATTTAGATGACGATGGCGGTGAAGTATCACCCAGAGACCTCATACAAACCTCTTTAACAGATAATGAGTGGCAGATAGGCAGCCCGGAATACTAACCCCTCTCCCTCTTTTTATTTTAAGATAAAGATAAAATATATAAGATGGTTAGAATTGAAGGTAAGATGTTAATAAAATTTGCTGTTGTTTCAGCCATTTGTATTACTTTAGTGAGCACAAACGGGCTTTATAATCAAATTGATGAGAGAGAAACAGAGGACGGTGAATGGAACAAGTTCTTTGGTGACAAAGAAAATGGATTTTCTGTATTTACTGACATTGCAGTCACAGATGATGGCTATCTACTTGCCGGTTATATTTCAGGAACGAAAGAAGAAACGTGGGATGGATGGCTGGTAAAAATAGACAAACAGGGGAACAAAGTATGGGACAACATCTACGATAGGAGCGCATCCGATGACTTAAATAACCTTGTCAAGTGTGCCGGTGGATACATCGCTCAAGGCACTATCGAGGTAGGGGAAAAGGAATGGGCGATTTGGGTGATAAAAATAAATGAACACGGAAATATTATCTGGGAGAAAATATATGGAAAAAGTGGAGAATACCGGCCACGGGATATGGCCAGCACCAGAGATGGAGGAGCTGCCATTGTTGCAGACAAGAGAGTGGAAAACAGGTCAGAAATAGCACTTATTAAACTAGACGAAAACGGAGAGAAAGAGTGGGAAAGGACCTTTTATTACAACCCCGGTATGTCCTCCCCAGAAGCTGGCGGAGTAGTTCAAACTGATGACGGCGGATATGCCGTCTCGGGGGAAATTAGCCGTAAAGCTTTTTCACAGACCGACCTTTGGATTTTGAGAACGGACGGTCAGGGAAACGAATTATGGAACAAAAGCTATGGTGAACAATATGATTTCGTGTGGACAGGACCGATCATAAAGACCAGTGACAACGGTTTTCTTTTGAGTGGCATGGCATTCCCCCCTAGCATACTCGCTTATGCTTATTTAGTGAAGACAGATGCTCAAGGGAACATGCAGTGGGAACATGACTATCACGGCCGCAGCCGATACGGCAAAGAAATGGGAGCAGGTCCTCCAGAGATGACGGAAATACCAGAGGGTTACATATTCAGCACATTAACAAATGAGGTGGGGAAGGATGGAAGCGGGTGGCTGGTAAAAATCGACAAGCAGGGCAATGAAATCTGGAATAAAACGTTCGGAGACATGTATGGCTGTTCTTTTACTGGCGGCGTTGTAGCCGCTGAGGACGGCTATGTAGCCTGCGGCTATCGGAACCGGACAGCTTGGGTCATGAAGTGCGGGGACTATCCCCCACCAAAAATAGAGCTTTTGAAACCAAAGCCTGGCCATATCTATCTTTTTGATAGGAAAATAATGCCGGCTCAGCGAACTCTCATCCTTGGTGGGATAACGTTTAAGGTAGGTGTGAATGATCCATCTGGGAAAGTAGATAGGGTGGAGTTTTATGTAACCACTAAGGATGCCTACGATAAAGAACCAAGAGCGATAGATTACCAGCCACCATATGAATGGAAATGGGACAGCCCTGCCATAGGAATAAGGTGGTCATACAGGGTGATTGTGGCGGCCTATTACGGAAATGCTGGTGGATCGGAAGCGGACGAGATAGCTACCCAAGTCATCAATCTGGGTTTAACTCATTTTAACTCCTCCTAAAATAAAGAGTCAGATTCGGCTTTTGTAGAGTATAGCAACGTTGCTCCTAAGATTTACACCACCCCTATAAACGGCAATAAATACGCGTATATGTTAGGCAATTATGACCCGGGCGAGGGTGATATTGTTTTTGTATCAGGCATAGAGACTGGCTTCGTTGCAGGTGAAGTGGCAGCCACAGGGTTAAATTTTACACGCACTCCACATGGCAAACTTTCTTACCAAATAGCAGCCACTTATCTTTCCGAAGAGAAGGACAGTGGTGCACCGACCTTCTTCTGGTTCTGGTTTGGAAGTTGGCAGTTTGCTTGGATAAATGGAATACATTGGGCGGAAATGATTATAGGAGATAGTCGTTACGCATTATTTTCTCCACAATCTGGGGTAGAATTTGATATGGGTGTTGTTCCATTAACTTCCTAATACCACTCTTTTTTTCTCATTTTTATTTTGCATTATTTTGATGCAGGTAAAAAACTCCTGGCCAAAAATTGTATCAGATATCTCTAGAGTAGCTGTGAACAAACATGTCCATTGTTTTTATTTAGAAAATTTTATACTCTCTTTAAGCATGTTTATATTGGAAAGGTAGAAAATGAGAGTTACAGTAGTAATGACTTGGAAGATATATGCGCTTTTGATTATGGTGTTATGGGTGGCAGTCGCTTACGGGGAGAAAAGCGAGATAGCAGGTCTCTCTGGCAGTAGCCAGGTATACGAACAGTGGAACATGACTTTTGGAGGAACTGATTATGATCAGGGAGCTTGTGTTCAGCAGACAACTGACAGGGGATATATAATTATCGGCACTATCTCTGCAGGGGAGGAAAACGACGATGTATGGTTAATTAAGACAGATAACGATGGAAGAGAGTTATGGAATAAAACGTTTGGTGGAAAAGCGGCGGATAAGGGCAATTTTGTCCAGCAAACTACAGACGGCGGATACATCATTGTGGGCATAACCTCATCCTTTTACTCGGGCAAAGACGATGTGTGGTTGATTAAGACCAATGCAGGAGGGAGCGTGCTGTGGAATAAAACATTTTGGAGGAAATGGGACGAACACAGTCATTGTGTCCAACAGACAAGTGACGGTGGCTACATTGTCGCAGCGGAAATCATACAAACATATGGTATGAGGGAGGATAGCAACGCACTCTTAATAAAGGCAGATTCAGAAGGCAATGAAGAATGGAACAGGACGCTTGGAGGAGAATATGGTAATGGCATTTTTTCCGTTCAGCAGACCAGCGACCACGGCTATATCATGACAGGCCATAGAGGCTGGTATGGTCTATGGCTGATTAAAATGGATAAGAATGGCAGCCGTGAATGGAACACCACTTTCGGAAAAAACAGTATTGGTTTTTCCGTTCAGCAGACTGCCGACGGAGGATATATTGTGGCAGGAACTATGCATTGTTGGACAACAAACCAAACTATGTGGCTGATTAAAACCGATGAATACGGCAACGAAATATGGGATGTTACACTTGGTAAGAACACATCACTTGGATTCGCAGTTCAACAAACCACCGACGGCGGATACATTATCGCTGGGGCAAAAGGCGATTTAAGCGACGAAAATACCGACTTGTGGCTTGTCAAGACAGATGCATGGGGGAATGAGGAATGGAACTTGGCTCTCGGAGGAACGAAATTTGATTTGGGGCGATATGTACAGCAGACCGATGGTGGTGGTTACATAGTAGTAGGAGAGACAGCATCATTTGGTGCTGGCAGTAGTGATGTGTGGCTGGTTAAAGTCGAAGAAAAAACCGATGAGAATATTGCTGGCTTTGAACTGATATTGTTGCTAGCCGCTATTGTTGTGACAGTGATGTTGCTGTGGGTAAAGAAATCAAAGATATAGTCCTCCTCTCCACCTGCCGACCAACAGTGTGAAGATTGGAACAACCACCGTTAGAACTTATTTTGGAAATGGAAACATACATATGTAGATCTAGATGAAGATAATGATCCGGTCTGGCTACAAGAACTTGCAGGTCCCCTACGAGTTAAAATTTACTGGCGTGATGGATGGCCATCGTAAAATATTTCGAGGATTTTCTTTTCCCTTTTTATTTTATTAAAGGATAGAGGTCAGTGTTCTGAAGCTGAGGATTGTCCATTAGATAAGGCCACACTATATTTTGAAGAGTGAAAGCCATCCTCATAAGGAAAGAGCGTCAGACGCTTGACCAGTATCGCTCGGACTGCAAATGCCATGGTCTGGGAGAAATATAAACGGGAAGATTTAAATCCATGCGTGAGATGTATTGTCATGCACAAAAAGTTTGCATTTGCATTTATTGCAATCCTGCTTGCTGATCCTGTTTCCTCAGCTGTTGGCATTGTTGATTAACCCAGATACAACGTTCATGAAAAAATAGAGGCAAATGAAATAACAGATTGCCTTTTGCACAAATTATTTTGTCTGTCGCCATAATTTTTTATAAGTTACCGCATTACCTCATTATGTCCCGCCTGTTTGGAACAAACGGCATCCGAGGTGTTACCAATAAAGATATGAATGTAGAACTTGCCCTGAAACTCGGCAAATCCATAGGAACTTTTTTCAAAGGCGATATCGCAATAGGAACAGATACGAGAACATCCAATGAAATGCTTAAGGATGCAGTAACAGCAGGTCTTCTTTCCACAGGCTGCAATGTCTTTGATACAGGCATGCTCCCATCCCCTGCACTGCAGTACCACGTAAAAGAAAGTGATAGAGAGGGAGGGGTCATAATCACCGCTTCACACAATCCCCCGGAGTTTAACGGGATAAAGGTTATTGACGGAGACGGCACGGAACTGGGCAAGGAGAAGGAGAATGAAATAGAGGAAATCTACTTCAACGAAAAATGGGAAACGGCAAGATGGAATGAGATTGGAAAGCTGTATGAAATAGATGCAACAGAACCGTATATCAATGCTGTTGTGTCCGGAGTGAACGCAGAGGTAATAAAGAAGAAAAATTTTACGGTTGTGCTTGACTGCGGCAACGGAGCCGGATGCGTTGCAGACCCCTATATCGTATCAAGATTGGGATGCAGGGTCATCACGCTGAATGCCCATCCCGATGGGAAGTTTCCGGGCAGAGATTCCGAGCCCGTAAAAGAAAACATAAGGGATTTAATGATTATAGTCAAGGAGTGCAAAGCAGACTTGGGAATTGCATATGACGGCGATGCCGACAGGTCGATATTTGTCGATGAAAACGGAGAATACATTTACGGGGACAAAACGCTTGCAATAATCTCCGGCTACATGACGGAAAAGGGCAGCGGGGTGGTGGTAACGCCTGTTTCAACGTCAAGCTGCGTCGAGGAATTTGTGAAAATGAAGGGCGGGAATATTGTTTACACGAAAGTGGGCTCTCCTGTTGTGGCAAGAAAGATGATTGAGATTGACGCAACATTTGGAGGAGAGGAAAACGGTGGGCTTATTTTCCCTGACCATCAGTACTGCAGGGACGGTGGGATGGCATCTGCTGCAATACTTGAAATTATGGCTATTAAAAACAAAAAACTTTCGGAACTGGTAAAGGAAGTGCCCGAATACCATCTTGCTAAAACAAAGGTAAAATGCAGTAATGAAAAGAAAGAGGAAGTAATGGACACATTCATAAAAAATGAGGAAAAAAATGTAGATCTGACGGATGGAGCAAAAATTTATATCAAGGATGCATGGGCACTGGTACGTCCATCGGGAACGGAGCCCATCATACGAATTTATGCTGAAGGAAAAGAAGGAAAAATTGCTCGTGACCTGGCAGCTGAATATAAGGAAAAATTGGAAAAAATAATATCAGAAAAAAGTTAAAGTTATATTTCCTGAGTGGATACCCGTCCCATGCCCGAACTTTCCAACCTGCTAAATGAGATGATGAGGAAACCTTCGCCAATACGCCAGATAATGAAGATGGCAAGCGATAAAAATATAATAAACATGGGGCTTGACCCCGACGAAATTATCTCTTATGGAGGCGGATGGGTGGGACACCATGCCCCGGAACTTTTCAGGCAGAAGTATGTGGATATATGCTCGGATAGAGAAAGATTCCACGATGTGGGTAAATACAGCCCTACCCTTGGTTTTCCCGAAACCAGAAAGGCGATAGCGTCCACGGAAAAGGAACTTTTTGGCATCAGCCTGCAGGAGGAAAATATAATTGTTGGGGCATCCTCGACTCAGCTTACCCATGATATATCTATCACGCTTGCAAATCCAAGTGACGGAGTTCTGATGCTTGACCCTACGTATGCAAACTATATGGGCCAGGTTGAAATGGCAATGAAAAGGAGCAGGATTACCCGTCTTCCCGTGCTTAATCCGGAAACATGGGAATATATTCCCTCGACCGATGATACCATCGAAAGGTTTAAGGAATTGATAGATAAGAAAAAACCGAAAATCGTTATTTTCCCATCGCCAGATAATCCCTCATCCCAGATTATACCACACGAGATTATAAATGCCTTCATGGACATCTGCCAGGAAAGAAAGATTTTTTTGGTTATTGACCATGCCTACAAAACCCAGTGCTTTGATAAGCCGCCTGTATACTTTTCATGGAGCCCGAACGATTATCCGTATCTGGTAACCATCCATTCCAATTCAAAGTGGTGCAGAGGGCTGGGAAGGCGGCTTGGATGGATTGAAGCCCATCCCGAGGTCATCGACGGCATGGAAAGGACACAGCAGTGCTCCATGCTATGCCCGGATACACTTCATCAGATTGCAATGACGGAATATCTGGAGCAGGCTCTGAAAGACGGTTATCTTAAAAAATATTTGAATAAGAGCAGGATGGCATATAAAAAAGCTGCAGATATCACAGTGAGAGCGATAGACAAGCACCTTGGCATGCCCCATCTCATTCCCCGCGGCGGCCTGTACACGCTCATGAAGGTTAATGAGGACGGAGATGAATTTGTGAAACGTGTGCTTAAAAACACGGGCGTGCTCTTCATTCCAGGCAAAGGGTTTGGTTCAACACTGGAAAAGGGAGTGAGAATAAGTTACGGTCCCCATGTGGAGAATGTTGAAGTGATAGAGGAAGGATTTGAAAGGGTGGCAGAATACCTCGAAAAAGATTGATGATAATTAGATTCGGCAAGCAGTATGCCGGATTATAAATAACCGTCTCTGTTTTGCATATATGCATTATCGCACCATAACGACAGGATGCATTCTCTTTTTGCTTTTATCCGTTTCTTTACCGATAGAGAGCACCCCGCATTTTAGTAAAAGCACAGAGATAAGGGTGGCAGTTTACAATTCGGAAATAAAAAAAATTGCTGAGGAAACAAAGCAGGCAATATTGTACTCATGGGAAGAAAATGATACAACATACGAAATCGTTCCCGTAATTATAAACAAAAGCGATGTGGTGGGAAAAGGAAAGTATGCGCTAACAAATGAAAATTTCGATGTCCTTGTTATTCCCGGAAGCGGCCGCCCCTACTTCGATGCCTATAATCCGATATGGAGAAGGGTCGTAAAAAAATTCGTGGAAAATGGAGGCGGCTATGTGGGCATATGCGGCGGCGCCAATCTTGCTTCCATGGGCTTCCAGGAGAAATTCAGCCCCAACACCGCACTGAGTCTGTCAGCACTGAGAATTGCCAACGTGTATGTTAACGACCAGCAGATGCAGGAATGGCAATATCTATGGAAGTCAAACTGGAATTACGGGCTGCCGCCGATAGATGTGTATATTCCGGAATGTGGAAATCCAATAATGAGAGGATTTTATGACACTTACAGGAGTATTCGTTACGGCGGCGGTCCGGGCATGTATCCTGCTGACAGCACCGATGAGAGATGCGGTGAAGTTGTTCCCATTGCAATATATGCGGAAGAGCCTATGAATGTTGCCCCGCTGCACTACTGGAAATGGAACGACGGATGGAAAATAAAAAGTAATGTGACAACCGACATCAAAGGCCAGTATGCTGCCGTTGCAACAACTTATGGAGAGGGAAGGATAGCATTGTTCGGCCCCCATCCTGAGAAGAAAACATTTTTTGGAGGGCATACGGAGGAATTTCCCGTGAGGCAAAATACAATATTCACATGGTTCATTTACAACTGGAGCGATGGCATTTCATCAGAAGGAGATTACAACTGGTGGATGCTTCAGCGTGCCGTTGCATGGGCCGGCCATGCACAGATTCCCCATGCGGACAGAGCGACCATCACTTTGGGAAAACCACGAGAGGCTTACGCCGATGAAAGAGAGAATGCCGAAATTACCATCGTCATTGAAAAAATTCTATTGAAAGCTGCATGGAAAATGGTGGGTATGTAAACGAAATGGGAAAGGATTTGCTGCGTTATATGCATGTTTTATATTAAGATTTTGGAAAATACTTATATATTTACTCCTATATACTCTTTTTAGGTGATAAAAAATGCCAAGTGGAGATAGAACAGGACCGGAAGGTCTGGGACCGAGAACAGGAAGAAGATTGGGATACTGCTCGGGCTACGACAGCCCGGGATATACGAAAGGAGCACCGAGAGGTGGTGGCGGATTTGGAAGAGGATCGGGCTTCGGCAGAGGTGGAGGTAGAGGATATGGACGAGGTTACGGCCGCGGCTTCTGGGGACGGGGCAGAGGATTCTGGCAGGGGGACTATCCGTACTACGAGCCATACCACGAACCATATCCGGGCACATACGTGGAGCGAGATAAGGAAGAAGAAAAATCATATCTCAAAGACGTGGTAAAAGGACTGGAAGAGGAACTCAAGTCCGTAAAGGACAGGATACAGCAGCTCTCAAAGGAGAAAAAAGAGGAGAAATAGCCCTTCTTACCCAATATGAGAGATGAATAGAGGTGATTAACTATGCCAGGTAGAGATGGAACGGGCTCCCGGCAGGGCGGGGGCAGGAGTGGTGGCGGCCGTGGCCAGGGAAGAGGCAGAGGAATGGGCGGCGGATTTGCCCAGGGGCCAAATGGGGAATGCCTGTGCCCCAACTGTGGACACAGGGAATCGCACAAGCTGGGCAGCCCGTGTTATTCACGAAAATGTCCCAAATGTGGCACACCCATGACGAGAGTATAATGCCAACTATTAAGTAAACAATCACAATTCACACCGATAGAGTGAAACCATGAGAATAGGAATATCATCAACAGGCAAAGACTTGGATTCAATTGTTGACCAGAGGCTCGGAAGGTGCTCTTATTTTATAATAGCCGACCCTGAAACCATGGAATTCGAAGTCATTTCAAATGAAAATGCAATGGCTTCCGGCGGCGCTGGAGTGCAAACCGCCCAGATGCTTGCTCATGCCGGCGTGGATGCTGTGATAACGGGCAATGCGGGACCAAATGCTTTCCAGACGCTGCAGGCGGCAGGGGTGAAGGTCATTACAGGAGCGAGCGGAACGGTGAAAGAGGCAATTGAGAAATACAAGAAAGGTGAACTGCATAAAGCAAATGCCCCTACTGTCGGCAGCCATTCCGGAATGGGAAGAGGCAGCGGCCGCGGAAGATTTCAGTAATGTGACATGATAACTTGAAGGCATAAGTGAGAAAATGAAAAGCAATCTCGAGTGCATATCATGCTTTTTAAATCAGTCACTGGAAGCTGCACGTATGGCAACCGATGATGAAGAAGTTCATGTCAGGGTTATGAGAGCAGTGATGTCACACCTGCAGAATGCTTCTTTTAACAATTCCCCCCCAGAGATCTCCAGAGAAATACATGATATCATAAGACATGTAGCCGGTTCTGAAGACCCCTACAAAAAAGTGAAGAAACTATCAAATGACAAGGCGGAAAAACTTTATTCCCATCTCAAAGAAATGGTCAATGAAGCCGATGACCCGCTATTGACGGCTGTCAAGCTATCAATTATCGGAAATGTGATTGATTTCGGTACATCCAACAGGTATGATGTTGAGGATATGATAGATAAGGCAATGGATAGAGAAGTGGGCAATTCTTACTCGGAATTCAAAAGTAAACTGGAGAAGACAGAAAACATTCTTTATTTGGCAGATAATGCCGGGGAAACTTTTTTCGATAGACTGTTGATCGCAAAGCTGGCGGACATGGGAAAAAAGATAACGTATGTGGTCAAGGCAAATCCCATTATCAACGATGCAACCATTGAAGATGCAATATATGCAGGCATTGATAACTTCGCAGAAATAATAGAAGGAGATAAAGGTCTGGAAAAATCTGCACCCGGGACAATACTATCATATACATCTAAAGATTTTTTAAATCACTTCAAGAATGCAGATACAGTAATTGCCAAAGGCCAAGGTAATTATGAATCGCTCAGCAATGTCGACCGTGATATGATTTTTTTATTAATGGTGAAATGTCCTCTGGTTGCAAATGATATCGGCATCGAGGTCGGCAATCTTGTTTTGAAGGTGAAAGAATGATAATTTCGGTCGCCAGCGGAAAAGGCGGAACAGGAAAAACAACAGCTGCAACAAATCTTGCACTTAGCATCGGGAAAGCCCAGATAATTGACTGTGATGTAGAGGAACCAAATGCAAATGTTTTTCTTAAAGCAAAAGTGGATGAAGAGGAAGATGTCACAGTGGACGTTCCCGAAATCAACGAGGAAAAATGTGACCACTGCGGCAAATGCAGCGAATTTTGCAGGTACAATGCCCTTGCTGTTTTGCCTTCAAAAGTGCTTGTCTTTCCAGAACTCTGTCATTCATGCGGTGGATGCAAAATTGTTTGCCCCCGTGATGCGATAAGCTGGAGGAAGGTCGCTATAGGAAAAATAGAGCATGGCACAGCCGGCGAACTTGATTTTTACCACGGATTGCTTAACATCGGAGAGATTAAGACAATCCCACTTCTCAAAGCCCTGAAAAAGAAGGTTGACAGAAACAAGGAAGTCATACTTGACGCTCCCCCGGGGACATCATGCCCCGTTATCGAGACAATAGGTGGTTCCGATTACTGCATACTTGTGACAGAACCTACCCCGTTCGGGCTTCATGACTTGAAGCTGGCGGTTGATGTGGTTAGACTCATGAACATCCCCTTCGGCGTCATCATAAATCGTGATGGGATAGGCGATGAAAAAGCCGAGCAATACTGCCGGGAGGAAGGTATAGCTATTCTCATGAAAATTCCCTACAGCAGGGAGATAGCATATCTTTATTCCAAGGGCATCCCATTCACAGATGAACTGCCGGAATGGCATGATAAATTCCAAAATCTTTTCCAGCAGATAAAGAAGGAGGTGGATAAATGAAACAGCTTACAATAATAAGCGGTAAAGGCGGGACGGGAAAGACTTCTATCACTGCTGCATTTGCCTCGCTTGCCAATGCAGTGCTTGCCGATTGCGATGTCGACGCTTCCGACCTGCACTTGATTCTCAAGCCAGATATTAAAAAAACCGAGGAGTTTCACGGACTGGAAATTGCATCCATTGACAAAGAAAAATGTATAGACTGCAAGGAATGCCACAGGGCATGCAGATTTGGGGCAATTGATGAAGATATAAACCTCATCAAGGAGAACTGCGAGGGCTGTGGCGTATGCGAATATGTCTGTCCCGTAGATGCCATAAGCATGATTGACAGAAATTCCGGTTTTTCATACATTTCCGAGACCCGTTTCGGGCCCATGTCCCATGCCATGCTTAAGACGGCCGAGGAGGCTTCGGGCAAACTGGTAACAGTAGTGAGAGAAAATGCAAAAAAACTCGCGGAAAAGAATGAAAAGGAACTGATCATAATCGATGGACCACCGGGCACCGGATGCCCTGTTATTTCCTCCATAACCGGCGTTGACCTTGTTTTGATTGCCACTGAACCAACACTTTCAGCGATTCATGATTTGCAACGAATTTTGAAGGTCGCAAATCATTTTAATGTGCCTGCAGTGGTATGCATCAATAAATATGATATAAACAAAGAAAATACGGAAAATATTGAGAGATACTGTAGTGAGAATGGCATAAACATTGTGGGGAAGATCCCATATGATACCGTTTTTACAGATGCTATGATTCATGGAAAAAATGTAGTGGAATTCTCTGATAATAATGTTGCCTGCATCATAAAAAACATGTGGGAAAAAATACGGGAGTTGCTGTAATAAGTTATCTTAAAATTCGGTCTTGCGTATGGTTTATACAAACATAATATACGATAATTTCCATTACTGGCTCGGTTATTATTTTCAATCCATACAAACATGACATATGCAGTATAAGAAAGTAAGAAAGGCCACAAATCTATAAAGAATCGGTGAGTGCCTTGCTTGGACCCCATGGCATTTACAAAATGACTGAAAGTAGGGAAAATACTAACAAATGGAAAGCATGTATAGAATACTTGCAGAGAATTCGGGCAGTAACCCGATAGATGCAAGTGACTCAATAAAAAAATTAATGGCTGATAAAAACATAGAGATGAAGAGAAACGTATCCACTATTCATCTTTAATCCATGTTAAAGAGAGCTATGGAATCTTCAATCGGAATGCCCAGAACAGATGAAGTTCTAATTGCAAAACCCCTGATTCAGATGGATTTACAGCTGGCAACTAAAAGGTTACAATTTATACATCAGAAGATACCTCTAGTGTGCAAGAACAAAGGAATATCTGAAATCAAAGGGCGTTTCCTTCAGGGAAATTAATGTTTCAATAAATCCGTCTGCAATACAGGATATGATGAGGGATTCCGGTCAGACGGGGATGCCCGTAACGGTAATAAAGGGTCAGGCCGTTGTTGGTTTTGATAAGGCAATACTTGATTTGCTCCTGTAAGCCAGTAGATTGCCTTGAGGAAAATGAGTGAAATGGGCAATGCTGAAAAGTATCTGAAATTTTACAAAAAAAAGCCAGGCAATAAGATAACGAAGAAAGAACTGGAATTGATTGAAAGCAGATTAAAAGGATGCAAAAAAATATTGAGCGTGGGATGCGGTCCTGCTGTGCTGGAAGCAGAATTTAATCGGTTGCACAAAGACATGGAAATAACCGGACTTGACATTTCTGGAGAGATGCTTGAGCAGGCACCGAAATCATTTCATACAGTGCAGGGAGACGCTCAAAACCTGAATTTTGATGGTCAAACATTTGATGCCGTGCTTTATCTCACATCCCTTGAATTCATACCTGATTATAAGAAAGCGATAAAAGAAGCATACCGGACTCTTAAAGGCAAGGGAAAAATTCTGGTTATGATGCTCAATCCCGAATCAGATTATTTTAGGGAAAAATATGCAAATGAAAACTCATATATCAGAGGAAACATAAAACACATGGATATCCATGCAATAAAGGATTTTATGCTGCATTATTTTTACATAAAAAGCGAAGGATATTTCCTTGGAATAAAGGATGGAAAAGTAATGGAAAGCAATGACCCGAAAACAGCCAGTCTTTATATATTGGAGGGCATAAAAAATGGAGAACGACGCAAATAATATAGCTTTTGGCCCCGTGCCCTCAAGGCGGCTGGGGCGGAGCCTTGGAATAAACAGCATTCCGCCGAAAAATTGTACGTATTCCTGCGTATACTGCCAACTTGGGAGGACATTGAACATGCAGGCAGAACGCAGGGAGTTTTACAGTGCAGAGAAAATAGTGCGTGATGTGAAAGAGAAGGTGAAGGAGGCAGGGGACGCCGGAGAGCATATAGACTACCTTACTTTTGTGCCTGACGGGGAGCCGACTCTGGATATCAATCTCGGCAGAGAAATTGAAGGCCTTAAACAACTGGGCATAAAAATTGCCGTTATCACCAACGCCTCACTGATAGGGAGAGAAGATGTGAGAAATGAATTGCACAGGGCCGACTGGGTCTCGTTGAAAGTGGATGCAGTGAGCGAAAGCATATGGCACAACGTAGATAGACCGCATGGCAGTCTTCGCCTTAATAGTATATTGGAGGGCATGATGGATTTCTCCGCCACCTTCGACGGAGAGCTTACAACAGAAACGATGCTCATTCATGGCATTAACGATGATAAAAATGAGGTGTCAAATATTGCCGATTTTATTTCAGAGCTAAAACCGGAAAAGAGCTACATTTCCATCCCTACAAGACCGCCCGGAGAAAAATGGGTAAAGCCTGCAACAGAGAAAGCAATAAATGATGCATACCAAATTTTTAGAGAAAGAGCAGTCGAAGCAGAATATCTCATAGGTTACGAGGGGAATGCCTTCGCATTAACGGGAAATACAGAAGAAGATTTGCTGGGCATAATGTCCGTTCATCCCATGAGAGAAGATGCCGTAAAAGAATTTTTAATGAAAGCCAATGCTGACTGGAAAGTGATTGAAAAATTGATAGGCGAAAATAAAATAATTGAACTGGAATACCAAGGCAACAGATTTTATATGAGAAAGCTATCCAGTAAACACCGGTAAACGTACGGAGATACAATGGATGAAAAAACAAAAAAGCGTATTGCTATTTCATTTTATAAGACCATTAGGGGTTTCGGAACGATGCTCCCCATGCTTCTGGGCATTATTCTCCTGCTCGGATTGTTCAAGGTTTACATAACACCGAAGATGATTGCCTCCGTATTCACGGACAAACCGCTTCACGACACGCTGCTGGGCGCCCTCATAGGCAGCATTTCAACAGGCAATCCCATAACCAGCTACATAATAGGCGGAGGATTGATTGATGACGGGGTAAGCCTCTTTGCCGTAACATCGTTCATACTGGCATGGGTCACTGTCGGAGTGGCTCAACTTCCTGCCGAAGCCGCCATACTGGGAAAGCGATTTGCCCTTACCAGAAACGGTCTGAGCTTTATTCTCGCGATTCTTGTCGCCATGACAACTGTCCTGACAATCGGGGTGATCGGTTGAATTCGGAGGGGGAGGGAAGAAAGGGCAACGGTACATTCCGCTACGGGATATATTTTCTCGTTTTTATAATGGTGCTATATGCCATTTTGTTTTTCTTTGACAGCAATAAAATCTACAAATCGCTCCGGATAAGTTTGGACATACTCATCCAGATTCTTCCCGTACTTGTTATGGTCATCCTGCTGATGTGGATTTCAAGCTATTTATTGAAGCCGAAAACCGTTTTGAAATACCTCGGAAAGGAATCGGGAATCAAAGGATGGCTTCTGGCAGTATCCTTCGGAATCGTGAGTCACGGCTCGATATACGTCTGGTACCCTCTGTTGAAGGAGCTGAGAGAGAAGGGAATGAGAGATGGTTTTCTGGCCGTCTTTCTATACAACAGGGCGGTGAAGATTCCGCTGATTCCGGTAATGATTTACTATTTTGGTGTTGTTTTTGTTTCTGTCCTTACTCTTTACACCATCATTGCATCCGTTATTGAGGGAAAAATAGTGGAGATATTGGAACATACGCATGAAACAATTGAATAAGGTGCTCATTCCAGTTTCACTGCAGTACCGTATGCCAGAATTTCTGCGGCTGCCCCCATCACCGCCGATGTCATAAAACGTGTATTTATCACTGCATCTGCCCCGAGCTTTTCCGCCTTTTCCACCATTCTTTGCAATGCTATTTCCCTCGCCTCGCTGAGCATTTCTGTATATTCCTTTATTTCTCCCCCTACAATCTGTCTAAAGCCGGCTACGATATCTTTGCCAATATTCTTTGCCTGTATGGTGTTTCCCCTCACAAGCCCAAGCATTTCCTTTATTTCTTTTCCCGGAATGAAATTCGTACTTACTATTATCATGGTTTCAAATCCTCCTTCTTTATTTTTTTCTCTTCCTCGCTTTTTCTATCAGTTGCAGTTGAAACAATCAGCACTGCGATACCGAAAAGAATTCCCAGCAATGCAATAAAAATGATTGGGTCTATGCTGCTAATTTCCTTTAAAATGTTGTAAAGCCCGTATGCAACGAGTATTAATATGCCTCCGCCGAGAAATGACAGCCCGATTAACTTTGCGGTACCCATATTTTCACCCAATCGTTATATCCCGCATCCGATATTTAAGTTTGCCCTAAAAGGGCATTATATCCCTCCCCATTATCGAGATGAACCATTCATTTATCCTTTCTATAAACGATAAGATGCCATGGTATGTCTTTGGCATAGAAACTTCCAGATTGCTCCAATCGCTCCACGCCCAGTATATATCCATGACTCTCGCCTTCACGGCATAACTGCCCGATACCTTCCATTCATGCGAGACATAGAGAGTTGTACCCGATACCCACGGGGAATCCGTACAACCGCACTCGAACAGCGTAATATTGTCGTCACCAAAATCAATCTCCAGTTTTTTCAATTGATCTCCGTCAGGATCGCTTATGGTTATTTTATATGTGTATGTAACCCCAATTTTGCCAGAAGTGGGCCCACTTATTTCTGGCGGGTCCGGAGGATTGTTGTAACTATTAACTGCATCTGCCATCAGCAAAGAGATGCCGGATGTAAGAGCAATTGCCCCTAACAAAAACGCCACCAGGAAGGCAAACATATATTTCTCATATTTCATATTATCACCAACTTATGCATTATACTTATTCCTTGATAGTATTTAATGTTAACTATTGTTAAGAAGATGCTGGTATTATATTTAACTGTGCCTTTTTATGCATTAAAAAAATATAGCACCATGATTAGAATAAAAAGCCTTTCTTAGTTAAATAGCTCTTGCTAGTATCAAAACAGCGGTGCGTATAGAAGTAACATAAACAAGGTGGCATATGTAGATTCTAATTCATTTAGATGATAAAGTAGATTATAGTTAAAAACTAAACTTTTTATACTTATAGGTGTATTACGAATACATGACTAAAACAGAGATGTATCCGATTAAGAAGTGGATGAATGTGGGTGAACTCGATAGGAGAATAAAGAGTCTGGAA
>Ga0315549_1002085_pt1 | contig 19577 bp, 22 predicted proteins | sample SalMarSW160200MG_FD_203101 | JGI IMG/M metagenome (GOLD analysis project Ga0315549, IMG submission 203101) | Salt marsh sediment microbial communities from the Plum Island Ecosystem LTER, Massachusetts, United States - Salt Marsh Sediment SW1601-200 ... | reverse complement strand
TTGCCATAGGGGCATTCGTCACCGTTCTGTTGATGAGCGAGTTTTCATTCCCCTTTCTCGTCGCACTTGCTGTAAGTGGGCTCATCGCTGCCGTGTTCGGGTTCCTCATTGGCCTCCCGGCACTGAGATTGGAAGGTCCCTACCTCGCCATTGCAACCCTGGGTTTCGGCATGGCCATCACCCATGTCATAGGCCGCTGGGATATCTTTGGTGGGAGGATGGGCATCCAGGCCCCTCCCCTTAAGCTCTTCGGCTTTTATCCGATTACCACGGATAGAGGCCTCTACTTCATAATCGTGACCATCACCTTTTTGCTGATATTGGCCGCCAGAAACCTCATGAAAACAAAGATCGGCCGGGCCTTTATCGCCATACGGGACTCAGACATCGCCGCCGAAACCATGGGCGTTAATCTGACTTACTACAAGACCCTGGCATTTGCGATAAGTGCATTCTATGCGGGAATTGCAGGGGGACTGATGGCCTTTATGCTGGGCTTTATAAACCCCAGCAGCTTTAATTTTATCCTGTCCATCTATTTTCTGGCGTTTGTTATTGTAGGGGGGGTTGGAACGATCTTCGGCTCGATCATGGGCGGGGTGGTGATGACGTGGCTTATCCTTATGCTGGACAAGGTTCAAGATCTGCCTTACATAGGGGCTATCCTCATGATCATTTCAGAGAGATGGATGAGCGTTACCGGCATTCACAATGTATCCAGCATCATCCTCGGGCTTATTATCGTTGTGCTCGTAGTATTCGAGCCACTGGGTCTCTACGGATTCTGGATACGGACGAAGATCTACTGGAAGACCTGGCCGTTTTAGCAGACCGGGGGAATGGAGCATTGGAGGAATGGAGGAATGGCGTTTTCCCATATAGCTTGTTTGTTGCCATGCTCCAGTCCGTCGAATAATTGAAATCCGATTTGAACTTTAGGCACTTGTAACTTTAGACACGTTAGGCACTTTACATCATGTTCTTCCAGCTCATCGTAAGCGGCATTTCGATAGGCAGCATATATGCCCTGGTGGCGCTCGCCATGGTCATCATCTATAAGACCTCTGAGGTGCCGAACTTTGCCCAGGGGGAGATGGCCATGCTCTCCACCTTCATCGCATCTATGCTCCTGGCCTCCTATGGGCAATCATTCCTCGTCTCCTTCACGGGTGCCCTGATATTCGCCGTTGCACTGGGAGTCTTTTTGGAGTTCGTGTTCTTGAGGCGGGCAAAGGATCCTAATGTCTTGAGCCTTATCCTTATCACCCTGGGATTTGAGATGATGATCTATGGTGTCGCGAGTTGGAAGTGGGGTGCAGAACAGCAGAGTTTCCCCTTTCCGGTCTCGGACTACGACATCGTTAATGTGGGCCCCGCGGTTGTTAGCTACCTGAATATCGCCACGCTTCTGGTCACCCTTGTATTGATGTTGATACTCTTTCTTTTCTTCAGATACACCAAGGTGGGAATCGCCATGAAGGCCACCCAGCAGAATCTGTTGGCAGCCAGGATAAACGGCATCAGGGCCAACAGGATTCTATCCATCACCTGGGGAATGAGTTCCCTTATCGGGGCAGTGGCAGGTATGATGCTCGCCCCCATCGCAACATTGGACCCAAACCTGATGATGGATCCCCTGCTCAAGGGTTTTGCCTCTGCCGTATTAGGCGGTATGACCACCCTGGTTGGTTCCGTTCTCGGTGGCTATATTCTCGGGATCATCGAGACACTTTTCGGTGGATACGTATCCTTACAGTTTAAATCAATAGTGGCCTTTTTGATCATAGTCCTGGTGCTTTGCTTTAAACCCAGTGGTCTCTTTTCCAAACATTACGTAAGAAGGGTGTGATTGGTGCCTAAATTGAGAGATTTTGGTAGGCACAGGATGACAGGTATCCTGGATTCCGGAATGACGAAAGAGACCCGACTGGTTCTCGTCATGCCGGACGTGATCCGGCATCCAGTCGACAATAATACATAATTTTACCAAAAAATTGCTCATTTCAAGTGGTATGTAACATGTATGTTCTCCCTTGGTTCTACGGTTTTGGTGCTGAGAATTGGAATCGTTACAACACAGAAAAGCCATGAATGAAGATTTTTTTCGCGTTGAGGATCTATCGATAAGCTTTGGTGGGCTGAAGGCGGTCGACAAGGTGAGCTTCACGCTTGAAAAGGAGACCATCCTCTCAATCATCGGTCCTAACGGCGCCGGCAAAACCACGATCTTCAACTGCATAAGCGGCCTCTACATTCCAAATGACGGCAGAGTGCTATTCAAGGGCGAAGAGATCACGGGGCTCAAGCCATATAAGGTCGCCATGAAGGGCATCGCCCGCACCTTCCAGAATATCGAGCTCTTCTCCAGGATGACGACCATGGAGAATCTCATGCTGGGAAGGCATCTACATATAAAAACCGGGATCCTGAGCGGCGCCACCTTCTTTAGAAGAAGATCAAGGGCCGCCCGTGAGGAGATAAAGCACAGGGAGCATGTGGAACATATTATCGATTTATTGGATCTCCAGTACGCGCGAAACCAGTTCGTCGGAAGCCTGCCATACGGCACCCAGAAGCTTATAGAGTTGGGCAGGGCCCTTGCCCTTGAACCCGAACTTTTGCTCCTGGACGAACCATCCGCCGGCATGAACACAGAGGAAAAGCAGGACCTCATCTTCTGGATCAAGGATATCCAGGATGAATTACAGGTGACGATTCTGTTGATCGAGCATGATATGAGGATGGTCATGGATATCTCGGACCGGATACTGGCCATTAACTTCGGAAAACAAATCGGCGAGGGTTCTCCGGAGGAGATACAGAACAACCCAGAGGTCCTGAAGGCCTATTTAGGAGAAGAAGAATCTACCGATGCCGCTACTTGAGATCAAAAACATTGAAACCTACTACAGGCTCATCTATGCGTTGAAGGGCGTCTCCCTGGCCCTTGAGGAAGGAACCAACACGGCTATCCTGGGGAATAACGGGGCGGGAAAATCAACCATATTAAAAACGGTGATGGGTCTCATCGAGGATCAGCCCGACAAGGGCACTATCGAGTTTATGGGAAAACGAATCGACAGAAAGGATCCCGAGGATATTGTTCGGTTGGGCATCTCATACGTTCCGGAAGGCCGAGAGGTCTTTGATGAGCTCACAACCAAGGAGAACCTCCTCATGGGGGCCTACCGAAGGCGCGATAAGGCAGGGGTCAGGAAAGACTTCAAGAAGATCTACGAATACTTTTCAGTGCTCGAGGAAAGGGAGGATCAACTTGCCGGCACCCTCTCCGGAGGAGAACAGCAGATGCTGGCAATAGGCAGAGCCCTGATGAACGGGCCTAAGCTCTTGTTCTTGGACGAACCATCCCTCGGGCTCTCGCCGATCATGGTCATGGAGATATTCGATATCATAAAGATGATCAACTCAGAGGGTATTACCATACTCCTGGTGGAACAAAATGCCCGTATGGCCTTAAAGATAGCCCACTTCGGGCTGATCCTGGAAAATGGGCGATTCGTTATGAAGGGGAGTGCACAGGAGCTTATGGAGGATGAAGACGTAAAGGAGTTCTACCTTGGGATCAAGCAGACGGAGTCTGCAAAAGGCTATCAGAGGTGGAAGAGAAAAAAAAGATGGAGATAAAATCGCTTCGCGATTTTATATGAGGTTTATGAATAAGATACATTCTGTGGAATCAAAATCCCCCTCCCTTTTCTAAAGGGAGGTCGGGAGGGATTTTACCTCTTTCAAAGAACTAAGCATTGCCTTTATCCTAATATCTAATAAGGGCAATAAGGGAAGTAAAAGCAAGGGTACATTTTACTATGACTTTGGAAACTGTTCCACAGGCCTTTACTGCTACGGTCCGGAAATACGGCGATAGGGTTGCCATGAGGAAAAAGGAGCTCGGCCTGTGGCATGACATATCATGGAATGACTACTATCGCTTGGCCCGGTATGTCGGCTCGGCCCTTATCTCCATGGGTCTCGAAAAGGGGGACTGTGTCTCCATTATCGGGGATAATTGCCCGGAGTGGGTAATTATAGACCTGGGTATCCAGTGCGCAGGAGGTGTGGCTGTCGGGGTGTACTCTACCAATGCCTGGCCCCAGGTCGAGTATGTGGTTCAGAACTCCGAGTCCAAATTCTTTTTCGTGGAGAATGAAGAACAACTCGATAAGTGGCTCAACTTTCGCGACAAGGTCCCATTCCTCAACAAGGTAATCGTATGGGATCTGGAGGGCCTCAGGCACTTCAAGGACCCGATGGTTATGACCTATCAAGAGCTCCTGGATATAGGACGAAGCTTTATGGAAGAAGATCCTGATGCAATCGAGAGGCGCATGAGTGAGATCACGATCGAGGATCTCTCGGTCCTGATCTATACCTCGGGAACCACGGGTCCTCCCAAAGGCGCCATGCTCACCCATAGAAATGTGATGTGGATGGGAGAGGCCATCGCCAAGGATAACCACGTGTACGATACCGATGAGGTGCTTTCCTTTCTGCCTCTCTGCCATATCTTTGAACGTCTCTTTTCGGTCTTCGGTCACATCTTCTATGGATATACCGTCAACTTCATCGAAAATCTGGACACGGTAACGGACAACATGAGGGAGGTATCCCCGACTGTGGGCTATGCCGTGCCCAGGATCTGGGAGAAGTATCTCTCCGCCGTATACATCAGGATGTCGGATGCCACATGGTTCAAAAGGCTCGTCTTTGGTATTGCCCTTAAACTCGGCCAAAAACGGGCCAGCCTGATGATGCATTTCAAGCCCGTTCCCCTCTCCCTGAAGATCCTCTTTCAGATCGCCTACATCGCCGTTTTTCGGAAGTTGCAGGAGCGTTTGGGGTTTGACCGTCTTCGGGTAGCCTATTCGGGCGCAGCACCCATATCGCCCGATGTGCTCCACTTCTTCCAATCTATCGGCGTCAATCTCATCGAGGGCTATGGTCAGACCGAGGCTACCGGAGTGACCTGTGTTTCAAGGATTGGCAAGGTGAAATTCGGAACCGTGGGGCCTCCTCTCCGGGGCACCGATGTGAAGATTGCAGATGACGGGGAGATACTGGTGAGATCTCCAGCCGTGTTCAAGGGGTATTATGGAAACCCGGAGGCCAGTGCAGAGGTCTTGAAGAATGGGTGGCTTTACTCCGGTGATGTGGGCGAGTTAGACGAGGATGGCTATCTCAAGATAACGGACAGAAAAAAGGACATCATCGTCACCGCCGGCGGGAAGAACATCACTCCCCAGTATATAGAGAACCAGTTAAAATTCAGTTCTTACATCAATGATGCCGTCATTATCGGTGATAAGAGGAAATACATCAGCGCCCTCATTATGATTGACGAGGATAATGTGGTCAAGTATGCTCAGGATAACAAGATCCAATTTTCAACCTATAAGGATCTAACGCAAAGCCCCGAGATATTTAGGCTCATAAGCAAAGAGGTGGAAAAGGTCAACGAGGGGCTCTCCAGGGTGGAACAGGTAAAGAAATTCACCATTATCCCGAAGAAATTATACGAGGAAGACGGCGAGGTAACCCCTACCATGAAGGTTAAGAGAAAGGCTATCAACGAGCAATTCAGTGACCTGATTGAAGCCATGTACCGGAGAGGATAGCGCTTGAAATTTCTCCACATAGGGGTATCCTACTCTTAGTATACCAACGTGCACGCGTGTCATTGCGAGGAGTGAAGCGACGTGGCAATCTATCCTGTTGCGACTGCATCACATTCTTTCGCAATGACCTTAATCGATAGTAAAAGTTTGAATGCATCTTGATGAACTCGTAAAAAGTCTGAAATCTGTCTTTTTTGTCATTCCGGCGGAAGCCGGAATCCAGTATTTTCAACAGGTTATAGACTCCGGCTTTCGCCGGAGTGACGATGTTAGTGACTTTTTCCGAAGCCATGAATCTTGGTATTATCATACTGAGCTTGTTTCTAGTATCTATCTTTTGAGCAACCCCTTCAGGCGCTCGATCGGTACATTGGCAAAGGGGTTAACCACATAACAAAAAGGAGGGAGAGTATGAAAAAGAGAAATCTGCTACTATTCTTGGCCTGTGCAATGGTCCTGTCTTTTTTCGCCGTCGATGGTGCATGGGCAGAAAGGGGCGTGACCGATACGGAGATACGGATCGGTCAATGGGGCCCCCAGACCGGGCCGGCTGCCCTCTGGGGAGCAGTTGCCCGGGGATCGGGACTCTACTTCAAGCTCATCAACGAGGAAGGCGGGATACACGGCAGGCAGATAAAATATTTCTTGCGGGATGACGCCTACCAGCCGCCGAAAACAAAGGCCATTGCAAAGGAGCTGGTTGAGGACAAAGAAATCTTTGCATTTGCCTCGGGTGTTGGAACAGCTACTGGTATGGCGGTGCGAAACTATCTCGAAAAAAATAGGGTGCCATGGGTAGGGCCGGCTGCTGGTTCCGTTCACTGGTGCTATCCCCCTGAGGAGGCCCCTTACCTGTTTGGGACCTACCCCCTTTACTGCGATGAGGCATTCCTCCTGACAAATTATGCCATCGATAAGCTAGGCAAGAAAAGGATCGCCTTCTTCTATCAAAATGACGACTATGGCAAGGTTGGACTAATCGGTGCCCAGATGGCCCTGGAGAGAAGGGGAATGGAATTCGCCGCCACGGTTTCAGCTGAACCTCTTGACACAGACCTCAGCTCTCACTGCATGAAACTCAAGGCAGCCAATCCCGATGTGGTCATCATGTGGGTTCTGCCAAAACACGGTGCAATCATGCTTGGGACAGCAATAAAATTAGGATTTAAGCCCCTCTGGATGACCACGAGCACCTTGAGCGATTACCAGCTGATGTATAATATCACCAAGGGACTCTTCAAGGATGTGGTGTTCGCCACCTTTGGAGAGCTCCTCGACTCCACAAATCCCTTAATGATCAAATACCACGAGGCACAGAAAAGGCTTGAGCCAAAGGAGAGGTGGGGAATCTTCTACTATGCCGGCATCCTCTTTGTCGAGCCGATGGTAGAGGCGTTCAAGAGGTGTGGAAGGGATCTGACGGTGGATAACTTCATCAAGGCCATGGAGTCTATCAAGGATTTTCAGGGCATAGGCCCCACAATGAACTTCGGCCCCAAGGAAAGACAGGGTTCCCGCTCCTTTTTTATTGCCAGGTGTACCGAGGGAGGGGGTGCCGAGAAGCTCACCGGCTGGTTGACATCCGATGTTGATCCCTACGAGGTAAAGAAACGGCTCGAGCGATAGCAACAATAACCCCCTCGCTTTTTCACACGGGGCGAAAGGCCCCGTGTGAAACGCGGCGGGAAGGCAGGAACGATGATAGAAAAGGTGCCCATCACAAGACAGGGATTGGAGAAGCTGCGGCAGGAACTACAGCATATCCTCACTGTGGAGAGGCCAAAGAACATTAAGGCCATCGAGGAGGCGCGGTCTCATGGGGATTTGTCCGAAAACGCCGAGTACCACGCGGCCAAGGAACGGCAGGGCATCCTGGAGGCCAAGATAAATGATCTCGAAATGGCGATTAACTGTTCAGAGGTGATAGAACTACATAAGGAAAGCGCTGATACGATCGTGTTCGGCGTCACTGTGGAGTTGAGAAACATGGTCACCGATGAGAACGTCGCTTACCAGCTCGTAGGCCCGTATGAGTCAGATCCCGATAGCGGTAGGATATCGGTTGTCTCCCCCCTGGGAAAGGCCCTTATCGGCAAAGAGGAGGGGGATGAGATCACGCTAAAAACCCCGGGAGGTGTTCAAGAATTCGAGATCCTGGAAATACGGTAGACGTCGTCATAACAGGCACAAGGCATAAGGCGCACGGCCTTATGCCTTGTGCCTTAGGCCTTGTGTCATTGGCATCCCTATCATGCCCTGATCATCTATACCCACTACCCTTACCCGTATGAACTCATTGCTCCCGATGGCTTTTGTAAGAACGGTAAACCGCAGGTAATTGTCGCTCAAACCCCGGGCAAGGCCCGTCTGCCCCGGTGCCCATCCCTCGGTCAGTACCTGAAAGGTCTCACCTATTAAGCTACTCCGGAACATCCTCCTTTTCTCCTTGTCAAGACCTCGCATAAGGGCTGCGCGCTCCTTGATAATCGCTGGGTGAAGCTGATCGGGTAGGTGAGCCGCCACAGTGCCTTCTCGTTTTGAGTAGGGAAACACGTGCAGATAAGCTATGGGGAGATCGCGCAAGAGCTCAAACGTAGCATGGAATTCCCGCTCCGTTTCCCCAGGGAAGCCGACTAGGACATCAACCCCAACGGAAACCCGAGGAATGCGACGGTGGATGTCGTGTACCAGATCAGTGAATTCCTTCACTCTATAGCGCCTGTGCATCCTCTTTAACACCGTATCGTCCCCGCTCTGAAGGGAAATATGGAAGTGACGGCACATCCAATCATGGCCTGCCATAAATTCGATCAAATCGCTTCCAATCTCTGCCGGCTCAAGCGAGCTGAGCCTTACCCTTATCTGCGATCGGTTCCTGCCGATCTCAGCGAGCAGACGATGAAGGTCAATGCCGTTGCCTAGATCCGCGCCATAGGTCCCCAGGTGAATCCCGGTGAGCACTACCTCCTTGTGGCCGTTATTCTCCATCTCCCTCAGGAGTTCTATAGCCTTATGAGGCTCAAGACTTCTTTGAGGGCCGCGTGCGAGGGGAATGATGCAGTAGGAACAAAATGATTCACATCCATCCTGGATCTTCAAAAACGCCCTGGTTCTCCCCGTGAATCTCGTGACTGGAAGGTGCTCGAAAAGGGCAGAGGCTTTAAAATCCTCTCTGAGGATGAACGGCGAGGTTTGGCGAGTTGCGTGCAGCAACAGTTCAGGAAGGGAGCTCTTTCCCTTGTTTCCCGCGATAAGATCAAGGCCCTTGATCCCGGCTAGTTCTTCGGGAAATACCTGCCCATAGCAACCGACCACGGCGGTCACCGCCCTTGGGTTCTCCCTGATACCCCTTCTGACAGCCTGCCTGGTCTGATAACTCGCAGCGGAGGTCACGATACAGCCATTGACGATGACGAGATCCGCCTCCTCGTCCGGCTCAGCCTTTTTGCACCCCCTGCTGAGCAATGACTCCTCGATAAAGGCGGACTCGTACTGGTTCACCTTACAGCCAAGCGTAATGATCTTAAATTGTTTTGACATAGTACAAAAGCAAGGGCGAAGGTCTTAAGGCTCAAGGCTCAAGGTAAATTATCTCTGTCTTGCGCCATACGCCTTTTGCCTTACGCCTGATTGTTTATCCATCCTCCCCCCAGAACCCTCTCTCCCTCATAACACACCAGTGCCTGGCCAGGCGTGATCGCCCACTGTGGCTCATCAAAGTCACACCGCACGCGATTTGCTGAAAGAAGGGTAAGCATGCCCTCAGCAGGCGTGTGACGGTACCGTATCTGGGCCTGCACCTTTATGGTCTGGAAATCGGGTTTAGGCCCTATCCAGTAAAAATCCTCGGCGATGAGGCTTTGTGAAAACAGATGCTCCCTTGGAGCCACGACGATCTCATGTCTCTCGGGCCTTATCCGGTACACATAAAGGGGATCTTTGGCTGCGATTCCCAGCCCATGACGCTGCCCGATCGTATAGGCATGGATGCCCCGGTGACTGCCTAAGACATTGCCCTGAAGATCAACGATAGTGCCTGAAGGAGGGATCTTCTTCCCCGTATTTCCCTGAAGCAACACCCGGTAATCGTTATCGGGGATAAAGCATATTTCCTGGCTCTCTGAATGAAATGCCTCGGGAAGGCCACTACCCTTCGTCCTAAGGGATACCTCCTCCTTGGTGATATTCCCCAGGGGAAATACAGCCCGCGATAGATGGGCCTGACTCAGCCTGTGCAAGAAATAGGATTGATCCTTTCGCCCGTCCTTCCCCTTGAGAAGCTCCGTATAGCTGCCGCTGGGGCTCTTCCTCACCCTTGCGTAATGGCCTGTTGCCAGGAATTCAATCCCCCTTTCATCCATCCATTCGATTACCTTCTCGAACTTGATGAGCTGATTGCATACCACACAGGGGTTAGGGGTAATACCATTGAGGTAAGAATTGATGAAGTAATCGATGACCTTTTCCTGAAAAGGGTCGCCCACATCGAGAAAAAAAAGTGGAATGTCGAGTTCATTCGAGAGGAGCGAAACGGTTTTCTCCCTCTCTTGCTTGCCGATGGGCAATATCAGGTGAATGCCCACCACATCCCAGCCTCCATCCTTGAGAAGCCTAGCGGCATAGAAACTGTCCATTCCCCCGCTCAGGGCAACTGCAACGCTCTTTTTCCCCCTATTCATCCTTGCCGCTGATTCGCTATTCGATGAGAGCCCTGTCGAACGTTACCTCCATCGCCTGTGCCGGGCATGAGATCACACACAACTCACAGGCGCTGCATTTATCACTGTCAAAGGCAACAGTCATAGCCGGCCTTTCGATGTAGAGGGCGCCTGTCGGGCATACCGCCGTGCAAATGCCGCAATGGTAGCATTTCTCTTCATTTCTCCTGATATCCTGGCCGATAGGCTCAACCTTTACACCTATGCCTTTCAGATATCGCACGCCGGCATTGTAGTTCTTCCTATTCCCGCTCAGCTCCATGACCACCATCCCCTCCTTCCTGGGATAGATGGTGGCCTTCAGGATATTGAAGGACAGATCGTAGCGTTTGACTAGATTGACGACGATCGCTTGATTTACGATATCCCTGGGAAACCTGAGAAGCATTACCTTTGAATACATCCGCACCTCCTCTCTTCTCTGCACACAATTCCACAGATTCTAAAGCAGGCATTGAAAAATGAAAATTATAAAGTTCAAAATGCAAAAATATTTCCCTTGGCTGTTCGAATTTTCCCTTTTGCACGTTTCAATTTGCACCCTGCATTTTGCAATCAATTCGTATAACCAATAAGATATTGGGTAATTACCTCCTACCTATACCGGTTCATCACCCTGGTAAAACCGGGTAAAGCCCGCTCAATGGTTCCGTCATCCACACAATAGGCAATCCTGAAATGCCCGGGGCCTCTAAAGCCGGTGCCCGGTACGGTCAGGATATTTTCTTCCTGCAAGGCCCTCACAAACTCGACATCGTCCGGTATGGGGGACTCGGGGAAGAGATAAAAAGCCCCATCCGGCATGAAAAACTGGTAGCCGGCCTTCTCCAGCCCCTTACAGAGGATATCCCTCTTTCTCTGGTAGAGACTCGCATCAACGCTTACCTCCAGAAGAGAAGGGATCACCCGTTGCATCAATGCGGGCGCATTCACAAACCCGATCACCCTGTTGCACAGAATAAGCCCCTCCATGATGATATCCTTATCCCTCATGAGCGGATGAACGGCGATATACCCGATCCTCTCTCCCGGTATAGAGAGATCCTTTGAAAATGAAGTGACGAGGAAGGTCTCCTGGTATGCGTCGAGGATAGAGGGACACCTCAGGCCATTATAGATAATCTTGCTATAGGGCTCATCGGAGATAAGGTAGATGGGCTCTCCATATTTCTCGCTGTAGCTTGAGAGCAACCTTCCCAATTGAGCCAATTCCTCCTTTGTATACACCCTTCCGGTGGGATTGTGCGGATTATTTATCAATACCGCTTTCGTATTGGCGCCAATGGCCTCCTCGATCCTGGCGAGGTTGATGGAAAAATCGGGGTTCGTATCGACTATCCTTGAAACGCCGCCGTAGTTTTCCACATAGTAATAGTACTCCATAAAAAAGGGTGCCGGGATAATGACCTCATCGCCGTGGTTGAGAATAGTCTTCAGGACCACATTTAGCGCCCCGGCAGCTCCAGCGGTCATAACTATGTCATTAGCGGTAAATGAAAACTGATTGAGCTTGCTCAGATAATCAGCCACTGCCTGTCTCGTTTCCACGTACCCGGCATTGGGCATGTAGCCATGGGTGCCGGTCGATCCATCGGATGCCAGGTGCATGAGTATTTCCCTGAATCTTGCCGGAGGCTCCAGGTTGGGATTCCCCAAGCTAAAATCAAAAACGTTCTCGGCGCCAAATTTCTTCTTTCTCAGTGCACCCTCTTCGAACATCCTTCGTACCCACGACGCCTTTTCAATCATCTCCTTAATTCTTTCAGAAACAGTCATGACTCACCCCTTCTCTGCTATAAAGTTGATGGTTTCGTAAAAAGTCATTTTTTCCATTTTTCTGTCATTCCGGCGGAAGCCGGAATCCAGTAAATTCAATAGGTTCTGGATGCCGGATCAAGTCCGGCATGACGATTAGAAGACTTTTTACGACTTTGTCAAAGTTACAGAATAAAAAAAGGCCGTGGAAGGTTCCTCTTTCCACGGCCTGGTAATGCTCTCTTAGTTCCCTCAATCAGGTCCGCGGATAGAGGTAAAGCTAAAAAAGTAATACATAACGCACCAGCTTACTAAACTATATGCCTTTGCTGCCATCTTCCTCGGCCTTGTTGAAGTTTGATAAGAATCATTAAAACAAATAAGAATGACTTGTCAATAAAAAAGTGAAGCAGTTGGCGCTTCCGCGCGGGGAATCCTTAAGAGGGCGAGTGAGGTTTCCTTCATATGCACTATCAGAGCAGAAATTGCATAACCTGATATCGAAATTGCGACTTGCTTTTTTATCCTCATTCATGCCCTCATGTTAAACGAAATTCTGCTTCTTTCTCTTTGACCGTGTGGAACACACCGTTACGCCGAAAGAAGTTACCGAGACCTATCGTCTGGTTCTGGAAAGTGAAAGGGTACTGTTTGAGACAGTTCTCCGAAGGCTCACGGCTAAACAAATTGCCGTCCTTACCGCCATTGCAAAAGAGCCTACCAAAAAACTCTTCGCAGCAGAATACATGGAAAGGCATAATCTCAAATCAACGGGGGGAATTCAACGCGGCCTCAGTGTGCTGACCGGTGAAGATCTGGTGGAGCAACATCCGGCAGAGGACATCTGGACAGTGGTTGACCCCCTTTTGTGGCAGTGGCTTGCGGAAAAGGCGTTATAAAATCTCTTCTCCCTCCGACCTCATCCTCTCCTTGCTTGACAAAACGATCTCACTTCCTTTAAATACGGGACCGGCAGATCAAGGTAGCACGCTATGAAATACACCGATAGAGAGACTAAAAGTGGATGGATATAGTAATGTCGAAATGGTGAGGTAAGCCGTGGTGCTGAAAACAAAGATTACTGAGCTTCTAAAGATACGATACCCTATTTTACAGGGAGGCATGGCATGGATAACAGGGTGGGAGATGGCAGCAGCCGTGTCGAATGCCGGCGGACTAGGGACCATTGCCTCTGCCACTATGGAACCCGAAGAGCTTATCCGAAATATCACCATGGCAAGGGAGCACACCGCAAATCCCTTTGCCGTGAACATACCGTTGAGGCTTCCGTCCTCCAAGAGGGCAGTGGAAATCGCGATAGCCGAAGAAGTGCCGGTTGTGGTATCCTCAGCCGGCTCCCCCGGGAAGTATACTGAAACGATGAAAAAAAGGGGGATAACGGTGCTCCAGGTTGCCTTCACCGTAGATATGGTGAAACGATGTAATGAAGCAGGTGTCGATGGAATAATCGCCATGGGGGTGGAAAGCGGGGGAAACATAAGCCCGCCTGAGATCTCAACCTTTGTTCTGGTAAGGGAGGCGGTAGAGGAAACCGATTTGCCGGTTATAGCGGCAGGCGGGATTGCCGATGCCAGGGGTCTCGTTGCAGCCCTGAGCCTGGGAGCCGAAGGCGTCCAAATAGGCACGAGGCTCTTGGCAACCCGGGAGGCCACGCTCCATGACGATTACAAGCAGGCAATCCTCTGCGCAAAGGATACCGACACCCTTATCACCGGGAGAAGCACCGGCCTTCAGTTCAGGGTACTGAAAAACATGCTTGCAACGCAGATACAAAGGATGGAGAAGGCGGGCAAGGGAAGAGATGAGATAGATTCTCTGACAATCGGATCCCTCAGAAAGGCAGCAGTGCTTGGGGATCTTCAGTGGGGTTCGGTTATGATGGGGCAAGTTGCCGGCATGATACACGAGATAAAATCAATAAAAGAAGTCCTCGATGATATGATTGCCGGCAGCATCATGGAGATAGAAAGATTGGCTACGTATATCACTTAGAAACAGCGTAGCTCGGGGCCGGGGCGGGTCACTACCCCTTAGCCCGTAAAGGACTTAGGGCTATAGCCTCACCTCTTACTCCATGCCGGTTTTAACCGGCGCTTTCAGGACATCCTCTTTTTCCCTCCCCTTTTAGCCTCTCGCATCAAGTGTCACTTGATGCATCATCTAATCTGTACTACAATACATATAAAAGTGGAGCGAAGGAGGAAACCATGGAACAGGTACGAGTCAATCTCAGCCTCGAACAAGAAGTTTGGGAAAAGTTCAGCGCATTAGTGCCGAACCGCAAGAAGAGTAAAATAATCAATGAACTCCTAAAAAAAGAGCTTAAGGATATTGCCCGCCGGAATGAAGAAAAAGAATTAAGGTTAGCCTTTCAGGAAGCGTCTAAAGATACACAGCGCCTCAAAGCGATCAATGAATGGGAACCCCTGGATACAGAGGGATGGGACTAAATGAATCAAGGAGATATCTATCTCGTAAGTCTTGACCCTGCCCTGCATACAGAAGTTGCCAAAACGAGACCGGGCATGATTATTTCAATTAATGCTATGAATCAATATTCGCCGAGACTCATTATCGCTCCCATAACATCCAGTATAGGCAAGATATACCCTTTTGAAGTATTCCTCACTCGGGGTTCTGGAGGTCTGGACAAAGATTCTAAAATCATGCTCGATCAAATAAGAAGCGTGGATAAGAGAAGATTAATAAAGAAAATAGGATCTGTACAGAGAGAGATATTAGTCAGGGCCTGTATGGTTGCTCAGAAACTTATCTCCGCAGTTTCAGAAGATAGAGACTTTTCTCAACAAGATAAGCACTCTTCATGAGAGACATGTCTCACAAGATATAGGTGAGCTCTACATGAGGCATGGGTGCCCATAAGGGCCCACGCATAGACGCGCAGAGCATCTGCTTGACAAGGATCGGGCAGACTTTCAAGAAAATCTTCCCGATCCTTTCTGTTGCTAAATATCGTTGCTCCATCAATGCCCCGGCCCATCACATGGCTGAGGGTATCGGATGCTCGTCCGCCAACGTGAGCCTCAGGCGAGACGGGCGGGCATCAAGTCGTGGCTGTCGTAGCATACAAAAAGCCTATCCCCTTTATACTATGTTGTCACTTCGTTTTGGAGCCAACATCCCTCTCCATTGAAATATCAAATAGAGAGCTTGATTTTTCAAGATAGATCGTTGAGAATGCGACCATGAACTTTATTGACAGAAAAACGGATCGGGCCACAGTAACCAAGCTCATGTCCGTCTTTCCCGTCACGACGATTCTTGGCCCACGGCAGTGCGGAAAAACGACGCTGGCTCGAAGGCTTGCCGCCGATTCCTATTTCGATCTGGAAAATCCCCAGGATCTTGCCCGTCTGGCACAGCCTCAACCGCGCCCGCATTCATGATCTGCTGAAGGTGCCCGGCCTTGTGCCTTAGGCCATTCCTGCTTGGGGAGGGTTATCTATCCCCTCCCCTCTTGTTCTTTCATTGCTTTGATGTTTTGAGTTATTCAACAAATTCAAGAACGACCCGGAAATACCTGTTTTGTCTTGACAAGAAGTGCCTGTTTGAGTATATATAAAAAAGATATATCTCTATATCCAAATGGAGGAAAAATGAGGACTCTTATAGATATACAGGATGACCTGTTACAGGAACTCTTGAAAGAGGCCCATACAGGGATCAAAAAGGAGGCAATTGTCTTGGCCATAAAGACCTTTCTTGATGTGAGAAGAAGAGAGAAGCTTGCCTCCCTCATAGGAAATTATGAATTTGGATATTCTTTAGAAGAGCTCGAAGAAATGAGGGAGGATGGATAAGGTCATTATCGATACCTCTGCCTGGATTACATCCTTTCGGCCTCAGCATGATACGGCATTGAGTGATCTCGTAAAAGATCTGATCATAAAGGGGCGCGTCTTGCTTCCCGGGATCATAAAGGTAGAGCTTCTAAGAGGTACCAAGAGTAAAAGGGAGTACGATCAGCTGAGCGATCTGCTCAAGGGACTGACATACCTTCCTGTGCGTGAAGAATTCTGGGAGAGATTGTCTGAGTTTTCCTATACCCTCTTGAGAAAAGGGGTTGTTGTGCCGTTGACTGATACCTATATCGCCCTGCTCTGCATTGAAAACAATGCACCAATGCTGCATTGTGATAAGCACTTTGATCTGATAGCTCAAAAGTCCGCGCTCAAGATTTTACAGCCAAACTAATCCTTATTTTGCGTAACGGCCGCCGGCAATAATTTCTGGCCATCGAATAATCCACGTTTTATAATCGCTAAAAAGAAGAAAGCCATGCTGCCCCGATGTCTATCGGCAACGATCACGCCTTTTGCAGGCGCTTACAGAAGAGCAAAAGATCGCCAGACATCCTCAAGCATTCCCTGTCTTGAGCTCAGTCGAAGGAATCCTCCCGCCCCCTACCCTTTACAAGGGATGAAGGCAGGTAAAAGGGAAAAGATGGCTAAGCGTTATTCAACCTGGTCAATTCCGTCGCGTTCTTCACATTGGTTGTCAACCGATTATTGACATCATAGGTATAAATAATAGTATCCCCGTTACAATCAGTCTTGGTGAGCATGTTGCCGTTAGGATCATAGGTGAAGGTCTCAGCCATACCCATAGGCATGGTATGCTTTGTGACCCTTCCCAGATTGTCAGAGGATACAATTGTCCTTCTCTATCTCTCTGTTTGTTGTCACAGTTCCGTATTGACATGATTTTTTGGAGGATATAAAATATGTATGATTTATACGATTATTGGAGGAATGAAATGAGAACAAAAAAGAAGATAAGTCTTACCATCAATGAGGACACATATCTGGCTATTTCTGAGGCATCAAAAACATACCGGATCGCCAAAAGCCAACTTGCTCAAGAAGCCTTCTCATTATGGCTTAAAAAAGAAACGGAAGATCTCATGGCAAAGGGCTATGAAGCAATGAGCAATGAAGATAAAGTCATGGCAGAACAAGCCTTTGACGCCCAAAAGGAGATGTTAGAATGAAGTATTTTCCGAAGCGAGGAGAAGTATGGCTCGTGAATTGGAACCCTGCAAGAGGGATTGAACAAGCAGGCAAAAGACCTGCCTTAATCATTCAAAATAATATTGGAAATGAGAAAGCGCCCACAACAATCGTCGCGGCCATATCAAGTACTGTGAAGCTGTATCCTATGAATGTTGAAATTCGACCGCCTGAAGGTGGCGTAAAGAGTGCTTCTATTGTAAAAACAAGTCAAATCTTAACACTCTCAAAGGAAAGATTGGAAAAATGTTTAGGCAGCCTAAGCAATAAAAAAATGGCTGAAGTTGATAAAGCTATAAAGTTAAGTTTATCTCTAATGTAGCATGGAAACTACGGTGAGGCTTTGTAAGACCTCTGGAAGGACCCTGTCGGACTCTTCGAGCCAACAGGGCAGGCAATAATTCCTTACCTTGGACAAACTCCCTATTGTGGGCCGGCCCCTGCCCGCCTTCTTTCTGGCGGGGCTGAACCCCCAAACCTGATACTGATAACGATGAGGTGAAGGGTTCATTCGGAGCGAGAGACTCGCCGAATAAAAAACCCATAGGTGGGTAGAGCAGAGGTGTATTAACAGTAAGCTAATCTTTATATCTTATTGATATTATTAGAGTTATTAATCATTCACTTTTTCTCTTGACAGGGGGAATATAGGATGTCCCCCATCACAGAACGAATTCCTCCCATGTCTTTGCCGTGATTAGAGGAGCAGGCAGGCCAAATGGAAAATCGAAACCGAAAACTGCATTTGTCTCTGATTTAACCAAATTTACTAAGGCTGGCAAACAGTCCTCAAGCAGACTTCCAGAGTTCGGAAGATCTCTGGCCCTGAAGCAACGTGACATCACAATTCTGTCGCCCTCAGGGGTGCCCTCGGCGATCCAGATTTTGTTCCAGGCATCCTTGGCCCCGCTGAAATCAATCCCGAATATCGCCTGAACCGTACCCATCGGCCATCTCCAGTATTTTAACTTCACTTCATGCCCTCACCATTTTTTTACAAGCCCGCATTCGATTCCCCACCATCTATTACTGCTGTATGCTGAGAGGTAGCTAATTCGATCAAACGGGATTCGAGAGGCAATACTCCCGATTTATCGAGCTTACCCATTCCTGCTCAAGGCTGTTTTGGGTAAACATTGCTTTTTAGTCATTAGTCGAGGTGCGACCCAGAATCCTCATACATTTTGTGCCCCTATTAACGCTAATCAATTTCTGCACGAGCACAATTTACTTTTTAACCAGCGGACCTTCCGTCACAATTCCCACCAAACTCTCAACCGTAGCAACGAACTCCACGGCAAACTCGAAGGCCTGATAAGCTTCTTTCTGGGAAATTATACCCGATACATCGTATATTATACGATGTCGCTTGCTTCTCATCTTATCGAAGATATAAATTTCATCTCTAAATTGCTTCCCTAATGTAATTTCAGCAAACTGGACGGCAACCTTGTGTTGCCCTTCTCCTGTGCTGGGGCGGAAGCCTTTGTAAAACATCAATGCTCGTGTTGCCTGGAGAATAGCGTTATACGCCATGCTGAATGCCCAGTCCCTGTCATTCGCCAACATGGTCTTTGCCGCCTTTATATCCCGTTTGGCCAGCTCCATCCTGTTTTTCACCTGGCCAGGAGATGTCTTAAAACGTTTTATCAGCCCCTTATGCAATAGCTCTTCGTAACTCATCCTCGTCCCCTATAAGCATGATTTTCGATCCTCTTAACACCTCCGTGATAAAGGGGTCTCTGTCTTCTATGCGCCTTTGTACCTCTTGAAGGTCATACAGTGATGCGTTTATTTCCCGGGAAAGGGTCTCTTCCGGTCCCCTGAGTAAGGCCAATACGCCTTCAAGGGAAATCCCCCCGATTACCATCACGTCTATGTCACTTTCTGGCCTCTCTGTCCCCATTGCAAAGGAACCGTATAAAAATGCATAGTCTATATCCTTCTCCTTTGACACCGCTTCTTTGAGAACCCTTACCGCACCCTTCGTTTTCATGAAGATTGATCTGAGCTCGTCGTATACCACGAATCCCTTATTGATCCCGAAAAACTTGAGGTTGCCCTCATTTCGGCTCGACAGAAGGCCGATCTCCTCAAGGTTGCGTAGTTCCCTGCTTACATTTTTATAATCCTCTCCTGTGATTCGCGCTACCTCCCTCACGTACCGTTCCCTTTCTGGATTAAGGAGAAAGGTGCTGAGAATCTCAACTCTAACCCTGGATGAAAATAGTCTCTGGAGCATCTTCTCAACCCATTTGATGGTAATAATACATCAATCGATGGTAATCTTACATCAATATATCTCACAAGTCAATAAGGGTCATGGCCCTTTGTATTATTGAGCGTTATGTGGGAGATGAGGTGAATGTGAGCATAGAGAGAGATGATCTCTCAGTCTGATCAAATAAAAAAAAGGAGGT
>Ga0315549_1002084_pt1 | contig 19584 bp, 14 predicted proteins | sample SalMarSW160200MG_FD_203101 | JGI IMG/M metagenome (GOLD analysis project Ga0315549, IMG submission 203101) | Salt marsh sediment microbial communities from the Plum Island Ecosystem LTER, Massachusetts, United States - Salt Marsh Sediment SW1601-200 ... | reverse complement strand
TGCATGATTTTGCGCTTTCAGGTAATATACGGTGCTTTTTACGTAGAATTTGTAATCAAATTTTTGCTTGAGACAAGCAAAAATCAGCAAAATTGATGTTTTCAGTCAGCTACATTCCGAAGTACTGGATTATGAGAAAACATTTTGAAGAGAAGATAAAATGAAGGACAAAAGATTAGTAGGAACTTTTATTATAGTTGGGATAACGATTTTAATACCCTCGCTGTTGTTGGATAGTGTGCATCATCTGGTCGTACATTTAAAAATTCTAAAGGGATTAACCCCATTTTTATGGATTAACATCCTCGGATGTGATTAGAAACATTGTAGTCATGTGGTTACATGACCATCTAGGCGGGGACACAATGAAAGAACTTGAAAAAATAAAGGCTATTAACTAAAAAACAGAAAAAAATGACCTTGTAGGGTGAGCTCCCTTCTTCGATGATTATTTATAGTGGAATCTGTATTGAAAAAGGAGTGATGCGCCTAAAAATACTATCTGTTTTGGTTACGATTTCCTTCCTTCTCATTAGCGGAAGCCTTTTCATCGACAATCCAACTACCTCACCGGGAAATAATCTAGAAACGTTACTCCAAAATAATACTTCATTTACTTTCCCTGCAGTATGTGAACATAGTGGCTGTTATCCGCCTGGTTTGAACTATAAAGGTGAGTGCAAACTTATCATGGCTGTTGCCAATGCCACTGCAGGTGACTACAATCTGCTGCTGAAGGTGCGAGATCCAGCACGACCCGGGTTGCAGGTGCTCTGCACTATCCCAGAGGGCTACGAGTATGATTATCATCATCCATGGACTGGTCTCACCATGCATTTCACGGTTGAACACGGATTCATAGGTACTACCACCAAGGGGGATGTCCCACCGAATATCACCAAACCTGGTATGATGGTGAGCGATGCAGGACTCGCATTTGGAGATGCGGACACATTCTCATATCTGGTGAATCCGTCCAAGAATGCATGGGATGATTTTGACTGGATGAGATATGCCGCTCAATCAGCTGACGATGTGAAGGAGGCATCCATGCTCCTCACCCATGACATAATAGATGGGATGCATGCCCCTTCCATCGCGGAGAACATATTTGTGATAGGACCAGATAGTGGTGTGGTGGTTGAGGCAGATGCTTTTAATTACAGGGTGAAAGAGGTTGATAATGTGGCGGTGCAGTCCAACTACCCGAAAGATCTCTGGGATATGCATGTTCTTTATCCCCTCTTTGTCGCACGGGATTTCAACTCAACGTTCACCGGGTGGGTAGAAGATGGTCAAAAGATTCAGCTAGGAGGATGTACGGGTCTGCGTATCACCGATATTGGTTCCCAGTCTATCATCGTACGGTTGTCTCCTATAGGAATGAGCAAACAAGTTGCGCTGGGAGATGGAGAAAAGCTGGGGAATTTCTATATCAGACTATTGGACATCCAGGACGACAAAGCAGAACTATTCGTTTGCTTCCAATATTTCGCATGGGAGTCAAAAATAAATGATATCATCGAAAAAAGGGTTGGTGACATCAGGGTGAAGGATATGATGAACTGGTCCCGCATTCACAGCTATAGTCTCGATGGGTTGCGGGGCATTTGCCAGGGAGGATATGAGGCTGCCACCATCTACCGGATCCCAGTCGCATATCCACAGTTTTTAAGCTCTCTGTGGTTCGCCGCGGATCAATGCTCTTCTATCTTCGCTCCAGTGCATATCTGCGCGCAAGACATATATGACCCCTATGAAACAGGAGAAGCTCACTTGGTCGCTCTCCAGCTGTTGGAAATATATGGCCACAGCAATCTCACAAAGGTATTTGAAATACCAGAGAACGCCTTCATCGCTGAGGTAGATGAGGCTGAGCGTGAGGCACTTCATTTATTAGAGGATGGGAATGTGGAAGAGGCAATAAACCTTCTTACTCTCACAGATACAAACATACAAACGCAAGTACTAATAATAGAGAAAATGTGGCTTAATATGAGCTACCTCACAGACGATATCTTTGATTGCCTTGCCGATGAAATATTGGACATCTGGGAAAAAAACCGCTCCGACATAGGAGAGGTTGAAAACGCTCTCAATTTCATATCTTCGCTCCTAAAAGAAAAAAGACATAGCGAATCGGATATATTTCATCTTGGAAGCATCCAGAAAAACCTCAACTCTCTGGCTTCCCTCATTGGTTTTAAAGAAAGAACCATCAACTACCTTCTGAAATCGGAAACGGTTACTGACAACTGTAAATGACCACAGTTTTTATCTACTGTTTGTCAAGATGCCTTTTCAGCCTAAACAATTCTGATTTTCTGAACCTCCAAAATATCAATCATTTGCTGTTTATAAACCTACTCCAAAACAGATGCTCCTTGGCTGGTGCCCATTCCTCAGTGATAAAAAAGGAGTATGTGCTTTTGGTTTTTACTTGGGATAAGAGATTCTGTTTTGTCGGTCATATCTCGCAGGGAATATCTAACTTGTTTTTCACCTTTACGAGAGAGCATATACGGCATATTTCTTTGATTTCATTCTCTCCTCCCATAATTTTTTGCGCTGATTTTTTTATTTCCTCCTTGATATCATGGTCAAAGGATGTAGATGTACCTCTCTTGTTAGACAGATACTGGGAAACCGCAGCTGTTGTTACGCCAATTTTATCAGCAATCTCCGTTTCATTCAATCCAAACTCTATCATATTCTTTGCCAAGTCTCTCCTTATGCATGGCAGGATATCCCATACAATGATTTCACATGGAGCTTTTTTCACAATTGTTGTATGGGTTTTATAGTATATAAGCTAAATACTATCTTTATGAAATCCAAGCGAGAAAACCCAGACCTTTAGGTCTGGGATGAATCGCCTGGAAAATTATAAAACGCCGATAGGCGTTTTCTTCCCCTTGAGGGGAAAGCCACGCAATTTATTGCGTGGAAGGGGTGACTACATCAATCCGTTGTTCATGACTAATATTTCATCCTGTCAGACAGTGGTAAATATCTTTATATGTCAATGAGGCATTAGATATCTTAAGAGTGATTTAATGAAGGGATTCATCATCCTGTGGGTTGTGCTGAATATGATTGCGATGATTTCATCAATTGCCAGTATACACTATTCGCCAGATACACTATTTGAATTTCCGTATTTTCACATGCTGGGAATTATTTGCCTGTTCGGTATACTGAATCTTCCATTCTACACAGCATATGGGAGACTAAAAGAATAGATAAGCGTTAAACGAAAAAATAAAAATTCCTTATAGTATTATGATGGAGTGGTGAGATAGATGAATATCCATGTGCCTTTTTATGTTGTAAATGCTTTTGCTGACAGGCCGTTCAAAGGAAATCCTGCAGGAGTGATAATAGGTGCTGATGGTCTGAGTGAAAAAACAATGCAGGTTATTGCGGCTGAGTTAAAATGCTCCGAGACGGCATTTGTAATGCAGAGTGACAGGGCAGATTTTAAAGTAAGATTCTTTTCTCCATTGAGGGAAGTCGATCTATGCGGACATGCCACCATTGCAACATTTTATACAATGGCGGAGTTAGGTATTGTGAGAAAAAGCATCATTACTATGGAAACAAAGGCAGGAATTTTGGATATAGCGTTAAGGGGGGGAAGGATTTTTATGGGACAGGCAAAGTCAGTTTTCAGGAAAGTTGAAATAAGAGTGGAAGAAATTGCAGATGCTCTTGGCATAATGGCTGGGGAAATAGATGATTTGTCGTTCGAAGCGGTTTCAACAGGATTGTTTTCACTGAATATACCAATTAAACATTTGGAGACGATGAGGGAAATGAAACCTGATTTTGAAAAAGTAAAGGAGGTGTGTGGGAAGGTTGATGTTGGAGCATTGTTCGCTTTCACTTTTGAAACACTGAATAAAGACTGTTTGGTGCATGCCCGTTGTTTCGCTCCACTTTACGGGATAAATGAAGACCCGGTTACGGGAACGGCCAACGGGGCGCTTGGCGCCTACTTGAAGAAGCATGATCTGCTAAAGGATAGCATATACAAAGCCGAACAGGGATATGAGATGGGGAGGGGAGGAACTGTAAATGTTGATGTATCAGAGGATATGGTAAAAATCGGTGGAGAAGCATATATTGCCATGCAGGGTAAACTCAGCATATGAGGAATTTCTCTTTCTTCCTCCGGCGTGAAATTTACTGTTGATGAATACAGAAATGCAGGGGTGCGATCAAGATTGTTTCAATGTTAATTTGTTGTTCATACACTTTTGCAGAACCATCCGAAATTATTATAGGGATGTAGCATATATCATAATACAAAAAGTGATGAAAATGAACCGAAAAGAGGGAAAAATATTAGTTTTATTTGCCATCGCAATTTTAGTCGGGGCAGCCTTTAGCGGTTGCATTGGAGGACCGAAATTCGAGGAGGTGAAAGGTTTCAGCATGGATGCTATCGGCAAAATTTCCTCAGAAAGGAATATGGATGTTACACCTGTTGTTGCCTCGGACGAAAATGCATTTTATGCCCTCATAGGCACACCTGTTGCAGAATATTATTCTGATAGTGATGTTCATGTGGCACCGCTGCTGGTCGAGAATTTTAGCAATCCTTCCCGTCCGGTCACTAGATTCGAGGAGCAGTACACATTTTCAAGTGATATAAAAATAACGGGTGGTTCACCCGAAGAAGTTTCTGTCGACATAGCTCATAAGGTATGGAGAAAGAGCGATGGTGTGGTACTGATAGAAGATAGTAAAGAGGGTTACAACCTTGGCGTTGTCGCAACTCCCATTGCAGCGTACCTTAACATTCCGGTAATAGTTACAAATAATACGGATAATGTGCGTGATGTGTTCGATGAACTTGGAGTCGAATATACATTCCTATGTGGTAATATGGAGGGGCACGAAAGGACATGGAGATTTACAGATGAGCAACAAATAACAGATTTTCTTATTGATCTTGTCAAGGATAAATTCGGGAAGATTAATTATATCACTCTAACTAATCCCATGGATGCTTCCATGCCAAAGGTTTTGAATACGACAACATATCACTTTAGCGGGACACTTAGTTCTGTTGCGATTTTACCTTCGACAATTATATCGACTGCAAAAGGATTTATTGAGCCTGGGTACCACAATTTTACAATTCCAGAGGGTTACAAATATGCCCGCGTGAAAATAGACCTGACGAACTTGAATTCGCAGGATGTTGATGACCTCGGAGATTATCTCACTATTTCTGGAGGACCATGCATTGATGACCTGCCTATTGAGCAGCAACTGTATGAACTTTTATATATTACGACCATGTCGGGCGTGCCTGAAAGAGATAGTAGTGGACATATAGTGGAAGATAAAGTGCATTACGAAACCGTTCTCTACGACAGGGATGACGTTACCTTCGACTTATCGGTTATGGGAACATGGCTTGCCCAAAAAGAAGGGAGTTATGAATTGGATGTGACGGTGGAAAGCCTTGACAGCCCGTTCGTGCCAGCGATGAAGAAGCTTTCTTCTGTGGCACCTTATCTGACTGCATACCGGCAGGGTATAATTTTTGCAAATCCGGAATTTGCCTTTGCCGCAAATGATAATGTCACGGTCAATGGAAAAACGTGTCCGGGCTTTTATGTGCCCCGAAAAAATCCAGTACTGGCAGAGGCATCAAATGATCATTTGTGGGAAGTTCATGAAATGATAAATGAGTTGCTAGGAAAGATATCGAATATATCTGCCGACGACGTGAAAGAATTGAAGGAATATTATCAGGAAAATCCAATTTATATAGCTCTCGTCGGCGGTACGACAATGCTTCCGCAGTACATGTATGAAAATCCAGATACGCCTCTTGATGACCCGATGGTTATTTACTACTTCGGATATGGAACACCGAGCGATTTCATTTACGGTAATATCGACCCGAATCCAAATGACATAAAAAATGATACTTACAGTTACTGGCCATACCAAGAAAACATTGTAGGCAGAATAGCTGCATGGGACGTGCAGGATGCATCTGCCCTTATAGCAAGAACAATATTTTACGAGGAAATTATAAAAGGGCTTGGCGACTGGAAAAATAAGGCTACCGTCCAGACAGGATGTGGAACGGATTTCCAGAAGATACCTATCTTAGAACAAATCAAGAATATACTTGGGCCTTTGCTTGGTGGGCATTCAGGCGACCCGATGAAATTTCCGTCAGGGGCAACACGCTTTTCGGGAGATGCAGTGGCAGCCAAAATAAATGAGGGAAATTTCGATGTTACAAGGACTTATTTCACACAGTCCCAGAGAGTTGGTTACAGCGATGAAGCTCTCAACAAGATAAAGAAGGCAGGTGTGCTCAATATGCTCCTGTTCCCTAAATTTGAAATAAAACTTGTGAGTGGTGAAAAAGTAGTAAAGGGCGGTGAATATCAGAAAGAAAGTAATGTGATATATGAGAATGGACATGGAAGCATGCATTTGTACGAATTCGGTGATGTCTTTATGTGGGGCCTCGGGCTGGGCTACTTCTTTGGGCCCATGGTAATGGAATATCTCTGTCGCATTTCGATGTTTGCCAGTCCACTTGGGGGCTTGGGCACATATAGTACGAGGGGTGTGGAGAACATGGATCTTGGTCCATCAATGATGATGATTGAAAGTTGTGTCAATGGGAAGATTGATGGGATGTATCCTCAGAACAGCATAGGACAGGCATACATACATGCAGGCGTTAATACACTCGTTGCAGCTTCAACATTTACGAATGTGGCGGGATATATGAATCCGCGTCCATTTCAGAATGGTTTCGGTATATTAGCTTACGTAAAAGCATGGTATGGTTTACTGACAAAAGGAGAATACCCAAGAGATAACTTTGGCGTCATAATATATAAAGATTTTCTGAACAATCAGATACAGAATGACTCAGATGTAGGTAAGGCTTTCAGGGATGCCCGCAATGATTATCTACCTCAGGATGCAAACAGCACATTCCTTTGGGTACCTCCGCTGGATGGTTTTCAGAGTGGGATGTTGAAACCTTCATCGGGAGGGACACGTGTTCTAGATAAGAAATACAATACTTTCCTGGAATATGTGCTGTTCGGCGACCCAGCATTCAATCCATATCAGCCGGTGAATAACGGCTGATTTCTGATTGGATGTGCATGAGTGAAGCAAAAAATCATGGATTCTTTCAGGATATGGAAAAAGAAGGAATAAAAAATATTACTGCTCTCCGGCCAATTTCTTGGTAAATGGCTTGTTACCACGCATCTAAAGCAGGGCATAATTCCATGCACCTCAATGATGAGAAACGTGCTATTCCTTCTTTAATGCAGTTCTAACCACTATTACGAGGATTAACAGGAAGGCTATCAATGCCGGTCCACCGGGATGACCGAACGGGTCTTTAACAACTAATGCCAATATCAACCAAATAATAAGCAGGGCAATATCTGCGACAACCAATAAGGCGATAAGTGTACGGTCAATCTCCACATCTCCCTTTGCCATGCGTCGTGACATATTTCCCCTTATCCCCTCATTAGCCACAGCAAGATTACATCTGTTTTTATCAATCTATCAATCCTATTCCTATAATCCATACTCCTCCACCAGCCATGGGAAATAAAATACCTTCGCCAGTGTTGTTTGTATTCTATCTCCCCTCAGCCCTAACAAATAGCTCGGCCCCAATGGACTGCCCCAGTAATTGTAACGGGCGTTGCATACTAAAAATTCTGCTTTCATTCCGATGTTATTATTGTAGATATTATTGTAATTAATATAACTATTCGAAATACCTGTGCACACATAAATCCCATAACTATTATTTTCAATGTTGTTATATCGTACAAAAACTTTTGCGTCCTTAGACGTAGATCCCATTCTTATTCCCCAAAAATTTTCGGTTATAATACATCTTTCCACCTTTGCATCCACCGGCCCCATATCAATCCCTACATATCCGTGAGAAATACTGCAATCTAAAATAGTGCAATTGGAAACGGGTGAGCTAATGCTAATCCCGCTGAAATTGTAAGTGTTTATGTCACAGTTTGAAATAAATACGTTGGATGCACCGAATACCATCACTCCGTCTCCGTTGTGGTAAATGGAACAATTGGTTATGCGAATATTTGATATAGGACCTTTGCTGAGTCCTTCCGCAAATATTCCATCTCCCCCTATTAGCCATCCATTATCATCTTTTTTGCCAAGGTTGTATGAGATCGTGCAATTTTTTATATCGATATTATTACCTCCCCGAATATCTAGTCCCCAATAGTTGTGAGATATATTGCAGTTTTCTATGGAAATATTATCCGTTGAAAAAATCCCGATTCCGTCGCAATCTTTTATTATACAATTTGAGATTTCAATATGATTTCCATCTTCTATTTTTATACCAAATGTCCATTCCCCACCAGAGATATTTTTTATTGTAAAGTGACTGAAATTTACATGATTTGCTGTTATGCTGAAGACCGTTGCATCTGTTTCATTCATTCCATCTATTATCGTGGTATTTTCATCTTCTCCAATCAAATTTATTGGTTTGTATATTCTTACATGCTCACGATAAATGCCAGAATAAACATAAATCGTATAGCCATTTTCTGCATCATTTATGGCAGATTGTATGCTTGTATAGTTGTTTGGACCGGAGCCACCAACATAAAGAGTATTGTTTGTATTCATGTTTGAATCAACATTGTTTCCATTGATGGATACAAATGGAATGAAGAGAAGGAATGCAACTGCAATTGTTACTATTTTATTCATGGTTTTATATCACCTCTGTGCTTAAATTTCTTTTGGCAAATAAAAGGGGAGGAGGGTTATGCCAAGGTTTGATATTCCTCGGCGGGTTGGGATACCGCATTATTTGTCTGTTGCGTATCACTGCTATTGTTGTTGTCACTATTATTGTCATTGCTCACAGTAAAGTGCCATACCGGTCCTTCTGCAACTCCTCCATATTCGTCTGTTGCTACCACTTTCCAGTAATAAGTATTTCCGGCGGTTAGAGTTCCAGAATAATGATAGCTGCATGTATTTTCGGTTGTTCCAATTAACAAGCTTGGCGAGCTGGCTCCAAAGTAAATTTTGTAAGTAACATCATCACCATCAGGGTCTTCACCGCTCCATCTCAAATCAATTCCGTTAAGCGTAGTCTGACTACCTATAGTACCGATGCTACCGGTGGTTGCAGAGGATGATTCTAATTCCCGAGAAGCTATCATTTCTACCGGCTCTGCAATACTTGAAGATGTTGATGCGGTAGCGGCAGTTGTCAAAGACCCAACATTTGCACTTCCAATCTGTGTAGTGCCCTGATTTAAAGAATATGGTGTCTGAGCTACTTGTAAATCTAAATATGCTGCCTGCAAATTCACCTGAGTTGGGTCACTTTTAACCGTTGTAGAATCTGGATTTATGCTGCTTACATATATGGTTGCCCCAGTAGTTGGAGATGGATTTGATGGGGTTGACGGCAAAGTATTGATAACATGTATGGTAAAATTCTTATGTGGGCTTTCTGCTCCAACAGAATCCGTACACCATACCGTTACTTTCTGGTAACCCAGATTGTTAAACCTATGGTAAAATCCATAAAACAAATCCTGAACATATTCTGACTCTTGAGTTACACCACCACTAAATCCCATGAAGTATTTTATCGTCTGGGTGTTAATATCGGCATCCCATGACTGAATTTTATAATAATAATTCAAATATCTTCGCACTTTATCTTTTGGTATATCAACTCCATTTTCATCCGGCCAACACACATGGAGAGAGATGATTTTCGGTCTATGATTTACAATATAAACCGGTAATGAGTCAGACCAATCGGATTCCATACCATCACAATCAATTGCTTTAGCTTTTACTTGGTATGGATATGGACTAATGGTTCTGGAATAAGAACGGGTAACTTCCACAGCAGGTTCCCCGGTTTCATTGTATCCTGTAGTGGTGGTATTTCCATCGCCCCAGTCAATCACATATTTTACAGGATCATTATTTGGATCCACCGATTCTACATGAAATGTGTATGGCGTATCTGTATCTCTGGGTTCATTACCAACCACACTAATAGTTGGTGTGGGTGGTGGGGCGATACCATGTACAATAACCTTGCTAACCTTGCCTTCATTGCCAATTTCAAAATGGCCGCCGTCAATCCAAGACTTAAGGCCGATATAAATAGAGTTAGGATTGGATGTAGGATTTTCCTTCCCCTTTGCCTGAAAGTTAAAAGTGGTATTGAATGTGAGCCAAAATTGGGGAGCGTCAACCAAATCTGCTTTGAAAACAAGAGCAAGTAAAGTAGTTAGTACAATCCACTCCGTTGGAGCTAAATAACCAGCTTTACTCAAAATATCAGCAATGTCTCCCCAAAATGAGCCGTACACCGTCCCTATTTCTTTTTCTTCTTGCTTAATATCATAGCCCCAAGGATATTGCCAGACTATATCCCATCCAGCTTTATCACCGTAGCCTCCGTCTCCAGCATATGTCTGTACATAGTCATCAATTGTTGCTTCAACAGTTATGCTTTTATCTCGCCCAACTGGAAGATCTATGCGTTGAAATACGGATGCCGAACAACTAACATCATCAATTTCCCCCGATGTATTGGCGAAGGTTGCCACACCACCTGTATCCATGCAAACTTCTGCTCTCGAATCTCCAGGAAAACTAAGAGCTGTTTTACTGCCGCTATACGGTGGTTCATACACCATGTAATCCTTTAACGTCGAAGGCCCTGACCCACATCGCCCCCGGAATCGATTGGTTCCTCTGTACTGGCATTACTAACCGGTATTATGGTGGCCACCATGATCGCCGCAACAAACACAACACATATTTTCACTTTCATTTTATCTACCAATACAGTAATGCTGTTTTTTTTTTATATTACTTTCGGTGGGTAAAACTGTTTTGAGAGAACAAGTTGCTTTTTCAGGCATAGGTTTTTATAAAAATTTTTTATTATACCAGCCCGATGAGGATTATTATGGCATCACATGGGACGGAAATTACTGGAGCGACTACGTGGGAATAAAAATCAGAATCCCTGGATTTATAGGAATACCCTACCACATTCCAGGGAGAATGAATCAGTGGGACACGCATCCGAGAATGACGCCCGTAACTGATTAATATTCTCGCCACTTGTGCCCGCACTTGGTACAGGTATATATCCTTGTCTCAGGTTCGTCCGCTGCACGTGTCTGTCTTAATATCCAGTAAGCCTCATTGTTATCGCATTTCGGGCATCTAACATTTGTTTTCGGAAGGACATTAAAATCCTCGTCTTTTTCTATAATAGTAAGCTCCTTTTCCTCTCTGCTTGATACAACCACTCTACTCCTTTCCTTCTTCTTGCTGTATCCACACTTTCTGCACATCATTTCATCCCCTTTTGGGTAAAGGAGAGAGCCGCATTTCGGGCAAAACATAGATGAAGTAATGAAAATGGTATAAATAGTTTTTGTGAGTGAAGTGGTGATTCAACATCAGTTTCTCTGCAATTCCAAATACTTCGGAATGTAAGATTTTATTCAATATTCTTGCTACTTTCCGAATGCCGACTTTCACAGGAATATTTATATAGCAACTCAGATATAGTATTAACAGGTGTTGATTGGAACACATAAGGGGAATGAGGGTCAGTTTAAATTTTCCCCGCGTTTCCTCCTTGCCCTCGTTTCCCTCCCTATTTCTTTCTAATTTCGGGAGAGAGAGGAACTACAACTATTGATACACCTTGCACAACAAATAAAAGAGGTATAAATGGAAACAACTCCTTCATGTCTTTTATATTTTTATCTCTTTATATTTGTCCTTCTATCTTCTCTGTGACTGTCATCCATACATTACTGAATAACTTCTCCTCCAATAGAGCATTTATGAATTGTTTTGGTGGTACACATGCCTCAGGAGCTTTAACTCCGGGGGAATTGATAGTGCCGTTGGCTACCATCCGGGCGCCCAGTGCCGCCGGGGTGGCTGTTCCCTCGCGCATATGGGAAGTACCGGCAAATGTATGTATTTTTGACTGTGAATTCTTTTTTCCTGTCACCTCCACCATGACGGCTCCTCCTTCTGGTACCTTATCTCTTATATTACTCATATTTTCTTCCATGGAGGAAATAAATGATGCCATAAAGTCAAGAGGTGCCACTTCATATCCTTTTACATTAATCGGATGTTCTGAAAGAAGACCTAAAGAGTGCACCTGAAGCAATGCCTGCCTGAATTCGGGAGGGAAAAACGTTCCCTTGCAGCATACGTTCTTCACTTCTTTAATATATCGCGGCAGGGTTACCGTCTCCGGATGACCAAAGTAGTATACGGTTGCCTGGCCAAAGGGTTCAGGGAATTTCACATATTCCCCACCATCAACCAATCCTCTTGCTTTCTGGTAACTGCCATTTTTGTAGATGGGCACTTCACCAAGCCAGCAGTGAAACATATGGTATGGAATGGCTCCTCCTGCTTCCTCCTCTATTCCACGGGTTACGTATATCTTTATTTCATCAACAGATGTGAGTTGGTTTGAGACGTATGCAGCAATAACATTAGTAATTCCCGGGCTTGCCCCAAGGCCAACAATACATGTGACGCCTGCATCGATAGCCTTATCATTAAACTCGTCGATGAGTTTCTGGGTAGTATCATAGTCGTCGCAAATATCCACGTAATCAATGCCGTACTCTATAGCGGTTTCAAGAATTCGAGGGGCGAATTTGTAGAACGGGCCGATGCAGTTGACGGCAACATCCGCACCTTTCAAACTTTGGGAAATACTTTCCTTGTTTGTCGCATCTATCTTCATGTAATCTATTTTCTCACTTATCTCACTTATCTTTTTTGCCCTCGAAACATCGATATCTGCAATGAGCAACTCCGAAAAAACATCAGTTTTCGAAAGACATTCAACAGCATAACTTCCCATTACTCCTGCTCCCCCTAACACAACAGCCTTCACAATATCACAGTATGTATCAAAAGTTTATAATAAAAACATTTTGCCGGGATTATACCCAGGAACTGTTATTTTCTCCGGTTTTTGCATCTGCAACAAGCATAAATAAATCGTGCAATAATATTATATGGTTAACTTCCATTAGTACTGGTAAAGATACGATGAGTGCCGAGAGAGAATTTATAATTAAAATAGACCCGTTCAATGTCACTTTTACACCGCTCCCTGGTTCGACGCTCACCAATCTGTTACGCCTTTTGGTACAGAATCGTTTTAAAACAGGATTTATAGGTATGCCTCGAATGCTTTACTCCATTGCAATGAGTGCTGTACTATCTCCCCTTGGCATATTGGAAAAAATACGTTTCGACAAGAAAATAAAGCATACAACAATAGAGAAACCGCCGGTGTTCATTGTTGGTCACTGGCGAAGCGGCACTACCTATCTCCACAATCTTATGTCTCAAAATCCCCACTTTGCCTATCCTAAAACCTTCCAGACTCTTACGCCTGCAATATTTTTAGGGTTCGAGAAACTTATAAAGCCTATAGTGAAGGCATCTCTTCCCCCAACGCGCCCTGAAGATAACGTGCCCCTTGGCGCCGACCTACCTCAGGAGGAGGAATATGCAATGGGGAATTTATGTCCGTATTCATTTTATAACGGCTGGTGCTTCCCCCAGAAAATGGAGTTCTATCACCAGTTTGTGTGTATGGAAAACGTGCCTCGTAGTGCGATAGAGGAATGGACGCGGGTATATCTGTATTATATAAAGAAGATTGCCTTTTCAAATGAAGGCAGGCAGCTGGTGCTGAAAAACCCTGCCAATACTGCCAGAATTAAACTTCTGCTGGAGATGTTCCCGAATGCAAAATTTATCCATATTTACCGGAATCCCTATCACGTTTTCCTTTCGATGAAGCGGGATATTGAATCGGAGATGCCGCTCTACTGTGTGCAGCAGCCAAAATATGATGGCCTTGAGCAAGAGATGGCTGGTCTATACAGCCGCATGTTTGAAAAGTATTTTAAAGAGAAATCGCTCATACCTGAAGGCAACCTTGTTGAGGTGAGGTACGAAGAGTTTCTTGCCGATCCTTTAAGTAAGATAGAGCGGGTGCATAATGAGCTAAAGTTGCCCGGTTTTGAGGAACATAAGGACACCTTTGCCAGCTACATCGCTTTGCAATCAAAGATTAAACCCCACGTTTATAGATTCGATGAATCGTTGAAGGAAAAAATTTACAGTTACTGGAAATCCACCATAGATAAATGGGGATATGAGGTATGAGGAACTTAAAAAATTTCACTAATTAATGTATGATGCCATTTCTAAGATTTTTCTGCGGTAGCCGCAATATTTACTTCCCTTACACCTATAAAAAGGAAAAATGCGGTTGCCCATAGAATCGCGATTAATACAAGTGAGTAGTAGTAGCTTCCCCACATTGATTTTACCGGTTCTACAATGGCTATTAAAATCATGGAGCCCAGCTGGGAGAAGAACCACAGCATGGAAGAAGCCCTTCCTTCCATTCCGGGTCCGGCAATTCTGCTTGATATTTCCAGAACCAAGGGAAGGGCGGACATCAGGAAAAAGCCGGTTACGAAACAAATAGCCGCAATCAATAGAAAGCCCTCTGTAACTCCGATAAGGTAGAGCATAATAGCACCAATGGCAAGGTCTGCCAGGATAAAAGGCTTTATTTTCTTAATTTTGTCTGAAATTGCAGGTATTGCTATTGAACCGATAACCCCGCCAATTATCATCAATCCGCCGGCAATCCCTGCTTTATCCATACTTATCTCATGCAGGGAATTGAGCATCTCCTCAAGCCATGTCATGATGGCTGTGAACCCTCCAACACCGGCAAAGAACCCGTACTCGAGTATAAGAAAATCCTTCAATCTGGATAAATTCCAGATGTCCCTAAGTGTGAAGGTTGAGGCAGCTTCTTCTGTAATTGCTGTCTTTCCTTCCTTTGCAAGAATGAGGAATAGAAATGCCCCGATGCATGAGATGAATGCATAAATCATGAGCATACCCTTTATCCCAAAAGATAAGAAAAGCATAGGCGTAAGAATAAGTGCAAGCATCATCCCAAGGAATAAACCAATCGTTCCGAGCCCGGTGGCAAGTCCCTGTTCTTTTTCTGGGAACCACGATACCGCAAGTTTTGTGATACTGCCGAAAATGAAGGCTTGGGAGATGGCGGCGCCACTCTGGGAGATAAGCAGAATCATAAAGTTGCAGTCGGGAAACGTGGAGAATATTCGCAGTACTGAAAAAATAGCCAGAATTATCGCCCCTATCCCCACGCTTGTTCTGAAACCTTTTTTGTCTATGAATATTCCTATCGGAATTGCAGATATAACGAAAATGAGAGGCCAGACAAGTGACAGAAGAGAGATATCGAATGCACTCACATCAAAAAGTTCGCTAGCCTCAGAGGATATGGGCGCGAAGGTAAGCCACGATAATTGCGAGAGCAATGCTATAATCATAAAAACAGCCAGCACTACCCACCGATAAGAAGAAATCCCTTCTTTATTTGCCTTTTCACTCATTTTCTCATCCTGCCTTTGTTTGAAATACATTAAGGTTTAAAAAATGTTTTTTAAAAATAATTTAACTCATACAACGGTTGAAATGAAAGTGGTGGCTTCTCTCTCTTGTGAAAGTATGCTAACTCATCACTCCTGTACTAGATGCTGCTTAACTTTCATTTCTTCAATATTTCCGGCATTATCAACTGCATAAAAGCGTAATTCGGCAGCCTCTGCATATATTTCATAGTCTGCAAAACAAAGTTCCACGTTTGATGTATATGCTGTTTTCTCCCCCATCTTGGTTTCTATAATGCCATCACTATCACTGTCCCACCACACTTCATAGTAAATGTAATCCACCCCGGAGGTATCATCTGTCGCATTGAGCCATATGAGTGTTCCAGGTGTCACAACATAGCCATTTTCCCAGCTCGGCTGCCCCACTTCTTCGGTAGTCACAGGCGGAGTTGTATCTTCTTTGGGATAATAGTAGACGGTGACAGTATCGCTTCCTTCATTTCCTGCAGCGTCTTTTGCCCATACTGTAATTTCATTCCATCCGGGATGTATTTCAAGAGTAAAAGTAAATTCAAATGATGTGAGTTTATCAATGTTCCAGGAATAATCTTCTTCACCTCCTTCCCATCCATGATGGTAGCCAAGCTCAACTACTCCAACATTATCTGTTGCGATTCCATTAATCGTAATATCTGGATTATCAAGTTTGGATTGATCTGGCGGATCTGTTATGGTTGTGGTTGGTGGAGTTGTGTCTTTCGGTGGCTTTTTAGTAACTACAATAATACAGGTGCCCTGATCTGTTTGATATTGCAATCCTGGTTCATATTCTGTGTTTTTATGGGTATGTCGATCATCCCATACAGTTAATGTAACATTATATGTGCCAGGAGACAACCGAACATTGACTATTTTACCATAACTTTGATTGTCGTCATTGCTCTCATCTTTTCCATCAGCATCCCAATCATCTTTTGGAGTTGTGTTGAGATACTGTTTGCCATTGGGCACATCAACTAATGCATCTAAATCCCAGTAATATTTGAGATATGATGTATCGTCATCAGTTGTTGATGAACCAGATCCGTCTAAAGTAACCTCTACATCGTTTTCATCGGCTTCTAATTCAAATGATTGGTCAGGTCCCGCATCTGCACATGGTTTATAATATCTGTGCAAGAAAAAGTGCCACCCTATGGATCTAAAAATTAATCTGGGTGTTTCAGGAAATGGATGAGGAGATCTACCCTCATAAGGAACCTTTCCGTGTTCTGTGGTTATGTCAATTGCATATATTGCGAGAGGGTCATTAGGAGATTTAATCCGAGAAGGTTCTGGATCGTTATATGGCTTTCCTTCAGAAAATCCCCTCCCTTCTGTAATCCTGTTTCTGGGGAAATAAATGGATATTCCATGCCTCTCCATAAATTTATTATATACTTGACCGATAAGAACCTTTTTTATATATGATAAAACATCTTTAGATCCCTCTTTATATTCCTTATAGATGCCGTTGCTTTTGTTTATTTCATCTATAAGAACATACAAATCTACAAAGTTATCATCCTTCATAGTAGCGAGATATGTCACCCTATTACAGTGTCTAACATTGGATACATCCATCTGGCAATTATCTCCTGGATTCCCATGTGTAGTATAAGGTGCATTTTCATTATCTCCCCAATCTTCCATTCCTTTTCTTAAATTCTGTGAAAGAATTGCCATGCTATTCATTAGACGGTTATAATAGTCATAATTGAGCCTCACAGCGCTAAGAGTATAAAAATCATCATTTGGATTTGGACTTTTGGAAAATTTATAATGATCATCGTAACTTTGGATGATCTTTTTTGCAAGTGCTTCCCCATCCCACTGAGGATTTTTACTAAGGTCTTCAAATATTCCTTTATAATCCCAACCACCCGCTGGTTCTATATCCTCTGATGCAACCATAATTTTTCCATAGTGTTCAATCTGTTCTCCAACTTCAATCATTGCCATGTAGCACATATCGAAACCAATGATGTCAAAAAATTTGTAATTAACAGATCCAAAAGCCTGGTTTAATTCATCCATGTAGAGCCAGTCATTGTGACTGGTATTGTCCATCATACATCCTTTCCATCCCCATCCATGACCTGAGAGAATTATGGCATAGTGTTTTGCGGGTGCATTTTCAATTGCCCAGTTTATAAATTCGGCAAGTGGGTCGGGTTCTCCTGTATTTTTCTCACCGATACATGCAGATTCACCTGTAGGCATGTATGCATATATTAATGAGTTCGCACTAATCCGGGCTCCCACCGACGGAAAATCCAGATATTCTGTACTGTTATCTTTCAATAAAAAGCCCCGAAAAGTTTTTCCTGTATTTCTTGTTTCCCATCTGTCTTCATCTCTATAACTTTCTTCGATTCTGGTTTTTCCATCGATTTGAAACACTAGATTAATGTTATCATCAGTCCCTACTTTTTCTAATTTATTTAACTGCTCAAAGGCATCAGGTTCGAGAGAATCTAATTTCTTCTGCCCACCCATGTTTAAGTCCTCTTTACTAAGTGGATTATGATCGACAGCCATGTAAAACATAATTGTCCAATTTTTTTCTTTGACAGAATTGGATAATTGGACAGGCATTTTTTTCTCTACTATTCCAAATACATCTAAGTTGCATCTTCCAGGAGAAGATTCAAATGCATCTTCCCCGCCATTTAACCACCAATCCAATGGAACATTTGTATCAGTGGAATTAGCATCCCTACCTATGGATTTACCTTCGATGAGACCAGGTAATTTTGAACCAATAGAAAATGCTTCTTTTACTATATGGAAATATTCTCCCTCATCCCATATCCCCGTCTTTGTTGCATAATCATGTGCTACGCCTGGCGTGTAATTGCCTTCATAGCAATAAGCAACAAAATCAATTATTGTTTTTGAACCGGGATTTCCTGTATACAAAGCACACTCGTCCATGTCATTGTCAAAAAGTTCCTGATTGCTGCCAACATAAAACGTTGCATTTCCATCTGAAAAATCATCATCATTGATACCATTTCCAAAATAAACAGCAAGATAGGTACCATTAGGGAATACCCAGTTTGGTAGAGTTGCTATGTCACTCCCAACCGAGTTGCTGATTGTCCATCCTTTTATCCTTATACTCTTTCCAGCATTGTATAATTCTATCCATTCGTTGCCTGCATCATCCCCTGTAGGATCAGACATTATTTCGTTTATCGTTGCATCTGGCCTGGATTTTGGAAAATTGAATATAAGTACGCTCACTTCATCGCTTTCATTTCCTCCATGAGCAACGGCTTTAATGACATGCCGCCCCATGACTTTTTCATTCCATACTCGTGAATAGGGATATGTGTAATCACTGAATTTGAGTACATCATCAATGTAAATGTCAATGCCATCAATATCTTCGCTTGTTTCTACCTCTATTGTAATTCCTCCCACCACCAAAGTAATCCCTATTGGTGCGATATCTCTATCAAACATATACAGATGGCCCTCCATCGGCTTTGTTATTTCGACTGTTGTTAATGAATTTTCTGTAAATTTATGTTCATTCGGAGGAAAAACTTCAGACAGGTGATCACTACTAACACCTATCGAAAACCAAAAAATAGTGCTAATAAATAGCACACTTATTGCCATGCCAATCCACTTGAGTGGTTTTGTCATATTTCACCTCTCACTACCATCAAAGCCGGATGGAATATATATAATTTGCTTGACTTTAGTGGGCCTCTAATCCAGAGGTTTTGTCATACCACTTTATGTAAAAACAAGTAGCGGGGCATGGATTTGAACCATGATTAAAATCTCGTCGTAAAATAGTGTATGCGATGAAAAATAAACCTATAAATATTTTGTTTATGAATAGTAGACCTCTTGCGTAATAACGATTTTGAGCAGCGATTCACTTTCTGAAGTAAAATTTTGAAAAAAATCATATAAAAATAAATATCCCTTCGAAATAAGTCCATTAAATATGAGGGGATAAGAT
>Ga0315549_1002082_pt1 | contig 19593 bp, 22 predicted proteins | sample SalMarSW160200MG_FD_203101 | JGI IMG/M metagenome (GOLD analysis project Ga0315549, IMG submission 203101) | Salt marsh sediment microbial communities from the Plum Island Ecosystem LTER, Massachusetts, United States - Salt Marsh Sediment SW1601-200 ... | reverse complement strand
GCGCTATCTTTGAACGTATCGGAGCGTTGCGGAGAAAATTCGCACAGGAGATGGGTATCGTTATACCACTGGTTCGCCTGCGGGACAATATTACGCTCGAACCCACTGCTTACGAGATTAGGCTGTTCGACCATACCGTAGCAAAAGGGCGATTGGAGCCTGATATGTTCCTCGCTATGGATTCCGGTAATATACAATCGAAAATCGAGGGCATTGAAACTACAGAACCTGTTTACGGCCTGCCCGCTCTCTGGATTACACAGGCCAACAAGGAAAAGGCGGAACTAAACGGATATACCGTCGTCGACCCTGAGTCCGTCTTTATTACACATCTGTCCGAAACACTGCGAAAACACGCAGACGAATTGTTGACCCGTGAAGATACACAGCTTCTTGTTGACAGGCTTCGTAAAACTCAACCATCGTTGGTAGGAGAAGTTGTCGGAGCCGACAGAGAAGTTTCCATTGGACTGCTTCAACGTGTGCTTAAAAATCTTCTCAGGGATGGAATACCAATTCGTGATTTAACAACCATACTGGAATCGCTTGGTGAGCACGCTCCAAAAACTAAAAACCCTATCGCTTTAACAGAGATGGTTAGAAAGTCGTTAAGTAGAACCATTACCGAAAACTCAAAGGACGAGAGTGGTAAAATCCTGGCCATAATCCTCGACCCTACCCTCGAGCATCAGATGACCTCAACTTTGAGACAGGAAGCAGAGGCAATATCTCTGTCCCTGCCGACTGAGATAATAATGGACATAAGCAGAAAAATCGCACAAGCATGGAAAACAGCGATGGACCAGGGCAGGGACAAGGTGGTTTTGGTGTGCGATTCGAGATTACGAGCGTCTCTGTCAGCGATGTTATCACGAACAGTGCCGTTGTTGCCGGTCGTGGCTTATGATGAAATCGTGCTCGGAACAGAAATAGAACCAATAGGAACAATATCTATTTCCCCCAATGGCGGACTCGAATCGTTGGAGCCAAAGGAGCAGGAGCTTGCTGCAGTTTCAAATTGATAATGTAATTCGCTGCAAAATACAGGTTGATAGATTATGCCGTTAAACAGTCGGTCAATTGCGGTTAGCATTGCGGTGATATGTTTCTTCACCATAGCCATTATCGGCTGGAGCAGCGGTCTTTCGCCGTTCACCTGCTGTAAGAGGGCCCTGCTGGGCGCAGCGGCTGCGTATATAGCAGGCCTCTGGGCTGTAAAAGCTATTAACGCTATTTTGATGAACGCGATTATTACCAACCAGATAAAACGACAACAGGAAGAAAACAATGCCGGTAGAGACTGAAAATATTACCGAGCGCCAGTCTGTTAAAAAGCACAAAGCTGATACTGCTTCCACCGTAAGCTGTCCCGTGGATTGCCCTCAAAGCAAAGCTGCAGGGGCTTTGGGAATGCTCGAAGACAGCCGAAAGCACCGAAATACCGCCGCATTACGTGTATACACCGGCCAAAGAACACAATCGGTCAAGAATGAGCAAATAGCCGAATTTTTGCCTATGGTTCATAAAATAGCCCACCGTGTAGTAACGTATTTGAAGCCTCCATTGTCATTTGAAGATTTGGTTTCTGCCGGTACTGTTGGCCTGGTCAAGGCCGCCCGCGATTTCGACCCGTCCTACTCCGCCGAATTCAAAACCTATGCCTATACTAAGATCAGAGGAGCTGTTCTGGATGAGCTGAGAGGCTGGTCATTTGTGCCCGCAAATCTCAACAAGCAGATACGCAGTGCCCTGCAGATGGCACAGAAAATCGCCGAGCGGACAGGCACCGCCCCTACGGATGCCCAGTTAGCTGAAAAACTTGGAATAACAGTTGATAAACTCTATGAAACGCTTGAAAGTGCCCGTGCACAGCATTTTGTTTCAATCGATGCCCCGGGAGAGAGCACACCAGCCCTAAGTGATCTTTTAATGAAGGCCGACACGATCACTCCTGCGCAGCAGATAGAACGTGCCGAACTTATAGATAAGTTGACCGAGGCGATTCAACAGCTGACGAAGAGGCAGCAGCAAATTATTCTGCTTTATTATCAGCAGCACTTAACGATGAAGCAGATTGCTGAGGTCTTTGAAATTACCGAGCCGCGTATTAGTCAGCTGCACGCGAGTGCTTTATTTAACCTGTCCCTGAAATTAAGGCAGTGGAAAAATGGCAGATAATGATTCTAATACAGTAAAGCCGGTGGAAATCTTGCAAAATATTCCCGTGTTAACTCCCGCCGGACGTCGTGAACAAAGAAAGAATCGTCGGCAGCCACACGGGAAAAAAACAAAACTTTCAGAACAGGAACAAAATAACCTGGATGCGGCCCCTGTGTCTTCTGTCGAAGACAGAAACGGGGGTAGTGAGCTTGGCGAAAACGAAAATGACCGGTCCGCCTCTGGCGGAATCGATTATTGTGCGTGATTCCAAAACTTCTCTTACAAAAAAGAAAGATTGGAGCAGCAAATGGCAAAAGCAGCAGGACACATTCTAAAGGGCGATGACGTTAAACTCGAAGGTCAATTCCATCTGAATGTGGGGCCGGTGCAGCCCCCGACAGGCGGACAAAAGACAACAAGTCCGGCTCTGGCCGCGCCCAAGGCGCGTATCGTGGAAAACCATCCCGAATTCGCTGTTATAGAAGTAACGTGCTGCTGCGGTATGAAGACGAATTTAAAATGTGAATATGCCGGCTCCAAGACCCCCGGGGAAACCAAAACACTGAACAGTCAGGCGGCTGTCTCTGGTGAAATGCCTGACAAACAAATGGTAAATGGAGAATAATAAAATGAAAACCAAACCAAAAATCATCTTGTCATTAATCTTGTCACTGCTGATTTTTTTGCCTGTCGGCTGCACGCTCACTAAAGAACCGGGCAAACTCAGTATTCTGCCCGTCTCTGCCCGGCAGCCGGAACCAAATGTCAAGCAGGTTTCAAGTGATGCCGTCGGCAATAGGTTCCAGGAACCAGCCGCGCAGAGCCAAACACCGGTGGAATCTGCGATAGAATTATCGCAAAAATACGCCAGGCTTTCTGAAGAGGCCGCTTTCATGCAGCAGCAAAACAAAGACCTGATAACAAAAAACCGGCTGTTCATAGACCAAAACACCACTCTTAAGGCCCAATTGCAGCAGACGCAGAAGGAATTGACTGAGGCAAATGAACTTATGGTTGAAATGCGTATTGAATTGAATAATTGGCAAAACAACATCCTGGGTTTTCGCGGCGAAATACGTGACGCCGAAACTGCTCAACTGCAGGCATTGCTCAGGATACTTAAAATTCTCGGCGGTGATAGCAAGGCCGAATCAGTTCAGTATGAGAAGGTAAGCTCAGCAGACGTTACGTCCGGTGAAACCGGCAGGTCTGAACTGTAGCCAATCTGAAATTCTTTAGGTGAAGTAAATGAATACCTTGAAAACAATATTATCGTTCCCTGTGCTTCCTGCTCCGTTGTTCATATTTCGTATCCACGAGAGGATATGGCATGCGATTTACGCTTCACGATTCACAATATTGTTATTGCTGCCGGTTCTCTTCTCGGCCTGCCAGCTTTATACAGTAACCCCGCCGCTCCCGGATTTCTATTATCAAAATCCGGATAAGGACTTGTCATCCGTTGGCAGGACCGCCTTAGTCGAGCTGAACAACTATTCGGCTTATCCACAGATTTCAACTGATGTAACCGAAGCGCTTTTTCAGGCGCTGCAGAAGAAACAACGTTTCGGATTGGCCGTCGTTGACCGAAGTGAACCTGCATGGCGCAGTTTACAAACGGAATTAGACTCGTCTGCCCAGATACAAAGTATGCAGGTCCCGCCAACATACACCCTCGATGAGTTAATCGCAATTCGCAAAACATTAAAGTGTGATGCGGTATTGGTTGGAACTATCACTCAATTCAGGCCGCACCCTCATATGGCCGTCGGTCTTCGACTCAAACTTGTAGACCTCAGGGATGGGCAGCTACTGTGGGCTCTTGAGCAAATCTGGGATACTTCCGATAAAACAACTGAGCATCGGATAAAAAGCTATTTTCAATATCAGATACGCTCGGGTTATGCACCTTTGCGTGAACAGTTAGCGGTCGTTAGTCCGCTTGAGTTTATGAAGTTTGTAGCTTATGAGGTGGCTGAGACGCTATAGTACAAAACAAATGCTAACAAACTTATTTCTTCGTCCGGCAAAAAACGTCGACTTTAGAAAAAAATTGAAATTTCAAAAAAAGTCCTAAAGTTTTATCGATAGTATGCGAAGAAGATTATGGAATAACATTGAGAGAACAGTATGCAATGATAGGCAAAATTGACTCCAATCAAATTCGAGAACTTTTGGAAGAACTATCTTCCAGGCAGCCCAACGCCGGCAGCGCTATTCCAAATAATGATACGGACGTATCCGTGCAGGTTAATCATGCCTCACTTATTAACCAGGCAATGCAGGCCTCACAAGCGGACGAAGATGTTGTAGGCGCGGCACGAAAGCTTTTGCGGTCCGGACAACTTGAAAGTACGGAAAACATTCGAGAAGCCGCAGAAAATATCGTAACGTTTGGTATATAATAACCTTAAGTAAGAAAGTGGTAAATCACAAGCTCGACCACGGAAGGTCGTTACAAAAGCGTGAACGGATTTTACACACTCGGCGAGGAAATGTGTAAACTTGGCACCCCGAAGGTTACTCATCCCTCGCCGTTCCTTTGCTTACAACCTGGGCTGTGAAAAGACCCTGTATCGTAGAGCAGCGTCCTGTTAAAAATGGAATTGAATACCATAATTATCGGCAAATTCAAAAAGCTCTGGATATATTACATCCTGCAGAGTTTATTGGCTGCCGTTGCCCTCTTTATCATCGTCCTCGTCCTGGGCAAAGACAAAATGGTCGTAATCAGTGCGATGGGCGCCACAAGTTTTATCGCATTCGCAATGCCCAAAGCCGCCTCCGCTAAAACAAGAAACATTCTTGGCGGTCATCTGGTCGGCCTGGCCTCCGGAGCGATATTCTATTTCACCGCTCTGCCTTATTTCATTGAGTATCCCTGCGCAGTCGGGCTCGCGATTTTTCTAATGGTAGTTTTGGACGTCGAACACCCGCCGGCTGCAGGTACGGCCCTGGCCGTCGTGATAAATGAGGTCTCTCCCCCCGTTTTTGTCGCTATAATGACCAGCTCGCTGATACTGTCTCAATGCCGCTATTATTTAAGAAACCACTTGAAAGATTTGGTTTAGGCTGTCTTTCGAGTTATTGACCCCTTACCCGCAATTTTCAGAACCGGACCTTAAAAGTAGCAATCGAAAATTCGGGCGGTTTGGCCATCGTCCATAGATGCACTTGTTATCTCTAACAGGCGTGTGTAAGTAACCGGATGCCCGGCGTATTTGTACTGAGCAATCCCCTTAATTTTGTTGTGGAAATTATTTGACGTACTCACCCCGTTAGAAGTAAACCAATACGCGCCCCTGCGAGAGCTTACCCACGGACTTCTAACGGGGCTTACATAACGAAGTGTATTACTGCCTTTGTCGAGAGGTTTAGAGCTAACAATTCTGCATGAAATTTTCTTTATCATTTCATCACACTCACAACAAAAGCTATTTTAGCACATTCAAAAGAACACATCAAGGCTAATCGCTTAAGGATGTGCCATAGGCACGGGACTTTTAATATCGAACCGTAAACTGCTTGTAATAAAGTGATATTATAGGACAAGGCAGGGCGTTTTCCAAAGCAAATTTATGTTTGAAACCTATTGGGTCTGCGAATAGAATGCTCTTTACTAAGGTTAGTCTTGAATTTCAGTGCTCAGACATCGGAAAGGACTCTGCCTATGCAGATTATTGCAAAATGCCCGGGATGTGGCAGCACCCGCTTGCTTGATGCCGGCGCCGCCGACCGTCGCGTAAGATGCCGCAGGTGCAGGATGTTATTCAAAATCCCCAGACTGAACGAGGTCTCGAAAGCAATTAAGGTGATAAAAAACGCCAAGAGCACTATTTACGTGGATGAAGTCGGCAAAAGCTACGGCTAATGCATGCGGATTAGCCGTTAGTTTCTGATGTGGAAAATTATCTGCCGGAGGTTTTTATTTCACCTTCAAGGCCGACATAAGCTATTCATCACGCCGTTGGTCAAGGATGTGCCGAATGACATCAGGTCTGCTGAGAATACCGACTACTTTTCCTTTTTTTGAAGTGACCGGAATCCGTCTGAAATAATTAATCATCATAAAGTCACAAATAGTCTGAAGGCTGTCATTTTCGTTATAGTGAACCGCAGGTTGTGTCATAAAATGACGAACGGTTTTATTTTTTTCGTCTTCATCGGCGTAAAATAATCTCAGGCAATCCTTCTCTGTTACAACTCCCACCAAATTCATATCATCGTCAACAACAGGCATACCTGTAATTTCATTGTTTATAAGAAGCGCCATTGCCTCATATATCGGCGTCTCTTTTTTTACTCTGACTACCTCTGTTGACATAATGTCTTTTGCCTTGAGCACCGAGTTTTTCCTTTCATAACCCGTCTTGGCGACATCAGGGTATTTCATGAAGATGGCTAAAGTTTCCTGTCTGCTTTTTATCGGGAGATTTAGGCTCGCCTTTTTTGCTGGCCGGCGATTTCGGCTCACCTGTACCAAGCGCCTTTTCGATTCTTGATATTCTCGAGGAAAGCCCTGTTAACTTTCTGTCGATGGAATCTAATTTTCTTACAACAGTCGCCAGGTCGGCTTCAATCCTGATTAAATTCCCTTCGGTAAGTCCCATATACCGATCCATCAGGCGTTCATAAGCATCTATGGCACGTGCTGCATCGGTTCTGTATTCCGGTATGGCAACCTCTGGCCGGACCTCATAAGTTCTTTGGCCGCCTTGAATGGATTTAGAAAACCAAATCACTATCACACAGGCAGCAAGGCCCGTGGCAGCGGTCAATAAAGCCTTGGTTCTCATAAGATTATCTCCTTTTTCTCTTTGTAACTGACTAAGTGACAAGCCATCGTTCATATATCGGCAAAAGACCGGTGGAAAATCAGAGATTCAGAAGAAAAGTCGTATCTAAAGTCAAAAAAGCTCAAGCTGCAATTAAGCGGACTTTTCACCCGTTAATCTCAATATATCGAAAAAGTTCTTAAGGTAACGACCAAAGATATCGAAAATAAGAAGGGAAAGTATGTCGAAAATGGTTGAATTGTAGTTTTATGGAAAGTGTAAAACAGAGCACAGGGACGTAAAACGCAATAGGATGTGTTTAATAATACCCCAATAAAGGATTAAATCTGACAAATGGCACCCTCACAAACAATAGCCGAGTCTCAGGTTATAGAATTAGCGGAAAAATCATTTGATACATTTTGTGAAGATATTTCCGGTATGTTCGGCATAGATATGAAGTGTGTCCCACAGCCGGTTGGGCACGAAACTGTAAAAGATATTCAGGCACGTTTTCAGGACTTGGCGGTCGTCTACTCCGCCAGGGCCGAAGGCGCACTCGACAGCACTCTCAGATTAGTGTTCGACCAGCAGGGACTATTCATCCTGGCCGGTGTCGTTGCTATGCAGCCCGAGCAAATGATTCTCGAAGATACAAAATCCGGCTCACTCGAAAAGGCTGCGAAAACAAGTAATATATTAAAAGAAGTTGGCACTGCACTGACCGGGGCCTGGGAAAGAATTTTCAGTAAAGGATTGGATGGTCACGGCCGATTTGTACTAACCGATACTTTTGTCGGCAATCCCTGGGATACTTCCGAGGAAAAGATAGGCCTGGCCGCAGATGAAGAATTTGTCTTTGTTCCATACGAGATGACTGTCGGACCCTATCCGGCTTTTAAGTGCGGCGTCATTTTCCAAAAAGCAATCTTCAATGAAATATCTGAGCCTGAGACCGACCAGCTCGAACCTACTGAGCAAATAGCTGAGGAAGAAGTTGAAGAGAAAGCTCAGGTGGAGCCGGAACAAGCGGCACAGGAAAATACTGAGGAGAATATCGCGGGGGACACTGAGCAAATAGATGAGGAAGAAGTTGAAGAGAAAGCTCAGGTGGAGCCGGAACAAGCGGCACAGGAAAATACTGAGGAGAATATCGCGGAAGAAACTGAGCAGGCAGCTGAGGAAGAAGTTGAAGAGAAAGCTCAGGTGGAGCCGGAACAAGCGGCACAGGAAACTACTGAGGAAAATATCGCGGAAGAAACTGAGCAAACAGCTCAGAACAAAAAAACCGATATCGAGAAAGTCGATTCTGACGAATCCGATACGACTCAACAAAGTGATATTGAAAAATCTGAGCCGCAGGAGCCGGCAGTTGAAATGGCGGTTGAGGAACAAACCAGGGCTGAGGAAGATACTGAACAAACAACTGGCACCGAGGAAGATACTGCTGCTGCTGAGAAAGCGCAATCTGTAGATGAAGAAACCGCTGCTGCAGACGAAAGTGACGCAAAGCAAGAACCCGAAGCCGACGCAGAGCAAAAAATGCCCAATGATGCCGAAGAAAAAGCGACAGTTGAGATTGATGAAAAGCAGGAGCGCCCGGTTTCCGAAACCATTCAAAAAATGACCGAGTCACCCGCTGTTCTTCCGGGCGAGGAACCTCAATCCACAACGGCGGAAAAGACAACGCTTACCGATAAAGATACACCTCTAATCGTATGCGCAAAAGACATTATGCAAAAGGATGTCATCTGGGCAAATCCGGACGAAAGCGTTCAGCAGGCTCTCGCAAAGATTCAGCAGCGCAACGCCGGCTATATGGTGGTAGGCAGGGAAAACGTACTCGAAGGTATCGTATCGAAATCTGACCTGACAGGAGCGCTTAGTCCCTACCTGCGAACCATTTTTGCCAAGTGGCGCCGACCGCTGGATGACGCTACGCTTCAAATTAGAATCAAGTGGATAATGAGCAAACCCACTTGCACCATAGTGCCGGATACTCCACTCGCGGCAATAATGGAAAATATGTGCCAGGCAGACATAAGATGTTTACCCGTCGTCGACGAGCAGGGCGGTGTGCAGGGCTTAGTAACGGCATTTGACATCTTCAAGGTATTACTAAAACATTCCTATCTCAGTTAATGCATGCTTTCATAGCGGCTCTTCATAGATGCTTAAAAACATCTGTTCTGGCTTTTGCAACGAGGTATCCTACGTGGCTCAGGACTTCGGTTTCGGCAATGGGAACACGTCGGATTCCGTCCTGCCGGTCATCATAATCTCAGCCATCTTTGTTGCAATTCCCGGTTTCGCTCCATCTACATCGTTCTGCTCACCGATATCCTTATCCAGGTCATACAACTGAATTTTTCTGTTCGGCTTTGGGCGAACCGCTTTCCATCTGCCCATTCGCACTCCCTGCTGCCCGCGTAACTCCCAGTACAAATACTCGTGCTTTTTCTGTTTCTTTCCCTGTCCCAATAAAGTCGGAAGTATTGATATTCCGTCTATATCTCCCGGTGCATCAACTCCTATAAGCTCACAGCATGTAGGCAAAAAGTCCCAGAAAGCGCAAATGTGCTCACTCACGCTTCCGGCTTTAACCCTGCCCGGCCAGCGAACGATAAACGGCACGCGTATCCCCCCTTCATAAACGGACCCTTTTAGCCCGCGAAGCGGACGCGCGCTCTCGAAAAATTCCGAGTCCGAACCCCCGTTGAAGGTCGGCCCATTATCACTCGTAAACATAACAATCGTGTTATCTTCAAGATTCAGCTCTTTTAATAAAGACATAATCCGGCCGACGTCCCTGTCCATTCGTGTCACCATCGCCGCATAACACGCCCTGGGATTCGGGTGTGGAAAATATCCCTTGTCCCCCGTGTATGGCGGGTCGGGCCATTTGCCTTTGTACTCGGCCAGCGAATCTTCCGGCACCTGCAGCGCAACATGAGGTATCGTGAAGGGAGCATAAAGAAAGAATGGCCTGTCCTTGTTCGCTTTGACAAATTTCAGCGCCTCGTCCGCTATCAGGTCGTGCGAATAGACCTGCTCTTTGCCGTCCTTGTTCTCTTCAATCCATTCTACCTTGCCGTCCCGCCAAAGGTGGTTGGGATAATACGTATGGGCCTGGCGCTGGCAGATATAGCCGAAGAAATGGTCAAATCCCTGCCTGTTCGGGTCACCTGTTGTGCCAACGCGCCCAAGACCCCATTTCCCGAACGCTCCCGTTGTATAGCCGGCTTCCTGCAGAATCTTGGCAACCGTAATAGTACCAGCTTCAAGAGGCCACTGTCCCCCTGTTGTTGAGCCTAACTTCCAGCCCTCCTGCCCACCCACCTGCTTGTTGCCGCGTACCTGTGAATGCCCGCTGTGTTTTCCCGTCATCAGCACGCAGCGCGAGGGTGCACATACGGGATTACCCGAGTAGTGCTGTGTAAACTTCATCCCTTGGGCCGCCAGCTTATCGATATTAGGCGTTTTAATCTTCTTCTGCCCATAGCAGCCCACCTCCGCATAACCGAGGTCGTCCGCTATGATATATACAATATTGGGCTTTCTCCTGTCGGCTCCAATTCCCGTCCGCTGTGCCGCGTTTGCACATCCGGACAATGCCATACTCACAGCCCCACAACCAACAGCCTTTAGAAAATCGCGTCTTTTCATTTATAAACCTCCATTACAAATTCGCTGTGATTAAACACTGACACATGTAAAAAGCTATGCGCCCGTTTATAAGATACTGCCCTTTCCAAACGGTTATTTTATGTATCCGGAACTCCGGCCACGATAGAATCGCCGAAAACACCATAAAATTCAACAGCAAAATTATGGGTCAAAAAAAGGATGCACGTCCGGTAAACACTTTCTGAAACCGGTAAAAAGTTCATATAAGGTATTGTATTTGCCGGGCTTTTTACAATAAAGCACGAACTTTTGCCTGTGTCGGTTTTTGGGTGTATACTTTAATTAGTGACTGTTGTGGAAACGGCGTTTGTCATTCCTGCGAAAGCAGGAATCCAGTTTTTTAGGCGTATACCCCTGCTTTCGCAGGGGTGACATCGCTGGTTTCGGCTTTCCGCAACAGGAACTAATTAGTGTCCGATAGCAAAACTGGTTTTGATGTACCTTGTTAAGATTTTGTCCCGTATATAAGCAAGTTAGTTGGATAAATTATTCATATCGCAAATGAATTATGACGATTAAAAGTGTTACAAACGAATGGTACTTCCGTTCGCAGGCGGAATTGCAATTCCAAAATCCGGTTTAGGAACATAAAGATCGAAAAGCAAAAAGGTTTTACGCTTATTGAGCTGATGATCGTCATCTTCATCGTCGGCATCATGGCCGCAGTGGCTATCCCCATCATGCGAGGCCGTATCGATTCCGCCAAATGGTCGGAAGGCTTGGCTGGCGCTTCTACTATTCGTTCTGCGGCACGCGCGTTTTGTGCCGAAAGGGGTACAGACTGGACCGGCATCTGGGCTAACGTAACTCTGGCCGACATCGGACTTAATGTCACCAACGGCGTCGGCGGAGACGACCTGGACGGCAGGTACTTCACTAATGAATCTTATGTCTTTGTCTTTACCGCCTACAATACGTACACGATTACAATAACCGCTGATGATTCGCTCAGCCCCGACAAGCCAACATCACCTTCGGTAGTCGCGCTGGACCAGGATGGCATCTGGACCGAAACTCCGTAAGAACATATTTTATTCCACACAAATTGAGCTTAGGCTCAAACCTGATTACCACCGGATTGCAAAATGGGGGCCTGGACAGGCGGCTGCCGGTAATGATTTGTCTCCCTCTGGCTAAGCACCTCTGATATAATTTCATCTACAGAAACAAAAGATTTATTGATTATTACCCGCCTTCATCTTATCATAGTGCCTTCTTAATAAGGAAAATTTCTATTCTGGAGGATACTGATTATGGATAACACAAAAACAACGACACCTGAAATGACAACAACCCTGCTGCTGATTCTTTCTTTTGCTTCGTTAGTATCGGCCGCCGATGTGACCTGGACACGCAAAAGCAGCACAACCGGCGATTTACCCGCCCCCAGCGATGGTAAGCAGCAGACCTGCTGTCTCATCCTCGATATTGACAAAGATGGCATTGATGACTTTGTCATCGGCGAACGGACCCAAACGCCCTCCGTCGTATGGTACAAATACAACGGTAAAGGCTGGGATAAATTCGTTATTGATAACACCCAGTTAAATCCCGAGGCGGGCGGCGACTTCTATGATATCGATAAGGATGGTGACCTCGACATTGTCTTGGGACAGGATTACAGCGGCAACGCTGTCTGGTGGTGGGAAAATCCCTGCCCGGACTTCAAAAACTCCTGGTCAAGACGCTTCATCAAACACTCCGGTGCTCGCAAGCATCACGACCAGGCCTTCGGTGACTTCGATGGCGATGGGGACGCCGAGTTTCTATCCTGGAACCAGGGCGCGAAAAGCTTACTTTTGTTCGAAATCCCCGCAGACCCAAAAGCAATTCAAATCTGGCCCTCAACTGCAATTTACTCCTGGTCATCCGGACAGGAACGTGAAGGCTTCCCATCAATCCCCGTCGATATCGACCTCGACGGAAAACTCGACATCGTCGGTGGAGGCCGATGGTTCAAGCACACTTCCGGCACAAATTACACGGAAAATGTTATCGACGGTGACATGACATTCACACAGTGTGCAGCCGGCCAATTGGTAAAAGGAGGCCGACCCGAAGTCGTCTTTAGCCCCGGTGATATGGATGGTGATGCAAACTGGTACGAGTGGAACGGCAAAAAATGGATAACTCATAAACTCCGTCACGTTATTCACGGCCATACCTGTGAGATAAGAGATACAGATTGCGACGGCAACCTCGACATCTTCATCGGCGAGATGGGCAATCCCGGCGCCGGCGACAAGGCCAAAATTTATATATGGTATGGCGACGGCAAAGGAAACTTCAAAGAAACAATCGCCTCGCAGGGCCAGGGCATCCACGAAGGCAAACTCGGCGACCTCGATGGAGACGGTGACCTTGACATCCTCCTAAAGCCATACAACCACAATACCCCGCGTATAGACATCTTACTGAACTCAGGTACAGGATGGCGATATCTGTTTAACGGGCAGAACCTCACCGGCTGGCAAAATGAGAGCGGCGGAAAACCTTCTGACAACTGGGTCGTCGAAGACGGCGCGCTCGTCCGAAAGCCCAACGCAGGTATGATCTGGTCCAAAGAACGCTTCGGCAACTTCATCCTCGACCTCGAATTCAAAACCGAAGGCAACAGCGGCATCTTCTTCCGAACCGACAATCCCGGGGACTGCGTGCAGACAGGCATCGAAATGCAGGTTTACAATCGCGTTAATAATCCCAGCAAGTATAGCTGCGGCGCGGTCTACGATGCCCTCGCCCCTAAAAAGGAAATGACCAAAGACGGACAGTTCAACCACGTTACGATTACCGCCATCGACAACAAAATCAATATCGTCCTAAACGGAGAGCAGATTATCGATATGGACTTGAACCAATGGACGCAGCCTAACACCAATCCCGATGGCAAGAAGAACAAATTCAACACGGCCCTGAAGGATTTCAAACGCCAAGGCCGCATCGGATTCCAGGACCACGGCGCAAACGTCTGGTACCGCAACATCCGAATCAAGCCATTATAGAACTTTCAAGTGACACAGCGGATAATAAGTTGAGCCGGGTGGTTTTTTAACGACGAGGATAATATAAATTCCTGAGCCGGCAAATAGCGTAATGATGAGGTGAAAAAATGATTAAAACCAATCACAGTCTCTCAATAAAAAAACGCTCGCTGCTCGTATTCGGTCTTTTACTTTGTATATGGTTGTCACAGGTTTCTTTTGCGGATTTCCTGGCCGACCTTGCTCGCCCGCACGAGGGACGCAGTATGCGCGCTACCTCGACGGGAAGGATTCGCCGGGATGGAAAGTACGACCCGAACGGTGAGCCGGACCCGCAAAGCAATAGTGATAACAGCAATGTCGCTCCGGGCCAAACCAAGGTCTTGATGGACGTCAAAGGCCCGGGCCTCATCACGCATATCTGGATGACTTTTTTAGGGCCTCAGCCTCATCCGTGGGCAAAAAAAGGTTCCGCCAATCACCAGGAGATGCTCTTGAGGATATACTGGGACGGCAGCAAACGCCCGGGCGTCGAGGCACCGGTCGGTGACTTCTTCGCCAACTGTTTCGGAAAACGCAGCGAGGTCATCAGTCTGCCCGTTATCGTCGAAGATGCAGACTCTTACAACTGCTTCTGGCACATGCCCTTCCGCAAGTCCGCGAAAGTCGAGGTTGTTAACCAGAGCGAAAAACCCATCAGCCTGCTCTATTACAACATAGACTGGATTAAAAAAGACACGCTCCCTGAAGATACCCCCTTTTTCTACGCCCAATATCGACAGGAGTATCCCGTCAACAAGGGCCGGGACTATGTTGTCCTCGATACAGAGGGCAAGGGACATTATGTCGGCACCGTGCTTGCCGTGCGGACTCGAAGCCCCGCATGGTTCGGCGAAGGCGATGAGAAAATATACATAGATGGAGAAAAGAAGCCGTCTATCTGGGGCACAGGCACCGAGGACTACTTCTTAAGCGCCTGGGGACTCAAGACGACCGGCACACCATATTTCGGCGTACCATATTTCGACCAATGGGGCATTGTCGGAGGCCATACAAGTGCTTACCGCTGGCACATCGCCGACCCGATTGTCTTTAACACAGGAATAAAGGTAACGTTTGAGCATTATGGCTGGATGAGTCCGGATGAGAATCCCGAATACAAAAGCCACAGTTGGAACGAAAGGGAGGACGACTATTCCAGTGTCGCGTTCTGGTATCAGACGGGCGAGCCTGCTTTCAAGGCCACCGCTCCCCACGCCGACAAGCGCAGACTCCCAAATCTCGATAAGACCTTCCCGGCTCGCAACTACACCGGGGACAAATTCCACGGCCAGGGCAAGGCAGTCGCCCAGAATCTGAGCATCTATCCGAACGGCCATCTGCTCTATACGCCCCAAAGCCCGGACCAGGCCTGGCTGCAAACTCCTTTTGAAGTCGGCAAGAAAGAGCCGCAGAGGCTGCTGCTTGTTATGACAAGCTCCTACGACTTCGGCAAATATCAGGCGTACCTGAACGGCATCAAGATTGGAGGCGTGATGGACCTCTACAACAAAGACATCGTCACGCGGGAGTACCACCTGCTGGACTTCTGGCCTGAACCCGGCAATTACACCCTGCGCCTCGAGTGCGTGGGACGCAATCCACAATCTACCGGTTATTACCTCGGGATTGAATCGGTCCGCCTGCGGCAGCGCCGGCCGCGCGTTCTAAAATACGGCCACGACAAGGAAAAAGACTGGCGCAAGAAACCTCTCCTATACGAATAGACCCATATCAACAAAAATCCGCCCGCCCACGCGACAATTATCCCCGAAAATACCAGCAGGCTCGTCACGGTCGACTTAAACTGAGAACACAAAATCATAAAGATGATAAAAAGTGCCAAAGGCACCACTATCACAAGCTTCTTCTGCGCACACACCTGGTTCTCGTAGGTGCCCGCGAAGGCATAGCTCACCTCCGCCGGCACCACAAATTCCCCGCTCGCAATCTTTTCTTTCAGGTAACGCTTGCAGTCTTCTACAACATCAACTTCCGCGTAGCCTTCCCTCTTGTCAAACACAACATATCCTGTAAGAAAAGAGTCTTCACTCTTTATGGCCTGAGGGCCGCGGACATAGCAGCATGGACACAACCAATAAGTTCTACAGCATTGTTGATGAATCGCACACGGCATTGACAAAGCAGGTTATGGACCGGATATTGAATGACAAAACCCGGAACCATTTAGACACTGGTTGGACACTGACGCCCCAAAATAGCGATAATGCAAGCGCAAAAAAGGAAGCCGCGAAGCGGCCCCTTTCGTAACTTACCTTCACAAAAGCACTTCCGACATACCTCGTGAATCGGGGCGACTGGACTTGAACCAGCGACCTCTTGACCCCCAGTCAAGCGCGCTACCAAACTGCGCCACGCCCCGGATAACACCCACATTCTAATATAAATCCAATTCTAAAGCAAACCTTTTCTATACGGCAAATTTCCGCGATTTTATGCTGGAATCCCTGATTAACACGAGACTCTTGACCACTGCTCCCAACGCCCGACAGCGCATGTAAGAGTTTTATTTTGACGGATTGGTTTTTTAATTTGCCTGCTCGACCGGCATAATTGTAAAATAAAGGCCACCTTAAGCTGCAGATTCATTCGAAAAAACAGGGCGAAATCCTAATGGTAGGTTAATTACGTATGTAGATTCAGGGATCGCAGGCCCAGACCAAATATGGAAACGAATAACGACAAAAAATTAAATCCCTCCGGCAACAGGGAAAATCTCGAAGACCGGCTCAAAGAATATCAGGCGAAATTCAAGGTCCTGTTCGAAAATGCCAGCAGCGGAGTGGCGATATACGAGGCAAGAAACGACGGCGAAGATTTTGTCTTTGTGGATTTTAACCCGGCGGCTGAAGAGATCGACCATATAAAAAAAGAGGATTTAATAGGTAAAAGTGTCACTGAGGTCTTTCCCGGCGTCAGGGAGTTCGGCCTCTTCGATGTATTCCAACGTGTCTACAAAATGGGCATCTCCGAGCGCCTCCCCGTTTCCGTATACAAGGATGAAAGAATCGCAGGCTGGCGGGAAAACTACGTCTTCAGACTGCCATCAAAACAAGTCGTGGCTATATACGACGATGTCTCCGTACGCAAACGCACCGAATTAGTCACTCGAATGACCAACGAATGCTTCCGCGCCATCGCCGACTACACCTACGACTGGGAGGTATGGGTCGGCCCGACTGGCCGGGTCCTCTGGACAAACCCCGCCGTGCAGCGCGTCACAGGATACAACATAAAAGAAATTAGCGCAATGTCCGATTACCCAACCCCCCTCATACACGAAGAAGACCGTGACCGCATGACCAGGGCCTTTCAAAAGGCCCTCAAAGGAAGCACAGGCAACGACGTCCAGTTCAGGCTCGAACGCAAAGACGGAAAAATAATCTGGGCCGCAATGTCCTGGCAGCCCATCTTCGACGACAAGGGCAACCCCCTCGGCCACCGACAGAGCATCCGCGACATCACCGACCGCATCAAGGCCGAGCACGCTCTCGAAAAAGCAGAGCACGAAATGGAAAAAGAAATCCGGAAACTAAAAGCACTCCTCGATAAACACGGCATAAAAGAATAATGGCCAGAGAGAATAGAAGAAAATTCAAAACAGCCACATATATCGCAAACAAATTCTAAATACTAACTACTAATAAGGTGTGACGCTTAATTTCAGTGATGTGTTGACTAAGGTATTCTCTGTTGTGAAAAGTTTTCTGGTTCGGCAGAACGCACAAAGTATCTTCTCGTGTACAGCAAATACCCCAGGAACCCAACAAGCCAGAGCCCGGAAAACAAGGCCATCGAATAACCCTGCGGTAAACTATACTGCTTGATGATTTCAAGCTGCTGCTCGGGGAAGTTCATCTTTTCATAATAATCCAGCATACTCACACGCGAGAATGTAACACCCGCTGATACAGCCCAGCCGACAATTAATAAAACAGCGCCCCACCACGCCTTAATACTCAATCTGTACGTACCCCACGCGATGTAGCCGGACAGCAGCATCACCGCGAGCCCCACCGCCGCACCACCCATCCCGCTCAGGATGGACCCAAAGAATGGAATCGCCCATCCGTAAAATCCCATAAAGGGAATCGACACCGCCCATAATCCAAACATCAAACTCACAGCCAGAACAGGCAAAGGGCATTTATCGGTCCAGCGAAGTTGGGGGTCCCTGAACTCGCATGTCGCCTTGACATTCTTACTTCCGTAGAACAGAACAAGCACTGCCGGTATAATCACGTAAAAGACCGCCATAAACACCATCGTGACGTACTTAACAATAAAAATCGCTCCAGCCGGCATCTGTTTGTTCTCTCCCATCTTCTCGTACATATCAGGCATAAACAGCAGAATAAAAACAAGTCCTCCTATCCCGCCCACAAGCCAGATCCATGAAGTCACCAATAAAAGAGCTCGTGCCCACCGTCGCGCTTTAATCGAACCGATCCCCATCCAGATGAACCAGACAGCCGCTGCCACATAGAACAGAATGGCGGGAATCATCATAGTAGGCCTCACAGGTGCGGTGGTACTACTTTCAACAAAGGCCGATGCAACCATACCTATTATCATAAAAGGTATCATGATCGCACAAAACCCGCCGAATATAATCTGGAGAATTCCGAATACCACAAGTCCCGTCTTCCTGTCCTTAAAACTTGAACTTTGCTCCGTTTCTTCATAATCGCTCATATCTCATTTCTCCTGTGTTTATTCTATTACGAATATGTTCTTCTTTTTGCACATGTCTTTCAGAATCTTCGGCCACACTGTTGCGCTGACTTCGCCGATATGGGCCTTTTTCAAAAGAAGCATAAACGTCCGCGACTGGCCGATACCGCCGCCGATACTTAGCGGAATCTCGTTGTTAATAATGGCCTGATGGTATGGCAGCTTCAGCATTTCAAGCTGGCCGGATAGCTCTAATTGTATTTTCAACGTCTCTGCGGTAACACGAATCCCCATTGAAGTCAGTTCGTGCCGGCGTTTTGTCACCGGGTTCCAGACAAGGATATCTCCGTTCAGCCCGTGCATCGGCCTGCCGTCCTCCGAAGTCGTCTCCGTAACCCAGTCGTCGTAGTCAGCCGCCCGCATCTCGTGCGGATAGCCGTCTTTTAACACCCAGCCGATGCCATAGATGAACATTGCGCCGAGTTCCTTTGCAATTTCCGTCTCGCGCTGCTTGCGAGGCAGGTCGGGGTATTTTTCGAGTATCTCTTCAGCGTGAATGAAAGTAAGCTCATCGGGCAGGTCCGGATACTTGTCTGTTTTTAATTGTGGAAACATTTCCTGCACGTGGGCCTCGGCCCCCTTGAGCACCTTCCACAGTTTCTGCACAACTTCTTTAAGGAGTTTAAGGTTTCGCTGCTCTTTCGTAATCGCCAGCTCCCAGTCCCACTGGTCCACGTAAGCGCTGTGGTCATGGTCGAGCCAGTAGTCCTTTCGGATGGCCCGCATATCGGTAAGCAGACCTTCGCCGATGTTCATTCCGAACTGCTTCAGCGCCATTCGCTTCCACTTCGTCGCCGCTTGAACAACCTGCGCATCGATTGGATTTTTGTCGCGGTCGTTTGAGATGTGGAACTGGATGGGTGTCCGCGACCCGTCACGGTCCAGCATATCGTTGACCCCGCTCTCAACGTCTACAATCAGAGGAACGGTTACGCGAATCAGGTTAAGCTGCTTGCACATATTTTCTTCGATGTAGTCTTTTACAGCGTATGTGGCCAGTTGTGTCTCCTTCGGCGACAGCAGCGAGTTATAATCCTGAGGCAGGATTTTCTCCAATTCCGCATAGTCACCTATCCCCGGCCCCGCCAGGTCTGCCTTCTTATCTGCCATATTCATCTACTCCTAAATCTTTTGTAAATAGCATCTTATAAACACGATGATTATTTGTTCCCTTTGGGAATCGCCGAATAATAACA
>Ga0315549_1002080_pt1 | contig 19598 bp, 16 predicted proteins | sample SalMarSW160200MG_FD_203101 | JGI IMG/M metagenome (GOLD analysis project Ga0315549, IMG submission 203101) | Salt marsh sediment microbial communities from the Plum Island Ecosystem LTER, Massachusetts, United States - Salt Marsh Sediment SW1601-200 ... | reverse complement strand
ATGGATCAACATATCTTGACTCTACTCCCAATAGTTATTATTCAGATACAGGATTGAATCCAACTACAACCTATTATTACTGTGTGATTGCTGTTGATACAAGCAACAATCCGAGTACCGAATCCTCAGAAGAAAGCGCAACTACAGCTCTCGATGCAACACCACCCTCGGCGCCATCAGGACTTGTTGCCACCTCTGGTGGAGAGACCAGTATTAACCTTGACTGGAATAATAATACAGAACCTGATATTGATTATTATCGTGTATATCGAAGTACATCACCCGGATTTACTCCCGATGGATCAACATATCTTGATTCTACTCCCAATAGTTATTATTCAGATACAGGATTGAATCCAACTACAACCTATTATTACTGTGTGATTGCTGTTGATACAAGCAACAATCCAAGTGCGCAATCCTCAGAAGAAAGCGCAACTACAGCTCTCGATGCAACACCACCCTCGGCGCCATCAGGACTTACTGTTTCTTCTGTTAATTCAAGTACAATCACTCTTGATTGGGATGATAATACAGAGCCTGATCTTGATTATTATCGTGTATATCGAAGTACATCACCCGGATTTACTCCCGATGGATCAACATATCTTGACTCTACTCCCAATAGTTATTATTCAGATACAGGATTGAATCCAACTACAACCTATTATTACTGTGTGATTGCTGTTGATACAAACAATAATCCGAGTACTCCATCATTAGAAATAACTGTAAAAACTCTTAATATAGATTCTAATAATCAGGATTTATTATATATATCGATCACTATAATAATTTTAAGTGCTATTGCTGTTTCTGTTCTTTCATTATATTCATTAGAATCCAAAAAGGCAAAGTTAGAAGATGAAATATCAGTTAAATTAAAAGCTAAAAAAATTGATTTTAAGAAAAGTGCAAAACGTAAAAGATTTTCATTAGATAAAAGATATTGGAAACCTGAAATGAATGAGAAGATATGCAGTAAAGAAAATAAATCTATAAAAATTGACATTAACAATAATCAATTGCTTCAGATATTTAAAGAAAACCATATCCTTAAGAAAATAGATAAATCAAAAGATGTAAGAATAACTTTATTGGAAGGAGATTTCTTTGATAAGGTGAACCAATTAAACTGGCAAGATGAAGATGAGAAACAAAATTTTATTAAAGAAATGCTTGCGTTATCACCAGATGAGAGAAAATTAATATTAGAAGAAATGTTGAGAGATTTAGATTTAAATCTACCTATAAAATAAAATATTTTTGGAGGTTGAATTATACAAAATGGTTACTAATTTAGTAAAGCAAGAGGAACTAGTATATCAAATCATCCAAGAATATTTGAATAAAAATAGATATTTGCAGTTAAATGAAGTAATTCCCTTTATTAAAGCTAAATTAGCTAAAAAGAAAATAAATATAAATGAAACTGGGATCATTTCAATTTTATCTTCATTAGTTAAACGAAATATAATTGTAGAAGGCTCTAAATTACTCCAAGAAGATATTTTAAAGGTTCGAAAACGAAGGAGAATTTATGAATATATTCTGGAAAATCCAGGAGTATTTTATTATGATATTGTAAAAACATTAAATATTAGCAGCCATGTTGTAAGGTGGCACCTTAATATGCTTGTTCTTTTTAATTTTGTTAATAAAATAAAAATAGAAAATCATGATATTTATTTTGATGTTAGTATTAGTCAAAAGAAAGCAGAGGCAATATATTATATATCTAATGACAAATGCCGAAAGATCATCGAATATCTTAAAATTAATGATCATGGAATAACAAAAACTCAGCTTTCCAAAGATCTTAGTATGCACTTAAATACAATTTCAAAGTATTTAGAAGGTCTTGAGAATATTAGATTATTGATAAGAAAGAAATTTTCAAAGAAAACTCTTTATTTTTTAGAATTTAATAACTATAATTCTTTAATAAAAAACTAAAAAATTATCTTTATTGCTAGAATATGTCTAAGGATTAAAATATATACTTTATTTAATAAATTATTAATTTCGATAATCAGACACAATTCTAAAAATTTGAATTTTGTTTCATTAATTGTTTACATTGTCAAAGACCTTAAATTTTAATTGAATTAATAAAAGGATGAAATTAGATAATTAATTAAAATCTAAATTGTTTAGGGAACTCATTCAATTTTTCTCCATAGCATTTTATATAACACTTTTATCAATAATTTTATTATACCATATTTTTGAATTTATTCTAAATTAATTTAATAAAATATTATTTTTAGAGAAAAATAAAAAAGAAGATTATTAGAACCTGGATTCTGGATTCCAAAATCAATTGAAAAAACTATGATAATAAAAAGAGATAATTTAAGAAAATTATATGATAATAAACTGTATGTTATCTTTGAAAAAAATCATTTACGAGAGAAATTAGCTAAATTAAAGGATATAAAAATAACATTATTGGAAGGAGATTTTCTAAATAAAATTGAACAATTTAATTGGGAATATAAAACAGAAAAACGTACTTTTGTTAAGGAAATGATTGCTTTATCACTAAGCGAGAGACGATTAGTTTTTGAAGATATGATGGAGGATATAGATTTAATTTTATATAGCAAATAATTTTTTTTTAGAGGTATGATTTTAAATTATTGATAAGAAAAAAAATGTCAAATAAAATTCTCTATTTTTTAGAATTAATAGAATTATAATTCTTTATTAAAATAATATATCCAATTCTTTTTAAGTATAATAATTTATATTGAAATCTTATATTTAATAAACACTAAATTATAATATTTATCGTTTCAGCATTAGACTAATAATGACTAGAATTATAAAAAAAAAAAATCTTAATGATTATATAAGAATTATATTTCATGATGAAGAATGGGAAAAAAGAGCAGAAGCTGCTAGAAAATTAGGATATTTACAAGATACTCGTGCAGTTAATTTGATGTGCCGTGCGCTTATTAATGAGAAGGATTATATGGTTATTAATCGAATCATAGAAGCTTTAGGAAGGCTAGGTAATCCAAAGGCTACTTTAGTTATTGTAAATAAACTTAAAGAAGAAATTAAAAACTTTTTAGAAAAAGAAAGTGTAGATAAATATAGAATAACTATTATATTAGAGAGTTTGATAAATATAAATGATAAAAGGGCTCTTTATATTATTGGGTTTTTTTTAAATTCACTAGATGATGATTTAAAATCATTAACCAAGAAGGCTTTCGACAAGATCTTACCAAACTGGAGAGAATATAATAATGAAGAATTAAAAAATATATGAATTCATATTTAACTTCTATTATAAAAAAAAATGTACCTTTCTAAAATTAGTCTTTTAGATATCAATATTTTAATAAAAAAATTAATTAAATTCTTAGGACCAAATAAATTAATAAGAATTCTTTGAAGGTAAGAGAATTTGTCTAAAAAAAGGGTTGCTTGTTGGGATCTAGAAGGCCCTATTAGTATATTGGATTTTGCAGCAGATATAGGAAGATTGCTTAATAAAAAAATAGAGTTGGGTTTGGATAATTATGATATGGCAGATTTTTTCTTTATGATATCTCTCTATGATGATTATTTAATAGATACTCCAAAAATAAAAGAGAAATTAGGAATTTTAGATTATCAACCAGGTGATACCTTGAGATTGATGGCTCCTATATATGTATCATGTTTTTCAAATGAAGAATTAATTAACATAGCAAAAAATAATACTGGTATTCTATCTGGTATAAAAGAATTAATAAATATAATAAAAAAAAAATGGGATATTTTTATAATTTCTACAAGTTACAATCAATTTGCTCATCAAGTAACTGGTGAATTGGGAATAAAAAAAGATCATGTTTATTGTACAGATTTCCCTATAGAGAAATTAAAAAGTGATTCTTCAAATATTAAAGAAAAAATCAATATTCTTGTAAAAATAATATTTCAAAAATATCTTGATAATAATAAAAACCTTGAATTTGTTTTAGATGATTTAAATCATTTTTTTTGGGAAGATAATTCCTCCGATTATATAAATATAATGAACTCTATAGAGGTGAGAGGAGGAAAAAGGAAGGAGCTAGCTGTTGAACAAATCTCCAAGATTACAAGGACACCTATTTCAGAGATGATCGCACTAGGTGATTCGATTACGGATATAAATATGTTAGACCGCCTTAAGAAAGAGAAGGGGATTGCAATCTCATTTAATGGAAATAAGTTTTCATTAAGATATGCAACTATTGCAGTAACATCTATAAATGGATTAGGTCTTCTTCCAATTTTCGAAAATTATAGTAATATTAAAGAATTTCTCGAGAATTGGGAATTTCAATTTCCTAAGTTTAAGAATAATCCAAAAAATATATCAAATGACTTAATTTCGACAAATTGCAGAGATTTCTATATTAAATATAATTTTCTACCCGAAATTATTAATTTAAATAATAAATCAACTGAAGAATTAGAGAAAATTATATTAAAACAAGAAGATATGCGTAAAAAAGTGAGGGGTTGGGCGGGGAAATTAGGATAAAATTTTATACTAATTCATTTCCCACATTTAAAAAATTATTTTTATAATACTCTAATCCTTTTTTAAGTTCTCGTCTTTTTTTAATGTTATGATAAAAAAGGTATATAATTGGTATAATAAAGAAAGCTAAATAATAAAATTTAATCTGATAAATATAAATAAAAAATAAAACAGATACCAATGAATATACAGCATATAGTGAGTTATATAGAAATAAATTCGATCTCCATTTAGAACTTTCCACAAATTTATTATCTTTTAAAGTATCATAACATGTACAACAAATTAATGGTATTTCAATGTTATTTTTCGCTTTATAGTATAATTTATGCATAACAGTAAACATTCTATCAATTTTATTTCCACATAATTTACAATTAAAGTTTCTTTTCTTTAGACGATCATATTCAATTTGAAGAATTTCAGATTTTGGAAAATAACAATTATCATTATGAAAATGTGAACAAGTTTTACAAGTTAGTTCTTTTTCTAACACTCGATCATTATAATAATCATCGAAAAATTCGTAATTTGAATGAATTTTGCAAATGACTCTTCCTTTCTTATCTATTTCAAAGGTTGGTTCTACGTGAGGCATGTCTCAATATAAATTATTCATATAGATTTTTATTATTATAAATTTCTAACTTATTAATAAATTAAAGCAAAATTAAAATTAAAAATCTATTCTAAATTTTAAATATCTTAATTACGATTTTATTTATATAAGATTAATTTAACTTTTATGAATTTTAAGTAATATACCAATTAATAGAAAATTTAATAAATATCATAATTCTATATTACCTATATTTTACTTATTCAAGAATCGTTTTTATATGAAATATAGACCTCTTGGAAAAATAGATTTTAAGGTTTCAGAAATCTCTACTGGATGCTGGCAGTTAGGCGGTAGATGGGGAGAACCATTTGATGAAATATTAGCCCAAGATACTTTAGAGGCCTCATCTTCTAATGGAATAAACTTTTTTGATACTGCTGATATATATCGAGCTGGTGAAAGTGAGAGATTTTGTGGAAATTTTATTAATTCTACTAAGGAAAAGATTTTTTTAGCTACTAAATGTGGTAGAAGATTAAATCCACATAATGTAGAAGGATATAATGAAAAGAATATAAGAAAATTTGTTGATGATAGTCTCCAAAATATGCAAATCGAAACAATAGATCTGATCCAATTACACTGTCCTCCTACTGGTGTTTATTATAAACCAGAAGTATTTGATGTTTTAGATGCTTTAATTGATGAAGGTAAAATCCATAATTATGGAGTAAGTGTTGAAAAAGTAGAGGAAGCATTAAAAGCTATAGAATATCCTAATATATCAACCATTCAAATTATTTTTAATATTTTTCGCCAAAGACCTAGTGAATTATTTTTTAAGGAAGCTAAAAAAAAAAATATTGGAATTATTGTTAGAGTACCTTTAGCTAGTGGTTTATTGACTGGAAAATTAAACAAAAACACAGTATTTAAAGAGGGTGATCATAGAAATTTCAACAGAAATGGTGAAGCATTTGATAGAGGAGAAACATTTGCTGGAGTGGATTATGAATTAGGATTAAAAGCAGTTGATGAATTAAAACAAGTTTTTGGGAATTTAGATAATTTAGCTCCATATTCTTTAAGATGGATTTTAATGTTTGATGCAGTCTCATGTATTATTCCAGGCGCAAGCCATGTTGGTCATGTAATTTCGAATATTGAAGCATCTGATTTACCTCCTTTTACCAATGATCAAATGAAGCAAGTTAAAGAAATTTATGAAAAATATATAAAAGATTCTGTTCATCATTTATGGTAATTCTTTTATAGTCTTATTCCAGAAAAAAGAATTTAAGATGCTCTAAATTATTAAATTTTAATTTTAAAAAAAAACAAACAAAAAAATGAAATATTATTTAACTGGAACAATAATTCTTAATAAAGATATTACGACGCATAAAATAAAAGTTTTAGAATATTTAAAGCAAGCTGAAAATGATATCCTAAAAAAACTCAAAGATCTAGATGAAATTAATTATAGATCGGAATATGAGCTTAAAAATGGTTCTTCTATCAGAATGAAAATAAATACTCATAAAAGATCAGCTCATATGATATTTTATCGAATAAGAAAATCTCTTGCTGAGTATTTAGGTAAAAATTTACATATTGGAATTAAATCATTAGAAATTGAGTTTTTAAGGATAATTTTTCAACTTGAGAAATTACCCCAAGATCCTTTAACAATACCCTTCGTTAAAAAATTAGAATTTGATGATGAAGAAAAAACTTGTTTAATCGAATTAGATAATGTTGATAAAAGGTTCATTACCCAAGGGAATGTTGAGAGAATTATAAAGAGGATTAAAGAAAAAATCGATTTATCTTATTATGAAGGCAAAGCAGAATATCATAAACTTATTTATAAAAGTCCTAAAAGAGAGATAAAAATAAAAAGCGATCCAACAACAGAAATGGTTAATCTTAATTGGATTTCTCCCGCTTCTACAAAAGGAAAATGGATTTATTGGGCTCCAGCAACAAATATTTTCTATACTATGGAAAAAATTGTAGTTGAGGAGGTATTAAAACCTTTAGGATTTAATGAGATGATTAATTCTAATATCGTATCTGGAGAAGATGTTTGGATAAAAACGGGTCATTTAGAAGGAATGCCAATGGAAATCTATTATGTTGCTGAACCAAAAACAAGAAATGTCAAAGACTGGGAACCTTTTATAGATTTGGTTAAAATTACTCAAGAGATTCCTTATGATGAATTTATGAAAATGATACAATTAAAACCTCTAAAAGGTCTTGTTTATGCTCAATGTCCATCCATTTATTGGGCATTAAAGGGAAAAACAATAGCAAATGATTCATTTCCAATATTATTATTTGAAAAAACAACAAACTCCTTTAGATATGAATCAGGTGGAAGACATGGAATTGAGAGAGTCGATGAATTCCATAGAATTGAAGTTGTGTTCATTGGTGAGCCAAAAGATCTATTAGAATTACAAAAAGAAATCCTTGATAAATATAAATATATCTTCAATGAGATTCTTGAAATAGAATGGCGAATGGCAAGTGTTACTCCGTTCTACATGCAGCAAGCAGGAGATATCTTTAGGGAAGGAGTTGAGGAAGGTCAGCTAGGAACATTAGATTATGAAGCATGGTTACCATATAGAGGAACAAGAGATGAGAGTGAGTGGTTGGAATTTCAAAATTTATCTATTGTTGGTGAGAAATATGTAAAAGCTTTCAATTTGAAGCACCAGAAAAATAAACTGATATGGAGTGGATGCACCGGTATTGGTTTAGAAAGATGGGTAGCGGTATTTTTAGCTCAGCATGGTTTCAATATTGATGATTGGCCGAAAAATTTTAGAAAGTTTCTTCCCAAAATGCCAGATCAACTTAAATTTCTTTAATTATCTTTGGAAATTCCTCTTCCAAAATTCTAATGAAAGAAATAAAATAATTTATCTATTATTTGTCTATTTTCTTGATAATAATGGATTTTAGATGTAAAAATATTATTTTTTTTTTAAATAGTTACATAGGATTTTTTATAGATCTTAATATTATTAATAATAACATAGCAATTGGAAAAAAGTAAATACTTTATAATTTGATTATTATCCCATAAGGTTTTTTTCCAAAAAAAAGGGTTATTTAACATGGAATCAACATTCAATAATACCTATAAGGATGATGAGGTTCTTTTTAAACTTATATCTTCTATAGGAGATTGGATATGGTATATTGATCGAAAAGGAATTATTAGATATTGTAGTCCAACTATAGACAACCTAATTAATTTAACTCCAAATCAAATTATTGGTAATTCAATAAATAAGTATCTTTCAGATGAAATTACTAATGAAAAGATTATAGACATTATTTCAATTTCAGAAAAAACTATTAATGAAATAAATGTTAAAATAATTGATAATAAAGGCGATGAAATTCCCGTATTAATGTATACAGTTCCACAATTTGCCGAAGATGGAACTTATAGAGGATTTAGTGGAATAAACAAATTATGTAATAAAAAAGGAAAACAGCAAAAGTCTTTTGATCAAAAATCAATTCAAAAGATTCTATTTAAGAAATCTAAAGATCTAATCTGTCTTGTTGATTCATATAATAAGTATAATATTAAATTTATAAATGAAAATCAATTTTCAAAACAGTTATTTTACTCTTCTGAAGATCTTTTAGGAAAAAATCTATTAGATTTTATACATAATGACGATAAGGACCGAATTATTGAGATAATAAAAAGTAGAAAATTAAATGAAAAAGATAATAGAGAAATCAGAATAAAGAATCGTAAAAAAGAATTTATCTGGTTTGAAGTATTTAATAAAGATTTTCTAAATTATGATAGTTCTAAAGATATATTTATATTATTTAAAAATATCTCGACAATCAAAAAACTTCAAAAAGAAATAGATGAACATAAAGAAAGATTTGAATGGTTATACAATGAAGTCCCCGAAATAAGATATTGGAAACTACTAATTCCAAAAAAAGCAATAACTGCAGTCCAGAAATCACAGGAAATGTTAGAAAAAGTAATTGATAATATCCCTCAATATATTTTTTGGAAAGATAAAGAATTGAATTATCTTGGTTGTAACACGAATTTTTCTAAATTAATTAATTTAGATAATCCTGACAATATTAGTGGGATAACAAATAAAAAAATCCCTCTATTTAAAAATTATCTAACGCAACATGAAAAAAAAGAAAAAGATGTTATTAAACATAATAGACCTAAGTTAGATTCCATTGAATCCTTAATACTCTCGAATGGGAAAAAAGCATATTTTAATATTAATAGAATTCCTTTATTAGATTTGAATAATCAAGTTGTTGGACTATTATCAACATATGAAGATATCACCGATCGAAAAGATTCGGAAGAAAAATTAAAAGCTTCAGAAGAAAAATATAGAAATATTTTAGAAAATATAAAAGAATGTTATTTTGAAACAGATTTAATTGGAAATATTACTTTCATCAATGATGCATTTTCTGAAGCTACTGGTTATAAAAAATATGAGCTAATAGGAATGAATTTTTCTGATTTTTGTGATGATAAAAATAATGAAAAACTTCACAAAGCTTTTAATAAAGTCTATGTAAAAGAAAAAGGTATACGTGATGTTCAATATAAAGGGCATTTTAAAAATAATAAAGAAGTTGTTATAGAAAGTTCTGTTTATTTAAAAAAAGACTCTGAAGGTAAAAAGGTTGGGTTTTGTGGACTCTTAAGAATAATTACTGAAAAATATCTGCTCCAGCAAAAATTAAAAGAATCAGAGAATAAATATCGTATTATTTCCGAAAATGCAAATGATTTTATAAGTATAATAAATGAAAAATTTGCATATGAATATATAAATGAGCTACCTCATTTAAAAGGAATGGGATATTCGAAAGAAGAATTGATTGGAAAAAAATGTCTTGAATTTATTCATCCTGATGATATCAATACATCAATAAAAACATTAAATGAGGGTTTTTATAATAAAGAACCTGGTTGGGGGGAAGTTAGATTCAAACATAAAAATGGTAGTTGGATATGGATTGATGTCAAAGGAACTCCCTTTATTGATATTGATGGTAAATTAAAAGCTGTATTAATGGCTCGTGACATCACAGGAAGAAAGAAGACGGAGGAAAAATTAAAAGAATCTGAAGATAAACTTAAAAAACTTAACAAACAATTGGGAGAAAAAATTCTTGAAAGAACAAGAGAATTAAGAATTTCAGAAGAGAAATTTAGAACAATTACTGAACAATCCTTACTTGGTGTAGCGATTTTACAAAATAATTATGTTCTATACACAAATTTAGCATTATCTAAAATGATTGGATACTCTGAAGAAGAATTAAGAAATTGGACACTAAAAGATTTAACTAAATGTTTTCATCCTTCTAATATCGTTTCTATACCTCTTATGATAAAAGAAATAGAAAACCTGGGTTTAGGTAATACTTTACAATATACTCTAAAAATTATAACAAGTGATAAAAATAATAAATATTTAGAATTATTTTTAAGAAGAATCCCATATAAATCAAGTTCAGCAATATTAATCTCTGCAGTAGATATAACAATTAAAAAAAAAGCAGAAATTAAATTGATTGAATCAGAACGAAAGTTAAAACAACAAAATGAAGAATTAAAGAAACTTGATAAGCTAAAAACAGATTTTATTACAATGGCCGCTCATGAACTCAAAACACCTTTAATTAGTATTTCTGGCTATGTCGATCTGATTATATTAAGGGAAAAAACCCTTAAAGAAGATATTAAAGAAGAATTAATGATAATCCTCAATAATTCAAAAAGACTGGAATCATATGTCGAGAAATTATTAGATGCTCTGAAAATAGATGCTAAAAAAATGGATTTTAAAATGATTAGAATAAAGGTTCCTGATATCTTAAATACTTGTCTTACTGAATTGGAATATCAAATCAAGAAAAAAAATATTGAAATTAAATTAGAAGTAAATAATGATATTTCTCTAAATGTAGATCATTTCAGGATTTCTCAAGTTTTTTCTAATTTAATAAATAATGCATTAAAATTCACTCCTTCAAATTGTGCTATCCAAATCTCAGATGAAATAAAAGATGATCTAATTATCTATAAAATTAAAGATAATGGAATAGGATTAACTCAAGATGAAATAAATAAGCTATTTGGCAAATTTATCATGTTAAATAATGATATTGAAAATTTTTCAAAAGGAAGTGGTTTAGGTCTTTATATATCAAAAGGAATTATTGAAGCACATAAAGGCAAAATTTGGGTTGAATCCGAGGGAAAAAATAAAGGTTCAACATTTCACTTTAGTTTACCACTTCCATAATAATTCATTAAATAATTGATTTTACTTTTATTTAAAAAAATAATTTTCCATTTGTTATATACGTGTTACAAGAGAATTTTAAAAGAACAATCTATAGAAAATTGTATTTGTATTTTTGATCAAGCTCCTGATAATCAAAAATTAAATTAATAACATCATTATTAAATATAATTTCATTTTAAATAAAGAGTTTAAAATAACAATATTCTATAAATAAAATTCAAGATGTTAAAAATGTGAAAAAGAAAACATTTAGGAATTGGTTTACAAGTAATTATAATTACTATATTATTTGTAACATTATTTATACCTTTAATTGAAGGTTCTTATCGGGATTTAGACCATTTTACCGCTTATTTAGCAGGAAATATGGAGTCAATATCATCATTACCTTTACGTCCAGCAAATATATTATTATTTGATATTCCAGTTTTAGGTGTTTTTTTTTTATATCTTGATATAATAATTATAATGACTTTTTTGCTCTCATATTTCGCTGTATATAGTAAAAAAAAGATATATTCAATATTGGAAATAATTTTTGGAACTATAATGATGTTAAACTTTATTATGTTTAGATTTATTGGACCTTATTTCATGGTAGCTCTATTACCTTTATTTGGATTTGGACTATTTATGTGTATAATAGTGAGTATTGGTTTTATTATAATAGGGATATCCCAATTAAAATAAATTTCTGTTTTTAATAATCCCAATTTTTATATTACATACAGATTACCTCATTATATATAATCTATCGTGAGACACTGTTTCATGAATTATTAAAAAAAAATTGATATTTTTATACTCTATATTCTTTTAAATTTCCTGAGAACTTATATAAATTTAATATATATATAATAATTTAGTAAAACTTACAATGGCAACTTTAATTATTGCTGAAAAAGCGAAAGCTGCAGAAGCTATTGCTGAATCATTTGGATCTATAAATATAATAGAAAAAAACAAATTCCTCAAAATATATAAAGTTGTTAAACAAGAGACTTATGTTTTACCTTTAAGAGGACATATCCTTGAACATAGAAATTCAAAAGATTATGAAAGTTGGACAAAATCCAATCCAAGAGAAATAATCACAAATCCCGATGCCATTGAAAAAGTTCCGAAGTCCTATGCTTTTCCTTACATACAAGCCTTAAAAAAATATGCAAAAATATGTAAATATTGTATAATAGGAACTGATGCTGACATAGAAGGATGTAATATTGGATTATTTGATGCATTACCATATGTAAAAAGTGTAAATAAAGATATTATTGTCAAACAAATGTGGTTGAGTTCTTTAGAAAAAAAAGAAATTTTAAAAAAATTTAATAATCCTATTCCCCCTAAATGGAAATGGGCAGAATCAGGAGAAGCAAGAGCAATTATAGATGCAATTATAGGATTCTCAGCAACTAGACAAATAACTAAAATCATTAAACCTCTTTTACAAAGTATTAATCATAAATTTACTTCTATAGGGAGAGTTCAAACATCCTTACTTTATTTAATCTATTTAAGAGATAAGGAAATTAAAGAATTTGTACCAGAACCATATTATACTATTGAAGCGATGGTAAGTAGTAATAATTATCAATTTAAAGCATATCATGAATCGAATCCATTTAATAAAAATAAACGACAAGTTGCTGAAGAAATATATGAACGAATAAAGAATGAAAAAATCGCAAATATTATTGATAATTACACTAAGTCAACCAATTTGAATCCTCCAACTCCTTTAAATACATCGAAAGCATTAATTCTATTAACAAAGTATCTTCATATAAACGCTAATTTAGCGTTAAATATCATGAATGACTTATATCTTAATAAAATCATAACTTATCCAAGAACTGATTCCGATGTTTATAAACCATCTTTTAACCATGAAAATATAATTTATAAATTTAAAAACCATTCTGATTATAGGATTTATACTCAAATTCTTATAAAAAATCAAAAATTTAAACCAACAATAGGTAAAAAAGATGCAGGAGATCATCCCCCTATCACTCCAATAGAGGCGCTAGAATTAAATAATACCAGACTTAAAAGTAAACTTCATTCTAAAGTATATAATTTGTTAGCAAGACATTATTTAGCACTATTTGGAGATAAAGCTGTAGAATCAAAAGTTTTTCTTAAATTATCAATTAAAAATGAAATATTTAATTCTCAACTAGCTACATTAGTTTCGGAAGGATTTTTAGAAATTGTACCATTTCTAAAAAGAAAATATGATTCTCATATAAGAATATCTAGCAATTTTTTACCAATTAACGAAATAATATTTAATATAAAAGAGACAAAACCTAATCCAGAGTATACAGATACATCTTTACTAAGACTAATGGAAAAATATAATTTAGGTACGAAATCAACAAGACCGGTGATTATACAAATTCTAGAAAAAAGAAGTTTAATATATAAAGAAAAAAGGAAATTTAAAATTAGTAATCTTGGTGTTTTCCTAATAGAAATACTAATTAAAATCTGGTTACCATTCCTAAAACCTGATTTTACCCGTATAATTGAAAACTTATTAGAAGATATCAAAGAAGGTAAAAAAACTAAAGAAGTTGTTATTAAAATAATTAGGAAAATATTTCTAAATCTTTTTGATAAACTTATAGAAAAAGAAAATCAAATTGCAAATAATATAATAGAATTCAGTAAAAAGATTCCCAATCATAAAAATCTTAGAAATACAACTGATATTTTAACTTCCACAAATTGTCCTTTTTGTAGAAAAGAAAAAATGAAGTTGGTAAATCCTAAGAATAAGAGAAGATTTTTAATTTGTTTGAATTCAGAATGTAAGGAAAAATACATTTCCATTCCAAAAAAGGGAAGAATATATATTTTAAAGAATTCCACCTGTTTAAAGTGTGGATTTAATATTTTCAAGATTGGATATAAAAAAAATGATAAATTACTGTACTATTATCTTTGTCCTTATTGTTGGAATATAGGTTTTAAAGAGAATAAATTAGAAAATGGATTTTGTTCTAATTGTCTTGATTATAGAATAGAAAAAAATAAATGTATAAAGAAAAAAATATAAAATCTTAAAAAACTAAGTTATATAATTATATGTTATATTAAGATTTATTAACGATTAATATGAATAAAATTGGATTTTTATCAGGAGTTATTACGATTCTTTTATTATTCTTACCTTTTCTTCCAATAGGTATATATTTTTGGAATGAAACCACATCTTCCTTAGAATTGAATTCTTATATTAAATTTCCAGTTTCCCTACTTAATCTTAATAATACTAAAATATTCTTATGGGGTAGTACCAATGGAAATTCAATTACTTTCTGGTTCACTGATTGGTTTAATAATTTTTCTGTTACTACTGTTATCACTTTTTTATTCCTTATTGTCTTAAGTATATTGGCAATTATCTTTTCATTCTTAGGATGTGTAAAAGAAAATCAGAAGGGGAGAAGATATATGAGTTTCAATTTTTTTGCGATTTTTTTCATTATATTTTTCACAATCATAGGATTTACGATATATAGTGAAGAAATTTTTGGCAGTCAATTTGGTTTATTAGAAATATATCAATATTTAGATACTGGTTTTTATATTTTGTTAATCAATTTTATTTTATCAATTATAGCATTCATTAAACATCCAATTAAATAAGGTGAAAAGTATATGGCAAGAAAAATAGGAATAATTATTGGAATTATTGCTTTAATTTTATCATTTATAGGTACCATACCGATTTACCCAACTGAAAATATTGAAATAAATTTTAATATTTTTAAAATGAATAATGTAGAATATTTTCTCTGGGGATATGTAAACATTGATAATTCTTCTTTTTCATCCATGTTACTACATTTTCCAGAAAGTACTATAGGTATTCTTTTATGGGGATTAATGTTAATTATAGGACTTAATTCTATTATGACCTCAACTTCAAAAACTAAATATAATAATGCAATTAAAGCAAATGCATTAAATATTCTATTTTCTGCTTTTCTTATATCATTTTATACTATTAATATTATAATTTTAGCTTCTGGTAATTTAATTACAGATTTTGGTGAAGTAGGACTTGGGTATTATCTACTCATAATAATTCTTATCCTAAATATAGTTGCTTTAAAATTACTTAGAAATAGTGAAATGATATCTTAAATATTCTCTATTTTTTATTTATATTGATATTTTGTATAAGCTGCTCTGGTTAATCCAACATAATTATCTGATAATTTATAATACATTTTTTCATTTACGACTTTTTTTTCGACGTAGTCATTTTTAACAACATGGTTTAGAGAATGTACTATCGTCCCTAAAGTCACAGAACCGACATATTTTTGCTTTTTTTTAGCAATTCTTATTAATTCTAATTCTGAATGCCATGCTCCATCCAATAAAGATCTCAAAATGTCATTCTTCACTGGTGTTTTAATGTCTTTAATTTTATTAAATAAAGTATCATAATCAGGTTTATAATAATTTTTGATTAATTGTTTAGAATCATTATTTAAATCCAAATTTGTCATATATTTTTGTCACCTTTAATTAAATCTCTTTTCATATCACTATAATAAATGGATTTATATAACAAGATGTAATACAACAATATTACAATCTATTATAATTATTTATTAGGAGGAAAAAGGTAAAAAAATATAAAGTAATTATAAAATATTCTCTGGAATTCCATTCTTATAATATTTCCCTCTTGAAATCCAATTTTGTGAGAATTCAGGGATCATAGCTAATATGGATCCCCCCGTCCAAACTGAATACGTTCTCTCACGGGGAGCAATTATTCGAATTATTTGATCTTTTTTTTTTCTTCTTATCAACTCAAGTTCAAGTTCTTGATATAATCGGGCTTTCATATTTGGAAACATGGATGATCCTCCTGATAAGAATATATTATTCAATAATTCAGGCCTTATATCCAAATCACATTGTTCAATAACATCGATAATTATTTTAGGTAAAGAATCATGCTCCAATTCTGATGTAGGATTAAATAATAATTCAGGTACGATAAATCTTTCTTTACTTAGGGTAATAGTTGATCCATCTGGTAAAGAATATTGTTTTTTATATTGCTCACTTCTCTTTAAATCTTCCTTATAATCTAATGATAAAAAACAGGCTTTCTCTTTTATAGCTCTCACTATTTCTTTATGTATTGATGATTCCAAATTAAATCCTATTGAATCTTTAAGAACATCTCCCATATAACGAGTCAAAACTCTTCCGCCTATTTCTACAATTCTAATTGCATGATTTAATTTATAACCCTCATAAATTGGAATAATTCTAGTACTACTATCACCAATTTCAACAACTAATCCTGTTTGGAATCCTCCAGAATAAAGAGTCAACATAGAATCTAAAACTGGATAAAATGCCATACATTGATAATTTTCTAAAAATAATTGAAATAATCGTTTGATATCTTGTCGAGGAAACATTGGATGTATAGCAAATAAAACATTAACTAGAGTTGGATCTACTCTCAAGTTATAAAAAATATAATCAATAATTTTCTCAAAAAATTTCCAATCTGTTATTTTTCCCTCTTGAATTGGATATTCAATTTTATACAGACCTAAAGATTGTATTTCATCTCCAACATAAAGTTCCTGCTCATTTTTGGTAAATTGATCCTCAAATCCATGATATTTTGGTGTACCAACCATTGTAAAAAAGATCATTGAAGGATTATCTTCTCCAGAAAATCCACATTTGCTACTAAATTGCCCAATATCAAGAACAATTGTTAAATTTGGCATAATTGATAAAATTTTATATTTTAATATTTAGTATTATTAATAATATTACTTATTCTAATATAATTTTTAGAGGTGTATATGTTGTATCGGGTATAAATGCTTCACCATATTTTACGTTAATTTCATTACCTCTTATACGTGCGGTACTCTCTGCCCAAAAAAATATCTGATCTAAAACTTTCTTTTGAGAATTATAGAATTGATTGAAAATCTTTTTTTTTCTTTCCCAATGTTTTTCAATATCGACAATAATGTATATTGTTGTTTTTATATATTGGAATTTACATGAGGGAGATTCATAATAATAAACTGCTAGAGGAGTCCATTGTTTATTAGTTCCTCCATAGGCTTTTCCTGAAACAGAATGATATATACTTTCCCGAATAATAAATGAAAAATCCCGATGTATTCGATGAAAATCCATATAATGTGGCATTAAAATAACTTGAGGGCGGTATTCACGAATTAAGTTTGTAATCCGAGCAATTTTTTTTCTATCTATACTGAGATTATTATAACCTAAATCTATTAAATTGCATTTTAATTCTTTAACGACTTCCCTTATTTCATTCTCTCGTAATTCGAAAATAGTATCTTTTTGGCTTTCTTGTGAATATCCTCCAATACCTTTTGTACCTAGAACTAAAGTGATATCAGAACCTAATTCCTGATATTTTATTATTGTCCCTCCACATGAAATAATTTCGTCATCTGGATGACCTGCAAAAATCATAATTCGTTTTGGAATTATGAAAATATCAGAATTATCTTCAATTATAAAATATTTTTTATTTTTATTCATATTTTAAAAATAATTGGTTTAAATGAAAGAATTGATATACAAAATTTATTATCTCAATAAAAATAAATCTTTTTATTCATATTTAACTGAAATTATTTCCTATTGAGTATTATTAATTAATATTTTTAAATACTCTTAGGAATTAGTCATTTTTTAATAAAAACTCGTTGATTAAAAAATATTTGTTTAGTAAAAAGAATTTATTAATTTATTTTTTTAACAAAAGGAATATAAAGTTAAATTGAGATTTAATTATTCTCCTCGCATTATCTTTTTTAGTCGATTTAATTCTTCCAGCATTTCATCTCTTAATGAACTTAATCCTCCTCCAGGCTTGGGGGCTATAGGTGCTTGAGGACTCATAGGTGGTGGCCCTCCTCCTCCCGGTGGTGCTCTAGGGGGACCTCCCCCTCCCGGTGGTGCTGAAGGTAATCTTGGTGCCGGAGGTAAATTTGAAGCTCTTGGTGGCCCTCCTCCTCCCGGTGGTGCTCTAGGGGGACCCGAAGAAGGTGGTGCTCTGGGTGGGCCTCCTCCTGGTGGGGCTCTAGGGGGACCCGAGGATGGTGCTCTTGGTGGTGCTGGGGGCGCGGTTGCAGGGCTGGCGATAATGGGTGGAGCAGAACCCGTCTGAGGTGAACCACTTAGAAGAGAAAATAGAGTACTCGCAGCGGCTGTTTTTACATTTGTTTGTGGAGCCACAACATGAGTAGAAGAGGTACTTACTGTTTTCACTTCTTCAGTTATTTCAACTTCTTTTAAATCTTTTTCTGCTTTATTTAATGACTCAATAAAACCTCTAATATTTTTAACAGTATCTTCTAATTCATCAGTTAGTCCAACTAACCCTTTTTTTAAAAAACTTATAACCCGATTCATTTTTTTTTTTTCAGAAACCACGATTTTATCAAATCCTCAATGTTTTAGGAAAGTTAATTTATTTATAATAAGTAAATATATTTTTTTAAATTTATTTTTATTTTTTTCTAATAATAGTATAGCTCTTCTGAATTTTAATTGATTATTAATTACTAAAGATACTTTTTATATTTTTCAGCTCAATCTATAAAATTTCTTGTTTTTTTTTTCTATAATTAAAGTATAAAAATAATATATATATCAAAGGGCATTTCTTACCTATCTGATTTGGTAGGTAAAGGTTTTTATTTAAATTAATTGAAATGAAGTTTATTTATAATTCTTTCAATAATGAAATAGAAAAGAGTTAATTATAAAATAAAGATATGGTAATATTAATTTTAGTCACATTATATAAAGAAATTTCTTTCTATATGTTTCAAATAATTATATAATATATTTCATTATTAATTGAAATTCAATCATCATATAAAATTACATCATCAATCATTATTAAAAGCTTACTGATAAATCAAAAAATAAAAATTTGTGATTTAATAAAATATTTAATTCTTTCTATGTTAAACAATAATATTAATAATAAAAATTAGTACTTATATTATTGATAGTAAAATATCTTTAAATGAGTAAATTAAACAAAATAGATTAAACATAATATTTCCATAAAAGGTGATAAATTATAGGGAAAGCAGAA
>Ga0315549_1002077_pt1 | contig 19609 bp, 18 predicted proteins | sample SalMarSW160200MG_FD_203101 | JGI IMG/M metagenome (GOLD analysis project Ga0315549, IMG submission 203101) | Salt marsh sediment microbial communities from the Plum Island Ecosystem LTER, Massachusetts, United States - Salt Marsh Sediment SW1601-200 ... | reverse complement strand
CCGCCGTTATGGCAACTGATTTTGGAAATCAATTTCTGCACGGTTTAGCAGTGTTCGGAGTTATATCCGCATTCTTTGGGTCTCTGATTGCTTTGGTGGAAAATGACATAAAAAGAGTAATAGCGTATTCAAGTATAGCTCACATGGGCTACGTTCTTTTTGGGCTTTCCCTCTTTCCTTTTCAAGAAGCCATGGCTGGGACGGCGCTACATCTTGTAAATCACGCCGTAAGTAAAGGCTTGTTTTTCCTGTCTGCTGGAGCCGTTATGAAACAGCTTGGCATCCGAGACATACGTGAAATGGGTGGACTTGCTGGACAGATGCGTGTTACTGCTACGTCTTCAATCACAGCAGCATTAAGCATTGCAGGCGTACCGCCATTCGCTTGTTTCATCAGTGAATTCCTAATATTCGTCGGGGCATTTCAAGCAATCAACAGTGACGGCTTCTACGTTCTGCCAACAGCCTTAATGCTAGTAGCTACTGTTTTATCGCTTGCTTATGCTCTGAGATATATACGGTACATCTTCTTGGGGCCTACAAAGCTCAAAAAAGCCGAAGAGGTTCCGTTTTTCATGAAGTTAGCGATGGTCATCCTAGTAGTGTTTGTCATCGTTCTCGGCATATGGCCCACATTCTTCCTTAATCTCATTACCACAGTAAGTTTCGGTTAGCGAGGAAAGCCAATGATAGAAATTCTGGATGTTTCTTTGCCTATAATTAGTTTCGTCTTGTTTTCGCTTCTAACGATTCCAGTGGTTAAGGCTATCCGCAAAAGAAAAGGCAAAAAAACTGTTCTCACGGTTGGTTGGTTCTCAATAGTGTTCGCTGTCGCAGCTATACCTGTGGCGAATCTAACAATCAAGTATTATGAGCAACCGTCACCTCAACCATTCCTTAACATAACCTTGGCAAGTGAACCGTTCACTATATTTTCAAGCACTTTCATAATAGACGCAATATCAATTTACATGGCAATCGCCTTCACAGCTGTAGGCGCAGTTACTTTCCTGTACAGCATCTTCTACATTAATCTCAACGAGAGGCCTTCAGAAAGATACTACTCAGTTATGCTGATGATTATTGGCTGTATAATAGGCGTCGCATTCTCAGGGGATCTTCTAACTCTCTTCATTTTCTGGGAAGCCGCGGCAGCTGGCTCAAGTTTCTTAATGCTCTACCACAAAACACCCAAATCTCTACATGCCACATTGAAATACCTAGTTATGATAATCATTGCCTCAGCCTTCATAGTCTACGGGCTTTCAATAGTGTACGGCATCACTGGTACACTCAACTTCTGGGCAGTAAAACAAGCTTTAACAGTTTTGGAAGACAAGCATCTACTCGTAACCGCCTTCATTTTTATTGCAGCTGGCTACGCCATTGAGGCTGCTGTGGTACCGTTTCACATGTGGCTTCCAGACGCTTACACAGCAGCACCAGCATCCTCTTCAGCATTTCTTTCGGCCCTCATAGACCAAGGAAGCTATTACGTTCTGCTAAGAGTTCTCATCTACATTTTGACGCCCCCAACAGTTCTTGACTGGGTAATTATGCTCGCTGTTTTCTCTGCATTAACAATGATAGTAGGCAATTTGCTTGCATTAGCTCAAAACAACGTGAAACGCTTGATAGCAAACGTCTGCATCGCCGATGTAGGTTACAATCTTGTAGCAATAACTAGCGTAACACCGCTTGGAATCATGGGCAACCTCTACTTCTTCCTAATCGGAGGAATAACTACAGCAGTTTCTTTTATGGCAGTGGGAATTTTAAACCGCATGGGATTCGAAACTTTGGACGATTTTTCGGGGATAGGCAGAAAAATGCCGTTTACAAGCTTAGCTTTGCTTCTCAGCGCCTTTTCCTTCGCAGGTGTTCCACCCCTTGCCGGCTTCATTGCAAAGTATCTTGTCTTTACATCTGCAATAGAAGCAAATCTGGGCTGGCTGGCAGTAATCGGCGTCTTAACCAGCATCATTCAAGCCGCATACTTGCTAAGATTAATCAACTACATGTACGCTAAAACACCACAAGAAGAAACAAAAATCAAAGAACCGAAAAAGCTACTTGTCCCAATCTTCATCCTCGTTGCTGTAATAATCCTTTTAGGCGTTTATCCAACAATCGTTTTAAACCTTATCGAGCCTGTAATACAGCAGCTCCCCTTTATACCATGACTCTCCCATAGAATTTGGGGATATATTTAAGCCTAATTTCCCTTCTTATTACAAGTATAGGGGTCAACCATGCACGAAAAGAAAAACAAACTCATAGCTTTCAATGAGCTGGAACGCATGATAATAGAACCCGGGTTCTGCACCTTATGCGGTGCATGTGAAGCTGCCTGTCCAGTTCATGCAATAAAGGTAGAACACGGCAAACCTCATAGACTTCATGATTGCTCTGAACATCTGGATTCTTGCCCAATCTGTTACGATATATGTCCGCATACAGATGCGCTTTTGTTTGAAACATTAAGGTTTGTTGCAGATGCGCCTAATAGAAGAGAAAGCTTGGGTTATTACAGAAAGATTTTGCTTGCTCATGCCACTAACCCCACTTTAAGAGATGCTAGTAAGAGCGGGGGTGTTGTAAGCGCGCTTCTCCATTTTGCCATCAACCAAAAAATAATTGACAGCGCCATAGTTTCAGAAGCTTCATCCAGAGTGCCTATAAAAGTTAAGCCTTCAATAAGCCTCGTGCCAGACGACATGCTTTCCGCTGTGGACGCTAAAGTTGTGCCTTCTGCGGTGGCGGAGGCTTTCGGTCGTGCAGTTTTTGAACATGGTAAGGCACGTATCGCTTTCGTCGGCATCCCCTGCCACATTCTTGCACTTAGAAAACTCGAAGCTTGGCAACACAAGCTCATGGCCAATCTTCGAATCACCATAGGACTCTTCTGCCTCTGGACTTTCTCGCTGGCTCGACTGTTGGAGTATCTGTTGCACGAACACAACATTGCAGCTAACGAAATCCAAAATGTTGATTTGACCGCGAATGAATACATTGTAACTACAGAAAACCGTGTTGTTCGCATCCGTCTTTCAGAAGTTAAATCCCACATCATGAACAGTTGTAGAACCTGCGTTGACTTCACTTCTGAACTTGCCGACTTAAGCATTGGCGGAGCAACCCCGTTGAAAGACTGGTCCATAGTCATTATCAGAACTAAGGAAGGGGAAGCTTTCTTCAATAGAGCTGTTAAAGAAGGTGTTATAACAACCAAAAAGATAGAGGCTGAACCAGAAACCCTAGCCCACTTAATCCAGTTGGCCGCTCATAAAAGAAATACGGCTTTACAGGAAATCAAGGCTATGAAGAAAGCAGGTGTTCCTGTTCCTACGGCAGTAGAGTTCGTCCACAAAACTATAGCCACCGAAATAAGCATACTGGAGGAAGTGAAAGTAGGAGAGATCATGACGAAAAAAGTGATCACTGTGCCGCCAACCATGACAGTTAGTGAGCTTCTTGACGAAATAGCTAAATACCATCACATAGGCTTCCCAATAGTTGACGAATCAAAGCAAATCGTAGGCATTGTTACTTTGCAGGATGCAATGAAAGTTGCTAAAGAGAAGCGAAGCAGTATTTCTGTTAGTGAAATTGCTACAAAAGATTTAGTTGTAATTTTTCCTGACAACTCTGTTGATGAGGCTTTCGAAAAAATGAGTAAACACAATGTTGGAAGACTCCTCGTTGTCGATAAAAAGGATTCACGATTGCTACTGGGAATTTTAACAAGAAGCGACGTGATGCACGCGTTAAGAAAAAATCTCTAAAGCCAAAATTCGCTGCTTTAAGTCTAAGGGCAAAGAATCCCAAACGCCTTCCTAACACCTGAAATTTCACTCAAGCCGTACCGTAACCTCCACTCGCAAACGCAGCTAACTGGGTTAGCGGGGAAGTGATAGAAGAGTTCACCGATCTCCAAAACACGTATCTATTCTGTAGATTTACAGTGGTAAGAATTAATAATGGTCTAAGATTATTCGTAGCTTAGCGGTTGTGTTTGAATGCTTTATTAAGGATAACTCTACTAGAACTGCTAACTCTCAATGGCTCTATAAAGAGTGAAAGACATGAGTATTACCGCGAGAAGTAGAATTAAGTCGCCATGGCTCTTTCATTTAAATACGGGGTCATGTAATGGATGTGATATTGAGATTGTGGCGGCTTTAACTCCCCGTTATGATGTTGAACGTTTAGGATGCGTACTTGTTGGTTCACCTCGTCACGCTGACGTTCTCCTAGTGACAGGACCTGTTACCCGTCAAATGCTTCCACGCGTCATTAGGGTTTATGAGCAAGTACCAGAGCCTAAAGTTGTTGTCGCTATAGGGTCTTGTGCAAATTCCGGTAGCCCCTTTTTAGGAAGCCAAATGATTGAGGGGCCTCTAGACAAAATTATCCCAGTGGATGTTTATGTTGCGGGATGTCCTCCCAGACCTGAAGCAATCGTCAGGGGAGTAGTCACGGCGGTGAAAAGAAAGTTTGGATGAGAATGTATATGGCAAACGAGTCAGATGATGCAAAAGAAGTCAAGGTGGATTATACTCGATTACGTATACCGTTCGGTCCGGTTCATCCAGCGCTTAAGGAGCCCATTTCTCTCAGAGTTACTGTTCGAAAAGAGGAAATTCTTGATGTTGACATACGGTTAGGGCATGTTCATAGGGGGATAGAGGCTTTGGCGGAAAATCGAAATTTGGTTCAAGCACTTTACTTGGTGGAACGCATTTGTGGAATATGCCCCCACAGTCACACCACATGTTTCATTCAAGCCATCGAAGAAATCGGCGGAATAAAACCTTCAGAGCGTGCATTATACCTTAGAACTTTAATTTTTGAACTGGAGCGCATACATAGCCATCTATTGATACTTGGACTCATAGGCTATGATATTGGATTTGAGACGCTTTTTATGTTTTGTTGGCATGTGAGAGAGGAGGTTCTTGATTTGTTTGAAGAGATCACAGGCAATCGTGTTCATCACGCCATGAATACAATAGGCGGAGTGCGCTGGGATTTACCGCCTCGTCTGATTGAAAAAGTAAATGTTTCCTTAAAGAAAATAGAAAAATCCGCCAAGTACATTTATGACGTATTTCGAGATAAAACAGTTGAAGAAAGACTGTGCGAAGTAGGAGTGCTCAGCTACAATGAAGCCCGAGAGTTGTGTATTGTGGGTCCTACAGCTCGCGGATCCGGGGTGAGTATGGACGTTCGTAGAGACTATCCTTATGCTGCTTACAGAGAATTGAAGGACAGGTTCTCAGTTGTTCTGAGGGACGGTGCTGACGCATACGCAAGAACAGCGGTTCGAATTTCTGAGTTATTTGAGTCGATTAACCTAATCTGTACGATTTTAGATGAATTGCCAAATGGTTCTATCTCCATGGAAGAAAGTGTTCTCAAGTTGATGAGGGAAATTCCGGAAGGGGAAACAGTCTCAATGGTAGAGGCTCCTCGCGGTGAACTTCTACATTTCGTAAAAACCAACGGAAAAGAAGGCTTAAGGCGGTTAAAAGTGCGAACTCCTACACTCGCTAATATACTGGGTTTAAAGCCCATGTTGATAGGCGGAGAAATTGCGGATATACCTGTAACACTTGCTTCCATCGATCCATGTATAGGTTGCGCCAACCGAATAACCGTTGTAGATGAGGATCAGGAAGAAGTTAGAGTAATTGGTTTGGAGACTCTGCGGCGGCGAGGGAGAAAACGGTGAACACCATAGTAGCACTCCTCGCAACGTTTCCCATCGTGTTTTTCTTAAGCCTCCTCTTTGAGGGAATTGACAGAAAGATTCATGCGCGGATGCAGAAAAGAATAGGACCGCCCATCATTCAGCCTTTTTACGATTTTATTAAATTGTTCAATAAAGAGAGGATAATTCCTGTAACCGCTGCTTCGGGAATCTTCACGGCGGTTCCTATCATCGCCGCTGCCGTTTCAATTCTAGGCGCGGCTATACCCGTAGTTAACCTAATTACAGGAACAAGTATTGTTGGCGACCTAATCCTAGTCTTATACTTGTTGGCTATGTCCTCAGTTATGGTGATGATTGGGGGGTCCTCTTCAGGCAATCCTTATGGGGCTATCGGTTTTTCCCGAAAAATGACTATGATGATTGCTTATGAGATACCTATGCTTATATCTATAGCATCCTTATCATTTAATCCATGTTTTTCCCTCGCATATTACGATGTTGTGTCGACTCAGATTAGGATGAAGTCGTTGCTGGTGTTCACTCGCCTCAGCATGGCAGTTGCGGCAGCTACGTTTTTATTATGCGTACCAGCAGCAGGGGATACGGTGCCTTTTGACATTTCCGAAGCGAAAACTGAGATCATCCACGGTTCTTTAATTGAGTATGGTGGACCTTACCTAGCACTAGTTAAGCTGGCTAAGGCTGCCTCAAATTTCGCTTTAGTCTTTCTTGCAGCGACGCTCTTTTTCTACTTGCCAGCGTTATTTGAGGGATATGTTTCGCTTGGGCTAGTAGGTGCTCTATGTTTGTGCTTGGCGACTGCTTTGATTTTTATGTTACTTACAATAACTGTTCCCCGCACTATTTTTGCTCGGTTGAAGATAGGTCAAGCATTCAAGTTTTACTGGCTGATTCCATTAGCCTTATCTATGATATCTGTGGCGTTATCTATTGTAGGGTTGTAGGAGGAAAACTCTTTGAAGTTGGGAAATATGCTTCGTGATGCCTTTCGGGCGCTGTTCCGTAAGCCAGTTACTGTTCAGTACCTAACTAAAGCTGGAGAAATGGTGCCTGTCCCTGAACGATATAGAGGAAAAATAGTTTATGACAAAGAGGCTTGCATAGGTTGTCTTCTATGTATCAGAACATGTCCCAGCGGTGCAATCACTACCACCGAAGAGAAGAAGGTAACTTTTAGCATCTCTAGGTGCATATTTTGTGGACAATGCGCAGAGATCTGCCCAAAGGAAGCTATCAGACTTGGTTCAAATTTTGAAATGGTTGTTCACGAAAAGGAGGAGCTGATTGTTCGATAAGATTTATTAGAACTGAAAGCGGCTTCAATAATAGGGTGTGTGGGAAGGTTGTCATTAGAATCGGGTGAAATCGTTGTTTTGGTGCTAAAGGACGTTGTTTATAGGCATTCTGAATTTCGGTTATTAGAAGATTTTTTGGTTGAAAAGTACGGGTTTAGCAAAATCGAAGGAAAAGAGCATAAAATCTCTGAATTAAAAGAGATAATTCCGATAGAGAGGGCAGGGGCTCTTGTAGTCTCGGAGGAGATCAAAAAGAAACTTTCTTCTCTAGAGATTTATGAAGGAAACTATCTAGAAGCTAAAATTAAGGTTTGCGTTCTGGGTGACGTTATTCAGGAAGAGGACATAATTGTGGGGGAAGGAGAAGAGGAAAAATATCCTGTCTACACGGCTGAGTACCAGATGATCAAACTTGTCAGTGAAAGCGGTTATGCAATGCAACAGTTGATTGAGCGGTTAACCGTAGACCTTGGACTGAAATTTAAGTCAAAGGAATGGGGTTTCCATAGGTGTAGAGAAGGCTAGGCTGTACCGATCAAGCTGAGTAGGATGTTTGGTTGAAGCCCCACCAGAATAGCAGTTGCCGCTAAGATTATTGTTGGAAGCCACATCGTCAGGTGAACCTTGTTCACTTTTTTAAGGTTTTCAGTTGGCTGACCCATGAAGATTCGGTGAAATGAACGTAGTAAGAATATGAAGGAAATCATTGATATGCACACAAGCAATATCAAAGCTGAAACAGCGGTAAAAATGCCTCCTAGATGTAGCAGAAAATCGTAGGCTGTATTGTAGAGGAGCCATTTTGCATAAAATCCGCTCAATGGCGGAACGCCGGTTAGTGAAAGCGCGCAGATGATGTAGCTTAACGCCGTTTTGTTCATTTTTCCAAATAAGCCGCCTAGCGAATCCATGTTTCGTGTTCCGGTACTAATAAAAACCGAGCCTAAGCTTAGAATCATTCCTGTTTTCATTAATGCGCTATTCACCAAGTAGTATTGTCCTGCGATAAAGCTCATAGAGGTGAGTAAGCCCAAGGCGAAGACAATGTGTCCAAATTCATCTATGCTGCAGTAAGCTATCATGCGCATGAAATCTTTTTGTGGGTATGCCAATAAAGCTCCGAATATCATTGAAACTAGTCCTACTCCCACCACGAGGACGATAATAATGTCAGATGGATAGATTGTGTAGAATGGATGAATCAACGTGTATAAAGTGAGAATTAAGGCGATGGGTTCTGCACAGAAGAAGCCGTTAATAATTGGGGTGGATGCGGGAAATACGTCGGGTAGCCATCCGTGAAAGGGAATAAGCCCTATGTCGGCTCCAAGACCAATTATGAAGCAAGCAACCACAAGCATAAGGAGATGTGGGTTTTCAATTAAGGCGTCTCCATTAGCTATTACAGCGGAGATGTTTGAAGTGCCTGTTAACGTGAAAACCATTAGTGTTCCTAACAAAACGAAGATGGCGCTGATTGCTGTAATTATCAAATATTTGAAGGCTGCTTCAGTTGACAGTTTGCCTGGGGCATGGGCAACCAATATCACTGAAACGCCAACTGTCAATTCTACAAAGAGATAAATACCAAACAAATCCCGTGAAAGCAGAAGTCCCAACATACAGCAGAGAAAAAGCAGTAAGAAAAAGTTATAAATGCTCGGCTTTAACCGACCGCCTTTCTCAGCCTTGATGTTGTAAATTGACGTTAAAAAGAATATTAAAGCGACGCTTACGATACCCGCTATATTTGTTAAATCAGCACACAAAGAAAGTTGTGGAACCTCTAAGACTTCACCAGCAAGAATGTATGGAACCATCGATAACACCGTAATCAAGGTTAGGCTGGTGCCAAAAAGTAAGGTGGTTTTCGCGATTTTCTTGAAGAAAGATTCTAAGAACCAGAATGGATATGTAAACAAGTGTAAAATTCCTATGAAAAAAGGAACGACTAAAGAGAGAAGTGGAAGTAAAGAGTACATTAGGTTGGCCGCCTCCACTCTGTAATTGACAGTGTTCCGTATTCGCGATAGGCTTCTACAATGACAAAAATCCCGACGATATTGACGAAAATCATTAAAGCTAACATTACCGGAACTAAGCTTATCGGACTTTCCGCCAGCAACGGATAAAATGCGTTGTCAGCCATGTTAAGCCCTACAAGAATTTTCAAAGGATCACGTCGAGTAGCCATAAGGAAAATTGAAAGGGAAAACATGAGCATACTGAAAGGGAGAACGTCAAGTTTTACAGGCAGGGAAAACAATGGCCATATCCATAAAATCATATATAAAACCGCGATTGCGACAACTAATATTGTGGCTTTTCGAATGCTAATAACGGGCTTATCAGTCATGTTTTCAGTTTTTATCATGCCCCAGTAAATGATTAGGGGAATCATTATTGCGCAGGAGAACCATTCTGCGAATGTGGCGGAGAAGTCTATGAGCGCTTCGAAATGTAAGCCCACTAGGAGATTGATGAGGCAGTACATGAGTTCTACGAATCCGATGGTTGCGGCTTGCACAGAAAGGAAACGAACCGTCTGTCGCGTATTACGTGCGAAGCATGCTAGAGCTGTGGCGACTACGGATATTACTAAACTTCCAAGAACTATTATTTCCATGGGCTACCCTGCCAAAACCGCGATTAATACAACAATTATTGCTCCTACTATAAAAGACGAAATAGCGGCAAAATACCTTTGCCGTATATCCAAATGAAGCAGTCTCGCACAGAAGTTAGAGAATTTTGTTGACAACGCGTTATAAGCGCGGTCAATGTTAGATGCACGACAAGCGCGGTCAACTCTTAAAACATTTGTTAACGCGTGGTAAAAGTGATATCCATGAGGGCCGTCCAGTAAGTTCGAGTCTTCTCCGCAGAGAAACGGCTTAAATGCTTCTTCACTTGCTGACTCTCTATAAACTACCGCTACTTTTCCAGAATAGAATGTCATACAGACGAAAACGGCGGAAAGCACAAACATGGAAATAGCTACAGCCATAGGATTCCAGAAACCAAACGGAGTCCCAATTAACCCCAACTGATTGACAATGCCAACTGTCAAGCGAATTTGTTCAACAGCAGGAATGACAAGAGAACTTAAAGGAATAATCGGAAGAACACCGAACACTACTAAAGCTACTGACGGTAAAATCATTGATACCAGCATGAGCATAGGGGGGTCTTTAATTGAAAATTTCAAAGCTGATTTTTCTGCTCTCTGCATAAAAACTGAATGCAACAGCCTTATCGCAATTGCAGCGTTTAGCACACATCCCAGAAAAGCGATAATGGTGAAAAATGTTGCTCCTATGTTAATGGTGGCGTGGAAAATCAAGTATTTACTTGCGAAATCGCTAAGCAACGGCACTGTTGATAAGGATAGAGTGCCGATTAAGCAACAGATTGCGGTTATCGGCATATAACGATAGAGTCCACCCATCTCATTGATGTCGTGTCTTCCAGTTGCATAAATTACAGCACCTGCACAGAGAAATAACAAACCACAGTAAAGTGCATGCGATATCATATGGAACAGACCTGCCGTAACACCCAAAGGAGTAGTTAATCCCACCGCCATCACTATATACCCAAGCTGAGATATCGTGCTGTAAGCAACTATCCTTTTAAAATCATTCTCGATTATCCCATTTAACGCTCCGATGACAAGTGTGATAGCGCCGATAAGGGAAATGATAAAACTCCAAACGCTAACGTTTCCAAAGAGGAGAGGTAATGGCATGGCTGGAGCTGAAATCATGTGTGCACGGAACACATCGGAAAAGAAACGGATAATTATGTAGATTCCAGATTGAAAGCCGCAGACGTGAAAGAGAACGGTTGCTGATGTAGGTGCAACGGTTCCGTCAGGTAGCCACGTGTGAAGAGGAAACAGTACAGTTTTCGGTAACACGGCAACTAAGAGAAGAGGAAAAATAATCAAAATTGCTGGGTCGCCTAACGGAATTATTTGACCTATCTCTGAAATTTCTAATGTTCCAGTAGCAAAGTAGATGGTGATTGTAGCCATTAGAAGAGCCATACTGCCCACATGTGTCATAATAAAGCATTTAGTAGCCGCCCACAAACAGAATTGATCCTCGTTCCAGAATGAGATTAACACATAGGAGCACACACTGATTAATTCCCAAAAAATGACGAGACCGAGAAGATTGCTAGAAAACAATGTTCCAAGCATGGCACCATTAAAAAGCAAGATAAAAGAATAAGACCTGTTAAACTCCCAACCGACCTTGTAGGCTCTATTGTATGGCGAAAGATAATACACGTTATACGTAAGAGCCAGCGCAGTGAACAGTGAGGAAAGAAACGCAGGCACTAACGCAAGATGATCCACATACAATCCTATGTTAACCAGACCGGACGGTAAAGAAATGCCAAAAAGCTGCGTTTTAATAGGTTCACGTGATACCGCTAGATTCAACAAAAAAACAAGGAATAGAGTCACATAAGAAGCAAAAATGCAAGATGTTTTTGCAAGTTTCGCTCCATTCTTCGGCAATTTTGCAACTAAATGCGACAGAACCGCAACTATAATTGGAATAAGAATTGACAGCAACGCCACTTGAGAAGGATCACTCATAACGGATTGCACACTCGCATAGAGTTTATAAATGATAAAAACTGGGATATATTTACTTTGCCAGTCTTCTCTGCATTAATCCTTTCAGATGGCTACAAGTTTTAAGAAGATTTCACCTACCTTTGTAGACACATCTATTTTACTATTCCTAATTGGAGCTTCAAATCAAGCTCTCTTGAGCATACGTTTTTAAGGACGTCTGTATAAATGATTTTTCGGTGAATCCTTCAATGTACGAAATCTTCGCCCTGCTTGTTCTCATAATAATTATCCTATCCATCCTAGCCTCTTCGATCAAAATCGTGAGAGAATACGAGAGAGCAGTCATTTTCCGCCTAGGTCGACTCGTCGGTGCCAAGGGTCCAGGATTGATTTTACTTATACCAGGAATCGACAGACCACGCATTGTAGATTTAAGAACCATCACATACGACGCACGCATGATAAAAATAATCACAAGAGATAACATAAGATGCGACGTAGACTCGTTCGTGTACTATCGAGTGGTCGATCCCACAAAGGCGATCTGCGAGGTAGAGAATTACGTTCACGCCACTCAAACGTTAGCAAAGACCGTGTTACGGGATGTTTTGGGTCACGCGGAGCTTGACGATCTGCTGACGAAAACAGTAGAGTTCACAAAGGAAATTCAAGAGGAAATAGATGAAATGACCGACCCATGGGGAATAAAAGTAAGCGCGGTAGCCATCAGCGACGTCCTACTTCCCGTGGAAATGCAGAGGGCAATCGCAAAGCAAGCAGAAGCTGAAAGGGAGAAAAGAGCCAGGGTCATCGTGGCTGAAGGAGAATATATCGCAGCGGAGAAGATGGCGCAAGCTGCAGAAGTCTACGAGAAAAGCCCGATCACATTAAAGCTGCGAGAGCTCCAAACACTGACAGACATTGCACGAGAAAAGAACCTAGTGGTGGTTACTTCAACCACTGACCTACGCGAATTAGGGAATATAGTCGCCCTAACCCGCGCAGCCAAAGAGAAAGGCGAACAGGTTAAGAAGAAATGAGTATACGTGCCACGCGCATATTCGTTATAATCCTCCTTTTTTCTATATGGCTAGGTGTTTGCACTTCTTTTGAATCCACCAGTGATTCTGTGATTGTTATAGAATTGGATGGAGTGATCAACTTTGCGGCTTCAGAACTCATTAGGGAAGGGATGGATGAAGCCTACAAAATCGATGCTAAAGCCGTGGTGCTTCTTTTAAACACCCCTGGAGGCGTACTAGATGCAACATTTAATATTATAGACCTAATTGAACAGTCATCTATCCCCGTGATTTCATTTGTGCATCCGAAAGGAGCAACAGCATGGTCTGCAGGCACTTTTATCGTCCTTTCATCACACGTAGCGGCAATGGCACCATTCTCAATTCTAGGATCTTGTGCTCCACGGGCATACCCAACTGGAGAATTGGTAGAAGACCCAAAGTTAATCAATTCGCTAACAGAGTACATCGTGCAAAGAGCAGAATGGCACGGTAGAAATGAAACGATTGCTGAAAAGTTCGTGACGGAAAACCTTAACATAGGGGCAGAGAATGCGAAAAACTACGGGGTGATAGAAATAGTGGCGACCACACTAGAAGAACTGTTAGATGTTGTTGATGGCATTGACGTGGAAGTGGAGGAAAAAGGCCAATTGACTATTCAAACGAGAAATGCAGCAATACATTATTTTGGGGCAAGTATACGTGTGCGGGTTTTACGCATCATTTCAGACCCTATGATTGCGTATCTCTTGTTCACTCTTGGGGTTTTCGGTGTCATTTTTGGTTTCTTCACTGCCGGATATGAGGGAGAAATCATAGGTTGCATCCTTTTAATCTTGGGTTTGATTGGACTAGGGTACAATGTGGATTTATTCACCATTGTGCTCATTTCCTTAGGCGGAGTTTTGATATTCGTAGAGATGCGAGAACCCGGACTCCAGTTTCCTGGTCCAGCTGGAATAGTTTGTTTATCGGTAGGAACGTTACTTTTGCTTCGATTTGACCCTGCACGATGGTTGATTTCTCCAGAATGGTATCAGCCCTTCATGCTCGTTGTGATAGCTCTGGTAGCAATCTTGACAGTTTTCTCAGCTTTGGTTCTCTACAAAATATTTAAGATAAAGAAAAAACGGCCTGCTACGCTTCAATTTGTTGGCGGAGTTGGTCAAACGATAGACGAGATTGGCCCAGAGAAAGTGGGATTTATTCGCTTTCATGGCGAATATTGGAAGGCACGTTCAGACACGATAATAAAGCCCAATCAGAGAGTAAAGGTTTTGGCAAAGGAAGGGCTAACACTCACTGTGGAGCCTATGCAAGAGAATGTTGTAGCCAGCGAGCCTGAGAAAAACAACCCATCTGAAAGATAGTTTAGTTTACGTATGCGATATAATATGTTTACTTCTTCCCTACGGGCAGTATGCATGTTTTGGTTCTTTGATTTTTAGGTAAGCGTGAGGTTTCAGATTTGTAGCTGGACTCTATTTTTGGAATCACAAGGAATAGTAAGAATATCCCGACCGAAATTAAAGGTGTTAGGAATAAACCCAGAAACTTTGACAAATAACCACCTTTCAACGGAACTTAGCTCGCTTCTCCTATTCAACCAAGACCGATTGCAATATTAGTTTCAAGCTCTATCTTAATGGCTGGATGAACTGAGAAAGTTGCCAGAAGCAAAATTAAAGGGAAAGTTAGAGTGATGTCTAAGTATGAAGTTGAGCTTATCTCCATAGAAGATAGGGACAAGTTGATGGAGAGATATGAAAATCGTTTCCTTTACGAGGAAAGGGCCGACATTTACGGATGTTGCATCAAGCTTCTGACGGATCTCAAATACGTGAAGGAACGTTGGGAGGAAAACTTTTATCCCATGTCTGCCCACGTTCGATCCCACGGAAGACTTGTCGTCACCGAAGAAAAAGGTGAAAAGCTGAAGGTTATGTACGATCAACTTTCAAAAACAGCGCTTTTAGTAAACGTTGACTATTATGGCTGGATAAAATCCATCGCGTTAAGCGTCGCCAGCGACATATTGGAAGATAATCATGCTATCAATTCTGTTCACGGTGCATGTGTAGATATTGAAGGTCGAGGCATCTGTCTGATTGCGCCTCCGGGTACTGGTAAAACAACGCATACCTACGGGCTTCTCAGGTTGAAGGGCGTCCGCGTCGTGTCTGACGATTGGTTTTTCGTTCGCTTCCTAGCTGAGGAAAATGTTGCTTTCGGTTCTGAGAAGAATTTCTACATCCAAGCAGACATAGCCGAAACTTGGGGGGAGTATACAAAACTTGTCGAGAAAGCTGAATTTGACGCGAAGGGTAGAGCCGTTGTGAACGTTAGGTGGATCGTTGGAAAGGGAAAGATACTACCAATGACCACATTGAGAATGGCTATTTTACTAATGCGCGATCCGAAAGACGACACGGTCGTTAAAAAATTGACGCCCAACGAAGCTGCCAATTATATGGAAACCGTGGAATTTTGCAATCCTCATCTGTTAGTGAGAGATGAGCGAAAGAACGATTTACGAAGACAATTTTTCAGAGAGTTCTTCGGTCGCCTTGAAACCTATCTTGTAAACATCACGTTACCGGTCATCGAAACACACAGAGTGATAAAAGAAGAAATCTTGAAGATGTAGCAACTAAACCATCTTTAGTGAAGGAGATTTTAGCATGCAGAGAATTGCTGTTGTAACCGCCGGCGGAGATGCTCCAGGAATGAACGCTGCAATTCGTTCGATAGTTCGCACCGCCATATTTCATGGGCTGGAAGTGCTGGGAATCGAAAGAGGGTATATGGGCCTCATTGAAGGGCAGATTCGCCCATTAAGTCCTCGCTCCGTTAGTGGCATCATTAATCTTGGAGGAACCATACTCAAAACTGGTCGATGTGAGGAGATAAAAACTGGTGGAGGCATTCGGAGGGCGGTAGATGTCTGGAAAACCCACAGGATTGAGGGCCTTATAGTAATTGGTGGAGACGGTTCCTTTAGGGGTGCTAGTGAACTGCATCGAGCAAGCGAATTGCCGGTGATAGGGGTGCCAGCAACCATCGATAATGATGTCGCGGGCACAGATACAACCATCGGCTTCGACACAGCCGTTAACGCGGCCCTGTTTGCAATTGATAGAATTCGCGATACGGCTACCTCCCATGAAAGGATATTTGTCGTTGAGGTGATGGGTAGAGAGCGCGGCTTCCTCGCCTTGGAGGTTGGCTTCGCTGGAGGAGTGGAATTCATCCTTGTTCCAGAGATTAAGTATAATCTGCAGGATATCTGTAAAAAACTTAGGGAAGGTCGAGGGAAGGGAAAAACGTCTGAGATCATAGTCATGGCTGAGGGAGCTGGAAACCCTGCTTTTATTGTAGATCAGATAAGAAAAGAGACGGGATATGAAGTACGCTTAACCGTTTTGGGGTATATACAAAGAGGGGGACCACCGACAGCCCGTAGTAGAATCCTTGCTAACCTCTTCGGAGCGTACGCAGTAGAACAGCTCCTGAAGGGCGCGGAGAAAAGGATGGTAGGGATCAGAGGGCAAAAAATAATCTCAGTCGATCTAGACTATTCATGGAGGCAGAGGAGAGAACTAGATACAAGACTTTACCGTTTAGCTGAAATCTTATCCGCGTAAAACTGAAATTTGATGGAAGAGGGAATAATGAACCCTTTACAAGAAGCGTTTAGAGAACAAAAAATTGCTTATTTCTCCATGGAAATTGGACTGATGAATGAGATTCCCACTTACAGTGGGGGTCTAGGAGTTTTAGCAGGCGACACAATACGCTCAAGCGCGGATTTAAAACTCCCATTAGTCGCGGTCACACTTGTTAGTAAGAGGGGTTATTTCCAGCAGGAAGTCGACGAGGAAGGAAAACAGATAGAGCATCCAGTTGAGTGGGAACCATCGAAAATTACGGAGTTGTTACCTACAGAGGTAAAAGTTCAAATTCAAAACAGAGATGTGAAGGTTAAAGCATGGCTTTATAATGTGCAAAGTTTAACAGGAGGAGTAGTTCCCATTCTTTTCCTTGACACCGATGTAGAAGGAAATTTTCCAGAGGATAGAGAGATCACTTCTTTCTTATACGGAGGCGATGAAAGATACAGGTTAAAACAGGAAATTGTTTTGGGAATCGGCGGCGCACGAATGCTTGAGGCGTTGGGTTTTAGCATTAGAAAATATCACATGAACGAAGGGCATTCCAGCCTTCTCACCTTGGAGTTACTGCAAAAATATAGAATGGACATTGACAGGGTCAGAGAGTCGTGTATATTTACCACGCATACACCTGTGGAAGCAGGACATGACAAATTCTCCTACGACCTCGTTCAGGAAATAATGGGAGAAATCGTTCCCTTGGAAGTCCTAAAGAAATTTGGCGGGCACGATAGGTTGAACATGACTCGTCTTGCCCTAAACTTAAGTGAATTTATTAATGGTGTGGCCAAAAGACATAGGGATGTTTCGAAAGAGTTGTTTCCTGGTTATGAGATTCACGCGATAACTAACGGCGTCCATTCTTATACTTGGACTTGCGAGAGTTTTAGGAGGTTGTACGATAAGTATCTGCCTGGGTGGGCAAATGAGCCGGAGTTGTTGGTGAGAGTAGGCGGAATTCCGGATGAAGAGGTTTGGCATGCTCATATGGAAGCAAAAAAGGTATTGATTGATTACGTTAACAATGTGACAAATATCGGCATGGATTACGACACGCTAACTTTGGGATTTGCCCGAAGAGCTACGGGATATAAAAGGGCGAACCTATTGTTTTCAGACTTGGAAAAACTAAGAAAGAACAATAAGAAGGGAAAGATACAAATTGTTTTTGCCGGAAAAGCCCATCCTAAGGACGAGAGGGGAAAAAGGCTGATTCAAGAGATCTTTGGTTACATTGAGAAGCTGAAGAACGAGATCAAGATCGTATATTTAGGAGATTATGATATGGGGCTCGCGGCTAAGTTGATTCCGGGAGTTGATGTTTGGCTAAACACTCCCTTACGACCATTTGAAGCATCCGGCACAAGTGGAATGAAAGCAGCACATAACTGTGTGATAAATTTCAGCGTCTTAGACGGCTGGTGGATTGAAGGCTGGATTGAGGGTGTTACCGGCTGGGCTATAGGGCCACATCCAGACGAGCAGCTCTCAACCGAGGAGACTGAAATTAGAGAGCTAGATGATTTATACAATAAGTTAGAATACATAATTATCCCAATGTTCTATCAGAAAAGAGACGAGTGGATAAAAATGATGGAGAATTCCATAGGAAAGATTGCATATTATTTTAACAGCCATAGAATGATGCGCAGATACGTCACAGAGGCTTACCTGTAGATTTTGTTCTACTTATAAAGAGGTCCCCTTCAAGCAAGCACATCCAATGGTCTCGATAGAATGCTACAGTGACGGTTCCGAGATTCATGGCGGTTGCTTGAAGATATAGGTTTTGGGGGCGTGCCCTCCCTCCATGTGCACGTATCTAATGTCTCTACCACCATACTTCACGGTCGTCCTCTCATAAACCGCCGTAATCACAATGTTTATTGCGCCCTCTTTTACCCAAGTCTGGCCTAGAGCGGCTGCGGCTAGCTCCGCCCTCTTGTCTCCGTCAAGAACCTTCACCAGTTCATGCTCATGGGGTTTGTATTTGTAAACACCTTCTTCAAGGTTTTCTACGTTTCCGACCACTACATAAACTTCGAGTGGATAGAGAGTTCCGGCAGAGGGAACGGTTCTGTAGCCTCTTGGGTCAGTAATTCCTTGAACGGCCCAGAGGAGTTGCGAAACCTGTTGGAGTGTTAAGGGTTCATTTGTATATTCCCTAATTGATCTTCTCTTTAACAGTACTTCCTCAATTGAGACGTTGCTATCATACTGTGGTGTCGGAAGCGCTATTTCGAGTGCATTTGCTGTTTGAGAAGGCTCGATCACCTTCGGCTTAAAGCTTGCCATAAAAGGATGAATGCAAATGTTAGTCCTATCATTAGGACGACTATTAAAGCTCCAATAGTTCTTCTACTTAATATTCTACCCAAGACTTTTTCATCTCTGTTTCTATTCTTTCTCTTTTTCTGTTCTTCGGCTTTTACGTAATGGGTAATTATCTTTCGGCCAGTCATCTGGCAAGATTAAAGGCGCCAGATTTGTGTGTCCTTCAAAATCCACTCCGAGCAATTCGTGAATTTCCCGCTCGTAAAGAGTTGCTCCTTGAATGTGAGGAGTAATCGAAGGAATAACTGTTTCACTTAGCGGCAACTTAACTCTAATTGTTAGCAGAACGCCTCCGTTGCTCAAATGATAAAGAAGTTCAATTTCATCTTCAGTTTCAAGCCCTGTTATTGCAGAAAGATGCGTAAAACCCGCGGTCTTCAAAAAGCGAATAGCATCCTTCAGTTTCTTTTTGTCAATTTCTACGAAGACCTTCCCAGTTCTAGGAACTGATGTCTTCCAAACATGTTTAGGGCCCATGTTTCGCTTCAACTTGTCAAGAATTTCCTTTTCCGACATTTTAGAAGTTCACTCTTGCCATTACTCAAGGTATTATCGTCTTGTATTCCGTAGTAATTAGATATTTATCTATTACTGCATAAAAACATCTGCTTAACTGAACGAATGTGTGGACTCTGTTCTAGCGTGTGTCCTTCAGGTGCCATAGAAATGATTGGTAAAGGATTGGAAGCAGAAATTAAGCACTACGTTGGGCGTTGTATGTTCTGTGGGCAATGTGCAGAGATTTGCCCAGAAAACGCTATTAGAATGAGCGAAGAGTACGAGTTAGCAGACTTTGACCGCGCGCGCGAGAATTCTTTTAAGAAAATGAATAAAATTTCCTTTTTGACTTTACAATTTTTGAAGAAAGTATAAAGAAAAATACTTCGTGCTGAAACAAATCTGAACAAGGTGATGTTATATCTGGTTGTCATGAACCTTTTTCTGGTTTATGTTGA
>Ga0315549_1002074_pt1 | contig 19619 bp, 20 predicted proteins | sample SalMarSW160200MG_FD_203101 | JGI IMG/M metagenome (GOLD analysis project Ga0315549, IMG submission 203101) | Salt marsh sediment microbial communities from the Plum Island Ecosystem LTER, Massachusetts, United States - Salt Marsh Sediment SW1601-200 ... | reverse complement strand
TTTCCATATTTTTTGTTCTCTCAGGGTGTGGAGGGCTCAACTCAAACGACGCTATGTTCCGTAATAATCTTAGATGTACCGGAGTTCACACTGCAAAGGGAGTAAAGAGAAATTCAAAGGTTAAATGGAAGTTTAAACCTGGAGGCTCTGTAGTTTCTTCCCCCGCAGTAGCCGAGGAAGTAGTGTACTTCGGGAGCGATGATGGTTGTTTCTACGCCATACAGCAAGATGATTTATATTTTACCAGAGAGGTTATTTTTATGCTAGTGAGTCCAGAAGGCACAGATATCCTCTTCTAATACTATCGTAAATAATAGGGAGAAGATAAATTCTTTAACTGAGTAAGGAGGTAATATGAATAAGGGTTTGATTATTTTCATAATAATCTTGCTTGCCATAATTTTTGGATTAATAGCAACCAAACCTGATATGGATAGTTATGAGAGTTGGATCCAAATGCAGCCTCCAGGGGAAGGGCTTCTTGGGCTAGCCTTCTCGAAGGCAATGCAACATCAAATGATTTCCAATGCAGAATATAAGAACAGATTGATTTTCGCTATTGTCAAAACCAGAATATTGGGGAAAGACTATAAATTTTTAGGTATTGCCAGTTTGTGGTTTGGGATTGGAGGCAGTTAGAAGAAATATAGGATAAGGGATAAAAGATTAATAAATTTTGGTAAATTATGTTAAACAAAAAGGAGGATTGAATGTCAAGGAAACTTAAAATATCAATAGTACTTTTATTTATAATTTCTTTATTTTTATTCCCATTCAAAGGGAGTTCACAAGAGTTAACTTTCGAAAATAATGCGGTATATGTCTACAGTTTACCCGAGGATAAATCTTTGACAAAAAAAATAGCTGAACAAACAACAAGGGTGATTTTAGAGAATCTAGTAGCCAAAGGATTTAGCGAAATTATAGGAAAGATAACAACTCCCTTAGTATCTCACCTAGGCGGTCTTGCTTTTTCCTTTCTTATGGAAATGCCATTAGCCGGAAACCCTACAAATGTAGAAATAGCTTTTTTATCGGAAGGTAAAATAAGTAAAAAGGTACCAACGGGGACTCCTTTTCTTCCTCTTATATATCTTACAAAGGGAGATCAATTTGATATTGGAGTGACCTTAGAAGTTGGAAAATATGAGAAAGGAGAAAGAGAATGGGTAATTTCTACTCAACTTATGAAAGTTGACGAATTAAATTCAAAAAAAGTAAGGAATAAAAGTTTAATAGTTCCCAAAAGGTCTTTATCATATAATGAACCCGGGGAATATATAGTGTCTGTAAAAGCATGGTCATCCAAGGAAGGAAGAAGTAAGAAGAAAATTAAAATATTTGAGCAACAAGAGACATCCCATTTGGGATATGCTTATTATCCTTTTAACGGTAATGCAAATGATGAAAGCGGGAATGGAAACGATGGTGTAGTTCATGGCGCTACTCTTTCTTCAGATAGGTATGGAAACGCAAATAGTTCTTATAGTTTTGAGGGGAAGGATAATTATATTACTATTCCGGAATTCTCTGAATTGCCAACTTCAAATGACCCGTTTAGTATTTGCTTATGGGCATATATATCCAATGATTCTCCTAGTCCTTTTAGATTTTATCGATGGGGATCAAACGAAACTGGGATGGGCGCAGTTGATGAGTGGAACGCATTTTCTTTTATAGATGCTTCATATAAGGCATTTGATAAATATGATGGATTGGTGCATACTTTCTATGGTGTAACTTATAAGGAAGACACCTGGATTGAAATCCCTGAATTACAACGAGGAACTTGGTTCCATACAGCAGTGACATACGATGGAAGTACAGTAAAAATTTACTTTAACGGAGATTTAAAAAAGACCCATTCAGATGACGCGAATGTTCACTCTTCCAATATAACAATTGGCCCTCACGGCTTTCATGTTCCTGATGCTTCTTATCCCTTGAATAAGATTGATGATATTAGATTATACGATAAGTGTCTATCAGACAGCGAAATATTAGACATATATAACAGCGAAAAGCCTTAGAGGAAAACATCCCGCCAAAGGGTATCATAAAAAGGTCTTTTTTTATTCCCGAATGGGAAGCACTAGGGGAGTCAGTCGGGGAAATACTGGATAAAGAGGATAATGTTAGAAAAACGATAATTATGATATGATATACTGCTCTATGGTATGACAAAAAACTACATAAGGAGGAAAAATAATGAAGAAATACTTTATTGCTGTTCTATCTTTCTTGTTAATTTCTGGATGCGCAACTTTATTAGGAATACAGGATTCGCCAGATATATATGAGGATCCACAGCATTACTTTGACAAAGGGGATTTCATTGATTTGTATTGGGGCATGAGCTTTTAAAAGGTAAAAAGCTGAGATACCCAGAATAGATGGGAATGATGTGAATAAAGATAAATCATGCTATAAAATAGCAGGCTTTCCTTAACGCATGGAAAGTTATTATTGAATAATTATATAATATAATTTAGGGAGGTTCAATGAAATTATCAAAGGATTCTATGCTGATAGTTGTTATTCTTATTTTGTTTATACTTTTAGGATGTAAGGGTCAAGGATATAACTCGAATGGTGCAATGTTTCGAGCGAATCTACAACATACCGGAGTCTACGATACAAAAGGAGTGAAGGAAAACCCGAAAGTGAAATGGAAATTTGAGACAGAAGATGATATATTATCCTCCCCCGCAATAGCCGATGGAGTTGTATACTTCGGAAGCAGTGATAATTACTTCTATGCTTTAGATGCCCAAACTGGAGAGGAAAAGTGGAAGTTTAAGACTGAAGATGAAGTGGTTTCCTCCCCCGCAGTAGCCGATGGAGTAGTTTACTTTGGGAGTTGGGATAATTACTTCTATGCTTTAGATGCCCAAACTGGAGAGGAGAAGTGGAAGTTTGAGACTGGAAATGCAATATACTCCTCCCCTGCAGTATATAATGGAGTTGTATACTTCGGAAGTTATGATAACCACCTCTATGCCGTAGATGCCAAAACAGGAGAGGAAAAGTGGAAATTTGAGACAGAAGATGATGTGTTCTCCTCCCCCGCAGTAGCCGATAGAATGGTCTACTTCGGGAGTTGTGATAATTACTTCTATGCTTTAGATGCCCAAACTGGAGAGGAAAAGTGGAAGTTTAAGACTGGAGGAAAAACAGTCTCCTCCCCCGCAGTAGCCGATAGAATAGTCTGCTTCGGGAGTTATGATGGTTACCTTTATGCCGTAGATGCTCAAACTGGAGAGGAAAAGTGGAAATTTGAAGCTGGAGATATAATAATTTCTTCGCCCGCAGTAGCTGAGGGAGTAGTCTATTTCGGACGTAATGATTGTCTCTTCTATGCGTTAGATATCCAAACAGGGGAGAAGAAGTGGGAGTTTGAAACTGGAAGTTATGTCCTATCCTCACCCGCGGTAGCCGATGGAGTCGTTTACTTTGGGAGTTGGGATAATTATTTTTACGCAGTAGACGCCCATACCGGAGAGAAGAAGTGGGATTTTGAAACTGGAGGTCCAGTTGAATCCTCCCCCGCAGTAGTGAATGGAGTGGTGTACTTCGGGAGTTGGGATAATTATCTCTACGCTATTCAGGAAGGAGACTGATAGAAAAGCCGATAAAAATACCACTAAGAGTCCGGGTATAAGTAGGATTAATAAATATACGTAAGTGAGGAGGATAAGTAGATTTGACTTCAGGTTTTAATATTTAAAAATATAGCCATAGATAATATATACTCAAAGATAAGGAGGTTAAAATGTTAAAAAGAAAAAATTTTATAATACTTTTTATGATCATTCTTGTTTTTTGCTCTTCTCTTCTAAATAATATACCCCTTAACGCTTCTAGCGTTTTATTCGAAACAAAAGAACCTCTCGATGGCTGGTTAGATTGTGAATTAAGAAAAGGGTCTTTTACAATTGAAGGTGAGGGTAATTTTCAATTATCTCTATATCCTGTAAATTATTCAGATAGGCCTCACCGATACAAATGGAACCCCGCATCTTGGAGTATAGGCCAACCAAACTTGAGAGTTGAAATCTTAATCCCAAAAGGAGTAAAGTTTATCGAAGGAAGTGAAAAGTTTTCGTGTCTCGGGGTAGAACATGGAAAGGAAAAACCAACGAGTTGGATTACATATAAACATTCCCCGAGTAGTAAAAAGGCAAAAGCGCCACCTGAAATATCTGAAATCATAAGTACTCTGTTATCTGAAGGTTTATCAGTTCCACTGAAAACCATACTATTTATCGCTTCTGCATCTGAGGCGGTAGCGAACTTGGACAGATATTACAGTACGTTAGAAAAGTATTCAAGTACCGATTTCGAGAAAGTCACTCTAAATCTACCAAAACCAGATGTAGATTTTTGTGCCGCAAAGATAGTATTTGGTTTAAGCAAGGAAAAAGAACTTAAAAACCCTATCGGTATCTTATTTAAAGCTGACAAAAGAACAATGCTTGGACAATATGAAAGTAAGTATTTTCTAATTGAAATCCCTTCAGAAGAAGAAATATCAAAACACGAAAGGAAAAATTACAAAAAAACTAGTGAACAAACAATGTCGCTTGATATTTGGATAAAAATTACTGCTTGCGAACAATATTTAGCTGAGAAATATGGTGTTGGATCACCAGGTTATAACGGGGAGACAGTAAATTTATTTAGTGGATATAATATCAATGTTACTGAATATAATAAATATACACAACAGCTTAAAAAATCTGGTAAATACGATTCCCTGCTGTCTGAAGTAGAAAAAAGAATAAATATTATAAAAAAACAAGGAGGTTGTAATTAATATTTTGAATATAAAAATCAATAAAACATTTCAATAACTAAATAATTTTAATTTTTCTCTTTTTCTTTTTTTAAAAATAATTTATAGTAACCGGAGCAAACTTTCTTTAATAAGTTACAAGGCGATTAATCTTTTTTCTTCTTCTAAAAATTAAAAAAATCTCTTTTTGACTTTATTTCTTTTTATTTTTTCTTTCTTTTTTAGATGCTTTTTCAGAAAACAGAAAAGAATTTCCTTTAAGAATAGCAGGCACACAAAGGGCGTTGCGGAAGACCCGAAGGGGCGCAAATATGACCGACTGTGACTGCCGGGGTTGGGTCAAGACGGCTTGCGCTTGCTGTTGCAAGCCAGTCTTTGGCTTTTGTCCGAGCGATAGCGAGGGCGAAGCCAAAGGCAGCCCGCGTTGTGGGCGGCAAGCCGGATGGGTGGGGGGATGGAGTCGTTTTTTAGGAAGTTTTGAAAATTGAATTTTTGAATGTCAGGCGGAGAGTTCGAAGATTGTACGGAGTGAGCAGCCATTCTTTATAAAAACTTCGTTTTTAGTTGAGTAGTTAAATAGTGAAATGGTTAAATAGTTTCGAACCCAACCCAACAAACCCAATAAACTCTACGAACTCAATAAACTAATTTTCACACAGAGAACACAGGGATTTTTTGTTATTACTATTTGACCACTTAACGATTTAACTAATTAACTGCTCTGATAAGAGCTAAAGTTCTTCCTGACTTTTAATGTAGGATTTTATTCGTTCTTCCTGAGCCTCACAGGAATTGTATTCCTTTTCCGCTTGATTGTCTGTTGAGACTCGTGTGTATATTGCGCATTTCATGATTTGTAATCAACGAGAAAATTTTTATTTTTCAAAAGCAAGTTTTTTTAAAACCTCTCTATAGTTTATTAGCGCTTTGTTAACCTCTTTCATGTCTTTTATTAATTGCTTATAACTAGGATATTTTTCTTGTATTTCTTGGGGAGTATCTTCTTTATACTTCTCTTTATTTAACGCTTCCTTATACCATTTTCTAAACTTCGCTTGCCATAAAGTTAAGTGTGGTCTTAATAAATCATTTAAAATACTTATAGATAAGTCAACTATCTTTTGGGAACTATCATATTTTCGGATTTTTCTTACAGGAATCATCTTTATTAGTTCTCTGGCTATCCTGAAAAAATCGTACCAAGAATTATAAACCTCATATAGTACATCATTCTTAAAATCTATAGGTACCCCTATTTTTCTAGTACTAATTTCTATCCACAGCTTGTAAGCAATTTGCATATCTTCATAATTGGGCTTTATTTTTATTTTTTGATTTCCCACTCCTAATTCGGCTTCATCAATCTCAAAGGTTTTAGAGAAAGGAGCTCTTCCAAATACTCTAAATAAAAAATATATAATGGGAATTACAATTAGACCAAGGAGCACCCATTTATTTGCAAATAAACAAAAATTATAATTGCTATCTAAGAAAATCTTTAGAATATCCATTAGTCACACCTGTTGTTTATAAATTGCATCCGTGAATTATCTATCCTATTTGCCCTATTAACTCTTGCATTAAAAGCCTCTTCAACCCACTTCTTAATACTTCCTTCACTTTCAGTCCAATTGTAATATCTCGCATATTCTGATTTTAAATTGTCTGCCAATCTAGGGGGCGTAATATTAGGGTCATAATTAGATCTACTATAATCAGGGTGCGAGGGAAGACACAATCCTACAAGACCTGAATAACCACCAACTTTTTTATTTAATCCTGCTGAAATCTCCCAATCTACGTGTTTTCTACAATAAGTCTTAGCACCTATCAAAACTACAATTACCGAACTACCGCTTATACAATTCAATTGAATTAATCTTTTTATATATTCGTCACTCAAATCGGTTGCAATATCACCCGGTTTAACAGAACTATTTATAAAAATATGTCCAAACAATTCTTCAAACCTATTTCGGTAATATTGATCATCATTATGGTAGTAGCTTATAAATACCTTATGTTTAGTACCCGTCTTTGTCTCATAATACCAGCTCATTTAACTCCTCCCTAATCTAAATATAAAAATCTTCTAAGGGTCAAATCTTTTACAGGCTCTAATGGCTTTTCCTCTAGCTTTAAAAATTATCTTATTATTTTCTTTCATTGGCTAATTTGCAGTTTTTTTATATCAATTAGCTTTGCCCCAATTCTATTTTTAAATCTTTATGGAAAGTTCTTGTATACGAAGCTCGTTTTGAAGCTGTAATTTTGTTCAACCCTTCCTTAAGAAGATCCTGTTTGGTACTTAAGGCGTAATATAAATAAAACTTTAAATCATCGTCATTTTTTAAATACGGCCATTTCTTTAGGTAACTTGGTAAATCAATGCTCTGTAATGCGAAAGTAGAAATTGGATAATTTTTTTCAGTTGCGATTCCTATTTCAAATGGAACCCACCAAGATAATTTCGTGTTCTCTGAAACCACAGCCATCAAATGCGTACATTTACCCAATTCTTTTCTAAAATATTCTCCTAAATCATCTCCGTTAAGACTTATAACGGGATCTGATACGTCTAAATAACATAAGATATCGTCCGAATGACTTTCCAAAAAATCTTTAATTTTTTTAGCATCATTGCTATCTTCTTTTTTATGAGAAATAAATATCTTAATAATAGGATCTTCTATTATTATTAATTCCTCATCATTGTTTTCTAAAACCATTAATTACCCAAGTATTAGTTGCTTTAAAGATTCTACCAGTTTTTGAAGTTCGGTATCTCCAACAGGTATTTTAGGATCATATATTGGAATACTAAGATATTTTCTCGCTGCAAGAGCAGGAAATTTCTCTATCGCTTCCTCGTGAGTACAGCCGAGAAAAACAGGAAGAACGTATCTCTTCTTTTCTATACCAATGGTAAGAGATATATTTAGTTCCTCTTGAACCCAATCCTTTTCTAAGGCTTCTTTAGTCACAAAAACAATTACAAACTGACTATTTTTCAATCCAACTTTGATTTTCTCGATTATGAAATCTCCCCATTTCACCTCATCTTCATCAAACCATGTTTTAATGTCATTACTCTTGCAAAGATTATGAAATCTTCGAACTATCGCAGATTTATCTTCCGAAGCATGACATAGAAATGCATGATGTTCGCACGGGGTTTTTAATACTTTACCAGGAAGAACAAAGTGTTTTTTTATCCGAGAGAGAGTATCACGAAGAAGTTGGAGTGATCCTAAATTAAATTGCGCACATTGATCGCAGCAAACTTCGATTAAGTCAGGACTAACTAGCTCTTCTATCCAATCCGATCTACTCTTAGCATATAATAAGGCAAATCTCCATCTCTTCATCCATGCCCTCTTTAAATAATGTGTGGATTCCGGACTATAATAAAACTTGCCTGTATGCTGAATTTTACCTTCACCACGATCTAACATAACTTCCATATGAGGCGTAACAGTAAAAGATCTCAGCATGGGTGGCACATCAGGCGAATTGGGAACTATCAATAATAACTTGGGCCATTCTTTCCTTTGTAAAGATTTTTCAAACAATATTAAACCACGCAATCGTCGATCGATATCTTTTGATTTCTGAGTTAACGAATCGAGATTTTTATATAAACTTAATAAACTTTTTCTATATGCTTCAAGATTCATAATAAAGATTTTTGTAATATTTCTCAAATACCGGGTTTGGCGTTTATACCTCTCATAACGCTCCTCAGGAATACACTTACCAGGATTTTTCAAAGAGAACACCTTCTTAATCGGGTATCCTGAGTTCACTTCCCAAAACATAGGTGATACTATAGGTGGAAGAGCTCCCATTGTTATTGAGGCTTCATCTCCATATTTATAATATACCAGTTCTCTAACTACTCCATGGCTGTCATAATCGTCTTCTCCCTTGATTTCAGCATTGAATCTTTCATCGAGAGAAAAATCACACCAAGGCGGTGGCGCTTTCTGGACTTTCCTATATAAATTAAGCTCGACTTCTTTGGAATGCATAATTTATAATCTCTCTTGCCACATTGACTCCTGTTACTCGCTCAAATTCTTTCCAGAGTGGGGCCCTGTTAGCTTCAATGATATGAAGTTGACCTGTCAAGTCCCGAGCAACATCAATTCCTATAATACCTCCAAGATTTACGTTATCCATTGAAAATTCAACCACTTCTGGAGCGTTCACTTTCTTTAAAGTCCCTCCTCTTGCAACATTCGCCGGAATTACTCCCTCCTTGGGCTGTTTTTTAGCTACACCTATACACTTATCTCCGATAATCATTACCCTGTATTCAGCTTCGAATTCAATAAAAGATTGAAGAAACAGAGGTGTATCAATTTCGTTTTCATCGCTGAAAAACTCACGGGCGAAATCAGAAGCTGCTGAAAGTGTTTTAAAAACACGAATACCTAATCCCTGTCTACCTCCAATCGGTTTATATAATAAAGGAAAAACTTTCCCATCGTACAAATCATGTAAAAGTTCTAAAGCTTCTTTTAACGAGAACACATAATAAGAATCAGTTCCTACTCTTTTTTCGTACCTATCAATAGTAGTAAGCAATTTTGAAGCTGATTCACCTGTAAATCTTTCAATTGGATCAAGTATTGCGCATCCACATATTTTTAAGGCATGAACCAGAACTGATATCGCATTTTCTTGACGATTGGTTCCCCGAACTACTAGACAAGATAAATCACTTATATCCTTTCCTTCGAGTTTTATTATCGGTTTATCCCGGTCTCGAAGAAACCTATAGGTAACCCACCATGGATGGATCAAAACTACTTCTTCAAAAACTTTAGATGCTTCTTCTATAAGAGTCGAGCTCTCATAGTTAAGAATCGTTCCGTCTACCAAGTGTGCTTTTATTTTGGAACTACACAATCCAAATTTATATACTTTCGCTGACATATTCACATCTTCAAAATTTACTACTATCCAAACACAAATTTAAACATTTTCCACTTAATATATAGTTACAATTAAATTGTAAATTGTTTATCTTTTTGTTTTTCGTTTTTCTTATCATAATCAAAATAAAATATAACAGACTAGAAGTACCTGTCAAGGTAAGAAAATCTCGAAAACAAGAAAAAGGTTTTGGAATTTGATTTAGAGGGGATTAGACTTTCAATTCAAAAAGAAGAAAAATTAGAATTCGGAAAAAATTGTTTTTAAAAAGATATCTCAAGTATTCCTGTTTTTCCCCTTGAATTTTATAGACTTAATCTTATAATAATATTTACATAGAATTGAATTATGAGAAAAATAAAAGTAAATATTAAGAAGGAAAAGGAGGAGTAACATTATGAAAAAATTATGGATTGGTATCCTTATTATAGCTCTCGTGGCTTTAGCTATCGTTTTCTTTGTTAACCAGACAAAAAAAGAACCAGAAGTGATAAAGATTGGCGCGATATTGCCGTTATCGGGTCCTACTGCTTGGTTAGGCGAGATGCACAAATGGGGGATAGATCTTGCTGTTGATGAGATTAATGCTGAAGGCGGAATTGAGGGTAAGAAAATAAATATAATATATGAAGATGACCAAAATGATCCCAAAAAAGCAGTTAGTGCGTTCAGAAAATTAGAAAACACAGAAAATCCTCAGATTGTAATTACGGCTATGAGTAATTCCGGAATGGCGGTTCGACCCCTAGCAAAAAAGTATGAGACGATACTCTTCGCCAACGGCAATCATCCTGGTTTGGTTGAAGGAAACGAATGGGTCTTTCGTATATTCTTGACAAGCGAACAAGAAGCAAAAGAGATGGCTGAAATAGCTTACGAAAATTTAGGAATTAAAAGAATAGCCGTTTTATATATTAACGATGAATCGGGGGAAGGAGCACAAAAAGCTTTCAAAAGTCACTATGAAACTTACGGTCCAGAAGTACTAATATCTGAAAAGTATGAAAAAGACGGAACGGATTTTAGAAGCGAAATTTCAAAAGTTTTGTCTACCCGACCTAATGCTGTTTATGTAATTGGTTATGGTAATGCAGCCGCTAAAGTATTGAATCAGTTGATAGAACTAGGATATAAAAACTTAATACTCGGAACTTCAAATTTTGCGGGCCCCCCTTTAACAGAAATAGCATCAGAACCTCTTGAAAATTCTATTTTTACAAGCCCTTATTTTGACCCTCGATTACAAGATTCAATCGTTCAAAATTTTGTTGAGAATATTCAAGAAAGGGAAGATAAAACGCCTCAGTGGAATACGGCGATGGAATACGATGGAATTTACGTCATAAGCAAGGCAATTAAGGAATCTAAGACTCTGGAGGCAAATAATATAAGAAAGGCACTGGAAACCGTTAGTAAATTTGATGGGGTCGCAGGGAAATACAGATATGAAAATAGAGAATGGCTGCCTAAAGTTGTAGTTAGAACTTACAAAGACAAAACCTTAAAACTATACAGGATGAAACAAAAGGAGGAGTAAATATAAATGGAAAATATAGTTGATAATTTCCTCATCGTAAAAATGACCAAGGATTTAACTGGAGAGGAAATAACAGAAGAAGATGGTGAAAGAATCATGTTAGAAATGGAAATTGAATTAAAGGATTTTTTGTTCAATGGGAGTAATCTCGATGAAAATTACAAAGACTTAGTAAAAAACAAATACATACAATGGATAAATAATGATAAAACATATCCACTTTCGGTAGATAAGTATATAAAGGGAAAAGTATCCTCAGACAAGATAAAATTTTTACCTTATTGTGTTCTTGTATTATTAATAAAGTATATAAAGAAAAATGCTTATGAGGATAGCCTACATTTATCCAGACAGAATTCAATCTGACCCCAATTTGACTCCTGCGCGATTCGAACCCTTAGGGCTATTATATATTGTAGGAGCTGCAGAAAAGGAAGGGTATGACGATTATAAAGTATTCATTCCCGAGGCAGATTCTAATATGCTTAAATTTATCAACAGGGTTAAGGAATTTAATCCGACTGTTTTAGCCTTCTCAATTATGACATATCAGGTTCCTACTGCGATTAAAATATTAAAGGAAGTAAGGAAAGGTACTCCCCAAAAAGTCTGGGGAATTGCAGGAGGTCCTCATCCTACAATTGAACCAGAATATCTATTAAAAAGAGGTTTTGATATCTGTGTGCAGGGTGAAGGTGAAAGAACTTTTATTGAAATTCTAAAGAATATAGAGGAGAGAAAACAATACGATGAAATTTCTGGCATAACTTTTATAAACCGGAAAGATGAAGTAGTACAGAATAAAAAAAATGAACGTCTAAATCCAGATGATATACCCTACCCTAAAAGATTACCTAATTTACTAAAAGGAGAAAATTATAAAGGCATGGGTTATCCTGCCCCAAACATACATGCATGGGCTTCTATTATTGCCACCAGGGGTTGCCCATACAATTGTTCTTTCTGTAATGCATCATATATGTGGGGAAATAAAGTAAAATATCGTTCAGTCAAGAATGTGGTAAAAGAAATGACTTATTTGAACCAAGAGTATAATGTCGATTTTTTCCATTTCTCTGATTTGAATTTTGGGTTGAACAGAAAATATACTTCAGAATTATGCGATGAAATCATTTCATCAGATCTTAAAGTTAACTGGATTTGTATGGGAAATTTACAAAACTTTAAAGATCCAAAATTAATAAAAAAAATGGGAATATCAGGATGTTCATTAATTTCAGTTGGAGTTGAATCAATGAATAAAGCTATAATAGAAAAACATGTCAAAAAAGGATTGAACAAAGAACAACTTAAGTGGACTTTAAATATGATTTCGAATATTGGTATACCCATAAATATTTTTTACATGATTGGTTTTCCGTGCCAAACCGAGCAATCTATCTGTCATGAAATACATCAGCTAAAAAAAATTAAAGCCCACAGGATTCGTACTACTATATTCACTCCCTTACCAGGCACTGATATTTTTAAAAAAATAAGCAAAGAAAATTTATCAAAAAATTACTCCTTTTATGATACTAATCATCTCGTATATAGACATCCATTTTTAAGCTCTAATAAAATCAAGGATCTACAAAAAAAACTTCAAAAAGAATTTTATCTTAATTTATTGTATAAAAAAAATATATCGACGTTTATAAATAAACATCCAAAATATCGAGATACATTTGTAAACTTTTGGAATACCTTAGGTTACAATAATGAACTTTTAAAATTCTTAGGATACTTTGGAGATTTGAACTCACATAAAAAAGAGGCAGAATATGCGCAAAGATAATAAAATAGATATTTATGATATCTCAATAGAAATAATCTCAGATGAAGGTAAAAAAAGCGGTCAACTTAATAAGAAAGAAGAAAAAGAAAGATATGAAGCTCTTGAGGCTAAAATAAATAATAATAGTTCATATCAAATAGAAGGAACATATAGTGACACAAAGAAACAAATGTACAATAAATACAGCGGTTTACGAAATTTGTTCTTTGGAGAGGAAGCATCTTATCTTAAACCTTTAGTTCCATTTAGCGTAGAAGGAGAATCTTTTTTTATTAAAGATAAAAATTCAATACCAATATTTTCCTATTCTTTGATATTAGATTTCATTAGGATTAGAATAGAACGATTTTCAGGACTTATTAAAAAGGGAGACAATAGTTTTATAGAAAAGATTGAATTATCTTCTTATATAAAAGAAATAATTCCAGACGATTCTGAACTTTTTTTTAAAAGAGATAAACTACCTACTTTTCAATTATTAGATATTCACTCAAATAATTGGAAGAATAATCTACCCTCAAAATTTAAAACCTCTCAAATATTAAATTTGCTCTTAAATGACTTTTACAAATCAAAACTGTCTTTATCTGATATTAATTTCGGAGAAAAATACTCTTATAAAGAAATTGGTCTTCTGAATAAAGAAAATAAGATAATTAATCTATCAACATTAACAAAATGTTTCGTAAATTCTTCCTCTAAAAGGGCGGTTATATTCCGTGATAAAAAAAGTGTAAAAGAAGAAAAAATCACCATACCTACTTTAAAGGTTGCTACTATGGCTGCAGTAGCTCTTGTGGCAGCTGGGGAATTAATCAAAGAATTACATAAAGAAGAAAATTCTCTTTGGAATCTATATTTGAAAGTTAAACTCGAAACAGATAATAAAAATAAGGGTAAGGACTCCGAAAAAAGGAGTAAGAAGACCCATGAAGTTATTTTTAACGTTGCTAATATTTTCAGAAAAGCTTCTTTTACTTTGGAACTTTTTTCGAGTTACCCTGTGTCATCACCTGTTGCCGGTCTTACTATAAGGACTTTCAATCAAATAACTGGAGCAGAAGAAATGACAAAAGCTCTGGAAGAAAAGTTAGAGAATTGTTATAGACTATACCAACTTTACCAACAATATTATTCTTTCAGTATGATTGAAAAAATCGAACAAGAAGAATGAGTATAAAGAACTTAAGAAGTATACTTGAATCGCTCTTAGAAAGTAGCAAACATTTATATCGAATTCCTAGTACCGGTAAAGTGTTTTTTATAGAGATAGCTGCTAAAAGTAAAGAACATTTAAAAAAAGAAGGCTCTTACTCAAAGCATTACTTGAATTTCGCGAATAAAATTTTTTTTAATTGTGATTTTGATGCATGCCCCCCTTTACCTGCTTTGCCGACTTATTTAATACAATTTCGGCATGAACTTTTACCTTTTTTAATACGTTTAGAAAATAAATCTGTTCGGGTTTTCGAAGACTTATTGTCTTTACAAAAGTTGTGGTTTGAGAGTTGGAAAAAATTCAAACAAAGAGTGTTCATTGTGTATTTTGATATGATCGGTTTTTCGGAAAAAGCAGAGAGAAGAAATTTAAACGCAGTTATTCCTATACTTGCATATAGAAATGTAATTTTTGATTATATTACCAAAGGTAAAGGTCACCCTGAGGCGAGTGGTGGAGATGCTGCAATTGCAATTTTCAAAGATGGAGAAAAAGCTTTGGATTCTTCTTTGAAAATATTAAATCTCCTCAATAGACTACAGATAGGCGCAAGAATCGGTATTTCATACGGGGATTTTCTTTCTCAAGAAAATGGAAGACCGATTTTGGGCAACTCTATTGCTACTGCTGTGAGAATTGCTGAAGGGGGCTCTAAAAAGAAATTCCCAAAATATTTTACATTGAAAGAGGATGAACTAAAAGAGAAGCGACCATATTATAGGAAGGACTCTTTGTCAGGCATTTGGATCTCTTGGAATGCCATCAATAAAATAACTGGGAATACCGGATCTCCAAATTTAAATAACCCCCAACCATTCCATTCCGTAATTAATAATCTATTGAAAGAAAATAACAATAAGAATATTTTTTTAGTACAGGCTGAAAAATTAAAAGGAGTTGCTGATGGTTCTACAGAAATAGATAGAAAAAAATATACATTTTTTTTCAGCATAATATGAATCCGGATAATATGAAAAGTTATAATTTAAAGTGTATAAAGGAGTTATTCCATGGAAGAAAAGAAACAAATCTTAATTGAAGCTATAAAAGACACTCAAGAAACTATAAGGGCTTTGGATTTGAAAGTCTCATTTCTAATTGCCTTTATTGCAGTAATACTAAGTACCATGCTCTATGCAACTAAAGAAAATCCGGAATTTTGGTTTGTTATAAGCCTTACAATACCGATCTTATTATTTATAATAGCTATATGGCTATTATTACTTACGCTATCTCCTAAAAGCAACCCTAAAGAGCACTTGAAATGTTCTTGTGAAGATATACCCGAGGACGCATTCTTTTATTTGAGTCATCTAGAAAAGGTTAAAAAGTGGAATTTTCTAAAACCTACAGAGGGAACAATTAAATTTGCAGTCAGTTTAAAAGAAGTTGAAAAAAAAGTTAATAAAGCAAATATAAAAAGAGTCCTAATATTTGAGCTTTTGAAGGTCTCCTATATAAGAGAAATTAAATTACAAAGATTTAGAATGGCTACTTATTTATCATTTTTTGGAATACTCATATTTATTATACTATCCATAATAAATTTCCTTTAGGTATGCTACTATTATCAAAAGAAGAAATCGAAGATAAAATATATAGTAATATAGAAATTGTTTTAAATTATAAGAATAAAAAGAATCTAAAAGAAGCTGCGAGACTAACTACTATCCCAAAATATAGGGCACTTAAAGTAGGTGAACCAATTTACGAGGAAATGTTCTCTCTCTTTATTGATATGAGAAATTCGACTAGCTTAATTAAAAAAATAGATAAATTTGACTCAATGATTTTGATTCAATCATATTTGCCTATTGTTGATTATATAATTGACAAATTTAATGGAATAACAGTAGATTTCGCAGGAGATGGAGTGATGGCACTTTGGAGAACAAATAAAAGCGAACAATATATTAAAGAAAAGGTTATTAACGCAGCTTGTTATATGCATAAAAGCATTGAAGAGGTCATAAATCCGATTCTTGAAGATGCATTAAGCCCAAACATCTTTTTTCATTGCGGAATAGGTATTTCAAAAGGAAAGGTAATTGTTACACCCCTTATATTATATAAATCCGATTTTCAACTAATTGCTATTGGAGATTCTTTAAATGAAGCAGCACACCTCTCAGATGATCATAAAGGTATAAGTATTTCTAAAATTATTTATCGTCCTAGAGGTAAATTTATAGATGATCCCTGTTCAAGAGTAAGATGGGCGCAGGATTTGTAATTCATGATATTCATATCTTCACTTTTCCATTGATGAATTTTATAACCTTCTACTTTTTATAGAGAAATTGACAATGATTTTTTCATTCGATAACTTTTAAGTATGTTTTTTTTAGAAAAAACAAGTTTTCAGAGAGAGTCTAAAAGAAAGGTATTTCCGCTTAGACGTTATCCTTAAATTTTGATTAATAGTCAATAAATATTGTCATCTCTTGACTTTCCCTGTAATAAATCTAATTTGAATATTAATAAAAGATGATTAATCAATTAATCTTAAACGGAATCATAGCAGGAAGTATTTACGCTTTGATTGCCATTGGGTTCACAGTTATTTACCGCACCGTAAAATTCTTCCACTTCGCTCATGGAATAGTATATACAGTGGGGGCGTACCTAGCGTACTCAATCGTTAATTCGTTATTAGTTAATGGTCAATCGTCAATAGGTATTGGTTATTGGACATTAGCAGTAATGGTTGGTGTAATTGGAGCTGGCGTTTTGGGTGTTGGGATAGATAGATTGGTTTATCGACCCCTTAGAGAAAGGAAGGCATCGAATTTGATTTTCCTTCTCGCTTCCTTCGGTGTTTTTATTTTTGTTCAAAACTTGATTCAACTTATTTACGGAGCGCAGATTCTAACAATAAGGACAGGTCCTATTAAGGAAGGGCACCACTTCCTTGGTGCAGTAATTACTGATATTCAAATCCTTATTCTGGTTGTTAGTTGCTTGCTGTTAGTCGTCTGCTGGTGGTTTATCAAAAAAACAAAACTGGGAAAGGCAATGAGAGCTGTTTCTGATGATCCGATAGCAGCAAATGTCGTTGGTATTAATCCGGAAAAGATAACCCTGTATTCATTTGCCTTAGGTTCTGCACTGGCTGGAATCGCAGGTATACTAATATCATTGGAAACAAATATTGAACCGACAATGGGATTTAACGCGATACTAAAAGGTATTATTGCTTCTATTATAGGAGGGATTGGCAGTATTCCGGGCGCAGTGCTGGGTGGCTTTTTTCTGGGTCTGGCTGAAAATCTCGGAATATGGAAAATACAGGCAGGATGGAAAGACGCCATTGCGTTTGGCATTTTAATTATTTTCTTACTGCTAAGGCCACAAGGACTTCTGGGAAGGAAAGGAAAATAGACGATGGAATATTTACTACACATACTCGTCATTGCAGGTATATACATAATCCTCACTCTAAGTTTGAATCTTATTGTGGGCTTCACTGGACTTCCTGCTTTGGGTCACGCTGCTTTTATGTGTATCGGTGCATATACTTCAAGTTTACTTGCGCTCAACATGGGAGTATCTCCCTGGATTGGACTAATAATAGGAGCCTGTTTTGCAGGGTTTTCCGGTATCGTGATAGGATATCCGGCAATCAGGTTAAAAGGTGATTATCTTGCTCTGGCGACTTTCGGATTGGGAGTAATTGTTTATTCCATATCAAAAAACTGGGTATCTCTTACAAGAGGACCTATGGGATTGCCGGGAATACCGGGATTCTCGATTTTTAGCTTTGGATTATCAGGTACATGGTCATACCTATTGCTGGTTTTAATTTTCGTAGCAATTACCATCTTTATTTGTAATAGAATAGTTAATTCCCCCTTTGGAAGGATACTGAGGTCTATAAGAGAAGATGAAACGGCATCGGAAGCTTTAGGAAAAGACACAAACAAACATAAACTAATGGTTTTTATTATTGGAGCATTCTTTGCAGGTATTGCAGGAAGTCTTTATGCTCACTATATCACTTTTATTGACCCATCGAGTTTTACTGTAATGGAATCTATTACCGTTCTTCTGATGGTAATATTTGGAGGAATGGGAAGCATTCAGGGCTCTATAGTAGGAGCTTTAATTCTTGTAATATTCCCTGAACTCCTGCGGTTCTTAGGAATGCCATCATCCATTGCAGCACCTATGAGACAGATGATTTATGGATTGCTCCTTGTAATTCTTATGATTAAAAGACCCCAGGGAATAATGGGAGAATACAGATTTAAATGAACGCTAAAACATTATTAGAGGTTAAAAATCTTACCAAAGAATTTGACGGTCTGAAGGCTGTAGATAATCTCAACTTCTCAATTCAAGCCGGGAGTATAAATGCACTCATAGGCCCTAACGGAGCCGGGAAGACAACTGTATTTAATATAATATCCGGATTTCTTGAGCCTAAAACAGGAGACATATTATTTAAGGATAAAAAGATTACTAAAATACCACCGCATATAATCGCAACCCTAGGTATTTCAAGAACATTTCAGAATATCAGACTCTTTCCGCAAATTACGGTGATGGAGAATATGCTGCTTGCAACCAGATATGAAAAGGGCGAAAGCCTCTTCTCCGCACTTCTTCAATCAAAGATTATGAAGAATGAAGAAAAAGAAAACCGTAAGAAGACTATAGAATATCTTGAACTTGTCGGTCTTACTGAAAAAAAAGATGAACTCGCCCAGAATCTATCTCATGGACAGAGAAGATTGCTTGAACTGGCAAGAGCATTCGCAATGGAAGGAAAACTTCTACTTTTAGATGAACCTACCGCCGGGGTCTTCCCCGAAATGAGACTGACGATACTCGACATTCTTAAAAAATTAAAAAACAAAGGCAAAACTGTACTTTTCATCGAACATGATATGAAAGTAGTAACCGGAATATCCGACAATATAATCGTCCTGAACTACGGTAAAAAGATTGCAGAAGGAACCCCAAAAGATATTACAAGAAATGAGAAGGTTATAGAAGCTTATCTTGGGAAAAAATTGACAAAGGGGAAAGGGTCAAATGACTAATAACAAATCACCAATAACTATTCTACAGGTGCTGAATTTAACAGTATATTACGATACCGTTCTTGCCCTGAATAATATCTCTCTTACTATAAATGAGGGCGAGATTGTAGCTATGATAGGGCCAAACGGTGCGGGAAAATCCACTGCTTTAAAAACAATCTGCGGGCTGCTAACTCCTCGATCGGGAGAGATTTTGTTTAAAGGGGAAAAGATAAACGGCAAACAGCCATATCAACTTGTGGAAAAGAAGTTATGTCTGGTTCCCGAAGGCAGAAAAGTATTTA
>Ga0315549_1002073_pt1 | contig 19620 bp, 14 predicted proteins | sample SalMarSW160200MG_FD_203101 | JGI IMG/M metagenome (GOLD analysis project Ga0315549, IMG submission 203101) | Salt marsh sediment microbial communities from the Plum Island Ecosystem LTER, Massachusetts, United States - Salt Marsh Sediment SW1601-200 ... | reverse complement strand
GGGCAAACGGGACGACAGCCCAACTATGTTCAAACCAACCGCCTGGAACGCCTGGCAATAATGAAGAAAGCCACAGCCTGAGCGGTATCCTGAGGCTTACTAAAGCCACCATTAGCCCCCCACCAATTACCTCAAATGCCCCCGCTACTATGCTTAAGACTCCACCAGCGCTAAGTAAGCCGCCCCTGTCATTACCATTATATGTATATGCCATTTCCTTTTCCTCCTTATTTTATGGTGGGCCACAGCGTACAATAGCAAGAACCTTCACGCTTGCCTTTGCCTTGACCTTTTAGAAATTATAGCCAGAGACTGCTTAGAGGTCAAATTGTCAGGATTCCGGTCAAAAAGTAGTATTTCACCTCAATATAATTGTCTTTTCTGATGTCCTTGATTCTGGCGAAAATTTTGTTGTTACGATGTAATGTATCTTGATCTCAACGATAGAGTTTGCCTGGATTAGTTTCTCACTGCCCTTGATATCAGCCTCCAAGTGTGGTGCCCGCCACTCGTACAAGTGTGATACCAGGGTTTCGATGTCGGGTGCGATTACCACTTCACGAGATACCCACCAGTTGCCCAGTGCAACTAGTGCCCTGCTACATTACCACCTGGTGGCAGGTGGCAAGGTGGTAGGTGCTGCCGCTCAATCAGGATTGAGGTTCTGCAACGACCACCGCACCCGTGCCATCCCAGCGCGACAAAAGTTCGGGATATGGTATAAGGTGGTGCTAGGTGGCGGGTGCAGGGTTGGTATTCGTATTGGTATCGGTGCTGGTCACAAGTCGCAGTCAAAAGTCGCAAGGTGGTAGGTGGTATAGTGTCTTGCTGCAAAGACATCATTCGCAGGTTGCAAATCGAGGTGGTAGGTGGTAGGTGGTCGTACCAAAAATCACAGGGGGGTTCGAGTCCCTTCTTCGTTCAGGGGAGAGGGGTCTGGTAAGTCTTGAGCCTCTTTGAACAGGGCAACCAAGGCGCCTCTAAGGGAACTTTGATACCCCTAAGAGCATATCACGATAAAACTCCTGTCACTTCCTCAGTGATTTTCCCGTCTCCTGTATGCCAGCGAGCATGAGCATCCCAGAGAGAAAACCTTCGATGAACATTCCACCCTTTTGTTGCGTCAGAGGTAACAGTTCAAGTTAATGTGCAACAACATAGGCAATCGTGCAGGGCAGGGAAGGGGGCAGCTGGAACCATCTACGGAACCAGTATCACCGCCATAGCATTTATTCGTAACCTTTCTATCTCAGGCCCAACGTCTTTGAGAGCCCTCAACTTGAGCTCGTCACTGGAGAGGGGAATCAAGCGATGCTCGGACTTTACACCGCATATTCTCAGAATATGCCCACATTCGTGGGCAATCAGGTGGTTGATCATTCCCGTGTGTTCCGGCCTGTAATACAAGAGAAGGTTTGGCATACCCTTGCGGGCTATCTTCACTGATGCGCAAGTATCAAGGTCTTTCCTTTCGGATCAGCGGGATTTTTTCCCGGTAAGTGACTTCACCTTTCGACAGGCAATTCATCCACGCCTATCGCCTTGGTTTTCGTCTGCCATCAACCGGGGAGTATCACGAATCTACCTCGCTCTTACCTGCAGACTTGGGGCAGGCTTTAGAATGCTTAGACGAGTCGTAATCACCCTTTTCAAGCACCTGTCTCCATCCGAGATATCTCCCGCTGTGCCGCTTCCGCGGATGACGTGCTTATGCTTCTGCCCCTTGCTGCTCAGAGGTCGGCGCTTCTATGCTAAACTCCGCAATAAGTGTCTGTGTTTCAAGAGTTGCCCCATGGTGAATTGGGACAAGCTGGATTTCCTTAACCACCCTGTATCTGCCTGGCTCGGGCGTCTCAAAGAAATCCTCAGCCGGGACAAAACTTTGCTGGAAGGACTCCCCCGGGCGCAAACCTATGATTTGAGCAGTCCACAAGCGGTCCAACGGAACTTCAACCCAATTGCCGTCCTCAAACCGCTGCACTCCGAAGAAAGTTCCAAACTGGACCGATCCCGTCCGGAGACTTCTCAGGGTAATAGTGACGGTGTCATCGGGATGATATGTCTCCTTATCCAGGTCAAGGGCTACGGTGTCCATGGGAACTACGCCAGTGACCACTACAGTCGCGACCACAATCAGTAGAGCCGGGACCAGAATTGCGATGAACAAACGCCTCTTCATACGCCCCCTCTTCTGTTTCTCATTCATATTATTTCACCTCCTGTTAAAGTTTGCGGGCTGTCCAGCCACCTTTTATGCCGGACATAGGCCACGGCTCGTAAATCCGTCTCTGGTATTTCAACAATTTAACGCTCTCAAAGCTATTACCCTCTTCTATGTACTATATAATGCACAAGGCGGAAAAAGTTGCATTATTCTGCCTCGTTTAAATTCGCCACTGCCCGGTGGAATAAGGACTTTATCGTTCCTTACGAAGCCGAAACTAACAGATGGAGAGGTCAAAGGCAGCAGAATCATGCAACCTTTTTCAACGTTCTGCCTTATAGTATAAGGAGGCTCTATGCTTGTGGACAAAGACAAGCTCAAAGATAAGATATTGAAGCGTTGGACTTCTCTACTTGTTCCTTTGCCGGCACTATTCGTGCTGGTGATTCCCACCGCGCTATACAGGGGTATCATGTTACTCCCGGTGATCTTATATTTGAGCCAGCATTTGCCCCGGCACTCCGGGGAGCCTCTCTATGAGGACTTACGGTGGCTGTTTCTACATCCCCCTCATATACCTGGCTGGGCAATCGCCGGTCTCGGTTTTCTTCTCTTTCTTATCGCTTTGACGACCATGCTCAAGAACAGAGGCAGGCTTTTGACTTCAGGCCTGTATGGAAAGGTCAGGCACCCTCAATATCTCGGTTTCATCGTGATGGCATGGGGAATCACTGCAGTTTCCTGGAAATACTACCACGGGTTAGACCTCCCATCGGGAGTCTTGGGCTATTTTTTCCATCATTGGGTTGTAGTGTCGTTAGCCTACGTGGTGCTTGCATTTCTTGAAGAAAAGTATTTGTTGAAAAAGCACCCTCAAGAATACAAGGAATACAAACAAAAAGTGCCCTTTCTGTTCCCTGTACCTCATCCAAAGAAAATCCCGCAACCGGTTTTCGCTTTGGGTATCATAATCTTGTTTTCTTTCGTTCTACAAGAAGTCTATCCACGAATTATCCAAGTTCTCATTTGATGATTCAGTGCTGCCGACCACTAGCCATTTGACTGAACAATCCAGGCGATTGTGGCCTACACTATTTGGACAAAGGTTTAGTATTCACCAGAGCTTCGCCATAGTAATTTATTGAATACTACCGGGGTGTAAACAGCATTATATCCAACACTCGTGTCACTGGCATGTCAACCGCTTCAGAGATTTGGTCGAACGACGCTTTCGACTGTTGATAGAGATTCCTCCAATCTGATAAGAATATGGAGTACGATTTAAGGCTAACGGCTTTACCGTAAAGTTCCTTCATGGTATTCAGGTCGATCATTGGAAAAATATGAGGAAAACTAAAGTGTAGAAATTTTGTAACGCTTACCCCAGGAGTCGAATCCCTTGAAGATGTAGCCTTTTTAACGGGATGCCAAAGCTCACGAATGATTCTATCGGTATCAAGATTTAAAATCTCAATATTATTAAGCTCTTTTCTAGTAGATTCTAAAGCGGCCAATTCAGTTTTTGCTTGTGTAAATCTGTCGCGGGTAACCTTACAGATGGTCGGATTCCATGAAAAGACCAGGGCTACCTTGGTCTCTAATGCCTCAGATAAGGGTTGATGTTCTTTGAAAAAGGAGAGGATAGGAGCATAGGTCAATTCATAGAAGTAACCTGCCCCGATTTCCTGATCTTTTTCCCATTTATCTTGAAAAGCGGGAACAGACAAATACTTGGCTACCGCATTTCGGAGATTAGTTCTGAACATCTGTAACTCCTCTCAATGATGGACCTTCCTCAAGGTTTGTCAATTTAGAGACGCTGAACTTTCCGCCCTTTTGTTCAGCAACCTTGGCAATGTATGCCCTCGGTAGGGCGGCAACATCCAATAAGCCTCGCAGCCTCATCCTGTAGCTCCTTCACGCATTATCAATAGGCACAACCATTTGTGGATAAAAGAAGTTTTGGAAAAGCCAAATTTGGACGAAGCGAAACGTAGTCTTTTACACCGCGTTATACGTTCCGAGCATAGCAAGGACGAGGAGCGAAGCGACGAAGTGTCATGGAGGAAGAGAAGCTTCCGTAAAGCCGCCGTTTGGTGGTTCGTTCCTGTAGCACTATCCTTCCTTTCTCTTTTCTCATTTCACACTTTGAATATCAACCATCCTGCCGGTTAATCCAGCAAACTCCATTTGACGATGAGTAAATACTATCACTTGGAGTCCATACTCTTTTATTGCTTCATTTATTACCTCAATCATTTTATTTGAGCGATCTGAACTAACATGCACGAAGGGGTCGTCAAGGACGAGACACTGGGAATCTCTTCCACTTAAATGTTTTGCAACAGCTAATCTGACGCAGAGAGCCAATACCTCTTTTAATCCGGACGAGCCGTCATTAAATTCTAATGAAATATCCTCAAAACCTCGCTCACCGAGTCGGGTTGGAAATAGATATTCATTCAGTTCCACATCCGCATGCAAAAATCCTGTAACATAACTCAACGAACGCTTTACTTCTTCCTGTATTGGACCGACCACTGCTGATAAAGCTGAATGATACTGTTGCTCTAATGCTTCCTTTAAGAGTTTATATGATTCCGCGTGTATCTGCTCTTTCTCCAGTCTTTCACTGAGAATTTCTATACGGGATTCGTTTTCTGCTAAATCTGAATATGCTCCCCCTAAACTTGCCGCTCCTATTCCACCTTTGAGTTGGTCTATAGAAGTTCGTTGTTGTTGAATTACTTGCTCTTGATTTTCTATCTGCTGTTCCAGGCGTTTTATTCTATATATTGGGCCTTTTTCTAACTCCTCATACCGCTGCTTTATTTTCTCACAATCTTCGCTTCTCTTCTCGAGATTTGCTTCTGCACTCCCTAATTTTTTTTCTTGAAATTCCACTGAGCCATATTGGCGAATAATTTCACGCTCCTGGGTTCTTGCGTCATCCAAGTCTTTAGATAAATGCTTCTGCTCTGCTCGAATCTCAGCTAATTCCTCTTTTTTCTCTATTAACTCTTTATCAACTTCGTCTCTCTCAGTTCTCGCTTTATCGAGGACGGCCCTTGCCTCCACCTCTTCCTTTTCCCTTTTATTCACAAGTTTTCCAAGGTCAACATTAGTAGGATTCAATTTTATTGCATTAGGTATCCTCTTAATCTTTTTATATTCTTCATATTTTTCCTTGAATTTTTTTAGCTCTAGAGTTATTTCGTTGATTGAGCGTTCATCAGCTCCCCTTCTTTCTGCAACTAATTCCTTTATACTGTTTGAAATCTCGTTTTGGGTCTGACTTAGCTCTTTTAGTTCGGCTATCGAATTTACAGCGTATTTGCTCAATGTCCCCTGAATACTTTCTTCCAGATGCAGAATGTCAACCTTTGCATCGTGTGCCTGCTCTAGTTTGGCTTTGACTGTAACCTTCCCCAAACCCGGTGCTCCTACACTTACTCTCTCAGTCCCTGTTGCAGTTAGTTTTCCGTCTTTGAGTCTCTCCCCATCCACCTCAACTTCAAGTGAGCCTTTTTCGCCAGGCGTAACGTTTACTGCAAGCCCTCTTGCCGTCAAGCTCTCCTTCAATGCTTCGATTCGCGTCTGACTCTGGATGAGGTTCTCGACCTCTTTGTTGGTAGGCGTAATCGGCACTTCCTTTTCCCTTAGACCTTCAATTTTGTCATCAAGAAGTTTTATCCTCTTTATTTTCTTCTCCAACACCCCGGTTTTTGCTTCAGCGTCGGATTTTGTCCACAAGATTCGGGCATCCCTCGTCAGTTCCTCGCATTCCCTTATTTTCATCGCCTTCTCTTCCACTTTTTCTTTTATTTCCTGCTGTCGTCCTTCCAACTGTTCGCATAAAGCTTCAAGTCGAGAAAGGTTCTCCCTCGTTTCCTTTTCTTTCCTTTGGTGCCTCTCTATTTTTTCCGCTGATTTTTCAAGCTCTATTAGTGCCTTCTTTGCATCCTCAACATCCCTCCCTGCTTCCCTAACACCGGCTTCAGATGCCTTTAACTCAGACTCAACCGAAGAAAAGTCAATTGCCTCACTTCTAGCTTTTTTCAATTCTTCCTTGGTCTCTATGACCTTCGTCTCAAGTATGGGAAGTTGTCGTTGAAGCTCTTCTAATTGTTGTTTTTCAGCATCTACCTTTTTTATTTTATCCCTAAGCTCAACACTCCCGTGTTGAAGAGTTTGAATTTCTTCTTCGGTACTTAATATAAGTGAATCCTTACTAGTTTTTCCGGTCTTTGTAAAATATTGAGCATGGTAAATTTGAACAAAATGTTGAACGGCCCGAAATTTCGGAGTAACAAGCACCCCTCCACCATCTTTTGTTTCTAAGTGGAGAGCGGCGGTCGGGTCTCCTTCTTTATCAGTTGGGAGTTCTCGATTCTCCTGGGGAGCCCATAGCCAGTGAAAAGCACCCCATTGTGAGGGTTTACTTCCCCTTGTAGATGGCAAATCCGCCTCCAATAATTGTATTAGTTGTCCATCTGCTGAGTCATCTTGGTCTAGAAGGATAGGTTCTTCACCAACGATTTTATATAATGAAGTTCCGTTCCTTAAATTGAAATTCTTCTCGACACGATAGCTTGTTTTATTGAGCGTGAATTCAATACGAACTGTTGATGTTATGGCTCCAGAAGCTGTAAGGGGTTTAATGCGCTTGATGGCCTCAGCATGAGTGTTAGACTTGTCAAAAAGCCCTCTGCTCAAAGCTTCCAATACGGTTGATTTTCCAGTCTCATTCGGTCCATATATAACAGTTGTATCCTCATCAAAATCAATCCTCGTTTTAGCGTGCTGTCTCCAGTTTTCGAGCTCGACCCAATGAACCTTCATACCTCAACCTCCTTTCCAAGTCTTTGTAGATGTGCAAGAGCCTCAATGATTATTCTTCTTTCTCTTGGATCAATCTCATTTGCTAGTAATTGTTCCAAATGTATTTCAGTCTGATTCAAGATTGGATCTCCGAAATCAGGTGGTGCTTCTAATGAAGGTGGCACTGTAATGTTGAGTGAATCTAATTCTACTCTTGAGTTCTTATGTACCGTTGTTTGAAATTCTAATAGATTATCAAGTTCTTCTTTAGATTCCAGCAGCAATTCTCCATAAAGGACCAATCTAACCATATCAATGCCTTTAATTGATTCAAAATACTTTTCCAGTTCGATAAGGGAGGAAGAATCTTTCATTTCAAATTCCCTAGATACCCATGTCAATTGACCCGTTTTAATAGGCACAATTTTCGGTGCATCCCCTTTCCCATCAATTTGAATCAACAAACAATGTCCAGCATTATCTTCATCATACTTTGTTTGTTCATGAGTCCCAGAATATGCTATTCGGGCTATTCCAGTGCTATCTTCAAAAGTTGTATGACTGTGCCAGTGACCTAAAGCAAGGTAATCTATACCAGTTCTATCAATGCATGCTGGATCAATTGGTAAATCTACATCTTCCCAAGTAGGCACAGGAGATTTTCCTACTAAACTTCCATGTGCAACTCCTATATGGATGCCATCGACTTCGCGAACAACAGGGATTGTTCCAGTAAGATCTTGTGTGGTGAACCTTGAAAGAACTGGACAAGGATGAAGAATCGCGTCGGTAACCTTGACAGAATCGCTTGTACGAAGGATTGTAAGGTGGTTTACCCGTTGAAATATTGGTCTATTATAAACACAATCTGCGCCTAACATATCGTGATTCCCTGGGAGAAGATAAATTGGAATGTCGGGATACTGATTAAATATTGTAACAACTTTTTTGACATCCTCTTGACTAATCATATTATGCTCAAAAATATCACCACATAAGAGCACGAAGTCAACCTTTTGCTCTTGAGCTGATTTCAACACATTATGGATTGATTCAATTCGGATCTCACGCACAATAGGGCCAGCTTCTCCAAGACCCCCACCTTTCATTCCAATCTGCCAGTCAGATGTTTGTATAAATCGAACCATTTTATCGCCTTCTATTTCTTATAGTATATCTTATTTTCTTTTAACGATTGTAAACAATTTTGCTCTTTTCGAATCACTAAACGCTTTTCCTCCATGATTGCGTATAAAAGCAGGATATGCGAACTTGGAATTCGCATAATACGTTAGCTATGGTGGAATTGTAGTATCTAAGATAATGGCAGTAAAGCCCAGCCTCGTGGCTCGTGATCTATCAAGGAAAGCTCAGCAAAACCCAAAAATCCCCCCATAAGGCACAACTACACACTCTGCTAGACTGTTACTACCACGTAGACATAGGGATGTCCGCATGGACTTAGCTATAAATTCCCCATTTGAAAGAGATGTCACAATCTGAGTTTTTGTATAGCTGATGTGACATCCTAAAACATAATACTTGCTGTCGGGAAGAGTGGTTAGGTATATGAAACCCATCAGTACTTGAACGAAATGCTATTTCATAGTATTCTTTGACTAGGTCAATATTTTGTGAATAATAATGTGGACTGGACCAACATTTCAGACTTATTACCAGAATATACACCGCATTGTTGGCGAAAAGTTGGACAAAGAAGACCCCAGCTACCTTCTACAGGTGGACTTCGAGGAGTACTTGGACTTCTTGGTTGATGAAGCTAAGTGGGAGCCACTTTTGTGGGACGAATCTCAGAAGACAATAGAACCTTTCTCTACCAAACTCCAACGTAGAGATGAATTCCACGATGGCCAGACATACCAGGTTGAAGTGCAAGGATTTCGCCTCCGCATTCCTATTTCTCCTCATCCGCAGAGGGCTGACTATTTCAAGTTTGGTCCCTCAAAGTGGTGGGGGGCAGAACCTGAATGGAGATTCGAGGGCGATGTCCTTGTCCACGAGGTGGAAGCAACCGAACAGGGGGTCCAAGAGGGAATTGAGCAGGTTCGCTTCTGGCTAGGAAATCGAAACAAAGAGATTGAGGCTGGGAACAAGCAGTTACAAGACCGTATTAGACCAGTTTGGGAAGCAAAACGGAAGCAATTACAAGAGAGACAGAGTAGCACCGAGGCACTGCTGCAGAAGCTAAATATTCCTTTGCATCAAGACCCCAATGCAAAGGTCAAACCAATAGAGATTAAACCACGGCAGCTACGTACAATTATGGAGAAACCAAAGCCAACGGGTAAGGCTGAAGCTACCCTGAACCGAAGTGACGTGATGTCGCTAGTAGACTTCATTGAACAATACGCACGCCAGTTTGAGGTGGCACCCAGAACCTACCAGAAAATGGACGAAGAGGAACTTCGCGACCTCTTAGTCGGAATGATGAATGCCAACTATCCAGGAAGCACTACTGGCGAGACGTTTAGCAAGCTGGGGAAAACAGATATTTCTTTGCGGGTGGATTCTGGGCATGTCCTTATATGCGAGTGCAAGTTTTGGTCTGGAGCTAGTGCATACAGGGATGCGATGGACCAGTTGTTCAAATATCTTACATGGCGTCAAAACTACGGCGTGCTTATCCATTTTTGCAAGCTAAAGGACATGACCACTGCGGTCTCCGAGGGCAAGAGAGCAGTAATCGAACACCAGTCGTTCACAGCCGAGCCATTGCAGGAGCAGTCGGAGACACGCTTCACCACTAGGCATGCCCACCCACAAGACGCCAACAAATTGGTGGAAATCCTTCATCTGTTCATTGACCTGAGTGTTTAACCTTGAGCAATTCCTCGTATTTTGCTCACTGTAGGTGAGATTACACAAACGTCAGTTTTGTGCAACGAAACGACTTCACTCTCTTTGCTGATCAAGACCCCGAACCCGTTTTCCTCGAGCTCCTTTTCCCTATCCTTAGTCATTCATGACCCCGTTGATCATAATCATAATGGTGTGAGAGCGGAATTGGACGTGTTCCTATCTGGCACAATGGCTATGGTACATCGGGTCTATTGACAGCTTCGAGCGGTCTATATATGATAAGTTCGAACAGGATAAGTGATGATAATTATGTTGATGTTAGGGACTACATAGCTTCAAGGTGACGGCAAGTCCATGGAGGAAAGCTACATTGCTTCTCAACGAAGATGACGAAGTCCATGGCGTCTATGAGATAGATCGCTTCTTAGGAGAAGGTGCCTTTGCTGAAGTGTATCGGGTAAAGCATAAATTCCTGGGGCGACAAGCTATGAAGGTATTCAAATCTCCTAGTCCTGAGTTGGAGGAGATTGAACGAAACTTAGCTGAAGCTGTACTGCTGTCAAAGATTGGACATCCCAATATCATTAGGGTGTTTGATGCAGGCATTTTGGAGACGAATGTAGGGAAACGTGGCTATTTCACGATGGAGTACATTCCAGGTGGTACTTTGGAATCTCTATGGAACTCTTATCGAGATACCTTTGTTCCCATTTTGGATACCGTGGACATAATACGACAAGTATGCTTAGGAATGGCAGTTGCTCACAGCAAAAAGTCACCTATAATCCATCGTGATATCAAGCCACAAAACATCCTTGTTGGCTATGATGTCGAAGGATTCCGTATAAGGATTAGTGATTTTGGGCTTGCTAAGGCTGTTAATCCGCTCACATTGCTAGCAAGTGCTAGAGGGACTCCAGTATTCAAACCTCCAGAGTGCCTGAAAAACATGGACTCTTGTGCCGGAGACGTATGGTCTATTGGTGTTACGCTCTACCTTCTGCTAACAGACAGGCTGCCTTTTCCGGTTGAAAACAGGATGGATTTGTCAACTGGTAAATGTTGGAAGCACAAGCTTATTCCTGCGGCAGAGTTTAATCCTCGTGTAGATGACCATCTTGAATCTATTGTCTCACGATGCCTGAAACTCAACCCTGCTGAGCGATATTCTAATGCAATGGAAATGCTTGAAGATCTTAGACGATGGGAGCCACCGAAATTAAAATCTATAACAAAAGGTAGAGAGAGTGTAGATGAGGGCAAAAGCGCTCTTGGCAGCATCGCGAAATCTAAAGAAAGCGAACCAGAGATTATGGTAAAAGAGGCAATGAAAATCGCTCGAGACCCACGTAAGCTCATGGAAGCAGCTGACATTCTTGAAGAGGCGATAATTAGGAAATCTGGCCTGCGGGAAAAGTACGAATACCAACTCAAGCTGTGGCGACGCGGAATTGTCATATGATATATTGAATAGAGAAGGCGACATAATCCCACGGAGATAATCACAAGTAATGGAATCAGGTAGCCCAATGGAATGGAATGAGACACTCCTCAAGATGGCGCGACCTGACATCTATCGTATCAATGCTTTCCGCATATTGGGCCTCCCTGTGACTGCTTCTCCAAAGGAACTATCGTCTCATATTCGAAGGCTTGAGCTTACTGAAAAATATGGGAATATGGGACAGCTTGACAATAGCGTTCTCGCACTAAACATAGCACACGATAGGGATGCTAGGCGGGAAGCGCAACAAAGACTGCTCGATCCTGAATTAAGATTTATAGATGAATTCTTCTGGTTCTGGCCGTTATCACTTAATTCGACCGAAGAAAATGACGACACTCTTGAGTCAATTAAACAGAATGATATAGCGCGAGCTTTGACCATCTGGGGGCACAATGAGGCTGAAGGTAGTGAAGCTAATGTCTCTATGCACAATCTCGCTGTTTTCCATCATGCCATGGCGTTGGATTTCGAACACATGGAAACGGAAACGAAAGAGATTTCCAAGCAGCAAATTGAACAGAAACGGTCCCATTGGCAACAGGCTTTTTCTAGATGGAAGAAGCTACTTAATGAAGAAGGGTTTTGGCAAAGAATGAGAGAGCGTATTCGTGAATTTGATGATCCTCGTTTAACAGCTGATACAGCCCGTCGGATTCGCGAAGGATTGCCGAAAGCATTGCTTTCAATCAATGCGATGCTTGCAGTAGAAGCTTCAGGAATGAATGACCCCACAGATATGGATTTTCACCTGGCAATAATACGTCAATCTGGTTTTGATAATGCAGTTGCCGAAGAGGCCAAACACCGGGCGATCGTACCGATACGAGATAGGATTAAAGCCATATGCTTACACTCTGCCGAGGAAATAGTTAATGCACCAGAGCGTGGTAAAAAAGTGGCCTCTAGTCTTGTTAGTGACACGGCTCAATTGTTCAAGACTCTTGATTCACTACTAGCCGAAGGAGACTCAACACGCGAATCAGTCCACGATGAGGTAGCGTTGCAGGTAAGGTCATGTCTAATTGCATTTGGGAATGAAACTGAGAAGTGGGGGGCAGTGTTAGGAGTTGCTGAGAAATCTCTCAATATTGCAGAAAGTCCCTTTCTCAGACAAAAGATTAAGGATGACCTCGAAACCATAAGAACAAATGTAGAATATGCGACTTGCTGGTTCTGCGGAGGAGATTGTACCGACGGTGATTCCTCCGTTACAGTGATGATGCATGGCAATGTAGAACGTGATAGAACATTCCTTGGAACGCAGGTTAGGTGGCAGTACTTGCCTGTAACAGTGCCAAGGTGTGCAAAATGCAAGTCAGCTCACAATCAAAGCAAGGCCTGGAAAACAGGGGGCATAATTGTGGCCTTTGTTCTCGCTATTTTCATTGGAATTGCGAGCAGTAGTTTTTGGGTGGGCGTTCTGACTTTGGGCATTATCATTGCCGCAGCGCACGGGCTTGCAGCCATGACATTCCCTAAGGGGGTAAAACCGGAATCATACAAAAAGGAATTCAGAACCGTAAAAGAAATGCTTTCCAGAGGCTGGAATATCGGAGGAAGGCCTTCAGGTGTCTGATAGAAAAATGTTGAGGGAAACCATGGATAATCTGAAGCAATGGCTACGTTATCCGCAAGAGTTCAGGATAAGCGCGCGGAAATACATCGGGTTATCAGAACCATTGGAAGCCCTAGCTGACTTAGCGGAACGCACTGTAGCTAGCTCTCAAACGACATCCAAGAAGGAAGAGGAACTACTTGATTTGGCGGCGGATGTGGGGACTTTGGTATGGCGAATCCAACAGAGGCTAGCTGCTACAGAAGAACTCCCGAAACCGCTGCGAAAATTGTCTCGCGATGTTGAACGGACGTGGGACGCCCTTACCCAGGGAGGTATTGAGATCAAAGACCACACTGGTGGAGACTACGAAGGTGGCATGGCCTTGCGGGTGATAACATCACAGCCAGTTAGCGGCTTAGCCCGACGACAAATCATAGAGACGCTGAAACCCACGATATACTATAGGGACAGAATCATACAGATGGGAGAGGTCATCATCGGAATACCTGAGGAAACTGAGACGTCAAAGTCGATAGATGACACAACCTAAAGAAAACAACAAGGAGGATGAAGCTATGGAACGACAAACGGTAGACTTTGGAATTGACCTTGGTACCACGAATAGCGCAATAGCAATGTTGGAAGGCACGACACCCCGCATTATCAAGACGAACGAAAACACCGAATACACTCCATCAGCGATTTCATTTAACAAGAAGGGCGAGCTAAGAGTGGGAGAGACGGCAAAAGCCCAGCAAACCAGCGACGATGAAACGGAACGCTCCGACGTCCGCCTGAAATTCAAGCTATTTATGGGGCATCCCGAGCCTCTCGAGGCTTTCAAGGTCAATGGTAAACAGATGACCCCGGAAGAGCTGTCTGCAGAGGTCCTGAAAAAGCTTCGAGCAGATGTTCAACGGAGGGCTGGACAAGAGATTACTGCCGCTGCCATCAGTGTCCCAGCGGTCTTTGAGCTCCCACAGTGCTCGGCCACAAACAGGGCAGCAACGTTGGCGGGGCTATTGTTCAGCCCGTTGGTTCAAGAACCTGTTGCCGCTGCCTTGTCCTACGGATTTCAAACCACCAGCGACCGCGTCTTCTGGATGGTCTATGATTTTGGCGGTGGCACATTCGATGCAGCTATCCTGCAGGTGCGCGACGAACAGATACAGGTCGTAAACCACGGTGGCGACAACCACTTAGGTGGCGGACTGATTGATTCGGAGATAGTCGACCAGTTACTAGTCCCTGTCGTCGCCAAAGAGTTCAACCTGTCACCTGACGACAAAGTGTGGACACCTGTTCGTTCCCACCTTAAAGACTACGCCGAGAAGGCCAAAATTCGTCTTTCCGTTGAAGATAAAACTGACATTGAAATACGGAGACTATTTATGGCTAAAGACGGGGCAAGCACATCCTTTGAGTATGAACTCAAGAGAGGAGATGTTGAACGGTTGGCTGAACCACTTATCGAAAGGTCAATAAACTTGTGCAGGTCGGTGTTGGAAGAGGCACGGCTATCATCCTCTGATATTGAGAAGTTGATTCTGGTTGGTGGTCCTACACTAACCCCGCTATTTCGAGACATGTTGACCCAGAAACTGGGTATTGCATTAGAATTCCGGGTGGACCCGCTGACTGTAGTGGCATGTGGTGCTGCAGTATTTGCTGGCACGCAGATAATACCTGAGGCGTCCAGACGACACGTGCCACTCCCTGCCGGGCATTTCAAACTGGAACTCGACTACAAACCCATCGGGGATGAAGCAGAGCCTACGATTGGGGGAAGAGTGACTGCTCCTCAAGGGCAATCTCTACAGGGGTATACCCTTGAATTCGTAAAATCTAAGACTGAGTGGCGCTCAGGGAAGATTGATATTGGGGCAAGTGGCGCATTCGTTGCCACGGTCTACGCAGACAGAGACCGTAGAAACGAGTTTCTGATTGAACTCAGGGATGCGAGTGGAAATCTTTGTCAGACTGTGCCAGACCGGTTTTTTTATACAATAGGAATCACGATTTCCGCTCAAACTCTCGTTAATAATATTGGCATTGGGCTTGCCAATGGAGATGTGTTGACGTTCTTCGAAAAAGGTGTGACATTGCCGGCCAAAAAGCGGGAAACTAGGCTTCATACGACAGAAGCCCTCAAGAGCGGCGACTCTGGGACTATTCTCCGCATTCCTGTCGTGGAGGGCAACAACAAACGTGCTGACAGAAATCCGTTAATTGGATGGCTGGAAGTAACCGGCCAAAAAATTCGTTCCGATATTCCCGTCGGAAGCTCTATCGAAGTCACTATTGCTATAGATGAGTCACGCATAACACAGGTCATCGCCTACATCCCCAGATTGGATGAAGAGTTTCCGATAGTATTAGACCCTAAGTACCCGCAAATCGACGAGCAAGTGCTGGCAGACCATTCAGAAAAGGCAAAGACACACCTGGAAAGGGTTCGTGAACAAGCCAAGCTAGCTGGTTCTGCTCGGGCCGATGATCTGCTCCAGAAGATTGAAAACGAGCAACTTGTTCGTCAAATCGATATGACCCTGATGTCAACTCAACGGGATGAACAGGAGGCTTTAGATACATGTCAGCGACGCCGCATCGAACTTGATGCAAGACTGGACGAGATTGAAGAGTTGATTAATTGGCCTGTCCTAATTGCTGAAGCCGAGGCACAGATTGCTGGCGGTCATGATATAGTGAAACAGTATGGTGATTCTCAGGATGTTGCTGATTTTTCTCGTCTTACGGAAGAGACAAGGAAGGCCATAGCATCAAGGAACGCTGATTCTGTTCAACAGAAGACTAGGAATCTTTTACAATTGGTAATGCAGGTATTGATGAAACATCCAGGCTGGTGGGTGGGACAGCTTGAGAACTTGGAAACGGAGTACAAAGACAATATGCGTGATCAGGCTGAGGCGGAGCGTCTTTTTGCACAGGGACATCAGGCTATCACTAATCAGGATTTTGAGAGCCTCAAGATAGCTGTTCGCCAGCTTTGGGGACTACTGCCCGATGAAATAACCGAACAGTTACGCGGCTACAGAAGCACTGTCATTAAGGAGGGATTCTAGCTTTCTTACAGGAAAACTGAATATGCAAACATGAAAGAACCTAACTCATACCCGTTGGAACAAGTAGTAAAGCCTGCCGCGCAAGAGAGCATATCCAATCAGCAAGCTATAGTGACCGATATACTCATGCATGCTGGAGCTTTGGCGCGAGGAGGCAACCTTCTCGAAGCTGAGAATTTGCTAAGAACCTTGTCTGATAGTGATATTTCAAGAATAGAAGTGATTGATTTGCTAGCCAGAATATATGCACAACAAGGTAAAATTGACCAAGCTCAAGCCTTGTGGCTTAAAGCATTACAGCAGGATCCTTCTAACATACACTTTCTGTCGGCTCTAAGATTATGCGCATGTTATAAGAAATCAGGGCTGGAACGCTTTGTTTTGCGGTACTTATGGTTATTAATTGCCGTTGTCCTTTGGCTCCTAGTTTCTATAGCCATAGTTATAAGTACGACCCTGTAAACGGTTCAATGTGAAATGAGGTCAGGATGAGTAGGGGCAACCTAACAGGAATCATCGTAGGTTGTATTATAGCTGTCATCGGAGTAGTAGGCATAGCAATGTCAGGTGAGCCGTCAACTTCGCCGGAGCCTGAACCCACAACTGCGTACACACTCAGCGTAAGTATCAGCCCCCCGGGAACAGGTTCCGTCTCTACTTCAGGTGGCGAATATGAATCCGGCGCGCAAGTAGTACTGATAGCCAGCCCAACTAGTGGTTACACCTTTGATCGCTGGAGCGGTAGTGCATCAGGCAGCACACCCGCCGTTATGATTACCATGGATTCGGATAAGAGCGTCACTGCTAACTTCAAAGCTACTCCGACAGTCCCAGAAGTCTTGTTTTCAGATGATTTCAATGATGAGGGTGGTGACTGGGATACTTACTCTGCTGAATATGGTTCAGTCTTTTACGAGGATGGCTGGCTTCATCTGATCAATAACAATCCCGCTGAATTCGCCACCGGTACTTGGGCTCAACAGCACTTGACTGATTTCATTTTGGAAGTAGAGACTAGGCTTGTTGCGGGTACTGACAGTAATTGGCATATGGTGCAATGTCGATATCAAGATAGTAATAACTACTACCGGTTTGGAACTAGCGCTGACGGTTACTATTTTATATCGAAGTTCGTTAATAGAAATTGGATAGATCTTGCGTCAGTAACCTACTCATCCTATATTAATCAAGGTGTGGATGCCGTCAACCTAATCCATATTCAGTGTATCGGCAGTAACCTAAGCCTGTCGGTCAATGGGCATCTATTATGGGAGGGTACAGATGCCACCTTCACTGGCGGTGATATCGTATTAGTTGCTAGCGCACTGGCAGGTACATTTACTGAAGTTGCCTTTGATAATATTGTGGTCAGTGAGCCATAGTATTTTGGTCGCCACTGCGTTAGGCCCAGAGCCTCTAGGCGGATGGTGAAGTTATTCAGGGTGCTTTGTGTTGTCGCGAAGCTGATTAGTTAATCACTTTTGGAGACAAATTCTTTCACTCTTTTCTCCAACACCCCCCTCTCCAAAAGAACCCTTCGCTGGCATTTAAGGCATTTAAGGCCGATGTCGGCGCCCACCCTCACAACTTCCCACTCGTAGCTGCCGCAGGGGTGCGCTTTGCGCAGCCGGACTATGTCACCGAGCTTTATTTCTATGGTCATTGATTTGGTTGCGGATTTTTTCAGCCATGTTTCTAGCCGCCTGGGCAAAGTCCTTTTCCTTGGAGGCATAAAGAATTTGTCTGGATACATTGATAATCGCCTTCTCGCCCCGGGCATCCACTCCGTAGCCAACTGCTGAAGCCAGGTCTCCTCCCTGAGCGCCAATGCCGGGGATAAGCAAGCACATTTCGGGGCAAATTGAGCGGACTTTCTTTAATTCTTCAGGATAGGTCGCCCCGACCACCAGGCCGATATTGCCATAAGTATTCCATTCTCTGGCTTTTTGAGCCACTGCTTCGTATAGTGGCAGGCCATTGGTGGAAAGGTCCTGGAAATCTGCGGCTCCCTTGTTTGAAGTTCGGCACAGGATAAATACCCCTTTGTCCTGGTGGTTAATGAAGGGCTCTATGGAATCGTAGCCGAGGTAGGGATTGACGGTAGCGGCATCGAAGCCCAGAACCGAGAAGAGAGCCCTGGCATAAGCCCTGGCGGTGTTACCGATATCGCCGCGTTTGGCATCACCAATTACAGGAATATCGCCGGGTATATATTTAATGGTCTTCTCCAGGATATCAAGCCCTTCGGTCCCTAAGGCTTCATAGAAAGCCAGATTGGGCTTATAGGCGCAGACCAGGTCGGAGGTGGCTTCGATAATGGCTTTGTTGAATTGTAGAACGTCTACCCCGGGCATAAGCTCCGGGTCGGGGTCAAGTCCGATGCAAAGCCAGCTTTTGTTTTTTCGGCTGGCATTAAGCAGTTTATCGGTGAATTTCATTACCGTAACCTAGATAATATCAGGAGATGTGGATAAATTAAAGCTCGGTCAACATTCTACTATGCTAAAAGGTTATTGCGCAGATTAGCTCTTGTAACGGCTTCGCGGGATTGCTGCGCACCTTTCAGGTGATGGCAAGAAATTAGTAGTCAGTAGCCAGTAGTCAGAATTAGGCATTCAGCGGGCAACACGATTGTACGACCTTAAAAGGTCGCACTACAATCGTGTTTGGGCCTTAGTCAATGAGATTGCCACGCCCCGACAAGTCGGGGCTCGCAATGACACTCCCCCTTGTCGTTGCGAGGCACAACAGTGCCGAAGCAATCTCGGTGGGATAGGGGATTGCCGCGCACCTTGCAGGTGCTCGCAATGACAGAAGCGAGGTGGCTCAGAATGACAGCGCTCTTTGCCTTTATTCGTGGCAAAAGCTACAATGGAGACGTGCGGGATCTGATTGTTGACGCCTTGAAAGGCCATGGTGCCGACTATGTCGAAATCCATTTTGAAGAGAGCCAGGCTACCAACATTGCCTACAGGGGGGAGAGGTTGGAGGAGATAAGCAGGGCTAGTAATTCCGGTGGCAATATTCGTGCTTTAGTCCAGGGTAGTTGGGGATTCGTCAGCTTTAATCGTCTTGACGGACTGCGGGGCAAAGTAGCTCTGGCAGTGGAGGAGGCAAGGTTGGCAAGCAGGGAACCATTGAAGCTTTTCCCAATGGAGCCTGTAGTGGAGACGGTGGTGCCACAATTGGAGAAAGGTTCCACGGCTATGCCGTTAGCAGCGAAGAAAGAGCTTTTAGATAGCTATAATGATATTATGTTAAGCAGCCCAAAAATTCAAAGCACAAGAATCAACTATCGCGATGGCAGAAAGCAACGCACTTTTGCCAATTCTGAAGGCAGTTACATAGAGCAAGCTAAAACTGACCTTAATTTACGATTGACAGCTATAGCTCGTGAGGATAGCGAGGTTCAGCAAGCAGGGCTGAGCTTGGGAAGCAATGGCGAGTTTTCTGCCGTGGAGGGGCTACATGAGAAAGCCAGGGAGATAGCCAAGCGTGCTGCCGCTCTTCTTTCCGCCCCCCAGGTAAAAGGTGGAGAGTATACCGTAATTTTGGACCCTGTTCTGGCGGGGGTTTTTGCTCACGAAGCCTTCGGGCATTTATCAGAGTCGGATTTTGTATATCAAAATGAAAACCTGCAGCAAATCATGGTCCTGGGGGAAAGATT
>Ga0315549_1002070_pt1 | contig 19648 bp, 16 predicted proteins | sample SalMarSW160200MG_FD_203101 | JGI IMG/M metagenome (GOLD analysis project Ga0315549, IMG submission 203101) | Salt marsh sediment microbial communities from the Plum Island Ecosystem LTER, Massachusetts, United States - Salt Marsh Sediment SW1601-200 ... | reverse complement strand
TGTCCAACGGGTGCGTTGGCATTTAAAGATAGCAAACGGCGGACAAATCCGCCTTAGGCGGACAAACAACGGATGATAATGTTACGGCTCATCGGCAGCGGTCTTCCCGGCGTCTGCTGGAGCCTGATGTTAGAGTATTAAATATCATCTTCTATGTTTGTCACCCATTCCTGGACGAGCATTGGATATTTTTCAAGGAATTCTGGAACTGGTAAATGTTCATTTGTTAGTATTGACAAGATAAATGAAAGTGTTCTATCAGCTTTAGCTAAGTCATCTATAAGGATCCGAAGTCGCTCGATTAATTCTGGGTCATTATCGATCATTCGATCTAGACCTAGTGTTATATCATGGGCAATCTCATTTCGGGCCAACCTTGCTTTATCAAGAAGTGTCCTGAATTGATCCTCTCCCGCAGCAATTGAGGTGATATGCTTAGCTAATCTCTGGTTATAAAAACGTGTGACAAAACGCTGAACATCTTCTTCGGACTCAAGAACATTGCGATTTTCCTTTACGCCTAGCATAGTATTAAGCACTCTACACAATGACTCAAAACGGGTTGCAATAGTAAGTGCTCTGCCAATGGCTGAATAATGTGCGTCACCGCACATAGTACGCTCAAAATCGTCCATGAATATTTCAGGTTTCATTATTCTATAACATAATAATCAACACAATACCTATAGCACAAGTAATTAGGGCAAGATTTAGCCCATCGATTAATAAGCCTCAGGCTTATTAAAACATGGGCGGGCATCCATTCTCCGTAGCTTGGTTACTGCGAAGGATGAAAGCCCCACACTACTAAGCTTTCATGCTCCATCGATCGCCAAAAAATCTGCTTCTGCTGCCCCAGCGCGCACTTTCTTTGCCTTCTGATAGTCATCTGAGTAGTACCACGCCTTGGCCTGTTCCAGCGATGAAAATTCTAAAATAACAACTCTTCGCGTCTCGTTAGGACCTTCGAGTTGCAGTGTTTCTCCTGCTCTGGCAATAAACTGACCGCCAAATTTGGCGATTGTCGCTGGGGTTAATTCGAGGTACTCCTTGTAACGGTGCCGGTCAGTGACCTCGACTCGAGCAATCACATATGCTGCCATCTAATATCCCTTCCATGAAGATATTGTCAGCTAACATAATAATACCTTTGACAGTCCTTTACGACACGATTCAGCCCGTGAAATAGGCAAAACCACCTACTATGATATAAGAGAAGTAATATCCCACGTGGTAAACATCTCACGGGTTGAGCACTGATTTGATCCGCCGCAGGCGGATAAATCCGCCTCAAGTGGACTTGTCCGCCTATGGGCGATCTCGCTTCAAGCCCAGCAATAAGCTCAAATCTAAATAATTAGCCCTAAATATCATCTAAGAATTTCATCTGGCGCAATTTCCTTCTATCACCGATTATTTTGCCCTGCAATGGCCTTAAATCAACAACCGCACCAAACCCGCTGAATACATCGAGAAACTTTTCGATATTTTTATTCCAGTAGACCATTGCACATGACATCGGGGCTCCCTTTCCCTCGTCTTTTCCATCGACAAGAAATCGGAGTCGTGTGTCGTAGAGGAAACAAACGGCTGTCGCCCGCCCCCAAACGTATTCCTTCCAATGGCGCGTATTAGTGGCAACGGGGACGAGTGCAAGGACTTCTGCTCCATAATGTTTGTGTGCGTGTGCGCACTTGTATAGCCAGTGTTTGATTGTAGTTCCTCGTTCCTTATCTGCTCCGTACGGGGGATTAACATAGATTGTGGGGAAGTCCCACGACTCTCTGAGCCCGTCATGCTCCGGCAGGCTGTATTCCGTTTCGGCTGCGACGACGGACCATTGATTTGAGCATGGATCAAGGGCTATTTTGCCATCGAAGACTCTCTTGACAGCGTCAACGTATTTCTGAGGCGTGCACCAGTCCACACTCTGTGAGTTGACTGTTCTGCCTGCCGTCACGATAGAATCTCCTTCCAGTTCTTTGCCGACAATGAATCGAGTTCTAGTTTGAGTTCAGCAATGGACCGCCCAACTGGTGAGATCACGTTAAACCACGTCTCGATTTCGGGCAGATTGGCGGAGAAGTACTCTTGCAGTACAAGATCCGCAGCAAGTGCAATATGGACCTTCGTAAATCTGTTGGCGCCCTTCTTGCCGGTGTAGCTCTTGACAAATGCGTTCTTTATCGGCTTGTACTGCTTGGCTGGTTTTACAAGCAAGGACTCAACGAATGCAGAGAGACCAGCGTCCGTGAGGAAAAGGAGCCAGTCATATGATTGCGCCAAGACCTTGAGTTCCTTGTTGTGGTCGTCTGAAGTGAACCAGTTTCCGTGGTTGCTGACCACGCCAATAGTAAGCGTGAAGTCTCGGAGCAAGGAGGCATCATCCGACGCGATGACAGCTTGAAGGAACTGTTCATAGGGTTCGTACCGAAGATCTCCGCTGTCAAGGTGGAGTATTCCGTAAATGGAGCCATCAGACATCCTGATCTTCTGCAGCGATGACACTGTGCGGGCAACGTACGCTCCCTGTTTGGCTTTCTCTATTGTCTGTGGGCCTTTCTTGACGCCTTCCTCAACGCCGACCCTCTTGCATTCGAGAACGGCGAAAGGGTGAGGTGTGAGTTGATGTACAGAGACTTGGTAGGCGGTCTTAGTCACCTTTCCAAGGTAGGCGATGATCACTCGTGCACCATTTTCGTACAGGACACACGCATTCCGAAGGACTTGATCAGAAGTGAGTAGTTGTGTTGTTTTCGAGTTGTTCTCCTTCCAGTCGTCGGAAGAAATATGCTTGGCAAGCTTCCCTGATGTCAAAGGAAGTTCAGACTGCGGAATCTGGAAGGAGACGAGTTCATACGATGGGTGTAGACTGAACTCGACGTTGTGCGTGATTTCTGGATTCGCATACTCCGGGAGACGCCTCTCAATTACTGTGTGCTTCTCGTATCCCCAACTCTTGATGAGGTAGAAGGTGATGATCTCGACCAGCGTGCCCAGTGCGCGGCCAGCGGCCTTCTTCGCATCTTTTGCATAATGAAATACGTCTCGCATCAGTGCGTGCTGAAGAGCGTCGACAGACTCATACGTCATCGAGTTTAACCTTTATCTTCCGTAACAACATAATAATACCTGTGGCAGAGTTATACAACACTTTACGCCTGAGGCGTATAAACTTGTAAGTAATTTAATTTAGCGAAAATTAAATGTCAACATAGAAACAGCGTACAGCATTTATCATTTAGCTTAGAGCGTACAGCGGGTAGCGGATAGGTCGGCGGATTAGGCTCGCCACGTAGCACAAGTACCTGGGGCTCTGTCGTAGGATGTTTGAGGGGTTGTCATGCTGAGCCGAAGGCGAAGCATCTGACCTTATCAATTGAGATTCTTCGCTTTGCTCAGAATGACAGTCATCATTTATCCTTAGACAGAGCACTAGGGTACGATTTAGCCCATCGATTAATAAGCCTCAGGCTTATTAAGTCATAGTGGGGCATCCATTCTCCTGCCAAAGGGATGCGAAGGATGAAAGACCCTACCCTACCAAGCTGAGTGTTGCCGTTATCCTACAATCGAGAGGGCAAGGTAAGGGACGAGATTGAACACTATAAAAAATATCTTGTACAATCCGATGAAGAAGTAGATTGCTATATTGAACGCCTCTCTGGACAGTGAGAACCATCTGCTGTGCGTTCGATAGATCCAATCACCGGCGAAGGCACAGATCAGTGACGAGAGAATCAGCAATGCCCCGTTAATAATCGTGCACCATATAAAGAAGGCTCGAACGATAGTTATATCCATAGTGTCTCTCCTTTTTCCTGCGTGCATCTAACATAATAATACCTGTGGCAGTCCTAGGGACTCCGCCGTGAGGCGTCCTTTGGAACCGCTGGTTCTGTGATTTAATCATCTGGTCCACGTGTGAACGTTGTAAATATCCCGGACATGGAGACGCGACAAATAGCTATATTTAGGATTGGAATATTCCACTTGCGCGACTCTTGGGGGATACCTCTACATTTCGGATATTAGCAGAAATGCGGACGATTCTCTTCTTTCGCTTCTTCCACTTGGTCTTGATTTGAATTAGATATTTCTCTCCCGATCTTCCCATTTGTCCCGTCGTATAAACTACATCTCCTACTGTACGAACGAGGTTTTCATGGGACATCGTCCTAAACCGATCAAGTTCATTATTGAGAACTGACTTTGCTTCTTCCTTGTTCATCATTGCTCACGGAACGCAAAACTGAGCGGTGGCCGCAGTTAACTTCAACTCAAGATAAAGTAACCAAAATCACAAGACTTGAATGTAAGGCCCGCCTATAGCCATTCGCTCAAGGGACAACTTAGGCCCTTTTTTATAATTGAATATTACATTATTAGGATTATTTCTTTTTCTTAACTAATTCTACTCCTTTTTTAAAAGCTATTTTCTTGAGGTTTTCCTTAAGAATTTTTGCTTTGACTTTAGTATCATCCATTTTGATATTGTCTGTTTTGATTTTCTGGATTTCTTTGTTTAATGAACTTTCTAAACTTGTTAAGTCAAGCAGGCATGCTGCTTTACAGAAAAAACTTCTTGATCTGCCATCATCAAAATTCTCAATCATTCTTTCAAGTAACTTAATTCGCGTTTTCTGCTGGTCTATAAATTCTTTAATCCCATGTTCTTTTATAAAATTTAAATTTAGCATAACTATTTTATTCGACGGGTAAGAAGAAGATTCCTCTAATTGCTGATATTCTTCATCCGTTTTAAATTTATAACACGGAAAGTCTGAGCATTCACCACAAACTTCAAGATTCTTTTTCTTGACGCAACAAGTTATGAAAGAACATGATGGGTGTTTATTAAAGAAATCAGGGCCACCACATCCAGGGCATCTCGATGTCCCTTTGGTGTAGTATCTTGGGCATAAGCCACAATCAAGACCACATACGCCGATTGTTGGGTATTTTTTCAAGCCAGGTTTTGTTTGTTCCATAGATTTCATCTCCCTAAAGACGGCTTTGTAATTTCAGATAATAGTTTGCTGATGACCCTTTTGAAGCCTGAATAATAATATCCAACACGACACCTATGGCACAAGTACCTGTGGCATAAATTTTCAATGATTTGATCCGCCACAGGTTGATTTATGCTACCATTACTCTTTGTTTATTAATTCATTTATTTCATTAAGATGTAGTTTGAAATGCCGTGGGAAATCTACGACCATGGCTTTGAGTGATATTTTTTCATTTAAGGCAGATATCCAAACATTGTCCAATTTTTCAGTATTTATATTTCGAATTACGTGGACAATGTGCATGTTGGTATATTTCCATAATTGAACCAAATTGTTCCAATCTTTATCCTGATAGTTCTGAATGGCAATCCACCTATCATTATTCCCAAGATTTGCATAGTCTGGAAAAATCAAAGGACTTTGCTGGTATTGCAAGTGGATTATTCGATGCGTGTTATTAGAGGCAGAATCCACCATGTGTCCTACGATTTGCTTGATGGTGCGATTCTGACTGTTTCGTCTTTCAGTAATAACATCATTGTCAAGAGCTAATAGCTTTGGTTCCCATTCTTCAATTAGGGATAACAACTCTCGGTTGATTGATTCAAATTCATTCATAATTGCTCCTTCCAAATTGCACTTAAAAGCGCATTACAACTAAGGCTTGGCAGACTAAATATAAGATATATGTAATCTTGTGGCAAATGCTATATGTGATGAATGATTGACAATTCCGGCGAACTTTTATACAAGGTTCGCCGTAAGACTCATGGTTTTTTTTGTGGAAAGTATGTGTTTTTGGAGAAAAACATGAAAACGGGACACTTATTCATAAATTGTATTGTGATGATTATGGTGTTTGTGGTCTCGGCGAACTGTTACAGTACGGCTGGGGCGGCAGACTGGCCTAACTGGCGAGGGCTGAATCACAATGGCATATCAGAAGAAGGAGATTGGACTACGAGCTGGCCAACGGAAGGACCAAAGATTCTGTGGAAAAAGTCAATTGGGACGGGATTTGCATCGATGGCTGTGAGTGATGGACGAGTCTATGCAACGGGGAACATCAATGATAATGACATTTTGTATTGTCTTGAGGCTGACACTGGGAAGGAAATATGGAAGAAATCCTATCCGTGTTCCTTGTATAAGAAAAACCATGAGGGGGGGCCTGCTGCAACACCAACGGTGCATGAGGGGGCAGTTTATGTATTTAGTAAAGATGGTGATGTGTTGCGATTTAATGCAACGGATGGACAGATTGTCTGGCATACAAAGCTAGTAAAAGATAAGGATTTTGAATATCCAACGTGGTACTTTTCCAGTTCGCCTTTAATAGTAGATGATCTGGTAATTCTTAATGCTGGTAAGGGTGTTGCGCTTAATAAATCCGATGGCAGCCTGGTGTGGGAAAATGGAAAAGGGCCTGGTGGATACGCCAGTGCAGTGCCCTTTATGATGGGCGATCAAAAATGTTTAGCATTATTTGGGAAGAGCGAGCTTGTCGGCCTGGTTGCATCAACGGGAAAGGTGATGTGGGAATTTACCTGGAAGACCAGTTATGACATTAATGCGGCTGACCCAATAGTCTTAGATGACCAGATATTCATATCTTCGGGATACAATAAGGGCTGCGCGCTACTCAAGATGGAGAGTAGTAGCGTTACAGAACTCTGGCAGAGCAAAAACATGAGCAACCATGTCAATAGTTGCGTGCTCTGGCAGAGATATGTGTACGGTTTCAATGGTCAGGCTGGAGGCAGGGGAGAACTTGCGTGCGTTGATTGGAAGACCGGTGGGCAAAAATGGTCGCAGAAAGGAATGGGTACAGGCTCTGTCATGTTAGCTGATAGTAAACTAATCATCCTTGGTGAACGAGGCAAGCTGGTTATTGCGAAGGCTTCGCCTGAAGGTTTTGAACAGCTTGCAGAAGCCCGGATACTAAGGGGCAAATGCTGGACAGTTCCGGTGCTTGCAAACGGCAGGATTTATGCGCGTAATGCTGTAGGCGATTTGGTCTGTGTGGATGTGAGGCAAAGTGATTCGACAACCGTGAGTAAAAAGTGATTAGCTGCTCATGGTCGACGTTACCATTAGTGGGTTGAGTTTAGAGATAACTCTACTGAACTTTGCAAAAGGTGATTTGTTAAGCAACCAGTTTCATTATCTTATAAAATTGACATACGATTTTTCTATTTTTGCGACCTTTGTGGCTGATGAAACTTCGAGAAGCAGCCAAAGAGGCTTCAATTCTCAAGACAGACGTGGTATTCTATTCGAAATAAGGCTCAGTAAGGTAGCTGAGCAGATATAAATGGGATATCCCAAATTTATGAAAGGAGGCACATTATGTATCAGAAGAGTGTTCTATGGGCAATTGTGTTGACTTTTTCTGTACTAATTGCAGTGGTGGGTCTGGCCGGCTGCAAGAAAGCGGCCGTAGCTGCAGAAAGTGCCCAGCCGAAAGCGCCAGAAGGCTACGTGCTCGTGGAGGAGGACGTGCTTGTTCTTTTTGTGGACTCCCCAGGCGAGCATTTCCACAAGGCGAAACAGAGCTTCCTCAAGAAGGACTTCAAGGCCTCTGCAGACGAAATTCGCAAAGGAGCCGCCTTCCTTAGGCTCCAGGCTGCTAGGGCCACGGAAGAAGGCAAGAAAGGTCTCATTGTCTCGATTTCAGAACTTGAGAAGCTTGCGAACGACATTGAGAAAGGTACCGTAACCTCAGCCGAGACCCTCGACCGCGCGTTTGCACGGGCACACCACAAACTTGCTCAACACCACTACCTCAAAGCTCTGGACTACAAAGCCAAGAAAGACACGATGAGACTTGGGCATGCGCTAAAGGCGGCAGCGGTTCATCTTGAGCATGGTTTTGCCTGGTCTGGGCACGAACTGGAAGCCGCTACGGTGAAGATTGTACGGACAGCGCTTGACCTCAGCGGCAAACTTATCGAAGGAACGGGCTTGATAACGGAAGAAGTCGGCAAGGCCATAGACTACATCGGCGAGGAAATAAAGAAGCTTGGCAAAATGATGTAGGCCCTTTATGTGGTCACAGCGTGGCAAGGTAACCTGAGATTCCAGCAACATTCTTTGTCGGTGAGAATTGGTCGAAGAAAATGTGTACATCGCTTGTGGCATGGAGCCCATAAGCGGGTTCCATGCCATTTTGTGTCGAAGGTTAATATTTTTGTGAAGGAGCGGAACAATGGCGAATTCGAATCTATCTGGAATCGGTCGAACTGCAAAACGGGCTGTCATTGGCGTGGTCAAAGGTGCCGGCGATGTGGCCCAATCAATTTTGGACGCAACACGAGATGTTCTTCTTGTGGCGGTAGACGGCGTAACGCAAGTTACGGTTGCAACCGAAAAGGCTGTAGGTCAAATTGTCGCTGGAGCCATCGAGGCTGCAAGTGAAGCAGGCACTGACATTGGGGTGGCAACGAAAGCTGCTGTAAAAGGTGTCGTCAAGGGGACCTCTCAAGTTGGGGCTGATGTCGGTAAAACTGCAGTTGCTGCAGTGGACGGTGCTGTGAAGGCGGCAGGTGAACTTGGGGCTGATACTGCCAAGGCCGTTGAATATGCAACAACTGGGGCAATCGAGGCGGCTGAGGAAATCGGTTCTGACACTGCCGAAGCCGTTCGCAAAGTCCTGAAGACCGCTGTCATGGGAAAGAACAGCGCGAGGTGATTCCTCGTGCCGATTCTGAACGACACGTACCGGTCGATCAGCGTGGAGAACCAGAAAGGTTCTCACTATGGCTGGCAATCTAAGTTGTAAAAAAAGCCATAAGATGCATGTTTGCGCGCTGAAGGCGAAGGAATTTGACAAGAAAAATCCCGAGCCTTGAAAGAGAACCTGCAACGCAGATGTGAGAAATGTGGATTAAGGAGAAACTCTATGAAGAGTCTGGGTGGACAAATAGTACGCCTGATGTTGGTAGTGTGTCTTGGCTTTTGCACCTATGCGGTGGCTGATGATTGGAGTCAGTGGCAAGGGCCGAATCGGGATAACAAATCAAAAGAGAGTGGGCTGCTTAAGGAATGGCCTGCTGAAGGTGGTCCGAAACTTCTGTGGTCGGTTGACGGCGTTGGCGAAGGCTGGTCGTCTGTTTCTGTCTCGGGTGGAGTTGTGTATGTCACAGGTCTTAAGAACAAGCAGGAATATCTTTCAGCCTTCGATTTGCAGGGAAACAAAAAGTGGCAGAGACAATATAGCACAGCCTTTATGAGGTCTCACTCCGGTGCACGTACCGCTCCTACGATTACCGACGGAGGTGCGTATGTCATAAGTAGTAATGGGGAGGTTGCGTGTATGGATGCATCGAGCGGTGAAGTGAAATGGAGTGTAGACTGCCGTAATAAATACGGTGGCAAATACGGGACCTGGGGATATGCGGAATCTCCTCTGGTTGTAGATGGGAAGGTTTTTTTCGCGCCTTGCGGTGACCAGACGACGATGGTTGCGCTTAACGATAAGACAGGGGAAACTGTTTGGGCCAGTGCCAGTTTAAACGATCAGTGTGCATACGCTTCACCAATACTGGTTGAAAGAAATGGGAAAAAACAGGTTGTTGCAGTGACAGGCAGTTATATTCTTGGGATTGCTGTAGAAGATGGTGAGATCCTGTGGAGGTATGATTACGCTGAGAGAGAACCGCCGGAAAGAGGGGGAAGAGCGTGTAACAACGCAGTTACACCTATTTATCATGATGGGCATATATATGTCACGAGTGGTTATGACCATGTAGGTGTGATGCTGGAGCTATCCGAAGATGGGACAGAGGTGTCACTGAAATGGTCAGACAAGACTCTTGATTGTCACCATGGTGGGGTTGTGTTAGTAGATGGTTACATCTATGGTGCAAGCTGGATCAATAACGGCAATGGTAATTGGGTATGTCTTGAGTGGGACAGCGGCAAGGTCATGTATGAGAAGGAATGGTTCTGCAAAGGCTCAATAATATATGCAGACGGTATGCTGTATTGTTACGAGGAGAAAAAAGGAAACATTGGGCTTGTAAAGGCTTCGCCAGAAGAGTTCGAAGTCACAAGCTCATTTTTAATTACGAAGGGTACCGGTGAACATTGGGCGCACCCTACTATTAGCGATGGAAGACTGTATATGCGGCATGGCGATACGTTGATGGTCTACGACATCAAAGCAACCAGTCAAGATATATAGCTTAGAATTAATTACATCTTGTCAGAATCGACGGCAAGTGTGTTATATTGAATCTACGTAGAGTATTATGATGAATGGACGAAGAGCTTTTACCTTGATAGAACTTCTAGTAGTGATTGCCATTATTGCACTACTGATGGCTATACTGATGCCAGCGCTGGGGCATGTCAAAATACAGGCAAGGTCGGTTGCATGCCAGTCAAAGCTTAACCAGTGGGGTAGGGTATTCGCAATGTACACGATGGATAACAATGCTTATTTCGCCAGTGGCAGCAGTGGAAAGATGTGGAATACAGTACTCCAACCTTACTACATCGAGCCTGGTTTGCGTCTTTGTCCAATGGCTTCGAGGCCTGTTTCAACCACAGGCAATGCGACACCGTGGGGGTCTAAGTTCCTGGCATGGGGCAGATTCGATGTAACGTACGCAGAGTTAGGTTTGGAGGGTGTCTGCGGTAGTTACGCAATGAACGGCCATGTTTCGAATCCTACGCCAGGCATGGAGGATCCGTGGGGCCGTGACATGTCAAAGAACATTAGAAGCCCAAATGTTAAACAGGCAAGTGATATACCACTATTTTTAGATTGTGTCTGGCTGGGTGGGCTGCCAGAACATTTCGACACGCCGCCGCAGTTCGATGGAGATTGTGAATTCGGCGATCTTGGTGTTAATATGCAGGGCTTCTGCATTGACCGTCATACTGGGTCTATAAATGGCCTTTTCGTTGATTATTCTGTCCGTAGAATTGGACTGAAGCAGTTATGGAAACTAAAGTGGCACCATAAATTTGACACAAACGCCGATCCTCCAATATGGCCGGAGTGGATGAGGAATTTTCAAGACTACGATTAAAAAAATGAGATAAACCCACAACCAAATTGTTGGGCTAAATGTAAATTAAGCTTGGCCTTTTAATAAATGCAAGATAAACAAGCAAAGATGTACGATGAAAGCATATCGAAGGACAAGGAAATAAAGAGTAACATCCAGAGCAATAAAGTTCCACAACGTATGCGAGTATACTCCCTCACTGAGGAGCTTCTCAGTAATTGCCCCTACACAGCTATGATTGCGCTGGGAGCACTTATTCTATTTGCAAGTTTTACTGTTCCATTCTGGGAGTGGATGGCAACCAGTGCTTATTTGATATACGGCGTGGCAGGAACACTTTGGATAATACTGTTCATTTGTCCCTACTGCAGCTACTGGGGTACAAGGTCCTGCCCTTGTGGGTACGGCAGAATAGCATCAAAGCTTCGAGAGAAGAAAACCGATGGCTGTTTTACGGATAAATTCAAGAAGCATATTCCTGTTATTGTGCCATTGTGGTTCATTCCGATATTAGTTGGAGTTCCGTTCGTCATACGTAGCTTCTCATGGTTGCTTCTTATTTTGCTTGTCTTTTTTGCTATTGACGCATTTGTAGTTCTGCCGCTTTTTTCAACAAAACATGGCTGCAAGGAGTGTCCCCAGAAGGACTCATGTCCGTGGATGAGTCGCCGATGTCAGTCTGCAAATAGACTAACCGACTGCGGGCGCTCATAGAGCCTACTCATGGACCAGAAAGGCTCAAGGCTGCACATGACCAAGAACATGGTCGCACCAACGAAAGCATTGCCCTGCTTAAGAACCCAGCTGCACCTTAAGAGCACTAGACTATTCTGGAAGTTGGAGGGTAAGTGTGTCTGCAGACGTTGCGCGGTAGCCAAGATGAGTAGCGACGATTTCTGGAAGAAGCTGGCTACAAGCTTGACAACAAGAAAATAAAAAGGGCTGAAGGTGTTTCTGCCTTCAGCCCTTTAATTTGGTTCTGTCAAGCTACGATCCTTCATCTACGGACTTACTCGATTATCCTAACGGGGTAGAAGCCGTAGAAGTAGGGACCTGTCTTAAGCCGACCAACGACTTTTAGATCATACTTGCCGTCCTCTGGCAATGCATCGAGCAGGCCCTGTTTTTCATATATCGCAAAAATAGTAGAACCGTCACCCATTGAATCAGGGTTGATGTATACAGCAGTTGGTTCGACAGCTCCCGGGTAGAGCAGAATAGGCTGGGTATCATCAATGTTGTCATTGGGGATGTCATCAAGAGTAAGCAGGGTATAAATGTATGGCATGGCGGTGCTGCTTCGGACTATCGGTTGTGGATATACCTGTAGAAAAGTCTTAATCGGTTCAATGACGGTGATCGTGACAAAATCAGGATCCGAGTCCTCGATACCATCATTGACTATCAGTTGGATATCATGCTCACCAACGGGTAGATCAATCTTTGGCGAGACGTCGGTTGCTTCAAAATCTTCCTCGTCAATCGTCCAGGTCCATCTATAAGTGAGCTTGTCACCATCAGGATCGCTTGAGTTTGATCCATCAAGAGTGACTTGGGCGATTTCATCTACCCATGCGTAGAGGGTTTGATCATCGCCAGCATCGGCAATGGGAGCATGTTGAGTAGGTCCAGGTTCCTCGTACTCGTAGGCACCTCTGTCTACTATTGAATCTATGATCCGCGGTCTTCCGTCGAGGTCTACGTCCAACCAGTATGGGACAGCCGAGTTGTCGCCTGAGTTTATGCACGGCGAGATTTCCAGCAGGTGCAAATCACCAAAATCATCATTTTCACTTTCATCAACGTCAGGTGTCGTAGAATCATCTCCCCATCCGTCACCACCATCATCAGGATAGCGCACGAAAAAGGGATTAAGATTAATGTTGCCTGTGCTTGGTACCCATGCTTGAATGTTGGTGTAATTTATAAAGAACTCTGTGTTGCCACTACCCAATGTTTCTATTTCATTTCCTCCATCCCAGATGATTGAATTTTTGACGTTGACTTCACCTGGTCCGTCAGTCGCACGGCAAGAAAGTGCATTTCCGTGTCCGCGTGAGGATGAGTTTCCAGCCAGGGTACAGTTTATCAGTGTGATGATGCTGGAAGCATTGTAGATTACGCCGCCAAACCTGGCGGTGTTGCCACTGAAGAGACAATTGTAAAGCTTGGTGTAGCTATCACCATAGTTACCGAGGCCACCAGCATCTTCTAATCCGATGTTTCCGGTGAAGATACAGTTGATGATTGTTGGTTCGCTTGCATCATCGCAGCAGATCCCGGCGCCGTATCTGGCTGTGTTACTAGAAAAGGTGCAATCGATGATTTCCACATCGCTTTCTTCATCACAGTTTATTCCACCACCAGAGCTATGAGCATAATTCTGTTTGAAGGTGCAATTGTCGATACGTGCGTTGCTTTCACTGTCGTTTTGGATTCCGCCGCCATAAGTATCCGTAAAGTTGTTACTGAACATAGAATCTTTAACTTCGGGGCTGCTGCCAATTAGATTGGCTATACCGCTTCCTTCAAGGGCGCCATTTCCCTCAAATTCACAGCCATCTATGTCTGCATCGGACTCATCTATGTTAACCATACCGCCGCCCCAAATGGCGTAATTACCGGCAAAGTAACAATCGTAAACGTTTGGCTTACTGCCAAATTTATTGCACATTCCGCCTCCATAGTATGCGGAGTTTGCGACAAAACTACAATTTTTGACGGTGGGGCTACCAGCTTCGTTGTACATTCCGGCGCCGGAGTCAAAAGGATAAGCATTTCCCCCAGTTATTGTGCAGCCGTCGAGAATAGCCGAGCCGTTGGTGCCGCTACCTGTTACTATAATGCGGCTATTTTCATTTCGTGTGGAGTCATAACCAAGTTCGGAGAGGTCGGTGACCGTCTTGTCGTCACCATCCAAGTCTCCACTTAAGATAGTATTGTATGAGTCGACATTTCGTTCGTTGGGATCGGAACCACCTGAGCCGGCGTAGCCACCTTTTATAGTGGCGCTATTTTTCAACTGAAATGTTGCAGATCGGTCGCCCTTCGTATTGCCCCCTCCTTCGTCGGGCTTGTAAACGCCTTGTGCTACTCTGATTTCGGTTCCAGAAGTAACTGCTTCAATTGCATCCTGAAGATAATTATAGGCATTTGTCCAGTCAGAGCCATTGTTGCCGCCCGTGGCATAAGCGTCAACATAAATTACTTTTGCTGACCCAGGAGCGCCACACAGCGCTACGAGGAGTAATGATATTATGAGCCAGCCGGCAGAAACCATTTTGGTTTTCATGTTTGTCCTCCTTTCGACACCTTTAAATTAGATCGAGTCTTATAACTGATGAGACAGAAGTGTTGTAATTTAGTAAAAAAACACACCCTCTCTCCAAACATTATGCACCTTCCAACTATTTAGAATTATACCGCCTCATTTAGGCTTTGTCAACGGTTAAGACTGAATTTTATCGGCTGTAAATATAGTATAAAAGCCAATTTATAAGGCAAGAACCACGTGGTTGGCTGAGACAACAGTCCAGTTGTGCTGAAAATAAGGATTATAGCCCCGAAAATCGTCGTTTGGTCGCAAATTGCCCTTCCTTTTTAATTGTAAGACCTGTAAATTGATCTGAGGACGGAGCTTCAAGCATAAGTAATTGTATGCTTCGACTGATACAACAGTTATGCGTCAGTTTAGAAGACAAGATTTGTGTCATGATGATTCGAAGGTTTTATGTTAGTGATCGGTATAGTGGTAAAATTTTTAAAATCGGAGTGGCATAATTGCAATTCTACTTTTAGCAGCAAGACCCGTTAATTGAGATATGACAGAAGAGCAGAAACAGTCCAATGATGCGAGTTTCGTGAGTAAAAAAAGCCGTTGAATATGTCGGTTCTTCACATGCTACTTTCCGCGGAGTGTTTCTTCGAGGATACTGTCTGCTGTTTCCGGCGAAGGCTCGGTTTTCGATTCCAGCGTTAATGGCAGATAAACAGTAAAAGTAGTGCCCTTGCCCACATCACTTTCAACTTCGATTCTGCCGCTATGGGCCTGTACGATTTTGTTGACGATGGCGAGACCTAAGCCCGTGCCTTTAATCTCTTTGCCAGGGCGGTTCACACGGTAGAAGCGGTCAAATATCTTACACAAAGCATCCTTAGGTATTCCCATACCGGTATCAGCTACGCTTATCAAAAATTGCTCGTCTTGGTGTTTAACAATTACGGAAATTCGTCCCTTTTCGGGGGTGAATTTGATTGCGTTGCTTATCAGGTTTGTTAAGACCTGTATGATCCTGTCACTGTCAAAAGTGGCTTTCGGCAGTTTGTCCTGCAGTTCGAGGGCAAGATGAACCTTCTTCTTTTTGGCATAAGGAACCATGGTGTTGTAGGCGTCCTCGGTAACTTTAACGATGTCGTGCTGTTGCATATTAAATTCCATTTTGCTGGAGCCAAGCTTCTGAAAATCGAGAACGTCGTTTATCAGACGGGAAAGCCTGTCAATGTTCCTTTTGGCAACGTCAAGAAAGTGTCGTTGGTCCTTATTGATTTTTCCTGCTACCTCATCCAAGACGATGACAACAGCTTCCTTCATGGATGTCAAAGGTGTTCGCAGCTCGTGTGAGACCGTGGATATAAATTGAGATTTCATCTCCATCGTTTCTTTTAACTCTTCCTCTGCCCTTTTTCTGTCGGTAATGTCGTTGATAGCAATGACGGCATGCTTATGACCGTCAATAACAACGGGCTCGGCACTTACTGATAGCCATGGTTTGAACTCTTTGCCGCTTACTATGAGCGTTGGTTGTATCTCAAGTCCGTGGACAGACTCTTCTGCATCCAAGACTAACTTTGTGGTTTTTCTAAGCAGGCATTTGGCGCAAGCTGGGGTTTGACCACATATGGCCTTATCATAAGCGCTGTTGAAACACCCGAGGGCCGGACCAGTTAGCTGGTTGATAATCTGTGAGAAATCCTTGTGTACCAACTGCCTGATAGCATCGTTAGCGCGTTTTACAGTCACATTTTCGTCAATAAGCAACATGCCGATAGGTGCTGCATCAAATATGGCCTCGAGATTTTTTTGCTTTCGGTCTAGTATTTCAGTAATACGCTTGCGCTCGGTGATATCTATGTCAACGCCCCTGTATCCGAGAAGATTCTGATTCTCGTCAAGTATAGGGACACCACTTGTTGAAAGCCATACTTCGTTTCCATCCTTATGAATATTGCGGTTCTTGAATTCGTAAAAGACATTTTTTTCGGCAAAGATAGCGAAGGAAAGTTGCTTTAACTGTTCATGATCTTCGGGGTGGAAGAAGTCGTAGAAGTGCTTCTTTCCCAGAATCTCCTCCGGACGATAGCCGAGAATTTTTTCTACCATGGGACTTGAATAGGTGTACGTGCCATCAGCATCTACTTCCCAGATCCATTCTTGTGCGTTGTCGACGACTTGGCGAAAGCGCTGCTCCGACCTACGTAAGGCCTCTTCGAAAACTTTACGCTCAGTGACGTCGCGGATAACTCCTATCGAATCAGTAACCTGTCCGTAGGAATCTTTCAAGACACTAAGCGAAACGTCAACATCAATGATATCGCCGTTTTTCTTGACCATCTTTGTCTCAAGATGGTGCTGCATGCCTTTTTGTCTAACGTTGTGGGCTCTTATTTGCTCCCACTCGTTCTCCGGATAGAGCGATTTTACTGGACAGTGACGCAGATCTTCCTCTGTCATACCCAGAAGCTTCTCGGTGAATTTGTTCCAGGAGACAAGCCGTTCTTGTCCATCCACCATCATGATGGCCACAGCCGAATTTTCGAAAATCGTACGGTACCTTTGCTCTGCTGACTGAAGGTCGCGCTCTGTTCTCTTTCGCTCAATAGCGTAACGAATTGCGCGTGTCAGAAGGTTGCTGTCAACCTGTCCCTTAATTAGGTAATCCTGAACGCCCTTTTGTACGGCAAGTATAGCAGTATCCTGGTCGTCCAGACCACTTAGTACAATGATTGGTATGTGAGGAGCTCTTGCCTGAATCTTGGTGATCGATTCAATTCCATTACTATCTGGCAGGCCAAGGTCGAGCAAGACAATGTCGAAGCTGTCTTTGTCCAGTATCTGCAATGCAGTATCCAAGTACTCTGCCGATTTCACTTCGGACACCGGCAAAGACGATTTGGAGAGCAGTCTCTCCAAAAGCTTTCTATCAACGATATCGTCTTCGACTATGAGTATTTTCAGTGCCTCGTTGGTACCCAATTGCATACTCCAGCCCCCCATTGACATAGGCTGTTATCGTTCTCACTACTGGGCATGTATGAAAGCTTTAGTGTCGATGATGCAATGCCAAAACTTCTTATAGGCCGGTGCGAAAGAGTTATGTGAAGATACACTATGGTACTCGGCCCACTTTGCATACGATGAAACGGGCTGTTCACGGAACGGATTCTGGTTCCGTTTTATCTCATTTTGTTCCTGCCCAGAGAGTATTTGTCGAGACTTCCTGTCACTAAATACTTGCTTTATCTCAGCTAAAATTTCTATTTCCAAGTGCATTCTTGATTTTTTCCATCAAGTCTGTGAAATCAAAGGGCTTGGTGATATAGTCTGCGATGCTGTATGTTGAGGCAGCCGTTATATCCTGGGGTTCGCAGCGTGCTGTTAGCATTATCACCGGTATGTCCTTTAAGTCCGGATTATTTCTAAGGTGCTCAAGCATTTCGTGCCCATTCATAACAGGCATATTAGTGTCCAACAATATCAGGTCAGGTTTTTCGGCTGCCGCCTTTTCCAGCCCTTCTTTGCCATCGGCGGCAGTGACGACCTCACATTTACTGAACTTGAGACGATACTGAACGGTGCTTACTAAGTCAGGTTCGTCATCAACCAAAAGTATTTTGGCTTGGGCGGTTTTATCTTTCTTTGACTTGAATAGTCCTAACATGCTAATATCCCCTTTCTTCAACTGCTTTTTATTTCTTAGACCTTATCCATAACGATTTTGTGGCGAAGGTCTTTATCGACACAGACATGCCACATTATTAGCAAAAAGTACGACTTATGGTGTAGCAGCATTAGTTGTAAATTCACTCTGTCTTTTCCTGTTTTTCAGGCCTCACTAAGAACATTGGACGATTTATGATTTCATCGTATTTAGAGATTACCTCGTGGGGGACCGGCTCACCTTTGTAAATGTGTGGTGAGATCAGAATTACGAGTTCAGAGTTTTGAACAACATTTTGATTATTAGCAAATAAAGCACCCAACAGCGGCAGATCTCCCAACAGAGGTATTTGGTCTCTAACAGTTCTCATTTCCTTCCTTCTTAAGCCACCCATTATCAGGATCTGGCCATCTTCCATAAGAAGGGTAGTTTTAGCTGATCTCTTGTCGACTCTGGGGACAGTTGTAGCACCCACTCCTGCCACGCCAGTGTTAATACTGTGTTCAGGTTCGATCATCATCAAGATTCTTTGTTGGTCTGTCAAAGTGGCTTTAACTTTGAGCGTGACACCGACCTCCTTAAAACTTGTTGTGGTCACAGCGTTTGTGCCGCCGCCACCTGCGGTTGATTGAGTAATTTCCTGATACGGTATTTCCTCCACCGTTTGAATTTCAGCATCCTGCCCGCTTACAACCAGCACCCGTGGACTTGCAAGTATCTCAACATCTCTATTTTGCTGTAAGATGTGTATAGTGCCGCTGATAGTGTCATCGATGATACTAAAAGCGCCACCTGGAAAGGCCTTGGCATCCTTGTCCCCAAGCTCCAGAACATTGAGATACTGCTCATACTGCACTTGTTCGTTCGATTTGAATAGATGATCCCAGTTTACACCTATTTCAGTGTCGTTTTCCAATTGGACATCAAGGATAACCACCTCTACCATGATCTGCTGGGGGGTCTGGTCAGCTTCTCGAACCTCTGCCAAGATTTTCTCAAGGTTTTCTTTAGTATCGCAGATAATCAGGGAATTACTTTTTTCGTTGGTGGCAATGCTGCCATACTCAGATACCATTTTGTCGAGGACCTTCTTGAGGTTCTCTGCATCAAGGAATTTAAGAGTTATAGTTTTAACAAAAAGCCCGGATGTGGGCTTGTCGATCTTGTCGATCTCGGCAAGAATCATGTCAAGGTTTTCTCTTCTGTCACATATAATCAGAGAGTTGGTACGTTCTATGACGGTAATGCTGCCGTGCTCCGACAACATTTTCTCAAGTGCGGCTTTGGCGCTTTTAGCGTCGATGGACTTTAATGTGACAGTATTTACAATGAGCCCAGGGATTCGTTTGTCTATTTTCGCTACCTCAGCCAGTATGGCCTGGAGGGATTCTGCCGTGTCAGAGATGATCAAGGAATTAGCTTTTTCGACGACGCTGATAGTGCCATATTTAGAGCACATTCCCTCCAATACGGTCTTGACGCTTTCAGCGTCGAGATACTTCAGGCTAACAGCAAAGACAATCAATCCGGGGATGGGCTTATCTACCTTCTTAATCTCGGCAAGCATTGTTTCAAGGTTGTCCTGAGTGTCCACAATAAGTAAAGAATTGCTTTTCTGGATACTGTGAATGCCACCGTAACCTGAAGACATACATTGAAAGGCTACCCTGACGCTGTT
>Ga0315549_1002069_pt1 | contig 19653 bp, 21 predicted proteins | sample SalMarSW160200MG_FD_203101 | JGI IMG/M metagenome (GOLD analysis project Ga0315549, IMG submission 203101) | Salt marsh sediment microbial communities from the Plum Island Ecosystem LTER, Massachusetts, United States - Salt Marsh Sediment SW1601-200 ... | reverse complement strand
TATACTTATACCATTCTTATGGTTTCTTCTTGTTGTATGTATTTCAAGTGCCTCTTATTACTATCCATCCATACAGATTGGATTTTATATAAAGTCAATATATTTAATTATTATGATTTTGATGAATTTACTATTAATCCACTTTAGGGACATTAGAAAATGTAAAATATGTAAAAAACCATATCTGAAAAAACAATTAAATAGATGTAAAGAATGTGGTAAAAAATTCTGTAAAAATTGCTTTGATGAAGAAAAAGACCTATGTAATAATTGTAAAGATGATTTTGAATGGAAACTTAAATTAGAATTAGAAAAACAAAAAAGGATGAGATCTCAGCAATCTACTCCTGCAATATCAGGATTCTCAGTACCTAAAATACAGTTGAAAAATGAAAATCTCTTGCTCTTTATAAGCTATGCTACCAAGGACGCTGAGGGATTTAGAATTCATAAAATTGCTGAACAATTGACTAGTTATGATAGAATTGGAGATGTACTTTATTGGCAAGAGGATGCTGGAGCAAGCATTATCGAATATATGGAAGAAAATCTCAAAAAAACCGATATATTATTATTATTCTGCTCACCTAATGCATTAGCATCTTCAGCTGTTAAAAAGGAATATGAAGCAGCACAATTTATGGGAAAGATTATTATCCCAATCTTTTCTGAAATTAGTCATGTTCCAACTTTATTACAACCTGAACGTGGGGTGAAATTTAATATGTTTAATTTACAGAGTACTATAAATGATATATATGAGTTAATTCTAAAAAAAATACAGTAAAATAATTATAGTTAGCATTATACTTGATTTTAATGCAATTACACTTGAAAAATTATCTTTACTTTAGATTTTACCTTTTTTTTCTTTATAAAATCCAATTTTAAAATAATTTTTATGATCAATTTTTTTTTCTTTTATTATAATTATTTAAAGCAAAAATCGATATGAGTAATGCTTTTATAAAAAAATCATAAATTCTAAAGACTAACCCATATTAAATATTTAGATCTCCATTTTTTATTTAAATAAAACAAGATTTATCATATATTATGAGTATTGAAAAAGATAGTTTTTTGACCGAGCATATTTTATTTTGCCCATTTTCGCAGAGTTGTATTCTTCCCCAGACAGAAGTAATTTGCAATTTTCCCTGCTATAAAGTATGTTCTGAGTATCAGCTAAAGAAGAGTCATTTAAGAGAGAAATATCACGATCTCTATTAAATTGGTTTTTCTTTAGTTGTGTTTTTTCTTTGAAAAACCAATTTTATTCATTATTTTTACTCTTTCTCTTCACTAAAAAGATACATAATCCAATCAAGAAAAGAATTGAACTAGGTAATAACAAGACTAAAAGATATGGTATACTAATGAAATCTTCAAGTTGTCCTATTGGAGTCCCAGTAATCCCTGACTCAATTCTTAATTCAAAAGAACCAAAAGCTCTATATTTATTTATTACCTGAATATAATGATCTCCTGTTCTTGATGCCTGAAAGAACGTTATCTCACAAGTTGATCCATTTCCATTTGTATCGATTCTTTTTCCAGGGATCATATATGGTGTATCCCCTATTCTTATAACATAATCATACTCATCAGAATCAATTAGTCTTATTGTATAATAAGAACCTTGCTCCAAAGATATTACATAATAGCATATTGGAAAATATCCAATTGTGTCTCCAAATTCTGTTTCATCCAATTCCAATCGTGTATTTATACCCCAAGGAATTGTTGCTGTTAATAATAAAGGAATTAATGAAATGGTTATTATTAAAAGTATGGACTTATATGACTTCATTTCTTTTATTCCTTCTTATTATTTAATAGGAAGAGATTATTGATCTTATTATTTTTAAGATTAAAAATCTTATTTTTTTAGATAATTAGAAATCATTTTATTTAAAGAAAATGATTCTATACCTATTTTGTTGTATATCTTCAATCGTAATTTGCTTATCTCCATAGACTAAATAAAGTAGATCTAATCGAAATCCACTGAGTAGAAGCTTATTTAGTGTCTCATCTTCAAGAGGAATGATAGGGACACTATTTTTCTTCTCTTACTCCTTTAATCCTGAGTCAAATACCATCAATACCTATAAAAAAAATATCGATTTAAAAGGAAAGATTGAATGAAAATTTAATGAATTTAATTTTTATTTAATTCTCTTTATTCTTGTTTTTCTAAAATAAGATAGTGGATTTTATTTATATTATTTTTCAGATCATCAGGTAAGAATTGAATAAATAAATTAGAAAAGAAAGAATAAAATATATCCAACTTCATTTGAAACTTAAAAAACGATTGAAGATAAATTCAAAAAATCACAAATTAAATTCTATTCTCTTATAATGGATTTAAAGCTCTAACTATTCTGAATTAACTTTAAACACTCTTGATAAAAATGATTACCATACCTGCCATTTGAATTAGGAACAAAATTTGTTGTTTTTATCTTATTCTTTTGTTCCCTTCTTCCTTCCATTAAATCTACAAATGCTTCCAAGCGTGTGCGAAAGCCCTCCATACCACTTTGCTCGTCAAATGAAAAGAAAATAACTGGTAAATCATATACTTTCTTAAGCTTGTTAGTAATAATGGTGCGGGCAGTGACCTCTGGCATACAGGTAAAGGGATATTGATGAACAAAACCATCAAATCCTGCTTTAGCATTGTCGATATATTGACCAAGCACCCAAACACACTCTCCGCCTATATCAAGAGGCATATATGGTTCAGCAAGATGCTCTAACCACTTTCTATGATAATTTAAATGAAGTTTATGAATTATCCAATCCCATAAACTTAAACACTGATATATTTCAACTCCCATTTCACCCAATTTCCTTCTTATGTCAAGATTAACGTATGGTTCTAAAGTTATATAAATTTCTCCAGCAATTCCAATCTTTAATGGATTAAGAGATTTATCAATATCAAGTCTACCAAAATCTTCTTTAATGACAGATCTAAAGTTCCTAAGACCTTTTATTGTATTTGTTTCATCAAGTTTTATCAATAAATCATTAACTATTTTGGTGGTATCTCCTTTATTTCTTTCATATGCTCTAAAAATTCCTTCAGCAGTATGAATATCTTCGAGATATTTAGTTTTTTTTAAGAAATAGACAATTGATTTTACAAACTTAGGATAAAGTTGGAGATTATGTTTAGGGGATACTTTAAAAAGTGTTTTAACCCATTGAAAATCCAATAAATCTCCTTGATCAAGAGGAACAAGACGAAAATCTTTATATCCTACGTCTCGTAATATCCTTTCTTGTACACTTGCATAAAATCCAAATCTACATGGACCACAATCAATAGCCATTATGATGGTATCTGCGCCTTTGTCCAGAGCACTTTTCAATTCTGCTAAAGTTGGTTTAAATGGGAAACATACAAATTCAGGACTATGTTTTACGCCAAACTTAATTAATTCTCTATTAACAGGCTCAGGAACAATAACCTCTACACCGAGATTTTCGATTAAAGCCTTAAAAGCAATCCATGAGGTTCCCATTCTAGGGAAAGTAACGCGCATTTTTATGATAAACCTTTATTATTTTATATTTAGAGTGTAAAAAGATATTTAGTATCAAAGTGATTTATATGTAAAATTTTTAACGTATTTAGCTTATTTTTGAAAAAAATGATATGATTTATATAAATATTATTTTAATTAAATAAAACTATGTTACATAAAAATACTGTCAAAATGATAAAATTATTGAAAGTATTATTTCATATAAAGAATAAAATTTAAAGAATAGCTATAAGCGAAAATTGGTTATTTGAAAAAAAAAGAAAATTAAAATTAATTATTATAATGCAAGGAATTTATAATTTTAACTGTAAATATTTATTTTCTTTTTAAAATATAATACAAATGCTACAAAAGATACCAAAGAAATTAAAATCAAATGTGGAATTATAAATCCAGGTATACCCTCTTTTTGTGTAATTTTTGTTCCAATCTTACTAATAAACATATCAACACCACCAATAGGGGATTCATATAAGGTTCCTTGAGTAGTAGGAAAATCTGATGCGATTGTAGCACCTAAAATATAAATATTATCTTTAGTATCCATAGTGATCGAGAGACCTATTGTGGATTCGTCACCTCCGAGATATGTAGAATAAAGAAGTGTAGTTCCATTATCATTTAATTTTGTTAAAAATGCTTTTGTGATATTATCATGAACATTCATAAGGGCATTAGGAGTTATGGGAAAATCTGTTGTTTCAGTGGATCCTGTTATATATGTATTACCTTGAGAGTCAACGTCTATTGAAAAAGGTTCATCATAATCCATTCCACCAAATAATGTGGAGTAGATAAGTGGACCCATCATTATTGAGTTTTGATACACAAATATCATAATCATTATAAGGTGGATTAATAGTAGTATTATATTTAGATTCAAGAAGATATAAATTTCCCTCTGAATCGATACTTGCATCAATATGTTCATTAATATAGGTAGAATAGATTAATGAAGACCCATCTGCACTTATTTTATATGCAAAATCACCATCACTTGTGTTCAATGTTCCGTTCAATACTCCTGAAGTAGTGGGAAAATCTAAGGAAGATGTACGTCCTGTTACATACATATTGTTATTTAAATCCACTGATATTGTTAGTCCATATTCATCACCTGTTCCACCAAAGAGTGTTGAATATTCAAGAGAAGATCCATCAGGATTTAATTTATAGACATAATTTTCTGAATATTCATTATCAATATCATTGTAAGTTTCATTCAAAGATCCTGGTGTTGTTGGGAAATCTGCGGATAAAGAATCGTAATTCAGAGGATTAGAACTATTTATCCAATATGTCATACCCGTTATATATACGCTTCCTTGTGAATCTAGATCAATAGCACTTACTTCATTAATATCTCAACCTCCAAGAAAAGTAGAATAAACTAGTGAAGATCCATCAGCACTTAACTTTAATACGCAGGCATCACTCCATCCTCCATTATAAGTTTCATTCATTGCTCCTGAAGTAGTATGAAAATTTCCATAGGATAAGAAATCAATAATTCCTGCTAAATAAACACACCCTTGAGAATCCACAGCAAGAGGTATTGGAAAACCTGTTTCAGTTCTCTATCCTTCGATAAATGTGGAATAAATAAGTTTTCTTCCATCTGCACTAATTTTACTGACAAAATAAGGTCCAGAATCAAAGTAAGATTCATTTAATGCTCCTGATGTAGTTGGAAAATCGGGGCTACCTGCTATACTCGCTATATATACACATCCAGTTGAATCTACAGCAATTGAATATCCTTAATCATATCCACTATCTCCAAAATAGGTGGAATATGTATGAGGTATATTTTCTGAACCTAAAATAATTGAATCTTCTGAAATGTTAAGTTTATTTTCTCCTCTATTATAGTCCTTATTCATTAATCCCATATGGCTTATTTTTGAAAATCTCAGAAAAGGAACTAAAATTAAAACAATACCAATGAGTAAAAATATAAGAAGATTAATTTGAGGTTTTTTATCTTTTTTCATTTTTTCACTCTTAATTACAATTTATAAATATATCTTTCTGAAAAATGATTATTAAGAATTAATAAGGGACTATATATAAATAGATAAGGTTTATATAATTAGAAAAGATAATTAAATAAAATAAGATTTAGATTAATTTTCTATATGTTAAAAAGGAACTATTATAAGCTAAATTATTTCTTTAACTTTTATTAAATTTTGTTTAGATTCCATTTCTATTTTTCTTTTTTTTCTTTTAATCATTTCGACAAAACTTTCTATTCGAGTTAACATACCAGCCTCTCCAGAATGCTCATCCATTATTATTGCAAGGTATGGTAATTTAACAACTTTCATATCTCTCATGATTAATTCAGAAATTAAACTATCTGGTCCACAAGCAAAACTTATTAGAAATATAACTCCATCAATTTCATCTCTTCCTTTAGTTAAAAAGTAACGAATAGCTTGCATTATTTCTTCCTCATGTCGCCAATAATTTCTCAACTTCCTATTAACGATCACAGGAACTTTAAAAACTGATTCAGGCATATTTTCGATAGTTAGGACTTCTACATCTCGCTCTTTTAATTTCTTTTCGAAGTCTAAATTAATAAAAGTATCAAACAGATTGTATCCATGACCAAGTAATAGAAATCTTATTTGTTGTTTAGGTTGTTGCTTTGGGAGTTTAAATGGAAGGTCTCTTCTTACGAGACGTAATGCATGATTAACTGAAGATCCTTGTCGAAGAAAATCTAAATATTTATGATAATAATCCTTAGCATTTTTATATGCTTCTAAAGATTTAGTTTGGCTTTTTCCTAATTGTTTACCAAGTTCTATCGCGGAATAAGAAATTGGGAATTCTTTAACGTTTACTTCAAAATTTAATATTTTAGGGACATTTGGTATGATTTTAATTACATCTGGTAAAGATAAAAATTTAGGACAAAAAAAAGCTTCCTTGACTTCTGCAATATATCTAGGTACGAATATATAATCCAATTCAGGATAATTGTCAATTAAATGCATCACATGACCATAATAAATTTTGATTGGAATGCAAAGTTCTCCAAAACCATGTTGTACACCAATTTCTACTATCTTCTTGTTTGTTGGAGGGCTCAATACGATTTCAACATCCAATTCTTCTAAGATTTTTTTCCAAAAAGGAAAATATCTATAAAAATGAAGTGCTCTTGGAATTCCAACTTTTATTTTGTTATCAGCCTCTGATTTTTCAGAAGTCATTTATTAATTCTCCTATAATCATATAACCTAAGCATTAGGTTTGTTATATACCAATAGATCTCTTATTCGATCCATTAATCTGCTAGTTAATCTTTTCAGTTCTTTATAATCTGGAATTGGTTGATCAAAATATTGAGCATGTTCCATAAAAGGTTCTCCTGCTTTAAGGGTTGAACCATGACCACAATATAATGTTTTTGCATGTTTAGGAAAAGTATTTTCAGTACCAGTAATTCCAACAGGTATTATTGGAACTTTTGCTTCAATAGCTAAACGAACCGCTCCTGTATGACCTTCAAGAACTTCTCCACCACCATTAGATGTGGATCCTTCTGGATAGATCATCAGTAAAATTCCTTTATCAAGCAATTCCCTTGCATATTTATAGCATTCATTATCACCCTCACCTCTCTTTAATGGAAATGCATTATGCGTTCTAATCCATGAATTAACAATAGGAATTTGGAATAATTGTTGTTTTGCCATTTGCCATAAAATTCGATTCTTATCTTTTATAACACATTTAGCATTAAGTATAACATCCCACTCAGAATTATGGTTTGAACATATGATTGCGGCTCCATTATCAGGAACATTTTCATATCCAATTGATTTATATGGAAAGAAATTACTTGTAAGGAAATCAACAATCGCATGGTTAAAACGCCAAGCTAATTCTTGAAAATCCCAGCGTAATCCAAATATATCTAAAGTTTTTAAAAAACTAATCCATGCATCATCAATAGATATTAATAAAAAATGTTGATAATATTTCAACCAATATTTAAAATCTCTTTTCTTTTCTGTTTCTTTTATGGAATCTTTTGGAGAACCTATAGAAAGCTCTGATTTTTCCTCAAATCTTCTTTTTATTTTAGAAAAATTACCTTTTCCATCACGTAAATCAGTGACTTTTTGTCTTAACTCATTAGTAAGTTTCTTGGCTAATTTCGGTGTTAGTCTATCTTTATATTCATCATAATATATTGCTTTTCCTACTCTCACTCTTACTTGAACAGGAGTACCAATAAGATTACCCTTTGGAAGTGCATCTTTTGAGCCAAGAATCGCCATTGGTACAATTGGGGCGCCACATTCAATCGCCAATCTAACAGCGCCTGTCTTAAATTCTCCAAGTTCTCCATCCATACTTCGAGTTCCTTCTGGAAAAAGTCCAATCCATTCTCCGTCTTTTATTTTTTCTTTAGCAGTCTCCCATGCTAATTTTACCTGCTCTTTATTTCCTCTCTCTCCCAGAGAGAAGGCACTTAAGTTTCTAAATAATGTTTTGACTATAGGTGTTTTAAAATTTTCATCCTTACTCATATAGTTAATTATACTATCACAAGCGCATCCAGTCTTTTCTACCGCTTAGAAATTAAGCAGGATATTGTTCCATCGCTAAGAATCTTAGCCAGAAGCCTCATAGTATTGAGGAGTTTCATGATAAAAATGCTAAAACGGATCTAAGTGCGACTCGTGATTTGATACGACAATTCCCCCACTGTATTCTGGAAACATTTCTCCATCTTCGTAGGTAGCTTCGAATCTCCACATGAGACGGGCTGCTTGTTTTACCCAAACATTAGCAATCCACCATTGTAATTTTTTTTCTTTTTCAGTGAAACCAAAGTAATCAATCATTTTATGGTAAAGGTCGTTGAGAGGGTCAATGGGGTTATACTTCAGGATTTTGTAGAGCAAGTCTTGATGAGGTTTTTTCCATTCGATGACTTCTTTATGTTCTTTTTCGTATTCTTCTTGTTCAAAATCACCAATAGTCTTTTCTCTAATTTTCTTTTCAGTTTCATCCAAAACTGTTTTTTCAATAACCATACAAATTCAACTTTATTTTTTTTAATAATAAAAATACAATTTAAGTGTAGTAAAAACAAATGTTAGAAGACTTAAAAGTTGTATTTATTTAAATAGCTATTTGATTAAAATAATATTTTAGATAAATAACAAGTGAAGCAATAAAAACTTAATAAAAGTATTAAAAATATGATAAGTATGATTTTAAATTATTATACAGAATTTAATTTTTAAATTTTACAATGAAAAGAAAATTAAAAATACATAATAATTGAAACATCCTTAATTATAAAAAATATATTAGATTCTATTAAATTACATAAAATAAAAAAGAATATAAGGATAAATTTGAAAATCTCTTTAATATTTCCCAAACCACCAAGAAAAGGAACTTTTTGTGGTACCGTAAAAGAAGCTGAACGATATAATAAAGAAAAAATAGAATTTTATGGATTCCCTCCTATTGGAATTCTATATATAGCTACGTACCTTAATGAACATAATTATGATGTAACTATATTTGATCAATTTGCTAGAGGTACATCAATTGAAGATACTTTAAAATGGATAAAAAGCGAAGATCCAGATATACTTGGATTTTCTACAATTACAACTGCTGGAACAGGTATCACATCTGCAGAAATGGCTAGAAGAGCAAAACAAGAAATAAATCCAAACATGAAGGTGCTATTTGGGAATTATCATGCGACTTTTAATGATACCAGAATCTTAAATAAATACCCCTTTATTGACGCTTGTATCAGAGGAGAAGGTGAACGAACTCTTTTAGAAATTGCTGAAAAACTAGAGAAAGAGCAAGGATTTGAAGATATTAGAGGTCTTACTTATCGAAATAATGGTAAGGTTATCAGAAATAATGATAGGCCTCTTATGGAGAATATTGATGAATTACCCTTTCCTGATAGAAAATTGTTGGGAAATGTAGAATATAAACAAGAAGTTGAAGGTCTTGATATTGGTATTGGAAAATTCACAACTTTGTCCTCATCAAGAGGATGTGCATACAAATGTTCATTTTGTTCAAGTGCCATGTTTTGGAATAAATGGCGTCCAAGATCCCCAGAAAATATTATAGAAGAATTATCTTATCTTGAAGATCAGGGTTATAAAAATCTACTTTGGGTGGATGATAATTTTACAATTAGTAAAAAAAGATTGATGACATTATCTAATTTAGTTAGAAGAGAAAGATTGAATTTAAATTGGATGGCAGAAGGAAGGGTAAATCAAAGTTCCAAAGAATTATTAACTGCAATGAAACATATGGGATGTAAAATTATAAGCTATGGAGTTGAAAGTGGCTCACAAAGAATTTTAGATTGGTATAATAAAAAGATTACTTTAACTCAAGTTCATGATGCAATAAAAAGTTCTAAAAAAGTGGGTATTGATATGATTTTAGCTAATTTTATAGTAGGTGCTCCAATTGAAACCCGAGAAGAAATAATTCAAACCTTAGATTTATCGCTTAAATTAGATATTGATTTTCCACAATTTCATATTTTAGGTATTATTCCGGGAAATTGGATTTGGGATCAAATGGTTAAGGAGAAAAAAATAGATCCTGAGAAATGCTGGGAGACAGGTACAGCCATTCTTACCATTCCTCTGAGTGAAATTATGCAGAGACTGAGAGATACTCATAGAAAATTTATGAAGCGACCAAGTTATATATCTAGACAAATTTTTAAGACTTTAAAAAGTCCATATAGGTTAAAAGGAATATTATATAACTTTAAAAATGTTAGTAAATGGGATGTATGGAATAGTTGGAAACCCTTTTGGGGATAATATTCTTTTATTTTTCCATTTATAAATATTTTATATTTATTTTTCCACGATTTTTATTTTATTGAATCTAAAAGACTTCTTTTTTTTAGACCAAATAGATCATATAACTCATTTAATGAAGTAATAACCAAATCAGGTTGACAATCGGCTAATAATTTTTCATTACTTATTCCGCTTGCGGTTCCGATTGTCCAAATCCCTGCCTCTTGTCCTGTTTCAATATCAGTGGGCATATCTCCAATGAATAAAAATTCATTTCTATTTGGTCTTTTATACAGATTTATGATTGGATCAATAACTTTAGGATCAGGTTTCAATGATGGTAATTTATCTGCTCCAAATATACCCTTGAAATATTTTTCAATTTTCTTTTCTTGTAAATGTCTTTCCAAATTTTTGCTTTGACTATGTGATATAATATAAAGATCAAAGTGTTTCTTTAATTCTTCCAGTAAAGATTTAGTTCCTGGAAATAATGGAGCATCTTTTTCATATTCAAGATATCGAGTGAAAATTTTTGCAGCTATTTCTAATTTTTGCATAAAATCAATATGATTAAGTGTAGTTATAAATTTGAAGATTTTATGTGTTTGTAATATAACTTTAGGGATTGGATAGCCTTGTATTGATTCCAATATTGATCCAATTTCTTTTATTATGATATCAAGATCTACATCTATTTTATATTCTTTAAGTACTTCTCGGATTGCTCGTTCCAATACTTCTCTTATATCAAGTAAGGTTCCATCAAAATCAAATATAATAACACGTAAAGAATTTGATTTGAGCCACCTTACTACTTGATTATCGCTGTTCATATTAACAAATAATTGTAAAAATTTTGATATTGATTGTTTTTTTTATAGTAGATATGAAAAAACGTATTAAATTAAAAAGATTACACTACAATTCCAAATATTACTTTCTTATTAGGTTTAGAAATCGATTGTTGTTTATAAAAAATGAAATTTTTAATCTCAATAATCAATTAAGAATTGATATTATTATTTGAATGATTATTACAAAACAATTTAATATCAAGAATAAGGAAAAAAAATATTAAATTTCTAAAGTTCTCAATCTCCTGGAAATATTTCTTCTTTTTAAAATCTTTATAAAATCATCTTTTCTATGTTGTAATTGATTTAAAAATAGATCTAATTTATCAAAGTTATTAAAAAAATGTTCTTCTCCTTCTGCAACGATTTTAACTCCTTTATTTTCTCTTTGTATTATTGCATAGATTCCACCGACAATTGAATCGTGTTTAATGAATACCTTTTCATTTTCATTCTGCTCATTTCCTTTTTTTGCCCAAAAATTATTTTTAAGAAGGTAACTTCTATACATACCCATTTTCATTTTCACACACAATCTTTTATTTGAATATAATATAAACGTAATCCCAACAAATTATGATGATATATTGATTATAATTGTTGGAATAAGATCTAAATAATATAGATAGAATATTGAAGCTTTGATTATTATTACACTGTATTATGCAGATTACACACTATCCAGATATTATTTTTCCTATATTTAGTCAAAGAACTAATAAATATATTATTTAGAAAATGTATGATATAAAGAACTTTAACTTCCTTTTTAAATAACATAGTAAAAAAAAGTTCACTGAATACAGAAATTGAAATTCTATAGGTCAATGTGTTTTTTTTTCCACTGCAAAAAAAATAGTAATAATTATATTTTTGTTCATTTTTAATGATTTATAAAACGAATCATATATCTCTGTATTATTTATATTAAAATTATGAAGAAATTTGAGATAATGATACAAAATATACAAAAAAATAAAGTTTTATAAACATCAACGATCTATCTATATTCAATGATATATCATGCTAAGTGAAAACGAATTTTTTACAAAGGTTATTGAAAAATATTCAGAAATCAAAAATGATCCTATAAAAATAGAATTATTACAAAGTAATTCAATAAGAGAATTAATGGAAATCTATACAGCAACTGGAAATTATGAATTTTTTCAAAAAGCTATGCCAATTGTATTATCTCTTTTTAATGATAAATGTGAAGATCCCTTTGATGCATATAGTAAAAAAAGAGATAGACTTAATGATAATGAAATAGATATTCTTAATGATCTTCTAAAAGAAAATATAGAAGATTAAATATCTTATTAGTCATTTAAATTAATAAACTCATTTTTAAATCATACTAGCTAAATCAAGTATAATTAAAATAGCAAGAATAATAAAGTTCAAGAAATTTATTATTGGTAAAATCTTCTTTAATTTATTGCCTTCTTTTAAAATTTCATATTTTTTTATACTCCATAGAGTAATTATAATAAAAGAAAAATATACGCTAAGGGTATAGACTAAAATTAATAAATATGGATTAATACCTGTGAAAGCTATACCAAGAATGGCAAGTTCCTCTTGATTAAGAAATCCTAAAAGGAAACCAAATATAAATATCGATTTAAGAGAATAAGGATGTTTAGTGAAATGCTCTTGAAAGTATGCTGATATTAAGATATTATTATAGTAATCAGTATTATAAGAGTTTGAATTAATATCAGTTTCATCATTATTTCTTGAATTTAATTTTTCTTTTCTTATAAAATAATTTTTTATAGATAAAATTGCCATTATCATTAGAATAGCTAAGGCTATTATATTCATCATATATTTTTCCATCTGTAAAAAAAAACTAGATAAAATAAAGATAAAAATGATAATAATATTAGAAATAACATTAGCTATAGCGATTATAGACGAACTTAAAAATGATGCTTTATAATAGTTAGTTCTTTCAGAAGAATATAATAATGCAATAGGCCAACCATGAGCCGGTTCTAAACCATGAACAATGCCAATACTTATAACAAAAATAAAAATTAAGATAATTAAGATAAAATTCATAGGGACTATAATCTATTTTTTAATATTTGTATAGATATACTAAATAATATAAATGAAGAAGTTGTTGAAAAAATAAATTAAATGTTATTTGAAGTTTTTAGCAAATTTCCAAACACTATCTTGGATTGTATGCAAATTTTTTATAACTTTACCTTTATCCATTTTTTCCATTTTTTCAGCATCATACATTGCCTTTCCTATAGCTAATGTTTGGTTGTTTTTCTCATCTGCAATTCTAATAATATTATTCTGTTTTATATTGGGATTTATTTTTGTGATTCCTGGTCTCATTATATCTGCTCCATTTGTAACAAATCTAACAGCGCCCATATCCACTATAACGGTCTTTAGATCAACCTGTTTATTTAATAATAACGTTAATACGGGTAAAAATCCCTCTTTTGATCTCCAAAGGGTCAATTTATCATTAACAGCATATAATTCATCTCCCTCTTCAGTGATTATAATTTCTACGTTACTCTTTTTCGGAAAAATTATATCTGAAAACTCATCACTATACTGTTTTTTAAGATCTTCCCTTATTTGATTTAATTCATTCTTTCTTATGAAATGTCTTTGTTTAATATTCATTTTTAATGATTAAAAAATAATATATTAAATTAAAAAAGCTATATTATGATTAATATTTTATTCTAAAAGCTTTTTTTTCACTCATCATGATTTGTTTTTTAAATCTGTAAGCTCTTTTTGTAAAAATGCTCCTTTTATGGTATTACCAAGGTGGCCTCTTAAATCAAAATGTATTATATCTGGTTTAAGTTCATAAATAGCAAATCCATATTGAGGTTCATTTCTAAAATGAAGCGATTCAATAAAAAAGCTATATCTCTCATTTTTTGGGAAGAAATCATCTGGTATTAATTGCTTTGTTTTAAAAAGTACTCCCTTTTCAGGTAAATTAATTTGTTTATTTAAATTAAAAGCAGCAATTAATCTAGTCTCTTCTGGTGGTAATGTCTCTCCTTCATACAAAGAGATGTATGTATAATTGAGACCTAAACGAGGAAATGTTTCTGAAATAATATCATTTATTTTTGAGAGATCATAACATGAATTCAAAGAAGTAGTTGCTCTAGCATAATTAATAATCATTTTATAGTCTTGATGAGATTTAAAAAAATCAAATTGTTCAATTGTATCATTAATAAGATTATTTGCTTTAAGCAATATATATTCAGCTCTCGCCTTAATCTTGCTATTAGATTTATAGATTAAAGAAAAATTCTTAAACATTGAAAGAATGTCTTTCCAATCTTTTAAATCTGAATCAATTGTTATTAAATCATCAACTAATTCATTTAGTTTTTTTAAAAAGAAATCTTCCTTTTTTCCTGAAATATCCTCAATAAAAGTAGTTAATAAATCTTGAACTAATATTGGATTCATTTTAAAATTTTCATAAATGTTTGATTTTTGAATTTCTGAAATAATTTTATTTAGATCAATAGCTAAATCACTTTCAGATTCTTTTGATTTTAAATGAGTATCTAAGATATTTTCAACCATTGATTTAGGATAACAACCACATGATTTATGTATTACTAATTTAGTTGATAAGATTATATCTTCAACTTTATCTTGGCCTTTAACTAAGGAGATAATTGTCTCCATAGCTTTTCTACCTTGTTCATATATAGGTTGTTTAACTGTTGTTAAAGAAGGAGTAGAGAATTTACTTGTGAAAATGTTATCAAATCCAACAACTAAGAAATCTTTGGGAATTCCATATCCTCTTTTTTTTAATTCATGAATCGCCCCTAAAGCCATTTCATCATTAGCAGCTACTATCGCTTTAAAGTCAATACCATTATCAAGAAGTGCAACAGTACCATTTTTACCGCTAACCCCTGTGAAATTACCTTGTATTACTAATTCTGGATCATATGGGATATTTAACTCCTCTAAAATCTCCTGATATGCCCTAAAACGTATTTTGGCATCCAAATTATCCTCAGGGCCTTTAATAAAAGCAATTTTCTTGATTTTATGAACTTCAATTAAATGACTAATAACTTCCTTCATACCTTTCTTATTATTAATTAATATATTTATTGTATCAGGTATTGACATTCCAAGACTTACTTTGGGGATATCTTTATATTGTTTTACAAATTCTTCCATTTTATCTTTTGTAATAAAATTACTTATTATTGCAGAACTAATAATTAGTCCATCAACATTAGAACTATCAGCTAAGTTATATATAATATTAGATCTTATTGCGTAAGGATCAGGGGATTTTCCAAGATTTCCTCCCATAAAATAAATTGTATTAATATCTTGTTCTATTGCCACCTTTTCAATCCCTTCACATAACATCTCAGCATAGGGATCATCAATATAATGTATAAGAATCCCTATAGTAATTCTTGAAGATTTATTATTTTTTGTAATTAAAAACGGACCTCCTTTAGTTCTTCTTATTATTTAAAAAACTCGTTTTATTTAAATCTCTGTTTTTACTCTATTTTTTTAAATCAGAAATTTGGAAAATAAGTAGTATAGATATCACTTATATCATATATTCATATATACAAGAGTGCGTAAAACTATGATTTCACTCTCAATTTCCATTAAAAAAAGACTTTTTTCCATGAAAAAATAACTTTTATATAGGATAATATCAATTTAATCTGCCAAATTATTAAAATATAGATTTTAATAAATATTATTATGATTTTTTTCTTTAATTTTTAATTATTTTTTATTAAAAATGAAGAAATCAAATTCCTAATAAAAGGAATTTCCAGTTAAATTTATTTACTGATTTTAGATTATTTTGACCTTATTCTGATATTTTTTTTCGAAACAATGATTAATTTTCTATGATATTTAGGTTTATTTAAATCTATTTTTAATAAGGTATTCTTTAAGAGATTATTAGTTGCTTTAGGATGAGGAGAAAGAACTTGAAGTATTATAACTGTTGGATGAGTATCTTTAGAAAAATGGTAGAGCACACCAAATCCTCGATCATGAGTAAGTATCGCTAGATTATTTTTATTAGCATATTCAAATATCTTTTTATCATCAACTCCAGGATTTAATACATCCTCTACTCTAATAATTTTAAATTCTGCGTCTATTAAACATAATCCTGTTGATTTTGCAATGCATTCATCAATAATAATTTCCATAATGGATATCCTTTAAAATTTAAAAGTCAGAATTAAATATTGATTATTTCTTCTTCAGGATGGTCAATAATAAAAACAGAATAATCTAAAACTGCTTTAATATCTTCTTCAGTAAGTCGTGGATACTCTTCAATAATTTTTTGAAATGAAGCACCATCCCGTAACATGGTTAATACAATAGAAATGGGAATCCTAGTTCCTTTAAAAACAGGTTTTCCTGATAATATCCTTGGATCGCTAATAATTCGATCAATATATTCATTCATTTTTCTTCATTATTGTTAAGAATATCCATTTAATTAAATTTTACTATAATAAGAAAGGTGGAAAAAAATTTATAATTTATTTCTTGGAATTATTATCATTTTTTTAAAAACAACATTATTAATTTTTCATAATTCTAATAACCTTTTATCATCACAGAAGGATTTCCTTTCCATTTTCCATTAAAAAAGAATCCTTTTCCATTAAGTATATATATATTAAGTAAATTCCTATATGAAAAAAAATAGATTATATTACTTCTTTTCTTTTACTCAGTGAATATAGAAAAAATAATGAATATGAAATACTTGATAGATGTGGTTTGGTAACAAAGTGATCTAGTTCATTTTCCAAAATAAAATTCAGTTAAAAAAATTTTCTTAATTCCTAAATCTGATTTTCTTATTGAAGAGTTATAAATTTCCGTTATTATTCAGAAATCTTTAGCTTCAAAATTTAAAGAAAAAATACTATTTTCTAAAGACATAAATTGCCCAACCAAAAAGATCTCTTTCCCAATTAAAGTATACTTCTTTTTCTTTATCCAATTTCTCATAGATCTTAATTAGATCAGGATCATCAGGATGTTCTTTAGCGAAGACATCCGTGGAGTGCCATTGGAGCCCTATATATCTATCCCAATCATCTAAATTACTTGCGATTGAGTAAACTAACTTTAAACCTAATTTTTCTCCAATTTGCACATTTTCATAGTGACTAGCATATTCTCCAAAATCATCATATAATTCTTTTGCTATCTTAATATATTCTTCTGGAGGGGCAGATTTCCAATATGGTTCACCACTTATCACGATTCCTCCTTTCTTTGTAAGTTCCATCATATATTTTAGGGTTCCTTCATATCCTCCATAAATCCAACTGGCACCTAAACATGAAACCAAATCGAATGATTCTAACTCCTTTGGTTTATAATCTGCTCCATCCATTTCGAGAAGTTCTACATCTGCATTAGATATTCGTTTTTTCACATTTTCCTGGGCATCTTTACAGAATTTAGGGGAGAGGTCAATACCTATAGCTGAGAGATTATATTCCTCAATTAAACGGATTATAAATTCTGCTTTTCCCATTGCTATATCTACGATTTTAGATTCCGCTGAAAGATAAGGATTTAGAAGTTTTACTAATTCATCTATTTTTTCACTACTCATGGGATTACATACAACGTGTTTATCGTGAGTAACGTCCCAATGTTTCCAAAAATACATAATTTTTCATTCCTCTTTTTATTTGTATATTTTATTTGTGTATCTAATTAATTATAAGATTGGAATTACACATATAAATTTATATTTATAATATAATTATTTTACCTTGAAACTAGAATTGTCAGATTTTTATTATTGAAAAGGTATTTTATCCCCATACGATGATTTCATATTCATTTTCCATTAAAATAACCATATTTTCCATTAAAAACTTATTTTCAAAAAAAAAAATTTCTATTAATAAGATTGTTAATAAAAAAATACAATTAAAAAAATGTTATTCTGAGGAATATAAGTTCAATTCCCATAAATTCGATTCCCCTCTCTCATTTTTTATTATTTTTGAATATTAGAGAGGTTATAGTTTGCATAAATATGTTATTTTAAGTAATTATTCCGATTTTCAAAAAATTCTAAAGAAAGACAGAATAAAAAAGATTTATTTTTTTTAAGATCATCAAATACTATCTTTAAAAATAGTTGATCTTATGAAATCTTCTATAACATAACTAATAGTAAAAAAAGATTATCAATCTTTTCTATTTCTCAATTCAGATTTAATCATTCGTGGATCACGTGAATGATGAAAGACACCCATTACAATAATTAGATTATTTTCAATAATATAATAAAGAGCATAAGGAAATTTTTGAAGTAAATATCGATGATAATTTCTATATATCTTAGGATATTGAAGGGGATTTTCTATAATTACTTTTGTACTAGAATAAAAGACTTGAAGAAAATCTTCTCCAAGACCAAACATTTTTTTTTCATACCAAGAGTAAATTTCTTGAAGATCTCCTTGGATATCAGGGTGAAACCTTAAAGTATAATGTATTTTCATTTTTTAATTCGATTCTTTAGATCTTCAAGTGATAAAAGATTATCTTTATTGAGAGTATTTTGACGTTTATCTAATTCTTCCTTATGACTTTTAGGTATTGGATTAGTCATAATTTCAGATCTAATACTATCCCATAAATTTTCCACAAGCAATATTTTTTCTTTGGTTGGTAATTCGACTAAATCAGGAAATTTATCAAGTGACATAATATAATAAGGTGTTTTGATAATTTATTTTTTTTCAATATTAAGATAGAATTTTAATAAAATCGGTTTTGATGAATATAAAGAATGTTAATTAGTACATAAGAATTAATGAAAATTATATTTTCTTAGTTTAACATTTTCTTATTTTTATAATTCCATTGCAAGGATTTTAATATTCATTTCATGAACCTTTCATGAATAAAGATCGTGAAAGATTTTTAATGTAAAAAACCAATAAAGAGAATAAGATTATTAGCTAGGGTAATTCTCCTGTTCTACAATATTCTTTCAGATAAAAAGCATCATCATCAATTTTTTTTAAATTATCAGGAAGAGGATTATGGTCTAGATCAATATATTCTAATTTTTCTAGATTTTCCAAACCAGTAACTTCTTTGATTTGATTATAAGATAAGTCTATATTCTCTAAATTCTCTAATCTTTCTAATCCCTTTATAGCTGTGATATTATTATAGCTTAAATTTAATGTTTTTAAATTTTCTAAATTATCTAAATTTTCTTAGTGTCCTATAATTCTTATATACCTCCATATTACTTTCTTTTATAATAACATTTCTCCTCTCATAATATGGTGATGATATGATAGAACAGCAACTCTTACGAGA
>Ga0315549_1002065_pt1 | contig 19672 bp, 20 predicted proteins | sample SalMarSW160200MG_FD_203101 | JGI IMG/M metagenome (GOLD analysis project Ga0315549, IMG submission 203101) | Salt marsh sediment microbial communities from the Plum Island Ecosystem LTER, Massachusetts, United States - Salt Marsh Sediment SW1601-200 ... | reverse complement strand
CTGTCCAAAATTCAAAACAAATATTATCTGAAAAGCCTTGCTAAAAAAACGTGCACGCGATTCATCCCCTACCTAAAGGTTGGGGATTTCTCGCTGAGATGAGATTAAGAAACGGCCTCTCATCTGCAGGTCTTACGCTTCGCTACAGACCACGCAGTATTCCCGGCCTAATTTCATAAGAACATTAAGGAGATGACTATCAAGAAAATAGAGAAGTTGAAAGATAGCCCGCATTCATTCAAAAGATTGCACGGAAGTTTGAAAGGGAAATACAGCCTCAGAGTTGGCGAGCATAGAATCATATATGTAATAAATGATAATAAAAAGGAAGTAGTACTTTACTGTATCAGTCACAGAAAAAAAGTTTATGAACGGATTTAAAAAGTAAGAGAAGTGAAATAGGGGCTTTGCCCCTATTTCACTTCTCTATTAGCTCATGTAAACTCTCTACCTTGTTCAAATCAGTTGTGAAGAATTTTTTGTTTTATTTGAAAATGCCAAAATAAAAATATGAATTCCCAATTCATCATGTTATGAAAGCTATCATACTTGCTGCAGGTGAGGGCACAAGACTCAAACCTTTTACAGAGGGCATGCCTAAGGTTATGCTTCCGGTAGCCAATAAACCAATTTTAGAGTATGTAATTAATGCACTATTAAGCAATGGAATTCGAGATATGGTTATCGTAGTTGGCTATAAAAAAGAGGTTGTAATGAATTATTTCGGGAATGGGGAAAAATGGAGAGCTAACATTGAATATGCAATCCAGGAAAAGCAGTTGGGGACCGGTCATGCTTTGTTGCAAAGCAAAGGATATGCAGAGAATAATGAGATTTTGGTTTTACCTGGAGACAATATAATAGATAAAGAAAGTATTTGTAAGCTGATAGAGAGTGAGCAACCATCTGCCATTATCGAAGAAAGCGAAATGTCTTCCAAGTATGGTGTTGTAGAGATAGAAAAAGGGATTATCACCCATCTGGCAGAAAAACCTGAAGTAACAGGAAGCAACTTAATAGCTACCGGAATTTACAGATTAAATTCAACGGTTTTTGATGTTGTGAAGAACTGTGTTAGAGAAGGAAAAAACGATTTAACAGATGCCCTACAGATTTTGATTGAAAAAGAAAAGATTTACGGGATAAATAGAAATGGAAAATGGAAAGATGCAGTATACCCCTGGAATTTGTTGGGGATGAATGCTGAGGTGCTTCAAAGCTTGACGGCTGAAACATCCGGAAAAATCGAAAGAGATGTTATGATAAATGGAAACGTTGTTATTGGTGAAGATACCATCGTAAATCCTGGTTGTTACATAAAAGGGCCGGTGATAATCGGAAAGGGCTGTGAAATTGGACCACACGCCTGCATTTTCCCCTCAACAAGCATCGGAGACAATGTCACTGTTTACCCGTTTACCGAAGTAAGAAATTCGATAATAATGGAGGATACAACCATTGGTTCGCATTCAATTATTTCAAATTCAATTATAGGCAGAGGCAGTTATATTTCTCCGCATCTTTCCACAGTTGTTGGAGATTCGGTAATTGAAGTAGAAGGAGAATTTCATAAGATTGGGGGAATTGGGGGATTTATCGGAGAAGATTGCCGGATAGGTGCAAATGTTATATTGGATTCTGGCAGAATAATTGGAAAAAACTGTAGCATATCATCACAAAAAGTTATTAATACAGATATACCAAGTAGAAGCAAGGTGGTTTAGTGTGCGGAATTACAGGGTACATGGGTTTCAGAAATGCAAGTAACATAATATTGGAGGGTCTGAAGAGGTTAGAATATAGGGGATATGATTCATCCGGGGTAGGGATAATTGGAGATAAACTACTTGTGTTTAAGGAAGTGGGAGAGATAAGAAATCTGGAGAAAAACATTCCGGAAATACATGGCAGGTTGGGCATAGGACATACGAGGTGGGCAACCCATGGAGGAGTTTGCAAGGAGAACGCTCATCCCCAGCTGAGCTGTAATAAAAGAATTGCCGTTGTTCACAATGGTATAATAGAAAATTTTAAAGAATTGAAGGAAGAACTACAAGAGGGTGGACACAGGTTTTTATCGGAAACCGACACCGAGGTTATCTCTCACCTTATAGAGGAGAATTATAAAGGTGACCTGGAGGATGCGGTTCGCGATGCAATTAAAAAACTGAGCGGTTCGTATTCTATAGTTGTTATCTCTGATCTAGAACCAGATAAGTTGATATGTGCAAGAAAAGAAAGCCCTTTAGTTATAGGAATGGGGGACAAAGAAAACTTTGTTGCGTCGGACATACCTGCTTTTTTAAAATATACAAATAGAGTAAAATATCTTCATGATGGAGATATTTGTATTTTAACCGGCGAGTCTGTTAGTATAACGGACGTGGACGGGAATACAATAGACAGGGATGAGGAATTGATTGAATGGGATGCCGAAGAAGCGGAAAAAGGTGGCTTCGAACATTATATGCTTAAAGAGATTTATGAACAGCCACATTGCATATCAGAAACATTGAGAGGCAGAATATCGGAGGTCGAACCATGGATACAACTTGAGATTGGAAACATTGAAGACATTGATAAAATAACCCTGATTGCATGCGGTACTTCATATTATTCGTGTATGGCAGGCAAGTATATTATTGAAAACCTTGCAGGCATTCCAGTAAATGTTGAGCGGTCATCGGAATACAGATATTTCGGTAGAAAAAGTGGGGTTGTACTGGCCGTAACGCAATCCGGCGAGACAGCAGATACACTAGCTGCCTTAAGGGAAGCCAAGAAGCATGGATGCAGAACTATGGCTATAATAAATGTCATAGGCAGCAGTGCAACAAGAATTGCTGACCGAGTTATCTTGACAAGGGCAGGACCAGAAATAGGAGTGGCGGCAACAAAAACATTTACAGCCCAGATAGTAACGTTTTTTCTACTCGCTCTATCGATTGGTATGAAAAATGGTAATCTAAAGACAAAAGAAGTACAAAGTTACGTTTCTTATCTCCGCCAGCTTCCTGGGGTTACCAGAAAGGTGCTGGGAGATATAGAAAAAATAAAAGACATAGCAAAAGTGGTAAATGATAAACAAACTGCATTTTTTATTGGAAGGGGTATAAATTACCCAATCGCTCTGGAAGGTGCATTGAAGTTGAAAGAGATCTCATATATGCACGCGGAAGGATTTGCCGGAGGGGAACTTAAGCATGGGCCGTTTGCCTTGCTCACCAAGAGGACACCTGTTGTAGCAATAGTATCAAAGGATGTATCATACAAAAAAATGCTGGGCAATATAGGTGAAGTAAAAGCAAGAAACTCACCGGTTATCTCTATTGCTGAAGAGGGAGACGATGAAATAGAAAAATTTTCGGATTATGTGATTTATCATCCGCCTTTGCCTCCACTATTTTCTTCCATTCCTATAACTGTAATTCTACAACTCCTTGCTTATTATACAGCGAACTATAAAGGGCGTTCAATAGATAAACCGCGTAACCTTGCAAAATCTGTAACGGTGGAGTGATAAAATGTTTGGAACATCTGGAATAAGAGGGATAGTTGGAAAAGAAATAAATCCTGGCATGGCTCTAAAAGTAGGTGAAGCGTGCGGGACATTGTATAAGAAGGTGGTGGTGGGATACGACCCGAGGACATCCAGCATAATGATAAGAAATGCAGTTATTGCGGGATTTCTTGCTTGTGGGGCAGATGTTGTAGATGCTGGCATGGTTTCCACGCCAACGCTTGCATATGCCGCCCGGAAATTTGATGTGGGGATAATGGTTACAGCTTCCCATAATCCAGCGGAATATAATGGCATAAAAATATTTAATAAAGATGGTTCTGGGTTGTCTTTGAAAGAAACAGGAAAGATAGAAAAAATGATTATGGAAGAAAAAGAATATGCTGGCTGGGATAAAATAAAAGGGTTAAGGCATGAGAATTTTATCCAGGAACATATGGATGCCGTACTCAATGATGTTGGGGAAGCTGGAGAAAGGGAGATTGTGATTGACTGCTCAAACGGGGCTGCATCCACGATCACGCCTCACCTGTTGAGGAAGATGGGTTGCAAAGTTGTGACTTTGAATTCACAGCCAGATGGTTTTTTTCCAGCCCACAATCCAGAACCGGTTGAAGAAAATATGCAGCAGCTAAAAAATTTATGTCATGATAAAAATTCTTTTGGCATAGCCCATGATTGTGATGGAGATAGAATGGTTATTGTTAATAAAAATGGACGGTATATGGAAAATGAAAAGTTGATTATTTTGTTTGCAAAATATGTTGATGCTAAAAAGATTGTCGTTCCAGTTGATACTTCCATGATACTGGATGATTATATAAATGGCGAGATAGTCAAAACAAGAGTTGGTGATATTTTTATTTCTGAAAAATTGAAGGAAATAAACGGGGATTTTGGCGCAGAAGCCAGCGGAACATGGATATTTCCATCCTTTTCATATTGCCCGGACGGAATTTTTGCTGCTGGAATGTTCGTTAAAATGCTGGAAGAAATGGACGTAAGTAAAGAAATAGAGAAGATGCCTTATTACCCGCTAAAGAGAGATGGCATAATGGTAAATAAGAAAAAAATTCAGGATACCATGGAAAAAATTGGAGAAGAGATCGAAAAATTTGATTTCATGAACTCGATAAGTGTGGATGGATTCAGGATAGAATTTGAGGATGCATGGGCACTGATAAGAGCATCTGGAACAGAACCAAAAATAAGAATAACGGTAGAGGCAAGGGATACAAACAGAATGGAAGAACTGCGGGGTGAAATGATTGAACTGGTGAAGAGGTGCGCAAAATGAGGTGTGTACTCCTTGCTGCTGGCGGAGGAAAAAGAATGCGTCCTTTGACTTATACACGCCCCAAGGTTATGTTGCCGGTAGCAAACAAACCTCTTTTAGAATGGAATTTAATAAATGCAATAAATGCTGGATTTGACGATTTTATTTTCATATTGGGCTATAAAAGCGAGATGGTAAGAACTTATTTTGGCGATGGTAAAAAGTGGAATGTTAGTATAGAATATGTGAATCAGGGCAGACCGTCGGGGACGGCGCATGCTGTGGGGATGGTTGAACCGTTTGTTGATGATTTCGTTGTTTTGTGCGGTGACACTATCTTCGGGAAAGAAGATATAAAGCAAGTAACAGGTAAAAAAATTAGTATAGGGTTAACCGAGGTTGAAGATGCAAAGGAGTATGGAGTCGCAGAGTTGGATAACAAGAAATTGGTTAGAATTCATGAGAAAATGGAAAAACCTTTTTCAAATATTATAAATGCCGGCATTTATCATTTCGATAAAAGTGTTTTTGATTTTATTAAGCAAACTGAGAAATCTCCAAGAGGGGAATATGAGATTACCGATTCCATAAACTCCATGATTGAGGAGTTTGATATTGAAGGCGTCTTTTTGAAGGAATGGATGGATGTTGTATATCCGTGGCATTTGCTGGATGCAAATGAAGAAATACTGAAAAAAATGAAAGGAAAAAATGAGGGATTGGTGGAGAAAAATGCTGTTCTTAAAGGAGAGGTTGTTGTCGGAAGGGGCAGCAAAATAATGAACGGGAGTTATGTAGAGGGTCCTGTAATAATGGGAGAAAACTGCAGGATAGGGCCAAATTGTTATATCCGCCCATATACCAGCATAGGTAATAATTGCCATGTGGGTAATGCATGTGAGGTTAAAAACTCGATTATAATGGATGAGAGCAATGTCCCTCATCAAAATTATGTCGGTGATTCTGTCATTGGGCAGGGTTGCAACCTTGGAGCCGGTACCAAGATAGCTAACCTACGGCTGGATAAGAAAAATATTTATGTTTCTTTAAACTGTAAAAGAATTTTCACGGGGAGGAGGAAAGTCGGAGCAATCTTGGGTGATAACGTGCAAACAGGCATAAATGCAATGTTAAATGCCGGGTCAGTGATTGGAAACAAGGTTTTCATCGGCCCAGGGGCAATAACAAATGGAGAAATCAAGCCACATACAAGAATAATGTAATCTATCTGTTTTCATTTCTCAATCAATTCATAAACATTTTTAACTCTGCTAAAATCTGCCGTGAAGAATTTCTTGTTTTGCCTTATTTTATCCATATATATTTAAATCAAAAAAATATTCATCAACGATGATTGCTAGGAAATCTTTTCTCATAGTAACATCACAGTTCTTCACCAGATTCCTCGGCTGGATAGGTTTACTTATATTGGCAAAACTCTGGGGGGGATTTGCTCCGGAAGCAATGGGTATTATTGGATTTTCGATGGCGTTCCTTGCAATATTTAACATTGTGGCTGACCTAGGTTTTTCTCAGGCACATGTTAAAAGAATTTCCGAAGGAAAAGATTTGGGAACCTGTATAGGAACGTATGCTGCTATCAAAATAATTCTAACAGGTTTAATGGTAACAGTTATCCTTGCTGCTGTTTACATCTGGAAAAACTTCTTTCATGGAGGTTTCACTGATGCGACAACAGAATCAGTAATTTCCGTATTCATCATTTACTACATTTTCTTAAACTTCAGTCAGATAGCAATCTCTACTTTTCAAGGTAGAAGAGAAATAGCAAAGCGGCAGATTGCCGGCATATTCGAAAATATTATAAAAGTACCTCTTGAAATCCTTGTCGCTATAGCTGGCGTCAGTATTGCAGGCATCAGCATTTCTCCTAGAGTTAACTGGCCATCCTTTCTTCAATCCCTTCAGCAGTTCCTTGCAACCCATTCAGTTGGTTCTCTGGCAATGACGTATGTATTCGGAGTAATGACAACATTTTTTGTAGGAATATGGCTCCTTAGAAAATATCCCCTGAAAAGGCCCAGTTTGGAACTAGGTAAAAGCTATTTTTCCTTTGCTTTACCAATAATGCTTATCTCGATTATTTCTATTATCTCAGTTAATATAGACAAGGTAATGATTGGGTATTTCTGGACTTCAACAGAAGTTGGATATTATTTCACCGTGCAGCAAATACTACAGATTATTCTTATCCTTTCCTCAGCCATTGGTATTGTCCTTTTTCCAGCGATTTCAGAATATCATTCCAATAAAAGTTTTGAAAAAATCAAGCAAACAACCCGTCTAGCAGAACGGTATATTTCAATGGTAATGATTCCTCCGATAGTATTAGTAATAGTATTCATCAATCCAGTGATCAGTATAATGCTCAATAGTGCTTTTCTACCGGCAGCATCGGTACTTGTTACGTTAACAATTTTTGCTTTTATTGCCTCTCTTAACATGCCTTATTCTTCTCTGATAAGTGGCATAAATAGACCGGGTATTGCAGCAAAAATCGGAGTTACCATATGTATCGTCAACATTACCCTGAATTATTTGTTCATTCCTGAAAATGGATCGCTCTCTTCTATTGAGATCAATGGTCCAACAGGTGCAGCAGTTGCGTCTGTCACATCAAGTTTAGTTGGATTTTTTGGATTAAGATTGGCAGCAAAAAAGTTGACGGGAATAAAATTGGTGCAAACAAATACTCTCCGTCATATTCTTGCCGGCTTTATTATGGCAGGTATATTATACTGTCTCAATTCCTTAATCCCATTGGTTAGATGGTATCATTTATTAGTATTTGCAGGAATTGGTTTAGCAATTTATCTTGCAGTACTGTTTGTATTGAAGGAATTTAAAAAGCAAGATTTACTTTTCTTCTTAGATATGTTGCATCCTAAGGAAATGCTAAATTATGTAAAATCTGAGTTGAAAGAAAAATAAATCCAATAAATACAGATGAAGACTTTGATTTCTTCATGGACATGTTGAACATAAAAAAGATGTTTGGATATATCATTGAAGAGGTAAGAAGGAAATAATATTTTCGCAAAGGGGCAATAACAAATGGAGAAATAAAAAACCCATGCATTTATATTTCCAATTCGGTGATAATTTTTCTTGTTTTTGGAGTGAACCTTTCTGAATACATATAAAGTTTTTTCAAATCAAGTTCATGTAAGGCCATATCATTAACCAAAGAGGCTACTCCACGTACGGTCAATTCCCTTGTCTTCACACATCGGATGTAGATGAGGTCGAGTAATGCTTTCTCTGGTTGAGCAATTAACACCATCCCTTCTCTCCGGTATCCCCAAAAAAGGGATTTGCTTATCTGATGGTATTCATATATGGCTCTATCAGTTCTGTAAGTGTAAGGTAGTTTTGTGGTCACAAGGGTGAGCGCATAAACCGTCTGGCTGAGTAAACCCTGCTTTGAGAGAGCATATTCTAGAGAGAGGTAGGATGGGTAACGGATAACCATGGCTATCTCATCATAAGGGGGAGGAATAAACGGGTTTTCGTACCATGTGCGAGATGCACGATTGATAACTCCTGCTTTAACGAGACGTGTAAGCTGTACAGAGAGTGATAGTTTATTCTCTCCAGTCAGTTGAACAATATCAGACAACGAAAACAGTTTCTTTTCCTTATAATGCTTGAAAAAACTTAACCATTCGTCAACCTTCATCACTCTCACCTTTAATAGACGCTGTCTTAACATTCTTCACACTTTCTACCTCTTCTGCTACCTTATTTATGATTTCGTCGAAGAGTTCGCTGTATTGATCAAGTGTCGGTTTGGAAAGAAATCGCATCATTTCACTGGAAAGGATGGAAATACCTTCTTCTCTTAACCTCTTGCTTGCTATGAGAATGTTTTTTCTCAAATTTAATGGTGTACTTCCATAATCTCTAGATTTTTGAAAAACGAGACTCCATGGAACAGAGATATGTTTTTCGATGGCGAGGAAGTAAATATCCCAGATATCTCTGCCTTTTAGATACGGTCTGTTTCCTAAAGCGGTTATCTTATCTGCCAAGATCTCAAAAGGTTCCTCTACCCTTACTACAGGATTTAGGGGTGGATAGTCTAGAATCCTTGGTTTATTGTAATGAGATGGAACATATGCTAACTCGATATGGATACGAAGCCTCTGCTCAGATGTATCTGAAACTGTTTTCAAGATGAGCCTTTGCATCCCTCGATCATTTTTTTGAACGCTGATATCAGTCCCCTTGAGAAACGGGAATACATTCTTGACAAATGCCTGAATCTTAGGAATATTCTGGATAAGATCAACACAGGTTTTTTCCTGTCTAAGAACGAAATCCAAATCTTCTGAAAAGCGGGGGTTCCCATAGAATAATCTTAGTAAGGTTCCACCTTGAAATACTATATTGGTGAATATTCCTTCATGACTCAAGGATGCGAGAATGGCTTTCTGTGCCTCTTCTTGAAACACTTGATGTGTCCTTCCTCCTCTTCTGCTACTTTTATTGACAATTTCTTCCCAAATCATATTTTTCGCATCACAAATTTAACATTTTTGTTAACTTTTTTAAGTATATAAACTTTGTTATCAGTTGGCGGGTTGAATAAAACTTGAAGCAACCGTTGGCAATATTAATAATAGTTCTTCCATGACCTCAACGATTTTCTTTCCGGCATCACAGTCGCAACTTGGATTTCGATTTTTGATGAATACATTGAACGTAAAAAAGATGTTTGGATATGTTAAGGAGGAGATAAGAAGAAAATAATGTTTTCACAAAGAGATAATAACAAATGGAGAAATCAAGCCATATACAAGGATAATGTGGAAGTTATCATCCCTTATCCTACAATCAATCCATGCACATCTTTAACTCTACTCAAATCGGTTGTGAAGAATTGTTTGTTTCTTTATTTTTATCTTCAACTCTGCAAGCATGATAATAAAGTTTCGCAAATTGGTTATATAATCTAACTTAAACTTGCAATAAACTAACTGAAGAACAATCGTTTCATTTTAGGTTCAAAAAATAACTCAAAAGATCTTAGGATTTTAACAACCTGCAATGCATAATTTTTATCTTATTCGCTCTTTAGAGCATTTTCTAAATATTTTTTGGAAACTTCCTCCTTCTTTTTCATTATGTCATCTATTTTTGCATAGTCATTAAATAGCTCATTATGTTTTATCCCAAAGGAATCCAGTAAAAACTCTACCTTATGACTATGTAGAAAAGAGATAAAGGGCTTTTTATAAATCAATGAGAATGCAGTTCCATGAAAAGTATCTGTAATAATATAACCTGCATGTCTCATAAACCCTAAAAATTCAAACGGTGATGCTGGAACACACATATCACACCATGAGTTATAGAACCCTACTGATATTATTTTTTTCCCTGTTTTCTGTGAAAGCTCTTTTGCTTTTATTATCATTTCTCTTTTTTTGCCAGCATATGAATAGACCAAAATAAAATTAGTAAGATCGGTTGGTATCTCATATTTTGAAAAGTCAATCAGAAAGGTAGGGTCTAAAACCATTTCAGGCTTTTTATGTGTGGCTTTTTCTATAATCTCAGCAGTTTTTTTGTCCCTAGCTGATAATTTGTTTATACTTTTCATACCTTCAATTTGTATATCGTTTAAATCTTCAAATGTTTTTTCTGCACAACATGGGGCATAAGCTATCTTTTTATCAGTAGAAAGATTATTTCCGAAGAACTTTGGGGAAGATTCACTCCATACTATATCACTTCCAATAACTATAGCATCAAGGTGTTTAAAACTAGATTTTTTTAAACTCTTCCATGAAGATAAAATACTAAAAATACTTTTTAATCCAAATACCATATCTGGCGAGCATCGTTGCATCATGACCCATATGAACCTTTTTGGTGTCATAGTATTAATTATATAAGCAGTGTGACCCAAATCTTCAATAAACTTTTTTAATGCAAATCCTTGTAAAAATGAACCGTAATTTAATCCATTTATTGTTAATATCCCTATTTTCATTTTGACCTTCCTCTTAATATTTTTTTATAATGGGTAGTAGCCCAGCTTTCTTAATGGATGAAAAAATGATACGTCTAACACTACTTACATTGAGGTAATGATAAAATCTCACAGGTTTTTTAGTAATTGAATCAATAGACTTGAAAAACTCTTTTCCCTTTGAAGTATTAACAGTTACAATAGATGTTCCAAGTTTGTTTTCAAGAGCGGGCGGCACTCCCCAGAAATCTCCAAGAGTTATATCGCCTACATTGCTCTTTTCACAAGTTTTACAATTATCTCGCAGTATTTTACCACCCATATAATCTACCATATATTGGTCAAAACTATCGTAAGTATCCCCATTTGAAAACTCCACTATTAATGACTCGCTACCATTAATCCATCCAGCTTTTTTATCCCTAAACTTTATTGAGATAATATCACGCCCATTGCTTATTTTTTTGATATGCTCTTCAAATATGCCCTTTTTTGGTAATCCATGACATCTTAAATCACATAATAGGATATTATTAGTATTGCAAATCTTTTTTACTGCTTCTATGTGACAAGGTAACCCAACAAACAATACGCTTTCCTTACAGTTTTTTACTTCCTCCATCACTGATGACGGATTCGATGGGATATATTTGCTCCCACGCATCTGTTTAATCTCCTCTAAATCATCTGATAAGACATACCTTGCCTTAGTTCCATCCATTACAACACCTACAACCTTTCCGCCATTATCCAACATCTTTTTTGCTAGCTCTAAAAAGATACCACCAGAAGAGCTATGTAACAAGTTCTCTCTATCCTTTGACCATGCTGCAAAAGTATTGCCTCCCGCGATTATAAAACTTAACCTTTTCAAATATCTTTCACAGCTTAAAATGATGCTTTTATTTTTTGTCATTTTCAGATATACACTCCCTTTATAGCTTTATTTACTACTTTTTTGAAAAAATATCCATTCTTAATTTTTCCCCCGAGTTTAATACAATTTATTCTTAAATTCTTATAACCTTCTTCATCCAAACCATCTATCAATTTTGGGATATCATTAAACGATTCAAATACAAGCCCTACTTTATATTTTCTGACTAAATGAGAAATATATGAAAATTTGGATGTGCATAATACTGGTAAACCCGATATCATATATGCAGAAAATTTGGATGTGGAGGTAAATTCGTAGTAGTTAATCTCTTTGAAGTCTTTATACATTATTCCAAAATCATATTTAGAAAGAAAATCAAAGAAATGGTTTTTGGGAACGAATCCCCTGTATACAATATTTTCCTTTTGTAGCTTGCTAATCCATTCTCCATCTACTCCGCTAAATTCATAAATTATGTCTTTTGAAAAAGGCAATCGTTTTATCCACTTGGATTGAGATATTTTCAAACTGCCTGAGTAAATGATTTTTATTGTTCTGCCAATGTTTTTTTCTTTTTGTGGAACATAGTCAACACCATAATCTAAAATCTCAAATTTAATAAACTTTTCATCATCTATATCATATTTCTCCTGTATATTGTTTTTCATATTTTCATTGAATACTAGCAAAATATCAAAACTCTTTAAAATGCATTCCTCAACTTCATATGCTTTTTTGTCTGTTTTGGGTTTTGGATTTCCTGCTTGCTGTTCTATTGGTAAATCTATTATATAAAGTATGGAGAACTTACCTTTAGTAACCATTTTTATCAATCTGCTTTCAAAATTTCGAAGCAGATATTCTTTTGTGGGACGACATATATAGGGATAAGTAGCCAGTAAAATTTTTGCATTTTTCAACTGCCTAAATATTCTTCCATAGTAAACAAGCGGGTTAAACGGTACATTTATTCTCCTCCCCAAAATAACAGTTTTAAACCCAATTTCAGAAGAAAATTTTATTGTATCCGCAATAGTTTGCTGTGAGGCGGGAGAAAAGCCTATGGAATCAGGAGACGGTGTTAAATATACTTTATTTTGTTTTTGATTTTTATTCATTTTGTCCCTCAAGAAACCAAATCCATTATTTCACCAAGCCATATTCCAGTGCATCTATACCCAAGATAAGGATTTTATTTATTTTCATTTTCGTTATTCCTCTCTTTATAATTTGGCAAGTCTTCTATTATATCTAAGATTTTTTTACTTGTGCTACCATCTCCAAATGGAGAAGGTGTTTTTAGTATCTCAGGATTTTCGACAAATTCCTTGATTTCATTCAAAACGTTTTTTGTCTCGGTTCCAACCACTTCTGCATATCCTGCCTCTACTGCCTCTGGTCTTTCGGTACTCTTTCTCAAAACAAAAACTTTCTTTTTGATATTCGGTGCAGTTGCTTCTTCTTGGATACCTCCGGAATCGGTTAAGATGAATGAACAATTTCTCATCAAAACCAAAAAATCAAAGTAGCCAACAGGCTTAATCAGTTGAACATTTTTATGAGTGGCCAATTTTTCATACAGTTCAAATTCCTTTAATCTTTTAACTGTTCGAGGATGAATTGGATAAACAATTGGCAAAGGGCAACCAGTAAATATTTTCACAAAATCGGCCAAAACTTTTGGATTGTCGACATTCTCCGCACGATGCGCAGTAGCCAATATAAATTCATCAAATTTGATTTCATTCAAAATCTTTGATTTTTTCTCGGCAACATGCAAATATTCCATACATGCATCTATTACCGTATTTCCTGTAACAAAAGTTTTTCCCCATACATTTTCTTTTCTCAAAGTTTCAGCATTGAAATCCGTTGGAGCGAAAAGAAAAGCGGAAATATGATCAGTCAATCGTCTATTATATTCTTCTGGCATTCTCATATCATAACTTCTCAAGCCTGCTTCCACATGCCCAACTTTTATGCCCATTTTTGTTGCAGCCAATGCTCCAGCAAGAACGGTATTTGTATCTCCTTCAACAAGTACAATATCAGGCTCTGTTTTTAAAAAAACATTCTCTATTTTTATCATTGCATTGGCAGTCTGTTGAGCTTGGGTACCAGAGCCGATGCTTAAGCAATAATCTGGGTTGGGTAAACCAAGTTCGTCAAAAAATATTCCGCTCAAATTTCGATCGTAATGTTGTTCTGTGTGAACCAAATCGTAATCAATGTCACGTTTTCCTGATTCCAATTCTTTTATGATAGAAGACATTTTGATGATTTCTGGGCGGGTGCCAACTATTATAGAAACTTTCATTCCGAAACCTCCTTTAATAAGTTTATCTCCTTTTCAATAATTGTTTTCTTATTACAAATTTTCTTAATATCATCACTTGCACATTTTCCCATCTCTTTTTTTTCGTTTTCATCAAGACCTAAAAATTCCTTTATTATCTCCCTTAAATCCTCAGTAGTTGGCCGGGATAATAAACCATCTATCTTATCTCTAACAAATTCTGGTATTCCACCCACATTAGTGGCTATTACAGGCATACCAGATGCCATGGCCTCACACATAGCAACGCCCTGAGCTTCTTCAAGTGAAGGGGCAAAAAAACAATTATAATATTGGTATAAATCCGGAACTTTTTCATGTGGCACAGGTTCATTCCCTATACTGATATTTTTTGCACCATCTATTAGTTTTAGAAGGCGTTCATACTCATAGTCAGATCCTGTTCCGACTATTTGGTAATCAAGAGGTAAATTAAGGCATGCAGGAATTCCGATAGTCAAACCATATTTCAACTTAAAATTTCTCAAGCTAATAAATTTATGTTTTTCATATGCTCTTTCCGTATATGTAAATATATCATCTATAAAGTTGGGTATTATCGCTACTTTTTCTTCTGGTATTTTACAATTTTTGACAGCTTCATCCTTCATCCATTTTGAAACTGCTACAAACTTTTTCGGAAATTTAAAAGCAAATTTATTCATCTGTATTTTTATAGTAGTCTCTAACGGGTTCTCTTCGTAATATTTGCTTTTCATTACTTCAAAACCATGTATCCAAGTAATCAATGGGGCTTTAAGGAACGGATATAAAAGAGAAGAGAACCTCGGATTAGCTTGGTGATCCACAATAACATCCGGTTCAAATTTTTCAATCTCTTTCCTTATCTTGAATATATTTCCAGATACAACATTTATGCCTTCAAAAAAATAATCTTTTTTACCAGATCTAAAAACTCTTACATCAACATATTTTGCATATTCTTTTACTCTTTGATGAACGAATACATATCTGTTAACATTATCGTCAGATGGATAATCAGTACTAATAACTGCTATTCTCATTTTTACCACTTTCCATAATCCAAAGTATGCAAATTAAAATATTTATTCACATATTTTTGTAAGTCATTATTCTTTACCATATCTTTCTCCTTGTTAAAGCAACCATTGGGATAAAAGAGAACCATATAAAAGTTTGTTTATCTTTTACTTTTGTCGATATAATCGCTCTTTCTATCGTTCATGCTTCCATTCTCAATGATATCCCGGACAGACCCCAAAAACTTTTCCGCTTTTTTCAGAGCGTCGTTTGCTTCATGCTTGTCGATTCCATACCATAAAACGATTCGTGCCTTTCCAATATATACGTATCAAGCCAATTGATGCGATCCCGTCCAATAGATTGCCCGCAATGTTCGGCAAGATATGCAACTACACAAGCATGATTCCCCTCAGTGATTCCGTCTTTAAAAAGTAAAGCACGAGCAGAATGAAACATACCAGTGTATGAAGAAACGATAGATTCCTCGTAAAAGCCACTTTCGAACAATTCCTTCGCCCTTTCTATCTTTATATTTGCCATTTCCAACGCTTTTTTAGATTTCAGCATCTTCTCCTCATTAAGGCAACCATTATTCCATATGTATATGAAGTATGTATGAGTGGAAATAAAATAATGAATATGAAAACAATCGCTTTTGGTGTAAGCGATAGGAATTCTTGCTGATTCAAAGAGAATGATCCATCCACCGATTTATTATCGATTTTGGCACTCATAAATATCTCCTCGCAATCTGTTTTATAAATTTGTTAATGTCGTCCAATTCCGATTTTAATATTTCATATATTCTTCCATCATCCACTTTCCAATACAAATGGACGAGTAGATTTCTAAACCTAGCCATATCAATCAATTTCTCAGAGAGGACTTTCGGGATTATATCATTATCCCCTAATACCTTAAAACAATCGGAATAACTTTCTGGAACGCCAAGATGCTTCTTTGCTATGATATGGTTACCAATGTCCACGCAAGCCTCGATAGCAAGGATGAGGTAATACTTAATACTCCCCAGAGCTTTCAAATCAGAGATAACTTCCTCTTTCTTCTCCGTTTTATAATCTTCCAATATGTTTAATGCTTTTTCTATTTCCCCTATTAGATATATTATCCTCTCTTTATCTACCTTCATGCTTTGACTTCCTCCATATGCTCATTAACTTTATTTTTGAAATCCCAATATTTTTTCCAACGCATACTCACAAAATTAACTCTCAATTCATCATCGCTATTTTTTATTAATTTTCCTTTCGTTGCCCGATATAAGATAAGATCGGATGCCCTATTTAACACGATTACGTCCACCCCAATCCTTATAATTTCCTCCAATTCCCTTGCCAATTCCACTTCATAAAAAATTTTTTTGCTTACACTATTATTCTCGTCTATGTAAATTGCTAAATCTATATCATTAAAATACTCATTTTCTGCAAATGAGCCAAATATGTATGAAAATATTATTTCATCACGGCTTTTGATAAACCTTTTAATCCTTTCCATTACTTCCTCTTTATTTATATTCGCAAGTTCCTCGCTTTCACGTTCCACTTTTTATCACCCTCTCTATTACTTCTACAAAATAATAGCCACTCAATATTAAACTTTCCTTTATTTTCTCCTTCACCATCTTCTCCTTATCGGTAAGCACCATTGGGATAAACGAAAACCATATAAAAGTTTGTTTATCTTTTACTTTTGTCGATATAATCGCTCTTTCTATCGTGTCCATCTATTTTATCTCAAATTTTATGAAAATCATGAATTGTATTTAACGATTTATAGAAAAATTATTAAATACGTTTAACAATATGCTATAAATGAATGGGGAAATAGAGAGAATAATAAGGGAATATTGGGGAAGAAAACTTCCAGAAGTAAAGGAAAGAAGAATAAAACTTTCTATGGAGAAAAACTTCATCAATGACATAGTTGGACCGAGGAGAGCGGGAAAAACATATCTAATGTTTCTTACAATAAAAAACCTAACAAAAAGGATAGACAAAGAAGCAACAATATACATAAATTTTGAGAATAGAAAGCTCCTGCCTCTAAAAGAACGATACTTCAACGATATAATAGAGCTTATTTACAAGGAAAACCTTTTTGAAAAATACGAGACCATCTATCTCTTTCTCGATGAAGTTCAGAGAATAAGGGGATGGGAGCGATACGTGCGAAGCATATACGATGAATTTAAAGATAATATCAAGATATTTGTAAGCGGGTCATCAGCTAACCTTTTAAGCAAGGATTATTCAAAATTGTTGACAGGGAGGCATATCACAACACTCGTAACGCCTCTAAGTTTCAAGGAGTTTCTCCTTTTTAAAGGAATTGAAATAAAGACACAGACGGAAAAGGAAGAGGCATACGTAAAAAAATACTTTAAAGAGTATCTCCAGACAGGTGGATTTCCAGACGTTGTAATAGGAAAAGAAAAAGAAATCATACTATCGCAGCTTTTTACTGATATGGTCTCAAGAGATGTATTATCAAGGATAGAGATAAGAAAAGAGGATGTGGCAGAGGAGTTTTCCTATTATCTGGCAAGCAATATTTCTAACCTCCTTAGTTTCAATAAAATGAAAAAATACTTTCAGAGCAGAGGCATAAAGATATCCGTACCGACTTTAACAAGCTATTTCTGGTATCTTAAAAATGCATTTCTGTTTTTTGATAGTCTGATATTTTCTTATAAGGTAAAAGATCAAATGCAGTATCCAAGAAAAATATACTGCATAGATAATGGCATAGCGAACATCGTGGGATTCAAAATGTCTGAAAATCTCGGACAAATCTATGAAAATACGGTTGCAACTGAATTGTTAAGAAGAGGTTTTAAACTTTATTATTGGAAGAATAAACGGAATAAGGAAGTTGATTTCGTAGTAAAGGAAGGAATAAAAGTTAAACAGCTGATTCAGGTATGCAGTGATATTGATGCCATAGAAACAAAACAGAGGGAGACAAAAGCATTGATAAAAGCCATGGAAGAATTCAAACTAAAAGAGGGTTTGATATTGACGAGCGATGTGGAAGGAGAGGATTTTCTCGGCGAAAAAACCATAGTATATATACCATTATGGAAATGGCTCCTGGATTAGCTTTCTTCACCATCTTCTCCTCATCAATGCGATCATCACTCCGTAGCTATATGAAATTCTCATTTATTTACCGTGTTGAAATAAAGAAAACCATATAAAAGTTTGTCTATGATGTTGTTTTTCTTTCAATATCTCGGAAAGTTTTATAAGTATAAATAATATTGCGTTATCATGGAAAAACCAAAGCAACCCCATAATAATTATAAAGGTGTGTCTGCAAATGAATATCATATGCTGTCATTAATTGAGAGAATCGACTTGGCAGTTTTTGGGGTTGAGGAAGTAATGCATTTAAGCAACTGGAATAAAAGCAGGGTATACAACACACTCTTCTCACTAGAAAAAAAGGGGTTGATAAAAAGAATAAAGAGAAACAGCTATGCAATAGCTAAGGATTTGAATGAAAATCTTTTTAAAATATCGACAGAAGCTATAAAACCTTCCTATATCAGTTTTTGGAGCGCCTCGTCTTTCTATGGTTTTACAGAGCAACAGTTGAAGACGGTACAGCTGGTATCCACAAAACAGACGGATGGGGTTAATATTGATTCTTTCAGGATAGAAATCACAACATTCCAGCCGAAAAGATTTTACGGATATAAAAGGATGGAAGGATTTGTAATTGCCGAACCGGAAAAAGTACTGGTTGATTCGCTATACCAACTAAATAAATGTGGCGGATTGGATGAATTTGCAAAATGTTTAAGGAACTCATGGAAATATTTGAACAAAAAGAGATTTGTCGACTATCTGGTAAGGTTTAACAATAAATCTGTTATTTCAAGAGCAGGCTTCCTTATTGAAAATCTGAATCTCGAAGAGACAAAACAAATAGAAAGATTACAGCAACATAAATCAAAAAGTTTTGTCAACCTTAACCCAAAGAAAGGAAAAAGTAAAGAATACAATAAAAAATGGAATGTTATAGCTAACCATAAAATCAGAATGGAGGAGATAATATGATGTCTGTTAAGCTGTTAAGGGAAATTGCAAGAAAAACAGGATTATCGCTTTACCAGCAAGAAAAGGATTACATGCTGAAACTCTTTCTATATAACTACTTTAAAAAATTTGATAGTGCAATATTTAAAGGTGGAACATGCATAAAATACCTGTTTGGATTGGAACGTTTCAGTGAAGACCTGGATTTTAGTATAGTTATTTCTCCAGAAAAATTTCAGGAGCAAGTGGGGAAAATTTTGAAGGAAATAAATCTTATGAAATTAGGCCGGGAATACTGCGTGGTCTGTAGCGAAGCGTAAGACCCGCAGATGAGAGGCCATTTCTTAACCCATCAACTATTGTATTTCTGTCGTGCGCGGCAGACCATGAGGTCTGCCCCTCAACGGCACGACAGGAGTCTAAAAGAATGAACAATGTAAGTAGCGGTAGCTATAAAAAGAATGTGGGTGACACCCGGAATAACTGGGTAACCATGATGTTTGTGACGAAATACCGGTTCAACTGTTTCAGGAAGCAGTCACACATTGACACTTGCAAGGATGCATTCCAGGAACTGGAACGGTTTGGTTTCGA
>Ga0315549_1002062_pt1 | contig 19688 bp, 16 predicted proteins | sample SalMarSW160200MG_FD_203101 | JGI IMG/M metagenome (GOLD analysis project Ga0315549, IMG submission 203101) | Salt marsh sediment microbial communities from the Plum Island Ecosystem LTER, Massachusetts, United States - Salt Marsh Sediment SW1601-200 ... | reverse complement strand
ATCAAAGTTTATATTTTATTAAGATTGGTTTCAATTTTAGATTTAAGCTAATTATTAAAAAAGTTGGTTATTGATTTCAGGAGGAGATTATTGTCCTACAAAAGAATATAAGAGGTGTTAACTGAGATCGCATCTATATTCATAGTAGAGGATGATATATCAATACAGACCTTATATAAAAAATATTTGAACCTGTATGGGTATCGAGTAATAGATACAGCTAATAACGGTGAAGAAGCGATAGCAAAATTTAAATTATTCCATAAAAAACCCGATATAATAATAATGGATCACAGGATGCCTCTTAAAGATGGTCTTGCAACAACTAAAGAGATACTTAAAATCGATAATAAATCTAATATAATATTTGCTAGTGCTGATAAGACAATTAAAAAAGAAGCTCTTTCTGTAGGAATTTCCGGTTTTTTGGAAAAACCATTTAGTCTTGAAATCCTTGTTGAACACATAAATAAGGTTATTACTAAAAATCAGTTCTAATTTAAAAGATTTTAATATTATATAATTTAATTCAATTTTATGACGAAAGACTATTTAAATAAATTTAAAGGAACATTAATGGGTGTAGCAATTGGAGATACCTTAGGAGGTCCATTTGAAGGGATTTTAAGAGAAGATATTTATTCTAAATTTGATGATTTTGAAGATTTTATTTGGAATAATAAAAAACTATTTAAAACTTATACAGATGATACTCAACTAACATTACATCTAGCAGAAGCATTAATTCAAGGGAATGGTTTTAATACTAATAGTGTAATCAAACATTTTGTAAATTGGTTAGAAGATCCTCCTATTAAACCAGGATATGGATGTATAACTTCAATAAAAAAACTAAAATATGGAATTAGTTGGAAAAAAGCTAGCTCTAATAGTGGGGGAAACGGAACTATTATGAGAATTGCTCCTATTGGTTTATTTCACAGTAAAAATATTGAAATATTAAAGAAAACTGCGAAATTATCAAGTTTATTAACACATTCTCATCCTGCAGCCTCCTTGGGAGCTATAATTATTGCTAGAGCCATTTCTTATTTAGTTGAGCTTGAAATTAAGGAAAAAATTATAGTTGAAGATTTTTTTAGTGAATTAATAAATTCTATTTCACACATTAGAGAAGACATTCAAGACGAATTTATTCAAAATATAGAGAAGCTAAAAACTAATCTTAATTTATCAATTGAAGCAGGATTAATTAAATTCTCACAAATAGGAGTAAAGTCACCATATTTTATTGAAGAATATTTGGGAAAAGCATTTGTTCATCCTTATAGTATGAGTACAGTAATATGTACCTTATTTATTTTTTTAAATAATTTGGATTCATTTAAAGAATGTATATATGCACTTGTCACTAGTGGCGGTGATACCGATACCGTGGGTGCTATAGGGGGTAGTTTAGCAGGGGCTTATTTTGGATTTGATAAAATTCCAGAAGAGATGATTTCATTGGTAAAAAACAGGAAATATATACTTAATGTCTCTGAAAGACTCTATAATGTTTATATAAAGCAATTCAATAGGTTAATTTAGAAAAAGAATATATGGGAGGAACGGGATTATCGGTTATCTTCCTAAAAAGAAGAACTCTTTCGAACCCGCGACCTCCTGGTCTCTTGCCATATGAATTGAAGTAATTAAAGGTCCCAAACCAGGAATCATACCAAGCTAGACTATCCTCCCATTTTTTAGAGAGATATTAACTTTATATCAATTCAATATTTAATAATAAATATTTTTTTAGTTTTTAATTTTATTATTAGTTTATATTCTTGATTTTTAGAATCTTAATTATTTTATTTTATCTATCGTTTTATATCTCCATATATTACCAAGAAAAAATAAAAAGAAAGAATCTTTTTTATTTCCGATAAATAAACCATAGATAAGAGATTCAAATTTAATCTTTAACAAAAGTTTAAAAAATCGAAGTTTTACTTATGTTTACAGTCCAAAATGCAAATTGACAGATAGCTGAGAAAATATAGAGTTTATATAATGGAAAATGGATGAAGATCAACAAGTAATTTTAAAAAATAATATAGAATTGCTAAGAAACGCCTTTTTTAATTCGAAAAATGCACTTTTTATCATTGATTTAAATTATTTTAAAGTTCTGGAATGTAATCAAACTGCTACAAAAATATTTAAAGACACTTCTAGTCATTTTCCCTATTTATCTTTTTTACTCGTCTTATTTCTTTTCTTTTTTGTTTTTTTTAAATATCTATTTAGTTCTAAGCCAATTTTATCTATTTTTCCATCTTTTATCCAATATCGAATTTTCTTAGATTTTAAAAAATTTTGAATTTTATCATTAAATTCAAGTAATTCTTTTTTCTCTGCTTCTGTTAGTATGGGTATATGTTCTTCAATATGTTCTTTAATTTTCTCTAATTCTTCAGTAATTGGTATTTTTATCTGAGTCTTTTTTTCAATAAGACGATTTCTTAAAATTTCCTTGATATTTTTAATCCACCCTTCAATCCAAGGATAATTTCCTAATTTTATTGGATCTAAGATATCAATATCATTTCTATTAACAAAAATTAGATCATCAGGACAAGAATTCTCACAAGCACCACAATAAAAGCATTCCTTTTCATTGCAAGCAATTTTCCCATATTTTTTTACTTCTTCAGCTGTTTTTGGAATATAAAAAGATTCAACAGGACATATGTTTATGCATGCTTTACAACCTTGAGGATCACATTTCCACAACATAGGTCTTTTAATGTGTATTTCTCCTTTAATTGGAGAGCTGATTTTGAAACATTTTTTTGGACAATCCTTCTGGATTTTATGATATTCTTTTATTTGATTTCTTTCAAGTGAATTTAAACATAATTGACATATTTCATTTTTCTTATCTTTAATACATTTTTTAGTATCAATTTCATAAAACTTTCCTATTGATGGGAATTCATCTAAGTCTATTTGACCTTCAGGAGTAATATTTTCATGAAAAGCATTATTTGGGCAGATAATAGCGCAAAGCATACAATAACAGCACTTTTCATGATCAATGATGATTTTTGGATTACTTTTATCTAAAATGCCTTGTGCAATCTCTGGAATTGGTCCGAGGTCAATAGCTTGAACAGGACATACCAGTTTACACAGACTGCATCCTATACATTTTTCTATATCATAAGTGAGCTTCTTTTTAACATCCTTGAATTTCCAATTGATAATGATTTGTTCTGAATTGACTTCCATATTTTTCTCTATTTCTTGTTCTTGTCCTTGATCAATTATGGAATTTTCTGAAATACAAAATCAACTATATTTATCTATTAATTCTAATTAATCTAAAAAAACGATGATAAATAATTTTAATCTTTAATATATAAAATTAGGAATAATAAGAATAACTATTTTCATCAAATCCTTTGATATATTCAATATAAATACCCTCGGGTTTCATTCCAGGAGGATTATATATTAATTTAAAATTAGAAAAAAAAGCACCAATCCCTCTATCAGCAAAAATAACAGCAGGATGATTATTTTCTTTGAAGATTTTTTTAGAAAGATCTTTTGTAATTAATCGACATTGATTTTCATCTATAATACCCAGAGAATGTATATATTCATGTAAAAGGATATGATAAGCATATGCCCAACTAATTTCATATGGTTGTTCTTCTAAGATCATTCGTAAAGGAGTTTTATTCATTATAATTTCTGTACCTGGATAAAAATGCATCCCTCCTACAAAACCACCTTTAAACATTCCCATCTCAGCAAGACCTAAACTCAATCCTGCCCTATGTTTTTTATATACCTTTTCAACATCACTTTTAACTTTTTCAAATATAATGGGTAATTCATTTTTAAAATTATTTAGATCCATCATATCACCTCTGTAGAAATAATAAATAAAAAATTATTTTTAATAAAACCTTAAAAAAGATTAGATATCAAAAAACCAATTATCATCTACTTTTCTTAGAATATCCATTGATTTTGCTAAATCTCGTAAAAGATGCTCAATCGAAGTTCTATAACTTGCTCTAGAAATTCTATCCAAATCAGAAAAAAATAATTCATCTAGTAGACTATCAATATTTATTTTACTATGAAATTTAACTGGATTAAAAAATAAGGTATAAAAGATTTCCATTTCTAAATTATCATTTAGAGGTTTTGTCTTACTTAATTTATCTCTATATTGTTTTTCTATAAGATTTTTCAGTTCAATAATAAAAGTTTCTTTTTTTTGTAACAATTCTCTTCTCTTATGATCCATTTTAAAAAGATCTTTTTCAATTTCTATGATTTTTTCCCCTAAGAACTTCATTTTTTCATTAGGAATTTTAATTCTCTCATATTCATAAGAATCCTCTGTATCCTTCAGTAAAATTGATTCTGATTGAGGATTTATATTTATCATTTTATATTTAATTTTAAAATAATCTGGGGTTATATCAATTGTAAATGATAGATTACTTATTATCTTATATTTACCACCCCGTTCTTCCGGTTTAATTCTTTCTATAATATTATAACTTCTTAGAATTTCAAGTTGACTATGAACTGCCTGTCGTGAGATTCCTAATGCTTTACTTAATTCTGAGGTTGAATGAGGAACTTTTGTTAGTTTTGATAATATTACCCTTCTAGTGGGATTTCCTATGATTTCTAATAAATTATCTAAACTTATTTGTTGTTTTTCTTCTTCTAATTCCAAGTCAAATCAACCCTATTATTTTAATTTAAGTAAATTAAAAGATTTATTGATATAGTTGTTCAGATGGTTCTTTAGATGCTTGTTTATGTACTTTCTGAGCTCTATCCGCGTGTTTTAATATTTTATCAATTGCTCTATTAAATTCTTCTTCATTTATTACAACTTTTTTTACAGAATCTTTATCTTTTGTATCAATGGAGAGATCTGCAATTGCTTTCCTTATTGTAAGTAATGTTGCTTCTTCACAAATAGCAGAAATATCTGCTCCTGAATAACCCTCTAATTGTTTTACAAACTTTTGAATTGGTATATTTTTTTCTAAGGGTTTTTCTTTTAAATGAATTTTAAAAATTTTTTCTCGTGCTTTTTCATCAGGAAAAGGAATTTCAATATGTCTTCCAAATCGTCCTGATCTTAATAATGCTGGATCTAACATATCTGGTCGATTAGTTGCAGCAAGAAGAATAACTCCATGTAAATCTTCAAGTCCATCCATTTCAGTTAATAATTGTGATACAACTTGTTCTGTTACTTGAGATCCAGCATTCCTACCTCTCATACCCGCAATTGCATCGACTTCATCAAAGAATACAATACAGGGAGATGCAGATCGTGCTTTCCTAAATGTTTCTCTTACTGCTTTTTCACTTTCTCCAACCCATTTTGACAGGAACTCTGGTCCTTTTACAGAAATAAAATTTACCTCACTTTCATGTGCCAAAGCCTTAGCTATTAAGGTTTTTCCAGTACCAGGAGGACCATGTAATAATATTCCACTCGGGGGTTTAGCTTTCAAATGTGTATATAATTCAGGATATTTTAATGGCCATTCAACTACTTCTTTTAATTGAAGCATTGCATCCTCTAATCCTCCAACATCATCCCATGTCTCAACTGGTCTTGTTATTAATACCTCTCTTAAAGCTGAAGGTTCAATACTATTTAATGCATCTTGCAGGTTTTTAAAACTAATTTTAATTTCATTTAGGACTTCTGGGGGTATTGGTTTATCTAAATCAATACTAGGCAATATCTCTCTGATCGCCAACATTGCCGCTTCCTTTGCTAGTGCTTCTACATCTGCTCCAACAAAACCATGAGTTCTTTCTGCTATTTCTCTTAAATTAACTTCTTTTTTAAGAGGTATTCCACGAGTATGAATCAAAAGGATTTCATATCTCCCATCCATATTGGGAACTCCAATTTCAATCTCTCTATCAAATCGCCCAGGTCTTCTCAAAGCATTATCGATATCATTTACTCTATTCGTAGCACCAATTACTATTACTTCTCCTCTTCCTTCTAATCCATCCATCAATGAAAGTAATTGAGCAACTACCCTTCTTTCAACCTCTCCAGTTACCTCTCCTCTTTTAGGAGCAATCGAATCCAATTCATCAATAAAGATAATTGATGGAGCATTCTCTTTTGCCTCCTCAAATACTTTACGTAAATTTTCTTCACTTTGTCCATAAAATTTACTCATAATTTCTGGGCCACTGATAGTTATAAAATTTGCATCAGTTTCATATGCAACGGCTCTTGCTAATAATGTTTTTCCGGTCCCAGGAGGTCCATGTAATAGTACACCCTTAGGGGGATCTATCCCTATTCTAATAAACAATTCAGGATGTTTAATAGGTAATTCGATCATTTCTCTGATTTTCTGGATTTCATCTTCTAATCCTCCAATATCCTCATAGGTAACTCTTGATTTCTCAATTTGTACTAATTCTTTATGGCTTTTTTCACTTAATTCAATCTTAGTATCTAAGTGAATTCTAACTGCATCCGCTTTTGGAGAAAAAGCAACAACTATTAGATCAACTCTTCGACCATAAGCATAAAAGCTAAGAATATCATTTTTTGTAATAACCCTATTTTCTAATTTGCTTGCTAATTGTTGAGAGTTTCTTAAAATCACAGCTTCTTCCAATCCTGCAAAGACAATTCTATCTGCTAGTGCTGCATCAATTTTTCGAATTGAAACAATATCATCTAAAGAAGCACCTAAATTTCTTCGCAAAGAAGCATCTATTCTGATAATATCTAATCCTTGATCTTCAGATCTCCCAGGATACAATAATGCTGCTGTTTTTTCTAAAGTTTGTGTATGCCAAATTTCAATTACATCCCCAGTTTTCCAACCTTGCAAATTCACAAGTTCAGGATCTACTCTTGCTATTCCTCTTCCAGCATCTTGTTTGAATGCATCCTTTACTTTTACTTTCCTTCCTTCCCTTCCTCCTGCTTCAGCTATTCTACTCATAATTAGTCCCTTTATTTTTATATTCTCTATAATAATGATATTTTAAATTCAAATTTATATCTTCTTACATTTAAAAATGATTAATCCATTATTAAAATCTAATGATTCATTGATTATTGATATTTTATATGGTAATTTAATCTTTTTATGATATCGTTTACCACTATTTTCAGCTTCAAATATTAGAGTTTTTTTATTACCATTTAAAGTTATTAAAATATCATCTTTTTTTATTCCAGGAGCTTCTAATAATATTTCAATAAAATTCTTTAAATTATGAACCTCAATATAAGGTTCTTTATAGGATAATTCCTCTTGTTTCATATTTGGTTTTATTGATAATTCCTCAGTATCAAAAAAATCATGTGATTTATCTTGATTCGTATTGGAGATATTAAACTTCCTTATTTTTGGATATATTTTTGTAAGATCTAAATTCTTTAAGTAATCATTAAGTTCTTTTTCATCAATATCTCCTTGTATTTTAATATTAGGTTCATCCATTCCTTCTTCATAATGATAAGATATCTTGAATCCATTATTTTCCGAATCTAATTTAGATCTATTATTTAATTCATTTTTAGATGATATATAAAATTCAATATCAAAGTTATCTTCATCAATATCTAAATAATCTTTTAAATTTTCAATAAAATCTTCAAAATCATCATTATCAAACATATTAATTAACCCCCCAAATTAACAAGTTTTTAATTTTTTTGTCAAGACTTAATTTACATATATTATTTTACTATTAAAAATTTATCGTTTTTAATATAAAAGAAGCTTTAATTTATTTTTTATAAAAAAAATGTTGAGAGTAATAATATATTTTTAAGAAAGAGCCCCTTTCACATCATTAATGGCCTCTTGAGTTCGATTTAATAATTCATAGGCAACTTGAGGAGGGCCCCATCCTGCTAATCCACAATCTGGTCCTATATATTTAAGACGTTCTCCATAATGTTCTATTGCGTCTTGAAGATTTTTTTTAATTCTGTTTTTCGAATCAATTAATTTTATTGTTCCCTCAATAGATTTTATTTCCTCCCAATTAATTCCTTTATCTATTGTTTCACCAATAATTCCATCTATATTTGTCCTAGTTATACCTACTCGAATGAATTTATCATATTTATCTAATTCTTTTTTAGATATCTTATTTGATTTATCTGAAGCATATTCACATGTTAAAATATTAATTTTTTCAGTTTGTAAAGGAACATAAGCTTTCTTTAAAGAATGTAGATGAATTTGAGTATCTATATCAGAATTAATTCCCTCAAAACATTTATCAAAAAGATCAATCACATCTTCATCTGTAACATTTACAATATCTACAAATCCAAATGAAGGTTCATCAATTGCTACTATTGAAGTTTTAAGATATTTTGTATTGACAACAGAGTTCTTTATAAAGTAATTTATCGATTGAGATAAATTCAAAGCTAAATCTTTATAAATCGTAAAATCATGCTTTTTTAGATATAGATCAATCGGACCAGTAACACATATCTTTATATCTATTTGTTTTCCTTCTTTTTCAAAATACTCCTTTGCAAATTTATTAATAACATTAATTTCTGGAATATAAGCTTTTTTTGATTCTATTAAATCAGGCTCGGTTTCATATTCTGATATAGGTGTTAAAAATTGATTATACATATCCATATGTTGTGGATAATTAATTATTTCTACTCCTGCATTTAATTTCATTTGAAATGAATTTAGAATCGGATTGATAAAATAATTATGAATTCCTCGATGATTAAATATATCTGTATCATGAATAATTGCTTTATAAGCAGTCCAATAAAATTGGTTGAATGTTTCTTTATCTACATATTCTGGCAAAGGAAAACTACCCACATCATCATAAAGAGGAAAATCAATCATATCATACTATAATTTAAATAGAAACATATATTTTTTGAATATGATAATTATGGAAATGAAAAATTCTAGGGCTATAAAATTTAACTTAAATAATGGTTTAGCATCTAATGTAGAATCTACAAAAAGAATGCTCTCAGAAATGGAAGGGATGTATCGTGATAATGAAACATTAAAAGAAATGATTAAAGAAAAAAATATTTTAATTTATGAATTCTATCAATTGGATATACCTAAAGAAGAAGGTCATTTAGCATATGGAACAACTATACTTTATCCGGGTAAAGTAGGTAATGAATATTTTATGACTAAAGGACATTTTCATTCTATTCTTAATACAGCAGAAGTGTATTATTGTTTAAGAGGTCATGGTTATTTATTAATGGAAAATCCTGAAGGTAATACCGAAATTCAAGAGATGACTCCAGGGATTTCAGTATATGTTCCACCGAAATATGCCCATAGAACTATAAATATCTCTGATAAAGAACCACTAATAAGCTTTTTTGCTTTCAGGGCAGATGCGGGTCACGATTACAAAACTATTGAAACTAAAGGATTTCGAAAGATTATAATTGAAAATAATGGAAGTCCGATAATTATGGATAATCCAAAATGGAAATAGCATCTAATCATAATATTTGTAAAGCAAATTATCTATTTTTTCTTTATTCAATTTAAATAATTTAAAGAATAAATCATCGATAATCTCTTGAATTAAATCTTTTTTTTCAAGATCCAATGCAATTCCAACATTATCTAATATTTTATTTATCTTTAAATAAGAAAAGCAATTAAGTCGATAAAATTCCTCATCAAATATTAGATGTTTATATGTTTCATTTTTTGTTGTTATTTTAATCATATAGGAAGATAAAATTCTTATGATTGAAAGTAGAATCATATCATTCTCAGTTCGAAAATAATTCATATATGGAATTATGAGTTGATTTTCTAATTTTGTTTTGCTTCGCTTTATCTTAATATTCTTTGCTTTAAATAGAAAATAGACAATTTTAGAATTTAAATACGCTATAAAAAATAAATAATCTAATTCTTTTTCAGTCAATTTGGGCCATAAAAAATATGTATCTGATGTAGCATAGTATTGTGAAATTGAATAACCAAAAAAATTCTTATTTGAAATATATTTAAAGAAGATTTTTTTTCCAGAATCATAACAATTCTCCAAGTTAATGAGTTTCTTATAATTTTTCTTTAATTTATGTATGAAAGCCCCTCTACGTGGAAAAAATATATCTTTTGGATCTTCTTTTGCATTTCTTAATGTCTCCTTTAATTCTTTTTTGTGTTCTTTAATATATGCGGAGATATTTGGGTATTTCTGTTCTATGATTTTATTTCTTGTTAATTTATCTTTATTTTGTATTTCTTTTTTATTAAAAAAGATCCCATATCCAATGTAATCATTATTTAGATACCCATATCTCTTAATAGATTTACTTTTAAATATTTTTTTTAATCTTTTTTTTTCTATTTCTGTTAATTTCTTAAAACTACCATTAACATTAATATAAAAATCTTTATTCTCTATTTTTAGATTCTTATCCTTTTGCAGAATAAAGATATCATCTTTGATAAATATAATTCCATTACGAATGATAAAATAATCCTTTAATAAGTTTAATTTTCCTCTATATTTGCAATAATTCTCTAACTCATCAACTATTTCTCTTACTTCTTTTGGATATAGAAGGTTCCAATTCGTATCTATCTTTAATTCATTATTAGTTAAAGCTGATTTATAATTTCTTATTATATTAGAAGGTTTATTATAAATCAGTTTGTTAAATGTTGATTTGATTATTTCTTTATCTACAATCTTATGATTATTGATTTTTTTAATATGTAATACATCAATTTTTTTTTTAGCTTTTTGACTTTTTTCTTCAATAGTTTTCTTTTTAAGAACAAATATACAATTATGTTGTCCTTTTGCTTTATTAAATAATACCAAATTAGAAAGATCGAAATATTGAAGCAGGAAGCATTCATTTAGAATATGAGGTTTTAAGAATTTTATTCCTGTCTTTTTAGATTTATTGATCCAATAGCTAGTTGTAATGAAGGTTAATATCCCCCCAGGATTAAGTTTTTCAATGCCTAAATGAATGAAATAATAGAATAAATCCATATTACCTACAAAATATTTCTTACAGATTGGAAATTTCTTCACATATTCTTGAAAAATTAGAGCATTATAATTCTGACCTAAATATGGAGGATTACCTATAATAATATCAAATTTTTCATCAAGTGGTGAACCTAAAACATTTTCAAATCTAAAAATAACCCTAGGATATTCTTTCCTAAGATATTCTTCTAAACTATTATCTATTTCATATGCTATAATATTTTCATACTGATATTTTTGTAAATTCTTTAAAAAAACCCCCATTCCTACTGATGGTTCTAAAATTGTTAGTTCTTTTTTATATTTATTGATCGTATTTTTTAAAATATTATCGATGTTCTTGACCATAAATTTTGCAATATAATTTGGAGTAAATATCTGGCCTATATTTTGATATTTGTCAACTTGATTCAAAAACATCTTTAATTTAAAGTAATTTTAACTTTCTAAATAATTGATTATTTTTTAGCTAATAATCAAAGTGCCTTAGGAATCAAAATTATAAAGTTACTTCCCTTAGTATGATCTCCTTTGATTCTATCTTCAACCATTATTTCTCCGTGATAAGTTTGGATTATTTTTTTCACTAATGATAATCCTAAACCCATTCCACCTCTCCTTTTTCCTTCCAATTTCTTTTCAAAAATTTTTTTTTTTTGATCATCAGATATACCAAAACCATTATCAATAAATTCTAATTTTAAAATTGAATTATCCTCCTCATATTTAGAAATCTTTATTATTATTTCAATTAAATTATTAAAATTATATGTCACAGCATTAAATAGAATATTTTCAAAGACATCCAATAAAAAATCATTTGTCATAATCATTATATTTTCGTCAAAAATTTCTATTCTAATTTTGAGGTTTTTAGTACGATAGCTATGTCTAACAAATTCAATTGCCTTCTCTAGATAGTTTTTTAAATTTATTTTTTCCATTTGATAATTCATACTTTCTTCTATCTTAAACAATTTAATAACATTAGAGACTAAATTTGTTCCTCTGACAATTTGATCTTGAATGATACCAAAAAATTCCAAAACTTTTTTCCTTTCTTTTGGTTTATCTATATATAAATAACTTAATTCAATTGAAGATTTGATGTTCTGTAATATGTTATTAATATCATGAGCAAATAAATCCTCATAAAGATTTCCCCTTTTATATGCCTCTCGATATTTTAGTTCTGATTTAATTAGATTTTCTTGATTTTTCTTTCGAGAGGTAATATCTCTTCCTATTAAGATCCCTTTTTTAACACCATTTGAATTAATATATGTTTTTCCTTTTATTTCTAACCAACTATACCTTCCATCTTTATGTTTTACTCGTAATTCTGCAACTGCGCTACCGTTTTTCCACCCCTCTTTAAATAATTTAATTGCTGTTTCTATATCATCAGGATGAAGAATATTTAATGCTGTTTTTCCAACTATATCATTATATTCAAAACCTAATAAATCATGATATATTTTTCTATTAACATACTCAAGAATAATTTTTTCATTGATAATTGCTATTAAATCATTTACATTTTCTGTAATAAGACGATAATTCTCCTCAGACTCTTTTAGTTTAAGCTCAGTATTTTTCTTTTCAGTGATATCTAAAACAGCAATATAAATATAGAGTTCATTTTGAAGTTTAATAGGATTTACTGTTGAAAGTAAGCATATGTTAGAACCGTCCTTTTTCTTTACTAAGATTTCATAAGGTTCAATTTTCTTTCCAGAGATTATAAGTTCTAAATCTTCTTTTATATTTTGAAGATCTTTTTGATTAAAAACCCCTATTTCTAAAATATTTCTTCCAATTAGTCCCTCTTTTTTAAAATTAGAAAATTTTTCAACATTAGAGTTAAATTCTACAATAGTCCCATTTTTATTAATTAATGCAACTGCGGATGGTGAATTTTCAAATAAAAATCGATATTTTTCCTCTGATTCTTTTATTTTAAGTTCTGCTATCTTTTTCTCTGTAATATCATATATTACTCCCTGCACTTTATATGGTTTGTTATTTTTATCACTAATATTTTGAAGCATTTCATAAATCCATTTAATCTTATTGTCCTTTGTTCTAATACGATATTCTCTATCAAATTTCGAATTTGGAGTTTCATGAAGATTAATAATAGAATTCATAATCTTTTTTTTATCTTCTGGGAGTATGATATCATCCCATCGAGGTTTAGAATTAATAAAATCTTCTTCTTTATATCCTGTAATTTTTTCAATTTCTCCATGAATGAAGATAGGTTTAAAACCTATATTTCCTTGAAATGCAATCCCCTGAAAATTTTCTATGAAACCTCTATATTTTTCCTCAGATTCTATTAATTGTTGTTGTGTTTTCTTTTTTTCAGTAATATCTAAAGCTACAATATATAGGTAGATTTCATCTCTAAGATTTATAGGATTTACGTAAGACAGTAACCATATTTTAGAACCATCTTTTCTCTTTACTAAAAGTTCATTAGGTTCAAGTTTTTCTCCTAAAGAGAAACGCTTTATTCGTTCTTTTACTTTCAAGAGTTCTTCTTGATTATATATTCCTAGATTTAAAATGTTTTTTCCTATTAATTCCTCTTTCTTAAAATTAGACATTTTTTCAACATTAGAGTTAACTTCTAGAATAATCCCATTTTTATTAATTAATGCAACTGCAACTGGTGAATTTTCAAATAAAAATCGAAATTTTTCCTCTGAATCTTTTAATAAATTCTCATTTTTTATACGTTCAGTTATATCTCTGCCAATCATTAAATACTTTTTTTTCTTATTATTATCTGTAAATATATTTACTTTAATCTCAGTACATATATATTGTCCTTCTTTATTTCTAATTCTTAATTTTAATGATCCCTTACCTTTATTAATGAGTTCATCCATATGGGTTAATATAACCTTTTGATCATCTGGATGGATTAGTTCCATACCATTTAAACCAATAAGATCCTCTTTTTTATAGCCTAATTTTTCATTATGCACATATTCATTTATATATTCTATTTCAAATTCGCTATTAAAGACCGCAATCATATCATTTGCATTCTCAGATATTAATCTATAATTTTCTTCAGATTCCCTTAATCTCAATTCCATTTGTTTACGTTCGGTTATATCTTGTGCTATTATTTGATATATGATTCTCTCTTTAATTTTTAATTTAGAACTTTGCCAATGTACCCAGTATTCGCTTCCATCTTTCCTTATTAATTTAAATTCAATCGGATTTAATTCTTTTCCCAATTTTCTTTCATCAAATCTTTTTTTAAATAAGACAGCAAGCTCTTTGAAATTTTTAAATAATTGTAAAATTTCTAGAAAATTTTTTCCAATACTTTGACTTGAAGAGATCCCAGAAAAAGAATTTATTGCCTTAGTATTTCCATCGATTAAATTTCCATTCTCATCGAATATGAAAATCCCTAGAGGAGAATTATAGAATAAATGTTTATATTTTTTCTCAGATTCTTTTAATTTTTGTTCTGCTTCCTTTTTCTCTGTTATTTCATGCCCAAAAACTTGTATTAAATACTGATTTCTTAATTTAATTAAAACTATTTGTGAATGAACCCAAATTAATTTTCGATCTTTTCTATAAATTTGTAATTCATCAGGTCCATATAAAATACCTTCAAAAAGTTTTTCATATTTTTTCTCAAATTTTTTATATGTTTCAATAGGAAGAATTGAGGAGTCTTTAAAATCCTTACCGACCACATCACTTTTTATATATCCCAAAATTTTTTCTGTTGCAGGATTACAGTCAAGAATCTTCCCCTCTTGGTTGATTAAAAAGATATAATAGGGGCTAGAATTAAATAAATTTCTAAATTTTATTTCTTCTTTACCTAAATTATTTTCACTATACCCTGAATCAATAGAATTATTGGGATTATTAGACAAAATTAATCATTTCTATTTTATATAATAATTATAATGCACTAATTTTATTTAAAAAATTAGCTGAAAAAAATATATTTGTCTTATATATATTAATAAAATAACCTTGGGATAATATAAAATTTAAGTATAAACTAAAACAAAAAGAATAATAAAAATAATGGCTTTTTCTTTATGTTCAAAAAATAGATAAATTATTTATAATGATTAAAGGAATAATACTACAAAATTACTACCTTTTGTATATTCTCCACTTACTCTATCTTTAACCCATATTTTTCCCTTAACTATATTAATTATTTTTTTTACTAATGATAATCCTATTCCCATTCTCATTGTTCCTTTATTTTTTCTTTCGAAAATATTAATTTTTTGAGAATCCTCAATTCCTATTCCATTATCAATGAATTCTATCTTTATATACCTTTTATCATTAATTCTTTCTTTAGTTAGATCTATACTGATTTCTATATTTTGGTTAACATTATAGCTTACTGAATTAAATAAAAGATTTTTAAATACATATAGTAAAAGGCTATTTGCTTAAACTTTTAATTTCTTATAATTTTGCCTAAAATTTTGATGAATCTTGAATTTTTTATCTTTTTTATAAATTTTTTTTTTCACAGATTTTATATCTAAATATTAGCAAAAAATACCAAATAATAATTATTTCATTTAATTGGTACTTTTAATAATTTTTGCTAAATAGGGGAAAAACCTCGTGTAAGACACGGCCATACAATGAATTCCTGCTATGAGTTTATTTTTTCTCAACTCTGTAATAAAAGGTTTAAAAAATTCATAATTTGCATTATCATAAGCTTCTTTCTGATCTTTTTTATCTGAAATATCTACCTTTATTTTTTTCCATTTATCTAAAATATCTTTTGGTACATTTACACCAGGAACAAATTCATCAAATCCTTTAGCGATTGAATAACTTTTCATAGGAAATATTCCAAGTAGGACAGTTATATTATAATTTTTCATTTCTTTAAGAAATTCAATCGTTCTTTCAAGATCATAGACTACTTGTGTTTGCAAAAATTCTACACCTGCCTCTATCTTTCTTCCAATCTTTAAGATCTCGGCCTCCATTGGATCAGCATTTGGATTGGCAGCAGCACCAACATGCAAAGTTGGAGGACTTTCAATATTATGTCCATTAATTGATCCTTTATCAACCATCTCTCGAACTAAAGAAATCAGTGTTGTAGAATCTAGATCGAAAACAGGTTTTGTTTCAGGAATATCTCCCAGCTTTGGGTGATCTCCCGTTAGGGCCAGAATATTTCTTAATCCTAAAGCATGAGCCCCCATTATCATTCCAATCATACCAAGTTTATTGACATCTCTTGTTGTTAATTGCCAAATAACCTCTAAATCCGTTTCTTTTTGGATGAGATGAGAAGCAGCCATTGAATTAATTGTTACAATCCCCAACGGACTATCGGTAACATTCGCAGCTATAACATAAGAAGCCATTTCTTTTGCTTCTTCAATAGTTTTACTTAAATCACATGTTTTCTCTGGTTCAAGTTCTCCTGTTAATATAAATGTTCCATCGGAGAGTGCTTTACCTAATTTTGAATAATAATTTTTGTTAGTAATATTAAAACACCTTTTTTAAATAAAAAAGATCAGAATAAATCTTTAATATGTTATAAGAATTGATGAATTTATATTTTTTAATATTGTTTTTTAAAATTATATCAAACATTAAAATTTATTCATTGAATATAAAATAGATTCTAACAATATTATTCATTAAATTGATAAAAAAATTTTAATGTTCTTAGATTTTCTCTTGAATAAAATATTCTCTTAAATAATAAAAATATATTTATAATCTTTTGATATAATTGAATATATCGATAGATAAAATCTAAATTCTGTTTAAATAAGGTTTAAATCTCACTTGAATTTTCGAATTTATTATATACGCTTTATCGCCAAATAACTTCTCTCTGGTGTCCGGATTCACTCCAATCCAATGGTTCCCTTAATTTTTTAAACAGATCAAGTCTACCTATTTCTTTTAATCTATTAAAAATTAAAATCCAACCACAATCATTTTGATAATCTCCAACTTCACATTTACCATCCACCATCCCTCCACATGGACCATTCATAAGACTTTTTGCACAAGTTGTAATTGGACAAATTCCTCCAGTTTCGTTTAAAAGACATTCACCACACCCACGACATCGCATATAAAAACGCCCAATACGTTCGGTCATTCCTATGAACTCTGTGTTATTAGTAACTATAACTGGTTTATTAGGGTGGTTTTTTTGCAAAACATTAATAATTGACTGAACTCCAACACCACAACTTAAAGTGATAATTAAATCTGATTTACTAATATCATTATCAATCCTACGAAGATCTTTTTTCATTACTCTATTATCACATACGTCTTCCGAAACTATTCCCGTTATAACCTGAATTCCTTTCTCTTCAAGCTTTTTTGTCCATTCTTCTAAACCTTGTGTACCTCCTGTTTGACAAAGTGCTGCACATGTACCACATGATACGATAATGACTTTTTTTGTATTATATCTTTCAAGAGTATCAAAAATTTCCTCGTCTGGTTTTTTTGTTGTAATTACAACCATTTTTAGTATCTCATTTATATTTAGATAAATAATATATGTTAATTATTTGAGAAATTATATCATAAAAAAGAAATTAATAAATACATTAAAGGTTAATTATTACCTTTTATATGTTCTATATCAAATTCTTATTAAACAAGATTCAATATTATGGATAATAACCGATATGAAAATGAAAAAAGATATGAATGTAAAATATGTAGTAAAATAGCTAACAAACCCATCACACTCAAATGTGCTTATTGTAAAAAGAAATTATGTAAGAAATGTCATTATAGAGGATATTGTAAAATTCACTATGATAAGATTTCTCATGATTATAAGAAAAAGCTTAAGATGATTGTGAGAAAAAGGACATTTTCAAATGGAGTAAAAATATTTGGAATAATTCTATTTTTTGTTAGTGCTATATATTTATTTGGAATATCATTTGATTTTGCATATATATTAAATGAGATTGTTCTCAGATCAAAAATAGGATTTTCTATGAGAGAATTTTTTTTTGCTCTTAGTGTATTAGGATTATCCATATTAATTTTATATCTAGGATTTAAATTAACTATATATGACGCAGTTAATAATCACTCATTCTAATCATTTTTATCTCATTAATACAAACAATTAAATAAGTGAGAAATTGTTGTTATGATTAAATATTTAATGCGTTATAAATAGTTCTTATGAATATAAACAAAAAATATTTAATAAAGAGATAAACCAGCAAATACGAAAGAATGCAAAATGAATTTAAAACATCTAATATTTAAATGAAAAAAAAAAGAAATAAAAAAAACTATTTATTTATGAAGCCAGTACTCTACCAACAGTAACGGCCACACCACCAACAAGTGACCCAAGGGAAGATATTTTTTTTAAATAATCTTTAATATTCCGTGTAACTTTTACATTTCGTGTTTTACCTTCTATAATCGTTCCATCTTCTGTTTCTAAATATATTTGTATTGTTTGTTCTCCTGTTTGTCTTGGTTCTAAAGTTAACCATGCTGTATCTCCATTTTCTAGCATAACTGATAGAATTTCTGTAATGTCTATCCCTTCATCTGAAGTTAAAGGAATAGGTTCGTTTGGGATTGTAAAATTACCACGCCCCTCTACTTTAATATTAAGCATTGTGTTTCTTGGCTCAAAACCGGGGGCAGAGATTCTTAATCTATATTTTTTTGGATCAGGGTTATTATTATAGAGAAAAACCATTATATTCAACTCACTATTTAGATATACAACCTCTTGAGCTGCTGAATCCATATATATAGGATCATTTGAAATTCTTGAAATGTTATCAGCAAGTTCTAATTGAAGGCGATCAATTATTTTAAAGAATCCAGGATTGAATTTTTGTATAAAATTGAATAATTTATAAATATCTTTGGATGAAAAATACCAATCTCCTTCCATAAAGAGCCCTTTTTCTATATCAAATTGTTCTGCTTCAATATTTATAACTTCTTTAAATTCTTGAACTAATTGTTCATATGAAAGCACTTCTTGATATTGTAAATAGTATAGAAATAAGATTTTTTCCAGAGCAAATGTAATTGGTAATTCATCTTTTTCTTGAGATTTAATCTTTTCTACAAATTTAGGATTAAGTATATCATTTAATCCCATGACAAATTCATCCCATTTTAGAAAAGTAATTGGATCTAAATGATTAGATAGAATTTCGGCAAAAAAATTGTCTAAAAATATTTGATGTGTTGTTGGTTTAAAAAAATCTTGTAATCCATTTACATCATGTATATTAAGGTTTAAACTTCTTATAAGTAGGGCTAATCCTAATCCCACTAATGCTGTACTCATCGCAGCATATCCTAATGTTAAATTACTAAATCTTAGCATTATAAGAAATAAAATGACGGAAGTAATGCATATAAGTGCAATAATCTTAAGTAGATTTACAACACTTGTCACATTATTTGATAATGTTTTAAATCCATCAAGGCTGTCAATTGGTCTTCCTCGCTTTCTTTCAAATTTCAACCTCTTTGAAAGTGATTGGTTTGTTTTAAATGCTCCTAGAAGTAAAATAATTGAATTTAAAAAATACAAAGCTAAAACAACTAAATATGATACCATTAATATTTGATAATCTATATTTTCTTCC
>Ga0315549_1002057_pt1 | contig 19727 bp, 24 predicted proteins | sample SalMarSW160200MG_FD_203101 | JGI IMG/M metagenome (GOLD analysis project Ga0315549, IMG submission 203101) | Salt marsh sediment microbial communities from the Plum Island Ecosystem LTER, Massachusetts, United States - Salt Marsh Sediment SW1601-200 ... | reverse complement strand
TCTCATAACTATAACATGCTTGAATTTCCATAGATTTTCTTTTAAATTTACTAACAAATTTTGTAATGATCCTCTGGAATTTTTAAATAATTTATTACTTGAGAAAAAACCTATGTCATTATAAATAGCTGCAGATTTTTATAGAATTAATATCTTCTATCCTTACCAATTATGTTTACATTAAGAGCTTCTGGTCCTTTTCCATTATTATTATCTATTTTTACATCAAATTCAACCTCATCTCCTTGATCGAGTTTCTTAAAACCATCCATTATAACATTTGAAAAATGAACAAATATGTCTTCTTCTTGGTCATTTATGGAGATGAAGCCAAATCCTTTTTTATAGTCGAACCATTATAATTTATCTTAGAAATTAAGATAAATTTTTACCCATCCGACTTTTCTATTGCTATTATCTAATTCATTCTTTTCTTCTGTCATTATATTTCATATAACAATTCTTTATTCGAATCTATTATTCTAAGATATATAAAAAAATTATATTTCATTTTAATATATTTTTAATTATTCCATGTTTTTATACCATTAACTTTTCAAGATTAGTTATTCAAAATTCTATATTTTTCCTGTTTTATATACTATAATTATCTCTAATTTTATTGAAAATAAGGGCTTTCATGAAAGTTAAAAGAATTAATGAAATCATTTCATATAATATAAAACAATAATAAATTAAACAATCTCTAATTAAAATAAATAATAATGAGTATTTTCGATAAAATTTTAGATATATATAGAGATAGTTATATCTGCAAATATTGTCTGGGCAGGATGTTTTCTTTACTAGCAACAGAAACCACTAATGAAGAAAGAGGTAAATCACTATTATTATCATTGACAATGGATAACCATAAACAATATCTTTCTGGAAATGAATCTAATAGAAAAATAGCAATTGAGAATTTACAAATTTTAGCTGAAAAAGCAAATTATCTTCCTGCTCAAAAAGTTTTAGAAAAAGAAGGTGTTTCAAATAAACTTATGAATAATGAACTAAATTGCTATTTATGTAATAATATTTTTTTAAACCTTGAAGAATATATAAAGTATGCAAAAAATTATATTAAAGGAATAGAATTCAAGAATTTCTTAATAGGGACTAGTCCAAGCGCTAAAATTATCAATAGGGAAGATAAATTTAAAGCTAAACTTAATATTATAGAAGCAGAATCTTTTAAATCTCACCTTAATCGAGAAGTAGGAAAAAGATTATCAGAAGAAATTAATAGGCCTTCTGAATTTAATTATCCCGATCTCACAATAATTTACTCAATAAGTTTTAATTCTTTTTCAATACAATTACTTTTAAGATCAGTATTTATTTATGGAAGATATAAAAAGTTTTTACGTGGAATACCTCAAACACGTTGGCCTTGTCATAACTGTAAGGATGAAGGGTGTAAACTCTGTAATTTCACAGGTAAACAATATGAGACAAGTGTTGAAGAATTAATAAGTCCTGAATTCATTAAGAAATCTGTGGCAGAGAGTTCAAAATTCCATGGTGCTGGAAGAGAGGATATTGATGTGCGGATGTTAGGAACTGGTAGACCTTTTATTTTAGAACTTAAGAATCCAAAACTTAGAAGTTTAGATCTGGTTGAATTATTAGATAAAGTTAATATAATTAATAAAGATAAAGTTGAAATAATAAATCTTGAATATACAGATAAAAATCATGTTATTAAAATGAAGGAAAATGCAGAAAATACAAAAAAAACTTATAAAGCAATTGCAGAAAGTTCAAAAGAAGTTGGAATTACTGTTTTTCAAGAAAAATTAAACCAATTAAAAAATATTTTTGAAAATAAAACAATTGACCAAAGAACACCACAAAGAGTAGCTCATCGAAGGGCAGATAAAATTAGAGATAAAAAAATCTATAATATTGAAGGAAAGTTTTTAAAATCAAATTTATTTGAATTTTTGATTGAGACTCAAGGAGGTACTTATATTAAGGAATTGATAAGTGGTGATGAAGGGAGAACATCTCCATCATTCAGTGAAATCCTTGAAGTTCCATTGAAATGTATAGAATTAGATGTTTTAAATATTGATTATTGAAATATACATTCTTTTTAATCAGGGTTTTTTATACCATTATAAAGTAAATCTAATAAGAAATTTATTATATTTTTGAGTTTTCCTTCATCTTCTTGAATTCCTGGAAGTTGTTTATTAACAAATAAAATCACTATTCCTTGAATAATTGACCAAATCGCAAGGTGAATTTTTCTTGGATCATCTTCACGAAATCGACCTTCTTTTTGGTTTTTAATTACTAAACTTAACCATATTTTTGCTACTTCTTGAGACGATTCTAAAATAGAATGTGAACTATTATCATGCTGTTCTCTGAAAATAATTTTAATATAATTTGGATATTTTAATGCAAAACTGATATATGACCAACATAATTTTCCAAAACCACCATAAGGATCATTTGAAATATCATTTATCGACTTTTTTAAAACCTCAGCTAATAAGTTATATATTTCAACAATTAATTCATTAATTATATGATTCTTATCATTAAAATGGCGATATGCTGCAGTTGCAGTAACACCCACTCTTCTTGCGATTTCTCGTAAGCTTAAAGCATCAATTCCCTGTTCTCTAAGAATCTTCAATCCTGTTTTAACAAATTCTGTTTTTAAATCACCATGATGATAAGTATCTTTTTCTTTTTTCTTCATAATCATAATATATAAACATAAGGTTTGTACGTTTTTATAAAAATATTAACATTGTTAACATAATATAGTTAATTTTGCTTATTATTAAAAATTGGTCTATAGAAACTTAATATCTCTTTTTTAATATGTTAACATTGTAAAGTTAACAATATTAACTTTTCATATAAATTTAACAAACAATAAAAAATTTGAGAAAAAAATGGTATCAATTTCGATAAAAAATATTCTACATGATAAAACACGATTTATTATTACAGTTATAGGAACTAGTCTAATTGTTAGCTTAATACTATTTAACATAGGAATGATAATTGGAACAATCACACAAAACACAAGATATGTTAAAAGCGTTGATGCGGATTTATGGGTTATTGAAGAAGATGAAGATTTTTATAGTTTTTCTAAACTCCCGACATCAATGATAGATAGTATCAATACAATAGATGATGTTGATTTAGTGAGTGGATTAATGATTCAGGAATATAGACTAAAACATAATGGATATAAGAGTGAAAAAATCTCTATGATTGGATACAATATATCAAATCATATTGGAGGGCCATCAACTCTTATTTCAGGAAAGCACATCTCTAATGACTTTGAAATAATTATTGATCATAAATTTGCTCAAGAAAATAATCTGAAAATTAACAATAACATATCGATAACAGATCCTAAAACAGATGTAGATTTTGACTTTTGGATAGTTGGATTAAGTGAAAGCCGTAGTCTAAGGGGTGATTATGGATTCATGAGTTATGATGCTGCTCAATCTATCAGTCCTTTAGTAAATATCACTAATTTTATACTAATTCAAACTAATAATCCTAAACAAGTTCGAGATGACATATATAATATCATAAATGGAGTTGATGTACTTACTACAGGTATGATTGTGGATGAAATTACTAGTTTTTGGTTGGGTGTAATGGGTAGTGGTAATATTTTTATGTGCGTTATAGCGATTATAATTGGGATTATAATCGCTGGGATTACTTTATATACAGCTACGATCGAAAAGAGAAAAGAATATGGTGTTTTGAAAGCAATTGGAGCTAGAAATAGATATATATATAAATCGATTATTTTTCAATCTTTAACAATTATGATCTGCGCATTTATTGTAGCAATATTAGTGAGTCAACTATTATCATTGATCTTTACTATATTTGTAAGTAAAATGGAGATTTTACTCAATCTTATAATTTATTTCTTTGTTTTTATGATTACTCTTATGATTGGAATTTTATCATCTTTGATTGCAATTAAACGTGTAGTAAAAATAGATCCATTAATAGTATTTCAAGAATAGAAAATTGAGGTGAAAATATGACGATTTTAAAATTAAGGAATCTTGTGAAGATTTTTGGAACAGATCATACTGCTATTAAGGCTGTTGATGATATATCTCTTGATCTTAAAAAAGGAGAAATTATTTTAATTTCTGGGCCAAGTGGATCAGGAAAAACTACATTACTTTCCATGATTGGATGTTTATTAAGTCCAACATCAGGGGATATCATTATTGATAAAGAAAATATAACTAAATATCCTCAAAAAAAACTATGGAAAATTAGATTAAATCGAATAGGATTTATATTCCAACAATTTAATTTATTACAATCATTAACTGCCAGAGAAAATGTCCAAATTCCTTTACAATTAACAAGAAATAAGAAGAATTATATAAAAAAGAAAGCTGAAGAATTGTTAAGAGAACTAGGGCTAGAAAAGCGAATTAGCCATTTACCAAAGGAACTCAGTGGCGGGGAAAAACAACGTGTTAGTATAGCTCGTGCATTGATCAATAAACCGGATATAATCTTGGCAGATGAGCCAACAGCAAATTTAGATTCAAAATCAGGTCACATTGTCATTGAAATGACAAAAAAATTAGTAAAAAAACATGGATGTGCTATGATTATGGTGACTCATGACCATAGAATTGAAGATATAGCCGATAGAATTTTATTTATGGAGGATGGAAAAATTTGGACAAATTAAATAGTAATTATACTAACAGAGTAATAATAATAATAATTAATAAAAAAAGGGCAGAAAAATGGATTACATTATTTCAAGTGTTATTATAACTACCATTAAAACTATACCTATTTTAGTAGTTTTATTATGGCAAATGGGAATAAAAAATTGGTAGAAATGGCTTTTAATAATACCCGCAATTTTTCTGGTGGATTTAGATCATTTTATTTTGACAAATGTAATAGGTTTCGCTGCTGATCCTGCACCAGGTCAAAAAATATTACATATATTTCATACAGTGGAAATTGTTGTTATAGGAATTGTTTTTATTTTATTATATTATTTTTACATTGACCCTCTCAATGGACGCAATATAAAAGGATGGCTTTTTCCATCAGCTTCAGACTATTCTAAATCTATACTGTACTATTTAGCTTGGACAATTCGTATTATACTCTTTGGATTTATTATTCATTGGCTTTTTGATCTTGCTATATATCCTTTCCATCATAAATGGGATTATTTGTATATTTCAATTATAGAATATTTGATCAATCCAACTTAAAAAAAATAATGAACTTCTGAATTTAATAATATAAAAATATGGAATATTTAAAAATATCTAATTTTTTTTTTCCTTTCATTCTCTTAAAATGAAAAAATAAATAAATTATCATTCATGAACATTAATAAGAATACTATATAATTTGGTGATTAAAATTACACTCCACAAGGGTTACAGAAATAAGACAAGAAAGAGATATAGAAAACACCCTCGAGAAAAGGGCCTTGGTCCTGTAGATAAATATTTGTTGGATTATAAAACGGGTGATAAAGTAGATATTATCACAGATCCATCACAACACAAGCGGGGTTTGCCTCATCGACGATTTTATGGCAGGACAGGAACTATTATTGGTTCGAAAGGAAGATGTTTGGAAGTAGAGGTGAAGCTTGGTAATTCCAAAAAGACATTAATTTTAGGAAAAGAACATATAAGACTTAATTATATTTCCAAAAAAGATTAGAGTTTTTTTATTTAATTAAAAAAGGGGTATTTATGTTTGGTCGAAAAATTGAAGAAAAATCTGTTTCTATACCAGAAGTCAAAAAAATTATGGAAAATATAAAGGAACAGATGACAAAAATCGATCCTGAAGAAGGTATGACGCATTTTCAAGATATCACTCATAATTATGTTGATAAATTTACTAAAATGTCTCATAAAGATGCAATCAAAATAAAAAATTTTCTCATAGAGACTTATGAGATTGAAGAAGTTTATGCAATTAATATAGTGAATATCGATCCTAAAACTATACCTGAATTAAGGATGATATTAGAAAAGAGTTATGTTGCCAAATCATTTGATGATGTTCAGCTTCAAAAGATTTTGTATCAAATTGAAGAATTAAAAACATCTTAGTTATTATTTTTTAAAATATAATTCTTAATTATAATTATTTTAGAACGAAGAATTTATAAATATAGAACGTTTTAACTTTAAATGAACATCCTTGTTCAATCTTATTATTAAAAAAAAAAATATGGATACCAAAATAATAAAAAACAGGAAATTTAGTAATTATGAATGGAAGAGCAAGAGATCGATACAGAAGACCTCCCAGAAAATCTTTTCAAAAAGATGGATCTCGGAAGAAAAAACAATTCATAAAAAGAGAAAGAGATGTAATAGTCCTAGATCTCTTACCACATGGTCATCTTGAAGATGAGAAACCTAGTTGGGCGCGCTCGCCTCTCGCTCAGGTTATTACTTTTCCTGATTTTGTTCTTTATGAAGTGAAATTTAATAGAGACTCAGAAATTAAAGTTCAAGATAAAGATAAATTTGAAAAATTTACAGAATCACGTAAACTCAGTGAAGTTTTAAGAAAAATTGATTTTAACGATCTAACTAATACATCAAAAGCTTTAATTGGGACGTTATTAGAAAAGGAAGTAATGAATTACGAAGAAGAATTTATAAATTGGATTAATAATGCGCAATCTATAACACCTCGATTACATGCTCTAAAATTAATTCCTGGAATCGGCACAAAACATATGTGGGAAATCATTGAGGCTAGAAATCGCCAAAAATTCGTGACTTTTAAAGATATTTCAGATAGAACAAGTATGTCAAGTCCAGCTAAGCAAATCACATTAAGAATAATAAAAGAATTGCAAAGAGAAGGAATAAAATATTATCTTTTCAGTAAAACTAAGAGATATGAATAGAGAACAAATACAACTTATTTTAAGGGATTTAGAATTTACTCCTAAGAAGAATTTAGGTCAGAACTTCTTAATTAATGATTCTGTATTAACTCGTATAACTGAATTATCTAATCTCTCAAAAGAAGATAAAATTTTAGAAATTGGAGCTGGTTTGGGTGTCTTAACAGAAATGCTTTTTGAAAAAACTAAATTAGTCTATGCATTTGAAATTGACACAACTTTATTTCAATATCTAAAAAAAAAATTTTCAAACAATAAAAATTTAAAATTATTTAATAAAGATATATTAAAGAGCGATCCTCCTTTATGTGATAAAGTTATTTCAAACATACCATATACAATAACAGGTCAAATTTTTCAGAAAATTTTTTTTAATCCTAATCCTCCTCAAGGAATATTATTAATAGAAAAAGCAATTGCAAATCGTATATTTTATAATAATAAATACAAGAATTTTTCCAGAATTACAATAACGGTAAATTCTTTTTTAGATCCCATTACCATGATTGATATTTCACCAAATTCCTTTTATCCTCATCCAAAAATAAAATTATCTTTGGTAAAACTTAAACCTAAAAAAAAAATGCATCCTTTTCTTAAAAAGGAAGATACAATTAAGTTTTTCCTCAAATTTATTGCTGGTATAATGCCGTATAAGAATAAAAACATAGTAAATGCTATTGAATTATTTTTGAAAGGAATAAATAAAACCAATATAAAAAAAGATGAAATTTTAAGTTATTTAGAAAAACATAATTATCGAAATGATAAAGTATCTAAGTTTAAAATAAATCAATTTCCAGATTTATCTCAAATTGTATATAATTTAATTAATTAGGAACTGAAAATGAAAAAAACCTCATATTATCAAGATCCAATTATAGATTATAATAACAATCTGATCTATTTACCTTCAGATGATACATATCTAATTATTGACCATATTAAAAATAATCTTGATTTAGAATTTTTTGATGAAGTTAGATTAGAAAATATAAATAATATTTTAGATATGGGAACGGGAACAGGTATAATTGCAATCTTTTTTTTAATTATGATGCAAAAAAATCCTAACTTAAAAGCTAAAATATTTGCTTCTGATATTTTAGAAGAAGCAATAAATTGTGCGAAAGATAATGAAAAACTAAATGGTTTTAATAATCAAATTAATTTTATTCATTCCAACCTCTTTGATTCATTCCCTAGTCATTTAAAAAAATTATTTGATATTATTATATTTAATCCCCCATATTTACCATCAATTTATGAAAATGTAAATGGAATTGAAAATCTAAAAGATAAAAACGATTACTGCTGGAATGGTGGGAAACATGGCAGTGAACTCTTTATAGAATTTCTGGATAATGTTAAAGAATTTTTAAACTTAAAACATAATAGTTATATTTATTATATATCATCATCAAGAATGGATTACAAAAATCTAAATAATAAAATAAAAGATTTAGGATATAAAAATGAGATTTTAAAGAAAAAGCATTTTTTTTTTGAACATATTTTGTTAAATCGAATTAAAATTTCTAGCTCCTAAAAAGGTCTTCTATTTCTCCTTTTTTCTATCAAATTAACGCCATAAGCATTTAATTTGCGTTTGAGATTGTTAAATAGGAGATTAATTTCCTGAGGATTAAATACTGCTCGTTTATGGGCTTCAATTTGAGGTATTGGAAGTCCATAATGTTCATTCAAACTAGAAATTGGTAGAATTATTGAAGAAATTAAATCTACCTTTCTAGTTGCTTCTTCTAATTTATGATTTTCCTCCATAAAAAATTCAATTCTACATGGAACATCATATTTAGTTGTTTTTATATAGAATGCATAAAAAGTATAAGGAAAATAATACGAGATTTCTTTTTTTAATCCTGTATCTCTAATTTTTTCAATTTCTCTTTTGCAATTAAATATGCAACTTCTCTCATTTTTATTTAGTAATCGATTGAATAAATCTAGATCAGAAAAGTATTTTATTACTTCTCTGTAATTAATATCGAGAAGTTCACTCAAATAAGAATAATTTGGTTTAAGAAGTTGAATGGCATCTCGAAGAAGGTTGCATAAAGCAGAAGTTCTTGTATCTTTTATAGACCCAATTATAATAATACCTTTTTCTCTACAATTTTGATAAAGTTTTTGATATTCTTTCAGTAATATATCATATTTATTAGAAATTAAAGGATCTTTTGAAAATAATAAGTTTATTGGCATAATCACAACTGAACCATCAATTATTATGAAATCTATGTCGGTTGAGTTATTTATCAATTTATTAATTAATTGTATTTCCATAAAATTCATGTCTAGGGAGGTACTTATATCAGTATATTGCTCATTATTGATCAATAAATTCCCCTTGATCATATAATTGTTAAAACCATTTAAATCAGGAAAATATTCGATTTTTGCATCTTTATTATCATGGAAGTGATATTTTACAATTATTGCTTTTAAAAAAGAAAAATCTATATCCATAAACTTTTTTATAACAGAACTACCATCAACACTAACTACGTTAAGTCCTCTGATGTTTGATGGTTGGATTTTTTTTTTTAAATACTTTTCTTTAATAGAAAATTTCGGATGCTCTATAAAATCCTTAAAATTTAATTTCTCCATATTTTTAATTATAAGATTGGCAAATTTTCTTTTTAATTTATCAATTTCATTACATTCTAAAGCAATATTCTCTAGATCTTCCAACAATAATCGTTCTTTAGTTACACCAGATATTCTTGAATCTTTGTTAGCATAATTTTGTTCAAAATTTCTATTTTGCTTAATTAAAAAATCTCTTCCTTTTATCATCAATAATTATTAATAAACATATCAGTTTTAATAACTAAGAGTGATTAAATTTTTTGATTTAATAAACGTATAACTCAAATAAAAATGGTTATTCAACTTGGACAAAATAATTGGATTCTAATATCACTTTCATTTTTGGAAATTCTTTTTATCATTATCCCTCCATTCATCGCTTCCAAAATTGAAAAAAATAAAATTAAAGACCAACTTATTGATATAGGATTCCATAGACTTAGAAAGCCACTATCAATTAAATTTTATGAAATCTACTCTGGAGTAATATTTAGCATTTTATTCTATGCTATAGGGGCTTACATTTTATTCTTCTTCTTCAATCTTTCAACTACATTATTTGGACAAGAATTTGTTGAAACAGGTCAAGGAGGGGCCATATCGACATCTCCAATTGAACCAAACTATCTTCAATTAACAATTATTATTATTCAACATGTAATTATTATTAGTATATGTGAAGAAGCGTTTTTTAGAAGTTTTCTTATTAAAAAACTAAAGAATAAATTTAAAATTTATGCATGTATCTTAATTTCCTCTCTATGTTTCGCAATTTATCATGTTCCTCCCTTTTTAGTTCCACTTGAAACAACTGTTACATATTTTGGCTATTATTTTACATTTGGAGTGATGTTATCATGTATTTTTGTTTTATATAAAGAATCATTATTGCCTGGGATAATTGCTCATGGATTTTTTAATATTTTAATAATTATTTTATAATATTTTGTTTTTTCCTTATTTATGTTGAATAAATTGAGTGTTTATTAAAGAGGATTGTAAATTTATTCATTTTAAAAATAGGATTACTTAAGATTATTAATATCAAAATTCATTTATGATAATAATAATTTTTATTTATTTTTAGAAATATTAGTAAATTAATTTCTAATAATAAATAAATAATCATGAATATATTATTAATAACCAAGACATAAGTCATATTTAATATATAAAGAAAAATTTCTAAATATTACTAATTGTAGAATTATTAATTAAATTTCTGGTAAGCTTATTGACAGATTTTGATTATACTTTTAAGGTAATGATGGTTGGTGATGCTTCAGTTGGAAAAACCTCTCTTACAATTAGATTTATATCTGGCTCATTTTTAGAAGATCTAAAACTAACGATCGGCGTAGATTTCTATAGTAAAATAACACTTTTTAAGGAGAAGCGAGTTAAATATCAAATATGGGATTTTGGAGGCGAGCAGAGATTCAGGTTCTTATTACCCCAATATTGCAGAGGTGCAAATGCTGCATTTTACCTATACGATATAACTAAACCTGTTACTCTAAACCATTTACCAGATTGGACAAATATTATACGTGAACATGCTGGAGATATACCAATTATATTAATTGGATCTAAAGTTGATTTAGAAAAATATAGAGGTATACCAAGAGAAGAAGGGTTACGAGCGAAAGAAAAATATAATTTAGCATCATTTCTTGAGCTATCTTCAAAGACGGGTAAAAATGTTGAGAAAGCATTTAGAATAATGACGAAAATATTATTCAAAAAATATGTATATGTTGATAGAGGAGAATTCTAATCAATATTAATATCAAATTAACTTAAAATTGGATAAAATTTAGCTACTAAAAAAAAAAGGAAAAAAATAAAATTAAGGTTAATCAATTAATTCCCTTTCAAGAATTTTTTCAAATTCCTTATCAGAAATAAAACCCTTACTTTGCATAATATCTATAATCTGTTTAATAACATTTGGGGCACATTGTACTTCAGATATTTGTGTATAAAGAGCATCTATAGTGTTAGTCAAATCATTTATTTTTTCAATTTTTGCTTCTAAATCACTTTCCAACTTTTCTATTATGTGGTCTTTACTAATAATAGCACGATTTAAATCTTGTTTTGTTATTCTTATTTGTTCGTCTTTGACTATTAATTCCTCTTTTATTCTCCTCATTTCTTTGCTTGTTTCTGGAACGGCTTTTTCAAAATTTTCGACTAAATTGTCTAATCTTACATTTATTTGATTAATTTCCGATTTATTGATTGTAAATTCATTGAGATGTTCCGTTTTAAATTTTTGTAGCTCGTATCTTATAAGTTCAATTTCTTGAGAAATTTTAGTTATTGTCATCATCTGGGAAAAGCTTTCTTTTCTAGGAATTTTAGTTTTTTCTTGAATCTTTGGTAGTGGTCCTTCATAATATTTTATTTTTTTATCCATTTTTTCAATTTGCTTTTCTGCAGTTTCTAGTTTCTCTCTTACTTCAGATAATTTTGATTTTAGCGCCTTTTCATTTGTTGAAATTCTTTCTATTATTTCAGTAAAATTATTTTCAGTCATTAAATATTTTTCTTTCGATTTATTCAATCTCTCCATGAAGCGCGCTAGATCTTCTTCCAAATCCGAGATTTGTTCTTTTAACTTTAATAATTCTTTCCCTTTTATCTTTTGTATCGAATTAGGTCTTGAAAAGGCCTTTTCCCAATTAATAGTAATAATAAATCACCCAGTTTTAGAATATTATTTTTAAATTAGTAGTTGAAGAATAATTATTACACTTTTATTAATAAATTTTTATTAATTATTGAATTCAAATTTATTAATTTATATATAATAAATATTTCTCATTTTATTTATTATTATTCATTAATTTTGTAACAATCTATAAAATGAAACAAGAATTGAAGCGACATAACTTAATATCCTCCTTTAAATATATGATCCTTTTATTTACTATTCCAAAACCAATACTTCAAATAAGGGTTTAAACGGAAGTACTAGATAGTTACTATCACTAGATTATAAACATCATTACTGCAGAGTAAATTTTCATCAAATCATATAGTGAATTTCACTAGTAAAAAATTTTTTTTCTATCAATGAGTAAGTTTTTTGTCGTATTAATTGTATGAATTTTATTGCTCGGATCAACCAACACATTTATATAGAACAATTACTAATTTAATTATAAGATAATAAAAATTATCTAAAAACAATAAACAAAAAAAAAAATATTTAACAAGTGGAGGAATGAATTAAAATGGGAGCATTTGCTTGGAGCCCTCTAAGGGCATTAATGAAAAAAGCTGGAGCAGAAATTGTAAGTAGAGCCGCTGTTGATAAATTAATGGACTACTTAGAAGAATATGCAAAAGAATTAACTGGATGTGCTTTAGACATTGCTAAGCACAGCGGAAGAAAGAAAGTCACTTCAGACGATATGAAGATAGCTATCGATCTAGTCATTTAAGACTTCTGCTCTTCTATTTTTTATTTTTTTTTTTATTTTTTATTTTATTTAATGTTTTTTGATTCTAACATATATATTTTTCTCTAATATATAATATTAAATCTTTTTCGATTTGAATAAGGTTAAGATTACCTATGAGAATTATATGAATTTTAGATATCTTATTTATCAAAATAATTTCAATAAAAAAAATTTAAAAATCTCAATTTATAAATATCTGAAGTTAATTCTATTAATTAACAATAAATCTAAACTAAGTATAATATTTTTTCAATAGAATATAATGCTAGATATTGTATTAATTCAACATAATAAGACAGGTTTAAGTCTGTTTGAATATCGTCAAGAACATACTAAAATAAGTTTAGAACATTCGGATATTTTTAGTGGATTTCTTTCTGCTATACAAAATATTACACATGAATTGGATATTGGAAAAGTTAATTTAATTTCAACAGGAGGTAAAAAAGGTCATAATTGTATTATAGTTCCAAGAGATCCAATCAATATTGTATTGCTTGTTGATCAAGAGGATTCAATTAAATTTTGGAGAGAAACTGGCAATAAAATTGCACAAGAATTTATTAAGAAATATCATAAATCTTTTGATCCTCATAATATATCACAATTTAAGAATTTTGAATTTATTTTAAAAAAAATAGTTGATATGCATAACTATTTCACTTTTTTAGATAAAAAATGAAAAACCATAATCTAAAATACCAATACCAATACCTATTACCAAAAGTTATAACATAATTTCATCTATATCCTACCAAAAAATTTTTATTTTTTGCCTGATTTAAGATAATATAGTGGAGTACTCATTAACTAATTCTCTAATGTATTTCAATTTTATTTTAAAAAAAAAAAAGAAAATCAACCATGATTATAAATAAGTATAAATTAATTCAATTAAAATTAAAAAAGGATGCCTATTTCTTATGAGCTATACATTCTCAAGAACTAAATTAATAGAGAAAATTAAGTTTGGGCTTCTGAGTCCCGACGAAATCAGAAAAATGTCATCTGCAAGGATCATCACGGCAGATACATATGATGAAGATGGACTGCCGATCCCTTCCGGTTTGATGGATCAACGGTTGGGAACGATTGAGCCGGGTCAGAGATGCCAAACCTGTGGAAATCTTGTATCAAATTGTATGGGGCACTTCGGACATTAAATTTCTTTTATGAAAGCATTTCGCTTTATTTGTCTAAATCGAGTTGGCCCGTCCAGTTATCCACGTAGGCTATTCTAAAAAAGTATTAAAAATATTGAGATCGATATGTCCAGAATGTTCAAGATTAATGCTTTCTGAAGAAGCTAAAGTAAACCTTCAAAAAGAACAACAATTACATCATAAACTCTCCTATGAAGGGGATGATGATATTACTAAAATTGTCTTTAAAAGAGCGAGAAAAAATAAAATATGTCCTTATTGTGGTGCTAAGAAAAAAAAGATAATTTTGGAAAAACCAACTACTTTCTATGAAGAAGAAGAAGCTAAAGGCTCTCGACGATTAACACCCATAGAAATTAGAGAACGAATGAAAAAAATGATGGATGTAGATCTTCGAGTTTTAGGAATATCACCACAAAATGCAAGAATGGAATGGGTTGTTTTCACTGTTTTACCAATTCCTCCTGTATGTGCTCGACCTTCAATTACACTAGATAGTGGTATACGCTCTGAAGATGATTTAACACATAAACTTGTAGATGTAATTCGAATTAATCAAAGATTAAGAGAAAATATAGATGCTGGAGCACCACACTTGATAGTTGAGGACTTATGGGAACTATTACAATATCATATCACAACATACTTTGATAATCAAGTATCTGGAATCCCTCCTGCTAGACATCGCTCTGGTAGAGCATTAAGGACACTAACACAGAGATTAAAAGGAAAAGAAGGGCGTTTCAGGAGCAATCTCAGTGGAAAGCGTGTAGATTTTTCAGCTAGGAGTGTTATTTCTCCGAATCCACATATAAGTATTAATGATGTTGGTGTTCCACAAAAAATAGCTAAAATATTAACTATTCCAACTAATGTAAATGATTGGAATATTGAACAGATGAAACAACTAGTGTTAAATGGACCCAATAAACACCCTGGAGCGAATTATATTATTAGGAATGATAGACGAAGAATAGATCTTCGTTATGTTAAAAATAGAAAAATAATCGCAGACATGCTAGCACCAGGATTTACTGTTGAAAGACATTTAAACACTGGAGATTTAGTATTATTTAATCGACAACCATCGCTACACAGAATGTCGATTATGGCTCATGAAGTAAAAATTATGGATGGTAAAACATTTCGTTTAAATCTTACCGTATGCCCTCCTTATAATGCAGACTTCGATGGTGATGAAATGAACCTTCATGTCCCTCAAAGTGAAGAAGCAAGAACAGAAGCAGAATTATTACTAAAAGTTCAAGAACATATATTATCTCCTCGTTTTGGTGGTCCAATTTTGGGGGGAATTCAAGATTTTATATCAAGTATATTTCAATTTACGGGGTTGGATTCTTTATATGATGTTAAAGACACTTTAAAATTACTCTTTATGGGAGGAATCTTCGATTTACATCCCGATTTTGATTTAAAAAATATCAAACCAATCAAAACTGAACCTGAACCAATGTACTCTGGTAAACAAATTTTTAGCACACTTTTACCTAACGATTTAAATTTAAGATTGAGATCAAAATTCTGTAAAAAATGCTTTATTAAAAATGGAGAAAAATGTAAAGAAGAAAAGTGTGAATATGATGCATATGTAACAATTAAAAATGGTGAACTACTTACAGGTACCATTGATGAGAATTCATTTGGTGCAATGCAATCAAATAGTATTCTTCAAAGAATAATTAAGGACCATGGAAACGCAACGGGTAGAGAATTTTTAGATAACGCTACTAGAATGCTTCTTTATGTTATTAGACAAAATGGTATAACAATGGGACTCGATGAAGTATTTGTCAAAGGTGAAGCATTTGAACATATTCAAAAAGTATTACATGACGCAACTGATGAATCAAAACGTCTTATAAAAGCATTTAGAGAAAATGATAATAAAATCTTAAAAAGAGCACCTGGACGGTCATTAAAAGAAACTTTAGAATTACGAATTAGACAAGTTCTTGCTGAAGCGCGTAAAAAAGCAGAAGAATTAGCTTCACATTATATTGGAGATGATGCTCACTCAGTTATTATGACTAAATCTGGAGCAAGAGGAAATATATTAAATTTAGGACAAATGTCAGCAGTTGTTGGACAACAAGCTATCAGAGGTGAAAGGATAAATAGAGGTTATTCTTCAAGAACTCTTCCACATTTTAAAGTAGATGATTTAACACCAAAAGCTAGAGGATTTGTAGAACAATCCTATAGAAATGGACTTGAACCTGCGGGCTTCTTCTTCCATGCTATGGGCGGTAGAGAGGGCTTAGTGGACACTGCGGTAAGGACATCAACGAGCGGTTATATGCAAAGGCGCTTAGTTAACGCTTTACAAGATATGGTTATAGAAAATGATGGAACTGTCCGCAATTCAGATAAAAACATTATTCAATTCAGATTTGGAGATGATTCAGTAAATCCTCAACACACAGATCATGGTGCTGCCGTTAACCTAGATGTCCTATTACTTAAAGCAAAAACACTTGATTTAGAAGAAATTAAACATAAAGGTAAGAAACCTGTAGACACCAAATCCAAAAAACCTACACCAGAAAAAGAAGCCAAACTTAAGCCTTCAACAACGGCAACTACACCTAAATCAACAACAAAGAAACCTACACCTAAACCATCAACAAAGAAATCAACTAAAGCTCCTGATGAAGATTCATTACAAGAAAAATTTAAAGAGGAAACTGGAAAAAATGCGGTTTGGCGTGGTAAAATAACTCAGCAATATATTGAGTGGAAAGAGCAAAACTATGGAATTAAGGAATAAAAGAATAGATAGTTGTCAGACATATTGATAGAGACTAAATATTTTAATTAAAAAACATTATTTCTTTTTTTTTTCTTATAAATTTAAATAAAACATTCAATAAATATTAAAAATAAAATCAAATTCTATTTATCAACTAGTAAGCATATGTCTAGTTACTCATTTTTTTTAAAATTTACAGAAATTCATAATCATATAAATTATGTTAATTAATTTAATTGAGGTTTAATTAAATGACAAAAGTTACAACTCAAATGTTGAATAGATCTTTAAAAGAATTAGAAGATGATGGAATTCCAAAGGATTTAGTTGACAAGATCCGGAATAAAATAAAAGATGAAGATTTGGAAGAAGAACAACTTGAATACCTTCTCAATAAAGTATTTATCAATTTCAATAATGCAATTGTTGAAGCTTCTGAACCTGTAGGAACTGTAGCTGCACAATCGATTGGTGAACCTGGAACACAAATTTTATTGCAATTGGCAATATAAGTGGAAATGACACTAAGAACCTTTCACTACGCAGGAGTGGAAGAATTCTCAGTAACTCAGGGTTTACCTCGTCTGATTGAGATAGTGGATGCACGTCGATTTCCTTCTACTCCAAACATGACAATCTTTTTGGATAAAGATCACTGTAAGGATGAGAATGAAGCAATTAAAGTTCACAATAGGATTGAACAAATTAGAATTGAACAAATTAGTTCAGAAGTGGATCTGGATTTTGTTAATTGGAATATTGTTATTAATTTAATACCTAAAATCTGTGATAAAAAGGGAATTGATATCGAAAAGATTCCTGAGATCTTAAAACGATATAAAAAGAAAGGTTCGATAAAAAGAGAGGGAAATAAAATAATTATCGATCCTGGAATTGAAGACTTACAACAACTTCAAAAACTGCGTGAAAAAATACTTAAAAAAGTTGTTAAAGGTATAAGAGGAGTTAAAAGAGGTTTATTAACACCTTCTGATGATGGTAATGAATGGGTCATTAAAACAGAAGGGACAAATATGGTGGGTGTTGTTCAAATAGAAGGTGTTGATGTTACAAGAACTACCTCAAATCATATTCATGAAGTTGAAAAATTGTTTGGAATTGAGGCCGCAAGAGCTCTTATTATTGAAGAGGCTAAAAAGGTACTTGAACAACAAGGTTTAGATGTCGATTTAAGGCATTTATTAATCCTTTCTGATTTAATGTGTGGAACGGGCGCAATTCAATCTATTGGAAGGCATGGTATTTCTGGAGCAAAATCAAGTGTGTTTGCAAGAGCTGCTTTTGAGGTTACTGTTAATCAATTACTAGATGCTGGTTTATACGGTGAAGAGGAGCGTTTACTAGGTATTCCGGAGAATGTTATAGTAGGACAGGTCTGCCCAATAGGAACTGGTCGCGTATCCATACAATTCGATTTAGATAAAAATCTAGAAATCTTAAAAGGAAGGAATATCCAAAAAAATTAAAAGAACAAAACATTTTTTTTATTTACTTATTAAATATTATTAAATACCTAAAATTTGATGTTTGATGGCAAAGAAAAGTAACACTTCAATGGAAATTGATCTATCGCGCAAAAAGGAAAAAGGTTTAGACATAGACTTAAATATTAAAGTCGCGTTAAAAACAGGAAAAGTTGTATATGGAAAAAATCAAGTTTTAAAGCAATTAAGAGAAAATCCATATAAAATGTTAATTGTTGCAAACAATTGTTCTCAAGAATTAATGGATGAATTAAATCATTATAATAAACTCTCAAAAAATAAAATTTATATCTATAAATATAAAGGCTCGAGTTGGGATTTAGGTCTTACTTGTGCAAAACCCTATATGATAAGTGTAATCGGAGTTTATAATTTTGGAGATAGTGATCTTCAAAAATTTATGAATAAAGGAATTAAATAAAAAGAAATTTTAATATACTGTTGAAAGATGATTAAGAAGAACATTAAAATCGATAAAGACAGCATGGAATTGATTAGTCTATTTAATAATATATCAGGTGCAATTATTAAAGATTGTATTATTTATGATACATCTGAAGATACCAACGAAATAATTATTTTCCTTGTTAAAAAAGATGATGTAGGAAAAGCAATTGGTAAAGACGGGGAACATGTAAAAGATTTAACCTTAAAACTTCAAAAAAAAATAGATGTAATCCCTTTTTCAAAAGAACTTGATATATTTATCAAATATATCTTAAACACAACTAAAAATTCTATAAAAGTAAATGGAATTGAAATAAAAGAAGGGAAAAATAGTAAAAAAACGGTGATAATTTCTGTTCGTCCACAGGATAGAGGAAAAGCTATTGGAAAAGATGGTTCAATGATAAGAAAAGTTAAAAGATTAGTAACTCGTCATTTTGAGATCGATAATGTAATAATTGATACTCGTCCAATAAATGCATAATAAATCTATTTTAATTTGAAAAAACTGAATTTTAAATTATTAATGAATATTATTTAGTTAAATCTTATGTTATCAAAACTAGTAAAACGTAGCTAATCTTATTTAAAATTATCAAGAAATCGTGACAACTTAAGGGTTTAACACCAAACCCTGTATCCCATCATCGTTTATAAAATTTGGGAATGCTTTTTTCAGAATATTATATCCTCCATTCACATCAGCATTTATGATCGTTCCATTATTAGATTTGAATAAGACCCTCTTAACCCTTTTACCTAAATAAGTGGAATGGATCGTGACTTCCTCTCCATCTAAAAAAGAACATTTGC
>Ga0315549_1002056_pt1 | contig 19769 bp, 13 predicted proteins | sample SalMarSW160200MG_FD_203101 | JGI IMG/M metagenome (GOLD analysis project Ga0315549, IMG submission 203101) | Salt marsh sediment microbial communities from the Plum Island Ecosystem LTER, Massachusetts, United States - Salt Marsh Sediment SW1601-200 ... | reverse complement strand
GGATTTAAAAGAACGCCTTTTCGGAATATTGGTGGTATGATTTAGCTTAGCATGGGTGGCCTGATTTTGCCCAGCGTCATAGGGGACGCAATCAAAGTAATCGGCTTGGATCTAATAGACCCATTCCAGTTAGTGCGCCACTCGGAAATTTGGCTACGTCTGTTGGATTATTGGTTTAATAAAAATATCAGATTTTGTGCCAATTGGTGAAATCCAATGAACCAATGGACGTGCCGCAAACACACTATCGGGGATTTCACCGGGGAACCCCAATCTCACTCCTCCATTCGTCGACAACACCTAATTTTTACAGTAATTTTATAGGTAAAATTTAGTCTTGATAGTTGAGGCCTAATAGTTTATGCATATCTTTGAATTTACAAGAACATTTTTTTATCCAATTGATATTGATTCTCATTCTCGACCTGGCCGGAGCTCTCCTACGTCGCTGATCTGATGCAGACATATAGTGAAAAATTCAATTTTTAGAAAGATTGTATTAATAGGTTGTGCACGTTCAGAACGAACGTACCCAAAGATTAAAGTATATGGAAAAGTCATTTGATTTCTCTTTTCCATTAGGATGGAAATTTACTATTTGGACTGACTTAAAATGATAACAGGCGGAATAGCAGATAAACTTGGAAATCGATATGAAGCGAAGTGGCTGGTCCGTTCTTTAATGGATGTAATTGCTGACAAGGCACATTGGCTGAATTTCGAAAATGTAGAAACGGAATATCAAGGTTTCGAATTTGCCATTAGTCGGGGGGAAATTACAGAGTGGCATCAAACCAAGATGAATTCTCCCGGCGGGAACTGGACAATCAATGCTCTCAAGAAAGAGGGAGTACTTAAAGCGTTTTCGAATCGGCTATCGGCAGATGAAAATGCACGATGCTTTTTTGTCTCTCAAGACAATGCCAAAGACTTCAGAACACTTACAGAAAAAGCGCGGACCGCAAACTCACATGGTCAATATACGGAGATACTTTCAAAGAACCAAGAAGATTCCTTTCGGCAATTAAAAAAAGAGTGGCAGCAACCCGATGAAGTCGTATTCAATTGGCTTAAGCGGAGCTACGTTGAAATCATTCCTGAAAGAGAATTGGATTCATTAAATGAGTCTTTTGGAGACCTATATTTTCATGAGGGCGGAAAAAGTGCATTTCCCAATCTTCGCGAAATTCTTGAAAACCACTTCAATAAAACCCTCACAACAGACGCTGCACGTAATGCTATAAAGTTACAAGGAATACTAAAGTTTAAAGAATGGACGTTTGATCCGACCATTCAACAACGATTGAACGACGAAACCGTGGCTTATCTTCAAACATATACACCTTTTGGCGCAGGTGGAGAGACGATCTCCAGAGGTCAAACCGGCACTCTTATTGATGAAATACTCAATTCTGATGGTGCACAATTGGTATTGCTGACGGGTGTTGCTGGTTCTGGAAAATCGGGGGTTATACGTGGTGCAATCAATCAACTCCGGGAACTCCAAATTCCTCATTTAGCATTTAGAGTTGATCACTATTTATCGTGTGGCACCAGGGAGGAACTTGGGAAAAAACTGACAGGTAGGGAAGAAAGCCCGGTCAGCACTCTGAAGGGAACCTTCCCAAACACACCTTCCATTCTTTTTATTGATCAAGTTGATGCTGTAAGCGAAGTATCGGGCCGCGATGGGCGGGTTAGAGAAGTTATATTCTGGATGATTACTGATGCGCATAATTTTGGAAGTGTCGGAATCGTTGTTGGGTGCCGAACATTTGATCTGGATAGTGATGCGAGGTTAAAGAGTCTCAAAGAGGCTAATCGGACAACGCAAATTGAAGTTCCATTGCTTGATTGGGAAGCAGATGTCGAACCGCTTTTAAAAAATAAGGGTGTTAATGTGTCTTCGTTAAATGAACCACAACGCCAATTGCTTCGCTTACCTATTAACCTTGCCGTTTTTTTAGAAATCGATGATCCGGAATTTTCATTCCATTCCCGGTCAAATTTGCACGAAAAACTAATCGAAAAAAAACAACGCACCATAACAAAAGAACGAAAACCGCTTTGGTCACTGATCCAGCCATTGGCAGCCATGTGTGAATGGATGAGTGAGCGGCAAAAATTGAGTGCCCCAGTTGCGGTTCTGGATGCCTTTCCAAGCGCTGTCGATATTTTGACATCCGAAGGATTGATCATATCGTCTCGAGGTCAAGTAAATTTCTTCCATGAAAGCTTCTTTGATCATATCTATGCAAGAACATTTGTAAATCAAAACATTAGCTTAGTTGACCTGCTTACGGCAACAGAACAGCACCTTTTTCGGCGGACACAGGTGCGGCAGATTCTTGAGGCTCTATGGCAAAATGATTTTAATCGCTATCTCAACGAACTATCATCGGTTCTTTCAAGTAAGAATATTCGTTTTCATATAAAGTCAGCCATCTGCCAATGGTTAAACTCTATCGACAAACCTAATGAAAAGGAATTTGAGATAATTAGTCGATTTGATGAACCGAGTGGAAAATTCCGACAGTTCTTCCGTCATATTATAATTTCTATCTGCCAATGGGTGAACTCTGTCTTTAAACTGAGTGAAAAGAAATTTGAAAAAACTTTTCGCTCTCATGAGCGGAGCGGAAACTTCCATCAGTTCTTCCGTAGCGCGGTTTTGACCACTCATGCATGGTTTGATTTGCTGAATGAAAAAAGTTGGATTCAACAGCAAATTGACAGTGAGGACCAAGAACGTGCTGAAACAGTGTTGTGGTGGCTTTCCAATATTGCAGGAGAACGGCCAGCAGAAATCGCCAGTCTATTGCGTTCTTGGTGGGGCGGCGACATGGAACGTGCAGAGAGACTCTTGAATTGGTTCGGCTTTGTGAGGCGTGGCAAACCTGATGATGATCTTCTCCAATTATGTGAAGATGTAATCAATTCCCATCCAAGTCATCTTTTCCAAGATCCGGCGAGCGGTCGCATTATGATGCTCCTGCACACATGGGGGGAAAAAACACCTGAGCGTTGTGGGAGTATTCTTCATTCGCTTTTCGAAGCTTGGTTTGCACTGAATCCCGGGTGTAATCTGTTTAAACGCGACGAGTTGAAAGCGATTAAAACCCACTCGCTTGATAGGCTTGCAAAGAAAGCACCGCAAGTATTTTTGGAAGGGACGACTGATGCACTAGTTCGTTCAATCGACATGGTGATTTCAGAAGGTGGGAAAGGAGAGAACTGGTACAGTTTTAATTATAGAACTTACTCGGGACATCGTTTCGGATTTGATGAGTTTTTGGGGATATACCGTTCAGCTCTCAAGAAGGTTGCACAAGAAGCTCCAGAAACAGCGATCATCTATCTTGAAAAACTGGATCCCCATAAGCATCAATGTCTGATGCATTTACATTTGGAGATAATTCGAGCCAACCCAACTGATTTTGGAAATCGGTTACACACGCTTGTAACAAACGAAATGATTTTTGATGCCGGTTGGCATGGGGCAGATTGGTTGTCATTTGCCCATGCTTGCCACGAGGCATTCCCACACTTAGGTTCTGGGGAGAAGAAGGCTGTTGAGCAAGCTATTCTCAACTACACCCCGGAAATCGATCGCGCTATTCGCATTGCTCGAAAAATCAATCAGAATAGCGAAAAAGAACCCTATTTGACAAAAAAGAGCGTCATATACGATCTTAATCGATCAGGATATGAACAATGGTGTATTCTCGAAACAATAGGCGAGGAGTTGCTCAGTTCGGTTGCTCTGTCAAGACTGCACCAACTCCGCCGGAAATTTCCAAAAGCAAAAATTTCGAAGCCAAGCCATATGAAGATGAGTGAGGTTGGACCCCCCATTAAGCGTGCAAAATGCAAAAAAATGAAAGACAGGCATTGGTTGTCTGCAATTGAACGCTACGACCATGAGGAGGACAGACGTCGTAGTTACAATTTTATTGTTGGTGGAGCAAGAGAACTTGCTAGAGAACTACAGGAAGCTACTCAAAAAGACCCAACACGGTTTTCGGATTTAAGTCTGAAAATCCCTGATACAGCTAACCATTCATACATTGAACATATTTTATGGGGTTTGGCAGAGACAGAAGCCCCTTCTGATGAATCGTTAGCTCAAGCTGTAAAACGTGCTCACCAGCATCCAGAGAAGCCTTTTGGCAGTGATATAGCTCGATTGATGGAGAGACATCCCCATATTGCTTCTGATTCTGACATACTAGAAATATTGATTTGGTATGCCCTGAACGGGGAAGCGAATGAGAGTATAGATTCAGATGAACAGAATAGCGAGCGCGAAACAATAACAATTGATACGCTTATCCAGCGAGGCGGAAGTATTCATATCCGTGGTATCAACGTTACGCGTGGTAGGGCATGGGAAGCATTAGGTTCTGTTCTATGGCAAGTTCCAGAGGCAGAGAGTCGAGCTTGGGAAGCAATTGAAATCGCTCTTGAGAAAGAGACACTGATCAGCATTCGCTGTTGCATGATGAAACCGCTAACGCCTTTATTCAATATGAACAAAAAGCGTTTTTCTGATTCGATACGGAGGTTGATTATACTTCCAGATGGTGCGCCATACCAATACAATGCACTGCGCCTTTCCCCGCTTATTACCGATACTGGTATTTACCTCTTCCGGTTTATTTTCCATTGGTTGCCAGAACTCGCTGATGAACTTGTAACAAACCTTCTACAAAGCAGGGACGAAATGAAAGAACTTATAGGAGCATGGCTCGTATTCTGCGAAAGCTTCAGAAACGACGCGTACGTTGGCAAAGCCGAAAAACTGGCTTCTGTAAGCGTTGATCATCGACGGCTTTTGGCTAGTGTTTCGGGTGATGCTATAAAGTGGGCCGAGAATAGGCATCGCGCCGAAGCTCTTTTGAAAGAATTTTTCTCCGATGAAGATGCACAGGTCCGCAAACATGCAGCAGATGCATTCAGAAATGTTCAGGCGAGAGAAGTTGAGCTGTATCGAGAGTTGGCAGCTGTATTTTTGAAATCACCAGCTTTCATGGATAATAGTTTCTCTGTTTTGCACATGCTGGAAGCGGCTACTTGTGACGTGCTTGATCTTGTTATTGAAGCGACTCAACAACTTATCACAGAAATTGTGGAAAAAGGCAATCAGCATGGGCGACATGGTACCGATGTGCATCAACTCCAAGATCTTCTGAACCGTGAATACACATCATCTGAATCGAACCCGGAGGCGCGTAAAAAAATTCTCGATATGATCGACCTTATGCTTTCATGTGAGATTTACGGAGTAGATAGCATCATAACTACCCATGACCGCTGGTAAATACACTTGAAAAGTTTAGAGGCAGGTAATTAACACTCTCAGTAATTAAGAGAGTTGCCGGGAGATTATAAATTTTAAAATTTAATAAGGGTGTAAAACGTTATGCTTCTTCCTAAACATCCGCGATTAATGAATGATTATGAGCTTTCTAATTGGGCAAAATCTTTGATCACAAGGCGTTCACCAGAATCAAGTTCTTTAGATTATAAAGCGAAAATATCTATTAAAAAACAAATTGAAAGAATAGAGATTGGCAAAGATATCTCCTCTTTTGCAAATGAACAAGGAGGTATCTTACTTTATGGCGTCCCTGAGATGGAAGAAAGAGGTGTACCAGTTCCTAAAGACATTTCTGAATGCGGAATAGAAATTCCCCAAGATCTTCCTATAAACATTGAAAACATTTTACTTGATATCGTTTCGCCTCCTTTAACAGAATTGCATATCAGAGTATTGAACTTCGAAGAATTAGGCCAAAAATCACTTCTAATGGTTTACCATCCAGAAAGCTGGAATAAACCTCATATGGTTGAAGGCTATAAACATGTTCGTTACTATCGCCGTGGAAACTTTAGAGCAGTTATCATGAATGAGCGACAAGTGGAGGCTGCATATTTATCTAGAAAAGTCTCACATGATCATGCAGACATCTTTTTTAAGACAGGGAATTTCAGAGGTATTCCTGATAACGGTCGCTTCTTCAGAGTGATTATCTGTCCTCTCTTTTACTTAATCCGAAAGGAAGAAATGTTAGAAGAACGATTTAAGAATTGGCTAATTGGAAATCCTCCAGATAATCGCCCAGGAAATTGGGTTCCATTTTTAGACGGCTGGTGTTTTTTAGGATATCCAAATGGTAATTTTCATGGCAAGCAATATGAGCTGCGTTTATTTCATAATGGAGCATTTTGCTTCAATATGGATTTAGATTATGCCATTGAAAGGCAAACGAACCTTAACTTGAAAGGTATGGAAAAAGTCTTTAAAGATATGATTTTTCCATATGCATATAAGGCCTTTGAGTTTCTGAGAATTTCAGGCCCTTTATCAATGCAAGTGAATCTCTATAATGTTAAAACAATCAACGCATTGATTCCCGCATCACATTGGTTTTTCGATCCAAACATAGGAATTACGCCAATTGAGACTGATGAAATAACCTTCAAAGAACAAATGTCTGTTTCTGAGCTGAGATTTGATACTGTTAAAGTGCTTGAGAGGGTCATTGGCCGTTTGGCTTCTGCATTTGGGATTTGGAGGAAATAATATCATTGGGCGTCATTGGGGGTCTATCCACAGGGATATCTTGATATATAAGGTAACGACAAAGAATACCGCGAAAGTGGCTGTCGTCATTTCCCCCAAGTCGGGGGTGCAGCTCATCTCGCGCCCGTTAGCCATTAAAGAGATTACATCACGAGCAGAATATGGAGATCGGTCTTGGCATAACTTTAATAGCTGCAGCTGTGGCACTTTGGGTCGCTGCCAGATTACGCATAGTTGATAACCAGACTTTGCAAACGACAGCTAATGTTGCGGCTGTGATTGCCGCTCTCGCAGCGGTGTTCGTGTTTTTCCTATCGTCTTATAGGGATAGCCCCAAAGGCACCGCAACAACAGACGGCACAACGTCAACAAAGGTGGCTCAGGAAAATAAAGATGATTTAGTCGAGTCACTGCTACTCAAGGAGATGAAAGAAAAAGATCTTATAGACAAAGTGCGCAGTGCAGAAGCTTATCTCTATGCTGGTGGTGTGAATTCTAAAAATAAGTCCATAGCTCTTTATCATGAAGTTTTAAACAATCTGTCTCAAGAAGCGCTTTCGGAGCTCGATCAAGGCTTTCTTAGTCAGGCAAGATCTGACGACGCTAACGGATACATCGACGATGCATTAGCTAAATATCGCGATATTTTCAGGGAAGTATTTCAGGAGCTAAAAAAAACCAAGTTAAAGGGGTAAAATCATGAGAAAGTACAAAAACCTGATTCTTCTTTCCATGTTTTCGGTTCTGGTAATTGCAGGATCTACTGTCCTTGCGGACGATATTGATGTTAAGATTATAGCTCCATCGCGAGATGGTGTGGAAGTTCGCAAGACGTATCTTGTAAAGGGCACCGCGACCAAACCAAGTGGTTCTCATTTATGGGTGCTAGCGCGCCGAGAAGATTTTGAAGGTCTCTGGTGGCCGCAGGGTGAAGGAAAGGTTGATCTGAGAAGCAAGGAATGGAAGGTTTCGGTGACTTTCGGGATTGCAGAGGATGTTGGGTGGAACTTCGATATTGCTGTTATTGTAGTACCTGAAAGTAGCCATACTTTGCTTAGGAACTATCGCATCAATGCCATGAAAACAGGAGATTGGCGACCAATCGAAATGCCTGAAGTTCTCTCAGCCCCTGTACTCCGGAAGGTTCGGAAGGTAAGCCACTAGGCAATTACCAAGGCTAACTAGGTGCTGGTTCGGACCGTCGCAAGCGCCGGCCGCACAGTCCCGCCGGTTAGGTTTCGGTGTCAAATCTTGTATTGTGAATAAGATTATTTTTAAGTTTAATTACAATAGGTTATGGTCGATATTAAGGCTTGATTTGTGAGGATAGAATCCATAGAATGCCTAATAATCCGTGTTGATAAACGGAATTTCGACTAATATCAAACGGAATGGGGTTGGGTTACAGGAACATTTTGAAATATAAGAAAAAAGTTTAAAATTTTCGTCAAACAAGGAAACGATTAATAATACCTCGAAAGGGCCGCGGTCATTTTCCCCAAGTCGGGGGTGCAGCTCATCTCGCACCTATTATGCTTCAAGGAGGAAACTATGCAAATAGATGGACATCATACGCTAACTTATATCGCAGCGAGATTTGCAGGGTTCAATCACAATCATGCATCAATTATTGCATATAGCGCCCAATATGTTGATGACGCAACTAATTCCGGCACGATTCACTTTAATAACGGGGCAATGTACAAGCGAATTTCATCGGCTCATAAAATGCTCGACTATCGAAATACTGATGAATTAGCTAATCATCAAGTATGGATTCCTTTTCACTTTCTTCCTGGTAACGGGGGAAAACCAGCTGGCGAAAATCCAGATGGAACGTTTATCAATAAAATAGTATGTCTTTCTGACAGTTATGTTGCAAGAGACATGCTCAAGGCCTGCGCTGCTGACGGGGAAAAACCATATGCTTTACACAGGCTCGGCATTACGATGCACGTCTACGCAGATACATGGGCACATCAGGGTTTTGCCGGTGTTAATCATAAGATCAATGAAGTTAAAAAATCTTAATAGCAACAACAAGACAATTGATAAGAGTTTTTGTAATAAAATAACTGATTTCTTTTTGAGTGAATCGTTCCCCCTGGGCCATGGTGCAGCACTGAGCTATCCGGATCGCCCGTCTCTAATCTGGAAATATGAAAACGGCCTTGATGAATTCATCGAAAGAGATAATCCTGAGATGTTTATAGAAGCCGCAGATAAGATGTGCCGAGCTATGAAATGTTTTCGAAACAAAGATTTGAGCATGGACCTGGATTCTGTAACAGGGTTACCCAATAAAGACGCAAATAAAATATTTTCCCGTTTGAAGTCAATCAAGGGCGATAATGGCGAGATTCGGCACGCGAAATGGATTGCAGAGATTGAAAGGGGAACTTTCTCATTTGGGCCAGCGAGTCCTGTCTATATAGCGAAAGGAACAGGATCATGGAAATATAAATCCATTGAACAAGTGGCGGCAGCTGATACCGGTCGAGAGATATTTCCATATCGGAAAACCTTCTTGAAATCTAATTGGAAACAATTTCATGATGCCTTACAAGCGCACCGCTTTGATGTTGTACATGACGTGCTCCCAAAATACGGTATTTGTGCTGCATAACCATAAATTTAAATTGGACTCTGTTAAGGCGACGCCACTTAATTTCGGTTAAGATGCTAATTTAATAACCATAAAACCTATATGGAAAGAAAGGAGGGAGAAATGCGTTCCGATAATCCAAGAAACAATACCTTTAGAGTTATTTCATTTGTTTTTATCTTCATCTTTATGGCTTTCTACGCATGCAGCTATATTGCACCCTACAGCCATTTCGCCTATCAGCAGACCACATCATTGAAGGTTGAAGCTCTTGCATTAATGGACAAGGCAACCGAGCCAGTTGCATCTCATGAAAATGAAATCAAAGGACTGGAAACAAAGATAGAAAAAGCTTATGAATATGCCAAGGGGAGGCCAAAGAATGAGCTTTCAACAAAACAGTGGCAGATCCTAAAGGATCCCAATAGAAATCTTCTCGGCGGCTTTATAAAGCTATGGAGAGACAAATCGACATTATCCACCCACTTTATTCAAGAAGCAAAAGGATTAGTTGCTGATGCTTTCGACACCATTAGTGGTTTGGAAAGTGGGAAGATCAAAAAAGGCGATGAAAAGTAACTTAAGGAGGACGATATGGCTGATTTCAACGATTTTTGGGAAAGCTTAAAAAAGGGTCTTGAGGAACTTATCAAAAAGAACTGGAAAGAATTTAAAGATGCTGCAGAAAAAGATGGCAAGGCATTTTTTGACAAAACAAAAGAAGATCTGAAACGATGGACGAAGTTGTTGGATCAGGGCGACCTATCTAAAGATGATTTTGAGTGGTTAGTTGCCGGTAAAAAAGACCTTGCAGAAATGGAAGCGTTAAAACAGGCAGGACTCGCTCTGGTAAGACTTGAGAGATTCCAAAACGCCCTAATTTCATTAGTAATTGATACAGCATTCGATACATTTCTTTAAGCTGAGCACCTCCTAACCTCTGAAGATCGACACGACCTGAAAGGTCGTATTCAATCCATTGTTCAAGAAGTCCGTAAAGTTGGGTACGTCTATTGGATTATTGGTTTAATGAAAATATCGGATTTTGGGCCAGTTTGTGGAATCCAGTAAACCAATGGACGTGTCGCAAACACACTATCGGGGATTTCACCGGGGAACCCTAATCCCCTTCTCCATTCGTCGAAAATACCTAATTTTTACAGCCATTTTATAGGTAAAATTTGGACTTGATAGTTCAGGCCTAATAGTTTATGCATATCTTTGAATTTTCAAGAGTATTTTTTTATCCAATTAATATTGTTCCTCATTCTCGACCTGGCCGGGGCTCTCCTACATCGCTGATCTGATGCAGACATATAGCGAAAAGTTCAATTTTTAAAAAAATTGTATCAATAGGTTGTGCACGTTCAACATGAACGTACCCATATATACAAAAAGGTGCTATACGGCAAAACAGCCGTATATTAGAAATAGGCTGCATTTTAGCCGTATTTCACATTTCAATATTAAACAAAGGTGAATACTAATACGTTGTATTATTTATACTTTATCACTTTGTAACGGCAAATAGTCGTAATTAACTACGGCTATTAGGCCGCCTAATCTATGCAGAAGGAAATGCAGAGGTAATAAAATGCCGACTATCAGTTCTGATACCCTCTTTCATTTTACAAGCAAGGATAACCTTATTGGGATACTAGAGAAGGAATTCCACCCACGGTTCTCGTTAGAGCATTATCAACTTGACGATACAACATCATTCAAAATCGGAATTCCAATGGTATGCTTTTGTGATATCCCGCTTTCGATGATTTACACTCATATGACTAAATATGGGAATTATGGAATTGGTATGTCCAAAGAGTGGGCAAAAATAAACAAGCTAAATCCTGTCCTCTATCTGCAAGAAGGGTCACAAGCAACTCAGCTTATCAAAAGCACCCTTAACTCTATCACTAAGGACATCTCTGGTGTAAGAAAGGCTGGTTTAGAGATTCATTCCCTCACAAATCGGCGAGACCTACTATTCAAGCTCTTTACTTATACAAAGTCGTTTGAGGAAACGATGACGGTAGGAAATGAAGTCGAATATCGGAAATATTACGATGAAAGAGAATGGAGGCATGTTCCCGATATCTCAACCTATGACGGGAATCAAATAATGCTTCTTGAAAGCCAATTCTCTGAGGCCATTTTAAGCCAGGAAAATGAAAAACTCAAGAACGCAAAACTTAGTTTTGAGCCGGATGATATTAACTACATAATTATCAAAGAGGAGTCAGAAAGACTGGAACTGATCAAGCAAATAAGTCGTATTAAGGAAAAATATGACGATGATATAAAAAGCGTATTGTCATCGAAAATTATAACAGCAATGCAGATTTCACAGGATTTCTGAACGGTCTTTAATGAAACATTCAATACTATGCATAACATCGCAATTCACCTGACCGGCTAAAGCCTACGGCTTCCGCTGCCAGGTGATTGCGGGCGTTAATTGCGACACGATGTCGCATAATTGAGTGTATTAACAGATAGATATGTTATCTGGAAAGTACCCAGTATGTTCCTGCTGGTCCCTACGTGGGCGTGCTGCCGTTGCGCTGATGACGGGGTGCGAAGCCCCACGGACAACGTACCGAATTGGGTTCGAATGGTGACAGGAAAACCCTTCCGGGAAGCCTCCCCGGTTAAGGGCAAGGGACGAATGATATGGTGAAATTAATTGAATGTCCGCACGCATCGTTAAGCAAATACGGACCTACTGAGGTTTAATAGGTTAAAGACGGCTCCCCTGTGTGAGGCGTATGCGGTCAGGTTGCAAGTCTCTAACGTGCTTGCACGGAACTGTAGTACCGCCGGTGTCCAGGGCGCACCTAAGTCATTCATAGGATCAATTATGTGGAACGTGGAAATCTCATATCTCCGCCCTGAGCTTGTCGAGGGGCAGGTGAAACCGTAAGGCACACTGTTGGAGGTGTGGGCGTAAGATGCGGGAAAAAGCGAATGTCAGCCTGTAATGGGTTGGATACGGGTTCAAACTTTGCCCGGCTCGAAAGAGAGCAGACATCCGGCGGGTGTCCTATTGTGAGAAAATTGATAGAACCATATTAAGGAAGGAAAGCAAAAGAACACGGTTTTGGCCAGTGTGTGCACCTTCCACCAATTGATTATGGCTGTCAGCTTGTATCGCAAAGTTGATGTAATTTTAATAATTCATCATCGGGCAGCTCCACAAGGGCTTGCCTTACTGGATGCTTGAGCCGTGTGAAGGGAAACTTTCAAGCACGGTTCTTAGGGGGCTTGGGGCTGGTAACAGCCCCCGGCTACCCGGTGCTTTAAGCTATAATAAAATCTGTAGTAATAATATGGAACATAAGTAAAATGCTGCAAACAAAAATGGAGGCACATGGAAATGAGTAACCGTGCAAAAATTATATTCCGAACCTTTATTGCTCTCTTCATAACTGCATTGGGCACAACACTTCTTTTGGCATATCAAGCACCTGTTGATTCTATAGATATTCTCATGAAATCGTTAGGAATGGCTCTTGCTGTTGCAGGCACAGTAGCAACTGTTCGAGAAATAGCTTTTGGGGCTTTACCAGATACTAGTAGCATTGAAGAATTCAAACAATTATTTGATGAAAGCAACCAAAGAATCAATACTCTGTCATCCCGTTTTGAAGGTGCGGGAATGACCATGCTTGCTATACAAAGGCAAGACTTCTCTTTATACCACGAATGGGTTGTCGAGACATCTCCTCAAGATATGTTTTTCGCTGGACACTCAGTACTCCATAGAGTTGAAATTGACTTTAAACAACGTAACCTTGGGAACGTCGAACTCTCCATTAAAAGAAAGCTTCAAGAAGGTTCACATATTAAAATATTATTTTTAGATCCTACATGGGAATATATTGATAAAATCGCTAATAATGAGGGCGAAGATCCTCTAAAACTTAGAAGTAATCTTGCCATTACAGTAGAAATTTGTAATAAAATCTGGCAGGAGATTAAAGATCTTGATTTACCAGGTGCGATTGAAATTCGTACGTGTAGAGAGTTTGAACAATACGCTTTTCACCATATTTCATATAGGAATAAAGATAATTCATATATGCTAATCGGATTCTACTTTGCAGATAGTGACGGCGGTATGAATACTCCATTATTCTCCGTCGATAATCTAACAATTCGTAAGGAATTTTCTTCTCATTTCGCAGCTATTTTTAGAAGGTCAAAGAAAAATGGCGTCCGACAACTTCTTCAATATTGTGAGCATGGAGTACCAAGAAATTTCGACCTTGAATTCTATAAAGAATGTCTTAAAAACACAAAAACTGAAAATTAAGATTATAATTTTCACAAATGGAATATAGTTAGAGAGCATTTTATTATTCGATTAGATTGATTTAGAGCATTGTTTGATAAATTATTCTACAATAAAGCATAACCAATCACTCAAGCGGACTCCTTGCCACGGGTTCTAATCGAAATCTTTCCTTTTGCACAACTCTTACCTTTTGTGTAATTGGTGGAATGGTGTTGATTTTCTAATAATATTTACTTGAAATTTCTAATTATTTTAAAGTGGCAGACAATTTTTCGGATTATTTTATTATATATGGACCGACCGGGAAGATCGGTCCGGGTTTTCTCTTAGAATTTCAAGTAATTTTGGGGACATCCTATAAGAAATGCACCGTATAGCCATAAAACGTAAAAGGAGAAATACATCAAAAAGACAACAGGGTCAGGTCTTCATTCTTGACAGATTTCGGCGCAATGTGAAGAATGAAGACCTGACCCCTCAGCTGTGCTCTATGTTCTGCTAAAAAGGAGGAAGACATGGCATCACTCGGACTCGAAGGCCCATGGGATCTTAACGACCAGACGGTCGACCAAGTCATCACCGAAACCGCGCCCGGAAATTACGCCCTTGGCTACGTGAAGGACGACGGCACTTTCGTCGTGCTGTATAATACGGGACGTTCATGCAGAACGTTCATAAGTCTAAACTAAAGTAAAGTTGGGGACGTGTATTGTTTATTGGTTTAATAAAAATATCGGATTTTGTGCCAGTTGTTGGAATCCAATGAACCAATTGACGTCCCGCAAATCCATCCTGATAAGCGTTGATAAACGGGACATCCTATAAGAAATGCACCGCATAGCCATAAAACGTAAAAGGAGAAATACATCATGGAAAAAGATTTTCACTACAACCTGATTTACGCCATCGCCAAGATCACCGGCTTTGAAAAAGCAGATATCATCGCCACTTCATCCCAGTTTGTGGACGACAACAATGAAGGACAGTTTTCCATCGACGACCGGCCGGCGCTCTTTCCGGAAAAAATTCGTTCCAATGGCGGCCACTATTACCCCATCATGACCCAGTCCCTCTCACCTAAATCTTTGAATTCCTACGTTCAGAAGTATGTTTACGTACCGTTCCATTTCATTCCGGGCGACAATTCCGTGGTTATCGATGGAAAGAAAAACCGGCTCAGCACGACACCCGGCTCTCCCAATGCTACGGCTGTTCTGAGAAAGGCCCTTAAAAGTGACAACCCATACCAACTGGGCATCGCACTTCACACCTATGCGGATACATGGTCTCACCAGAATTTTACCGGTCTGCAGGAAGGCTGGAACTCGGTTTATCCCTGGTATAACGTGTTTAAATCCATTGTACCGAACATCGGCCACGCTGAGGCCGGTCATTCCCCGGATGTAATTTCCGAGGAATGGACGGATCATCGACTTGGCGAAAAAATAAAGAACACCAAGCGGGCATTCACAGCAACGGCCGAGATTTACAAGGCTATGCGGCGCAAATCCGGCTCCGGTCCATACTGGACAGAAATCCAGAGAGACTTCCGGCAAATTATCAATGCTGTCGGTTATGATGACCGCAAAAAGAAAATCGACGATTTTCTGATAGAGAACGGACTGGGAACGGTGCCAAAATACTCTAAGAACGACTGGATCGATGCAGCACTGGACAGAAAGGAAGAACGGGTGGTCATGCACGAGGGGTTCGAGGACACAGACTGGTATCACTTTCACCAGGCCGCCAAGGTTCAGTTCGCCTCAGTGCTGGAATTGACCAAGGAGATTTAAAAGGGATACAGCTCATCTCGCGGCCCGTTAGCCCGCCAAGAGATCTGGTGCAATTCGCGATATACAAAACCTAATGGGGAAGTGTTCACGAAAAAACCATAAACAAGGAAGCCATACAACAGGGAACAGTGTCAAAGCTTGACCCTAGTTACTTAAACTGATCCCGATCTTCAGCTTATATGGTTGCAAAACAGGATTTTATGGAAAATAGGCACCGAAAACGAGAAAGAGCTGTTCCAACGAAGTCGATAACGCATTGAAAGAATAGAATATTTATAGCGCGTTATAAACGGTAATTATTTCTTTTGTTTTAGTGTCAACAAGAACAGCCTTACTGGGACACTTATCCATACTTTGAATATCCCTTTTTAGGGTTTCAATAATTCTGGCTCTATCTCTTTTATTAAGCCTATATTCCATTACATTACCAGGCCTTCTGATTGGAGTTCCATGTTTTAAAATCAAATCAACATGGTTGTTTTTGATTCCTCTCTGCTGGGATCTCATGATTGCATGTATTGACCTTTTCATCAAAATAACCCCTTTGTAAAAATTACCAGTTCAACTGAGTTTGAACGAAAATAGGGCCCATTTCTTCCTCACTTAAGGATTCCATGGAAAAGTAAGCGATCGTTCCCTGTTCCCCGAACGAAGAATCAGACCGACTCGCAGGCGCCAGAACCTCGTTTTCAAAACGCTCTTTCACCCGCTACTGATGGGCTAGAAAGCAATCGTCTTTTACAAGTTCTTCCAGATGTTCCCGGGAAATTAACGTGGAAAAGACGATGGGACTTCGTCCGGCTTCATCCCGGAGCCTTGGATTGATACAACGGAAGAGTTTTACAGCATCAGGATGCCATCACCACCAAAGGTTTCTTGCTAGCACTTCTATAAAAGAAAGGGGTTCCGGAATCTTAGGGAGCACCTAAAAAGTTTGCAGATTAGTCATTTTCATGCATTCACTAAGGCCTTTTCGTATTCAACGAAAAGTATCTCTTCTCTTTCAAGCAGGCAGCCACCCGCTTATTTCAAAAACCGACATAACCGTTACCCTGCTGGCGCTATTACCGTGACAGTTTCTTCCCTCAAGACAGGTTTGGCTTTTATAATGAATTAGAAAAAAGCCTCCAAAAGGATATGGGATATCCATGGAGGCTTTATATGGGATATTTTAGAACATCTTTCATCATGATATATTACGGTACAGAGGTTAATACCTGAATCTTGCATGAAAATTAATGAGAATTGTTATAATGCTTAATTAAAGCGGGTTTAAACAACATCATGCCATCATACATTTTACCCAAATGGTAAATCGGATGATGGTCTTTTTTTCTAATCAATTTTCACCCCAAAGGGCGAGCCGGAGGCTTTCATCTGCTGCGTTATTAAGGGCTCGCAATAGCAGACTATGGCTTCGCCCTTAAGTGCCTTGCATATGAAAGCCTCCGACTCGTGCAAGATTCAGGTAATATGTTGAAAATAATCTTAGTTTATGGTGCCATATTATAATACATATTGTGTGTCAAGTAAAAAAAAACATACTATATATGGTGGTTTTTTTTAGAATTCAATGTCGGGCATTACTTTGTTTGAACCTTATTGATTTTTCCGGAAATCAATAATCTTGCATATGAAAGCACTACCAATCTTCTGTAAATGTTTGAATAAATACAGGAGCTGAAAATTTCGTTTCTTTTACCAGCCAGTCATTTTTTGCATAGATTTATTGCCCACGCCTGATTATCTATGACAAGTATATTTGCCATCCTTCATTTACAAGTTATTCGTTTACTCGGAGCAATTTCGATTGCTGTTCCTCCACACCCCCCTTTCTTTTCGATAAACTTATAATTTTTGGCTTACTTGAACTACCTGAAAAAGGCTGGCCGACCATCAGATCAGGAATATCTTGAACATATGAAGCTTTTTTCCCGGAATTTTTATTTATTCCATGGGCTTCTGTGTTTTCTGGGTTAATGAGCGGCCGCTGTAACATCTTTTCATAAAGATTTACGTAATGTTGCGCTGTAATCCTATGATTGAATTTAGAAGCACTTTGCATCATTATCCGTTTGACCTGCTTTTTCTTTTCTTTTGCAGGCAGCAGGTAAAATTGCATGGCCTGATCAATGGCCCAGGACAGCCCTCCCGGGTCGAAAGTCTTGAACAGGAACCCGTTGCCGGTATTTCTATCTACGTCCAAGTGAATAACTGTATCGTGAATTCCACCTGTATCATGGGTTACAGGAAGGGCACCGTAAATAGCACCTATCATCTGTGGAAGGCCACAAGGTTCAAAACTTGAAGGCATTAACACAAAATCCGAAGCCCCGTAGGCCAGACGCGCCAACCGTTCATTGAAGCTGCATACTGCCACTCGATCTGACAAATTATGGAATCGAACGATGTCTTTAAAATGCCTTTGAAACTCCCCGTCTGCTACAAAAACGATCTCCAGATTTTGTTTCCAATAGCAGGAAACTACTTTATAAAGTATCTCAGATAGCAACTGACATCCCTTTTGAACTGGATCAAGACGCGAAGGCCAAAAAAAGACGGGTGCCAGTGTATTCTGGATCAAACCTAAAGTTTTTTGAAGAATGCGTTTATTGGTCTTTTTCCCAACAACATGGTTTGTTGTAGAATAATTACATGGCAGGGCCTCATCAGTAGTTGGGTTATAGGAAGGGTCAGGGGCATTTAGAATCCCGACAGCACACCCAGCGTTACTTTTATTGGCCAGTTCTCGTTGAAGAGAGTTTTTTACAAAACCATGCCGGCCTTCGATCATTTCCTTCAGAAAAGTCGGGCTGACAATATTCACAAAATGGGCTGCAAAAATCCCGCTTGCGAGGAAATCTACGGGAATGGAGTTCCTGGTATTTTCATAGTTGGACGGGAAATATTCAAAAAAAAGGTCCTGCCAGAACGAAGCACTGTCAATACCACTGTCCTCAATTTCAGAAAGGAGGCCTTTAACAGTATGGATATTGTGAATAGTAAAAAGGCAGGGAATACCCAATTGTCTGGCCATGGCCGGAATCAGACCGGTCATCCAATCATTGCAATGGATAAGATCCGGCTGAACCCGAGGAACGATATTGTTGATAACCTCTCGCTGAAACGCCAATGAAATTTTAATGTTTTTAAACTCATAACCTGAATAGATATGATTAAGATAAAAAAAAGCCCTATCCTGGGCCAAATGAATTCTTTCGTCAGGTACGCTGTTTCTTATTCTGCTCAGCTTCTTTCTCACAAGTGGAGACATATGACCGTTGAATATTGAGCGGTAGTCTGGAAGAGCCACATGGACATCAGCACCCTGACTATAAAGTGCATTTATCAAAGCTGCCGAAACATCGGCAAGCCCTCCTGCCTTAGCATTCAGGCAATTTGAATTCTTCCCCATGCCGGTGGGAAGATAGGCGACTTCAGGTGTCACAATAAGAACGCGGGGGTTGGTTATAGGATTGGCCATGGTATACTGCTCCTATGTATCTATACCTCAATCGGTTTAAGTTAACTCTGCTTTGCTCTACAATTGGAATACAGGAATAATGGCGTAGTGGGATGATTAAGTAATGGGGTGCTGGAGTAAGGAGATTTGCTGTTACTTAATTACTCCAATACTTCAGTAATATTTGACGCCAATTCCAAAATGAGGAGAATCATCGACACCAATTTCCTTCCACCATCTTACTTCGGCCAGCGATATTGTTCGCAGCCCCTCGCCTAGTTCAGGATCAGAAGCACTAAACGAGCAACTTTTCGTCTTAAATTGACTCCGCATTTCTTCAAAGTTTACAGCCTTAAAGCTTGCCTTCTGACAATTTTTTTTATATTCAGCCTATACTTGAAGGTTTGCATTTTGATATATAGATCATCCGGAAAGTTCCGTCTTAATTAGCGGATCAGCTCTTTTGTGTCAAACCTGATAAATCGGGTTTTTTTCCTTTTTGTTAACAAGTTATTAACAATTTATATCTTATTGTTTTTATTTATTTAAGTCCCCCATAAAAAGTAAATCATATTAAATACAAACCTTTTTGAAAAGCTTATTTTCTATAAGTATTTTAAATATATACAGGTTTATTAACAAGTTATTAACAAATATATTTTTTCCCATTTACTCCATATTTTATTAATTATCTGCCATTTTCAAAAACTTGTTTTGTTGGAATGTTAACCTTTAAAAATTTGTAAATCTCGTAGCGTAACTGATTTCTTTGGTGCACGTTCTGGAATGACAGAGAAGAAACTCATAAAAGCGAGACAGGCTTGTATCGATGCAATGAAATTTCATAATATGGTACGTTCGTGCAGAACATTCACAACTCTAAATTCAGGGCTCCTGAACGGGCGTAAATCTGAATGCAACATCTTCTATTAAACACTAAACTATGAGCTAAAATAAAAAATGAACGTCCAACATCGAACATCCAACGTCGAACATCGAAGGACTGTACACCTTCGGTGTTTCAA